>BNJV01000006.1_pt1 | contig 105100 bp, 156 predicted proteins | sample 8540591 | NCBI WGS metagenome assembly BNJV01 (sample SAMD00202457, study PRJDB9452) | human saliva metagenome | host: Homo sapiens
CTCATAATGCCAGTGAGGTTACCGGTTAGACGCAGACGCCGCGATAGTCGCCTGGCAGAGCCAATTTGATGCACCGGTTTGTCGGCGATCTTTTCTGACCTTATGGTCAGGTCAGCAGAAACAGCATGTCTGACTCACGACACCGCACCAGCGGTTAGCTGCGGTACCGCTCATCGCCGCGATATGATGGAGATGTCACCGGCCGGAGATGGTTCACCGCCAGCCCAGGCGTACGGCCAGCCGGATACAATCCAGACGCAAAATCTTCTGTTCGGTACCGGAAAGCGACGACTGGTGACTTCACGTCCGGCAGTCTTCGCTTCGAAAATCAGCGTGGCAGCCTGATCAGCTTACATAACGCAACAACCAATCGCAGGCGTAACGTCGTCCGGCCAGCGTATTGCGTCAACACCGCATCAACACCACCACTGGCCATCAGAGCCCAACAGCGACCTGCGCAGTGCCGGCGATCCGCGCCAGCGTCGCATCACGCACGATGCCCAAACCGTCAGCAGTGGGAGCCAGGCCATTGCACCGAACAACACGATGATACCAACGCCGATTAACGAAATAGGTCAGCAATCCTTCCACATCGCAGATCGAAGCGATCAGCCAACGCCAAAACAAAGCTGAACGATGCAGCCTGCCAGGTTCACACGTACCATTGCCAAACAGCGGCCTGAATACCGCATCATTACTTTGACGCGGCTCATGACGGTCTGGCTGCAGAATTTTAACAGTCATAATATCACGCCCAACAACGCATATCAACAGCGTCATATGATTATTTGATACGCCGACACGCACTGCATTACCAGTAAAATATCCGCACATACCCGCATTTCGTCGGTTTCGGCAGCTTGCTCGTCAGCCTGTCACCGCTGCTATTCAAAGCTGACAGGCCCACAGGCGCACATACCAGTTCAGAGCGCGCGTCAATGTTCGAATATGAAAGCTCGATGAACGAACACATTTCACCGCGCTCATCGCCTGCCATTATTTATCGCACATCATAGCGACAACAGCGATCGTGCCGGATAACCGAATGACAGTCAATTCAGGTCATTATACACTGCACCAACTGGCGCAGCATCTTCAGGCTCATCACCGGAATACTGATTTATTCTACCATCGCCTTTATTTTGCGCACCATCCAGAAGACCATCGGGAACAGCCTGGTCTGGCACGATGCCAGGCGGTGAACAATGAACACTGCCGACAGCCACGCCATCGATGACGGCACACCGACGGCCGGGCGCCGGAGGCGCCTGCCCGCAGAACAGGCAGTCAGGCATCAACAGGCCTCACAACAACAGTTCATACCAGCAGGTCAAACACATACGGCATAGCGTCACATGATGTTACACATGCACCAACAGACGATTTTTGCACGCCACCGATAGCCCGACGTCGGGGTTGAATGGCACCACATGGCGCTGAGCCACTGCCCAGACCATCCAGGCCACCAACCGTCGCGCACAGCCCGTCACGTTACTGTTAACGGGTCCTGGGAACGGCGGCGGCTGTCTGAGTTTCGCGATTAACCGCTTACCACCAGATTTCGATCATTCGCGTTACCCGCCGCGGCGGTTTATTCAACCACCGGATCGCGCCCAGCGCGCCGACTTGTCGGTCCGTGGCGCCCGCGATCGCCGCCCTGACTAAATAATCAAAACATACATGACTGGTCTGTTGAACCAAACACAGGCTGACGGGCTCAGGATTGGAGGCCCCAGCCACAGCCACAGGCACCAGACAGACCAACTCAACTGCCGAGCCCGAGAAGAGCTGCGCGGTCGACCATTACACGACCGTTACGGCCGCCCGCATTTACTGGCGTCACACGAGCACGTCCACCAGCAGTGAGCACGCAGCGCCTCACAGACCGACAGCGGTACGCCGAGCCCGCCCGCGCCCACAGCGACCAGGTCCACCAAACGCCAGGAAACAGGAACACCGGGAATTTGCCACTGGTTTAACACACCAGCTCATCGCATCGGCCAGGACCAGCCTGCGGCCCGCGATGCCCAACGCATCTCCAGCTGGCCACCACCACCAGCACGCACGACCGCCCACGTTTCACAGACGACCCAACGATGCTTGGCCACAAAACGGCTCACTGTCACGACCCACGCACTGCTGTTCATTTCGATGGTACCTCTGCCTGTTACGGGCGGTGGTCACCAGCGCATCAGGCCCAGCCGAGGCACAGAAGGTTCCCGAGCGGTTTTCACCATTCACGCCAGAATGAGGATGTATCAGCAGGTTACCTGGCTGGCGGATACACAGCCTGACCCCACAGAGCATGTTACTGACAGCACCCACATTACAGGCAGCCCGCCAGGTTCTCACGGTACGTCGATGATGAGCTGGGATACCAGACACTTGCCCGCCTGCACAGCCAGTTGATCAACACTACTCAGCTTGTTTATCCGACAGCGCGAATTGCCGACGCCCGCTTGATGGCCTCCGTTCGCCCACCAGCCAGCCCGCAGCCACGCCGGGCACTGACACCACCAGCCACCCCACCGCCACAGCTCAGGATTGGTCGACATTCACCCGCCTTTTCGCGATTTCAGCCCCAAAATCATTGTCTTGCCTGCTGATTCGGCCTTCCACCCCACAAAGACGATACCCCGCAACAGCCGTTACATACTCCAGGCACCTGCCCACCACCAGGTTCACATCCGCCATCTGCGCGCACGAGTTTGCCGTTCACCGAGCCCGCAGTGCCTCATTGCCTGCCGACCACCGGCGTGCCAATCACTGCGCCGGGATGATCTGTCGACTGATTGACGAGTTGCGCAGGCCCGATTATTGACTAGAGCGACGGGTCATAGGCGATGGATTGACCTTTCCACCGGCAGTCCCGCCAGTTGCCACGGGCACCTACCGAGACCGCCGGCATGCCGGAGGAGCGGGTTACCGTCCGCTGGCCCTTGCGACCGTGGCTTCACGTCACAAATGGTCGGTACAGAGGGTGCAGCTGCCGCGAGGTGGAGCCAATCCTCACAAAAAACCGATCGTAGTCCGGGATTGCAATTTCAAACTCGAGTGCATGAAGCCGAAATCACAGCACTGCAGGTCAGCATACTGCAGGTGAATACGTTCCCGTCTTGTACACACTGCCCGTCACACCATGGGAGTGGGGACGCAGAAGGTAGGGTAACCAAGGAGCCTGCTTACCACGGTATGCTTCATGACTGGGGTGAAGTTGCAATAAGGTAGCTGAACCTGTATGATCACCTCTTTCTAGAGAAAGAAGAGGTCTGATGCACTACACTTATCGGTAAACTGTAAAAGATGGAAGAGAAAAGCTTGAGGAAGACAAGATTCGCTTAAGAAGAATCCGGGTTTGCAGCTCAGTTGGTTAGAGCACACGCTTGATAAGCGTGGGTCGGAGGTTCAAGTCCTCCCAGACCCGCATCAAGCAGGCATAGTTGAAGCAGGAGCACCTGCTGCAAGCAGGGGTCATTCGATCCCGCTCACCTAATTAAGAACTTAAATCAGCGAAGCCTGCTATATTTAGCAGCTTTGATTTGCGAAGTGGAACACGACGCATCGATCTTAACAAATTGAAAAGCCGAAATCACCAAACAAAGACAATGAGTTTGTTTTGATTTTGTTCTTTGCAAGGATAAAAATCCCCAAGAGAAAAGAAAACAAACATTTATGATGATTGTATCGATCATCCTGAACACAAAAGGCAGGATTATGACACAACAAAGGTGTTTTATCAAGTAGGAATTTCAAGTTTGCTTCCCGGTCAACGGCAGGTAAACGAAGTCAGAGAGGTTCTTGAAAATGATAGAGTCATGAACTAAGTGCATCAGGTGGATGCCCATGATGATAGGCGACGAAGGACGTGGCGGCTCGGCGAAAAGCGCGGGGAGCTGGCAATAAAGCATGATCCCGCGGTGTCCGAATGGGGAAAACCCACCTCTAGGAGGTATCCTTATCTGAATACAGGGATAAGCGAAGTGAACCCGGAGAACTGAACCATCTAAGTACCCGGAGGAAAAGAAATCAACCGAGATTCCGCAAGTAGTGGCGAGCGAACGCGGAGGAGCCTGTACGATAACTGTCGAGATAGAAGAACAAGCTGGAAGCTGACCATAGTGGGTGATAGTCCGCATTCAGAAATCTCAACAGTGGTGCTAAGCGTACGAAAAGTAGGGGCGGGACACGTGAAACCCTGTCTTGAACATGGGGGACCATCTCAAGCGCTCAACACTTCATCATCGACCGATAGTGAACCAGTACCGGTGAGGGAAAGGCGAGAACCCCGGGAGGGAGTGAAACTAGGTCTGAAACCTGATGGCATACAAACAGTGGGAGCACCCTTTGTGGTGTGACTGCGCACCTTTTGTATAATGGGTCAACGACTTACACTCAGTGCAGCGAGCTGAACGAAATAGGAGGCGTAGGGAAACTGAGTCGTATTAGGGCGAACAGTTGCTGGGCGCGACCCGGAAACCGAGATTCATCCATACGTTGAAGGTGCCAACAGGTACTGATCTGAACCCACGCATAAATGGGGATGACAGATAAGAAGTACAAAACAAACTCGGAGATAGCTGGTTCTCCTCGAAAACTATTTAGGTAGTGCCTCGAGCAGACACTGATAGTAAAGTACTGTTATGGCTAGGGGTTATTAAATCAAACCCATATAAACCAATACCACCGTTGTCCGGAGACAGATATGGGTGCTAACGTCCGTCAAGAGGAAACAACCAGACCGCCAGCTAAGGTCCCAAATGATAGATTATGGTAAACGAAGTGGGAAGGCCCAGACAGCCGATGTTGGCTTAGAAGCAGCTATCATTTAAAGAAAGCGCACAGCTCATCAGAGTCGTCCTGCGTGAAGATGTAACGGGGCTCAAATCTATAACTGAGCTGTGGATGCCAGTTTATCACATGGTAGGGGAGTTCTGTACGATGAATATTGCCGGGCGCTGATATCAGAAGAATGTTGACAAGAGTAGCGATAAAGCGGGTGAAAAGCCCGCCTGCTGAAAAGCCTGTTGCCTTACGCAACGTTCATCGGCGTAGGTGAGTCAGGCCCCAAGGCGAGGCAGAAAATGATGGGAAACAGGTTAACATTCCCACTTGATTCAATGCGATGTGGGGACGGAGTATATATTAGCGTTGTTGAATAGTTTGTTGGCCGGTGGTGGAAGACTTAGGGCAAATCCGGGTCCTTAACACCGAGAAGTGATGACGAGTGTCTACGGACATGAAGCAACTGACACCACGCTCCGGTGAAAAGCCACTAAGCCTGTGTAGTCGAATTGAACCGTACCGCAAACCGACACAGGTGGGCAGGATGAATTCCCAAGCTTGAGAGAACTCAGGAGAAGGAACTCGGCAACTGATACCGTAACTTCGGGAGAAGGTATGCCTCTAAGGTTAAGGACTTGCTCCGTGTCTCCGGAGGGTCGGGTGAGAATAGGTGGCTGCGATCGTGTTATTAAAACACAGCACTCTGCCAACACGAGCGGACGCATAGGGTGCGACGCCTGCCCGGTGCTGGGAAGCGGTTAATTGAAGATGTGCAAGCATCGGATCGAAGCCCCAGCAAACGGCGGCCGTCACCATAACGGGTCCCAAGGTAGCGAAAATTCTCGCCGGGTAAGTTCCGACCCGCACGAATGGCGTAACGATGTCACCGTTCTCCTGAGACTCAGCGAAGCGAAGTGGCTGTGAAGATGCACTACCTGCTGGGGACGGAAAGACGTGAACTTTCATTGTGTTTTGCATTGGCCTTTGAAGTCACTTGTGTAGGATAGGTGGGAGGCTGAAGCAGAGACGCCAGTCTCGTGAGCCGTCCTGAAATACCACCCTGGTGTCTTTTGAGGTTCTCAAACCCAGACCCGTAATCCGGTCAAATCGCATGGTAGGCAGTCTGACTGAGTGGTCCTCCCAAAGAGTAACGGAGGAGTTCGAAGGTTACCTAGGGTCCGGTCGGAAATCGGACCGATAGCGCAACGGCAAAAGGTAGCTTAACTGCGAGACCGACAAGTCGAGCAGGTGCGAAAGCAGGACACAGTGATCCGGTGGTTCTGTGGCGGAAGGCATCGCTCAACGGATGAGTACCCGATAATAGGCTGATTCCGCCCAAGTTCATATCGACGGCGGAGTCGCACCGATCGGCCCATCACATCCCGGGCGCAGTCGGTCCCATGGGTATGGCTGTTCGCCATTTAAAGTGGTACGTGAGCTGGGTTTAAAACGTCGTGAGACAGTTTGGTCCCTATCTGCAGTGGGCGTTGGAAGTTTGACGGGGGCTGCTCCTAGTACGAGAGGACCGGAGTGGACGAACCTCTGGTGTACCGGTTGTAACGCTGCTGGCATCGCCGGCAGCTAAGTTCGAAGAGATAAGCGCTGAGCATCTGGCGCAAACCGCCTGAAGATGAGACTTCGTGGTTTAACCGCACCAAAAGAGTCGTTCGAGACCAGACGTTGATAGGTGGGTGGGAAGCGCGGCAACGTGAAGCAATCCATACCAATTGCGTTTCCGGGAGGCTTTGACTTATCATGTGAAGAACTTCAAATAATAAAAGCTTACTGACTGATTCAGTCATCACCAAATATATTGATTAAGGCTTTACCGATTTGTAACAGTTTAAGTTTGGCGGCCATAGCGAGTTGGTCCCACGCCTTCCCATCCCGAACAGGACCGTGAAACGACTCAGCGCCGATGATAGTGTGTTCTTCCATGTGAAAAGTAGGTCACTCGCCAAACACCCATTCCGAAGCCCCCGACTGATGTCGGGGCTACATGCCTGTCGGTTCTATCGGTTTGGCGATAGGTGATGAGTAAGGGGTGCAAGAATATTGATGAACCGATACCTATTGAGTGTTCGTGCATTCTTGGTATTTAGATTATGTATGATTACCCTGTTGTTATTCTTGAACAAAAGTACTGAAAGTTACGGTTAACTGTTTGGAATATTTTGAAATCAAACGATATTTGCGTTAATATGGCGTAAGCATTTAGGTGAGTGGGCTGTTGCCCTATCTGCGTATGTGACAGTGTTTACCGCTTGAATAAAACCATTCTTGTAGACTTCCTGACTGATTCAATCAAACACGTTATGGGAAAATCTGATGAAGAAATTTTTATTTAGTATTTGCCGCCGTCTGTGCGGCGTTCTCTTTGGCTGCCGTGAACATACCACCGCGTCTTCTGCCGAACTTTGAGGCCTTGCCGGGTATCGGCCCGGCTAACAGGCGAAATCGATAGTGAATACCGTCAGAAGAACGGTGGTTCAAATCGGTGGAGGAGCTGAAAAACGTGAAGGCATCGGTAATGCGGTGCTGAACAAGTTGAAGGCGGAGGCGACGGTTTCTTCTGCCGCACCTAAGGCCGCACAGCCTGCCGTGATAACCTGACGGACAATCAGGCAGATATTGCCTTGGAGGCCGAACCGTTTGCGGTTCAGTTGACGGGCGGCTTTGTATGGGGCCGGGAACAAGACCTCGACAATGGAGACTTTACATTGCAAGGGATAAAATGGATAGCCTCTTGTCGGATGAGGATATAAAAGATAAAGGGAATAAAGAGATGTACTTAACGTATTTGACGGAAACGGAATAGGGCAACTGCAGAGGTTACCGGATACAGCTGTTGGTGGCGATATTATGGTCATTAGCTGTCTGGTGCTACTTACATTAGTTTTCAGACGGCCTTGTTGTAAGATTAGTTTTTGATATTGGCGTACTTTTTAAATACAGATAAACCTGTTAATTATTTATAACGATATTTTTAGGATACACAGTGCTTGCTTTGGATTATTGGTCATCAAAAGGCTGCAGAAAGCCATTCAGTTTTTATCCGGCTTTCGTTTTTATCGGTAGAAAAACGGAATGCGATCACTGTTTTATACGCTTTTGTCGCGAACTACGACGTGGTTGTACCGATCCAAATGGTGCCCAGATAACGTTAAATTGAAAAGGCGATTTGGAGAAAGTCTTTAATAATGAGACGCCTGGAGAACCTGTCTACTATCAGGCTTAAAAGATATTCGGGCAATTTTGACTTGCCGAAGAATGAATTTGAAGCTTTGATTGATGGCATGCAGATGGATTTGGAGCAGGCCTGTTATGGTAGTTTTGAGAATTGAAGCTGTATTGCTACCGTGCTGCAGGGGAAAGGCGTCTTATTGCGCGGGATTTTAGGTTTTTCCAACTGGAAAACTTTGGAATATGCGACAAATGGCTTACGGTAGTTGACGAACATTATTCGCGTGATGGGCGAAAGATGCGGTAGAAGAATTTATCTGCCGATAGAGGAAATGCAGAAGTTTGACGTACCGCCAACGTCGGTTATGCAGTGCAACCGACAGACAATTTTGCAAAATTGATGCACTCAAGTGAATAGCACGAAACTTATCGTAGCGATGTTACTTCTGGCTGAAGATAAAAAATCTCAAAAGTCGGCCTGATTATGGCGGCTATTTATTATGTTGTTGAATGAAATTGACGTGATGGTGCGCAAAATGTTTTAATTTATAAAATTGCGATCTTTCTCCCCAAAACGTATTGCATTGAAACCTGGCTGTTTGACGAAACCAATTAAGCGTCCAAAATCGCTGTGATTGGTGCCGGTTGGGCAGGTTTGTCTGCGGCGGTTTCTGATTCATCGAGCCGATATTTCTTTGTTTGAGGCCGGGAGAGTTGGCGGTAGGTGCGCCATAGCAGGGAAAAGATGGTGGATTCAGCTTTTTGTTAACGGCAGCATATCTGTTGGTGCGTATCATGGTGTTCAAACCTTTGATGCAACATATTACGTTCAACCGAATCAGCCTTACGCCAGTCTTTGCGATGGTATATCTATGAAGGATCAGTTTCAGACGGCCTCTGCCTGCACTCGGCATTTGCTTGTCGGCATCCCACGCGCAGAACTGATTGAGCTGCGGGCGGCTGAGAACACGAAATATCTTCGCAGCCTGCTTGGCCAATTTTGGCAACCTTGGTTTGGAGTGCTTTAAATACGCTGTTAGAACAGGCATCATCGCTGTATTTTATGTAATGTATTGAATGATGGCGTATGGTCTGAAAAGGCGAACAGCGATTATCTTTTTGCCTAAGCAGGATTTAGGACGGATCGTAGCCGAACCGGCTTTGGATTTTCTGCACAAACATGGTGCAGCAAAGATATATCTTGAAACTCGTGTTTCATTTAAACCATCATATTGATGTGGCCGAATTGAAATCAATGGTGAAGTATTTGATGCGGTGATTTTGGCTGTTGCGCCATATCATGTTGACGCACTTGCCTGAAGACGCCTGACTATATTCAGACGGCCCATCAATCGTTGCACCATCATGCGATTACCACGGTTTCATTGCGTTATGCCTGCCAGCCGCAAACCGCCTGCACCTTTAACCGGGTTTCTGATGGTACGGCGCAATGGGTACCGCATCGGGGCGTTTGCTGGATAATGAAGTCGGTGTCGTTATCAGCGTTTCCGATTGCACTGAGGCCAGCGACAAAGATTTGCTGAGAAAGTTCATGCGACAAGCGGATCGACCGGATTTGGGGTACCAGCCGTACGTATTATTACGGAAAACGCGACTACGGCGGCAACGTGGTTGATTTTGTACAACCCGATTTCTCATGGCTGCACCATCGCCGTATTTATCCGGCCGGTGACTATCTCCATCCGCGCTATCCGGCAATATTGAAGCAGCGTTCATTGTGGCTTTGCCGCGGCTGAAAAGCTTATGCTGGATTTGCAGGTTGAATAACCGAGGTCGTCTGAATGTTCAGACGGCCTTTTGACTTACAAACTTACCAAGCCGATACAATATCCCAAACCATAAAGTTCGGCGAAAGTCATAACGACATTATGAACAAAAACCATCTTGATTACCGGTGTATCCTGGCTTGGGCGAGTAAGTTGCCAAAGTCGCTATGCGGCTGCCGGAGCGATCGTCATTTTGAGGGTACGTCATCAAAAGTTTGAAAAGTATATGATGCCAGAGATGCCGGCAGCCCCGAGCCGTTTGCCATCTGCTTTGATTTGATGAGCGCGGAGGAGAGTTTGCCAACGGGGTGCGTGTTATATTGATGAAGCAACCGGCGGAAAATTGACGGCGTGGTATTGTTAGCTATTTCTACGCCATTGATTTCCAAATCAGAGTCCAGTCACCAATACCGTATCAATACCGTTGTGCCTATGGGCTAATCCAGTATGTTCCCTATTGTTGAAGCAATCCGAAGACGTCGATTTTTGTCGGCGAGCGGCGAAACCGTAAGCCTATTGGGGCGGTTTCTAAAGCCGCGCCTGCCTTATTTGCAGGTGGCTGCGGATGAGGGAATGTTTTGACAACCTGCGTGCCAATGTTTGTTGCGCCATCAATTCGCCGCAACGTATTAAATCGCATCCGGGCGAACGCAAGCGAACGTAAAAAACTACGAAGATGTCCGCCGCAATTTGCGGGCAAGCTCGAGAGCAGGGGCGGACAGGCGAATCGTCTATCTGGTAAATATACCTGCTCAGAGTGTTTGAATGAGGCGGGGCCGTCTGAAATGAGCATTTCAGACGGCCTTAACTTATTGAGTTTTATATCTAAATACGTTGGTGTTTGATGTTTGACGTGTTAGCAGGCAAACATTAGGTTGGTAAAATTAGATATAGCACCCAAGTTAAGTTATATTGATAAATATGACTGAATTATTTATCAGACAACAGCACAAACCTGAAGGTTCACTTTGGGCATAGGGGACGATGCTATTATTCGCCCAAGTAACGGATTTGATTTATGTTTTATGCTGATATGTTGGTCAGCAGACATTTTTTTGAAGATGTTTTGCTCAAGATTTGGCATGAAAATGCTTGCAAATTTATCCGATATGGCTGCCAGGTGCCAAGCCGCGTTGCGTTGCTCAGTGTCATTTTACCGAATTGAATCAAGACTGGCTCAAACGTTTGCGATAGCTTTACGGTCAGCGTTTTGATACGGTGCTGATTGGCGGCGATACCACCAAAGGTGACGGTCTTTAATGTAACGATAGAAGTCTGACAGGGTGTACCCAGGCGTGATGCGTCAGTTTGGCGACGATATTTGGGTACGGGTCGTTGGGTTTACGCTGCTTTGAATAAACATCTGGGGCATTATCAATTGCCGTCTGAAATCATGGCGGTTTGCGATGATAACTGTTCGTCCAAACCGCGCGTTTCATTGGCCGGGTATTGCCGTTTGCCCATGCCGGGCAAGATGTTTCAGACGGCCCGCTCAAGATGTGGGGCAGGTTTTGAAAGCCTCTGCTGTCGGGGCGGAAATATTTGCCGATTGCATGCCGTCGTCAGTTTGAATTGAAAAATGTGTTGTCGCGCGAGCAATGGCGTCGGTAAAAATACGGCGGCGATGACTACGAACTGATTTTTACCGCCCAGGAAGACAGGAAACGCGTTTATCAGGGCAGCGGAACAAAAAAGGCGTACCGGTCGCCCGAATTGGTAAAATGACTGACTCAGCCGTCTGAATATTTTGGATGTCAGTGGCGTATTGAACTGACTTTTAGATTTGATCATTTTGGCTGAACGTAAACCTACTTTTTCTTGGCTGTTGCAAACCATTGTGTTTTTAGGATCTTGCTTCGGCAGCGGTTGTCGTCGGTTGGTGCTGGTACGGCCGAAATCGCTGGCAGCGTTGCCTCTGGCTTTTTGTATTGCGCCTGTTGGGCATAGACGGCTGATATTGCTTGCCAGTATCGCCTTGTTTTTTTGGGTATCGCATTGCGGTTATACCGAGCGGAACTGGGCATTCAGGATTACGGCGGCATAGTCTGGGATGAAATTGTCGTGATGTTGTTGCGTCGCTGATTCGTTTAAATGGACAGGCTGGCGGCTTTATTTTCCGTCATTTGATGCGTTGAGAAACCATGGCTGATCAAACGGTTTGACCGGCGGATTCATGGAGTTTAGGTATTACGTTGATGATTTGATTGCATGATGACCTGATGGTCTTGGGCTCACCTATTGATCGTGATGCACGGCGTTTCGACCCTTTGCAAAAGTAGGGCGGCACGCCGGAATTATCCGGATTGAAATAAATAACACTATACGGGGTAAACAATTATGAATGAAATCGAGATTAACGGGAGCCGCGTTATATGGCCGGTCAGAGTTGATGCCCGGCAAACCACCACAGACGGCGCACGCGTGAAGTGGGGCTGGCTCTTCCCGCTAGGGCGGTTTTCGGTATTGAGTTTTTCGTTTAAGAGTGAATAGAGTATAGACAATCATCAAATAAAAATGGATTGTAACCGATATTCGGTTTTTTGCCCGATGCCGTCTGAAACGAAAGAAATTGCGGGGTTAACGTTATACAGTACTTTAATGTTTTAATTTTCAGACGGCCTGTTGTCCGTATTCGGATAAGGGGCGTGTTTTAGGCTTGGCGAACGGTATTGTTGACCGATTGCTGCAAAGGTTGCCGATTGCGCTGTCGCATTGGCGGCGTTGTGGGCTGTATATTTTGGCGGTACTTCATGATATCGAAAACTACCGTCATCAGCGCATGGTGGTACACCATGTCGATATGGTGTTTGAAGATGGAAGATGGATTTTCGCCGCGGGTAACCGACTTTACCAGCCACGGCTTTACAGACGGATACGGGCAGGTACAGAAAATATGGCGCACATTTATCCGCTGCAACAGTCGGACATTGACCGCAGCCAGCCGATGACGGTGTTTGAACTGGCAGCGATGGCTGTGGTAAGGAACGGATTGAGGCGTGAACGCGGAGCAGAAAAAGGTGATGGCGGCTTTGGAAACGCGTGGAAATGGATTTTGCCACGCGCCAACCGCGCACTGTCCAATGGTCAGTTCCAACGCATGCCTGCGCGGATGCTGGCAGGATGCTTGCTGGACGAACCGTTTGCGGTGGATGCGCGAACGAGGCCACAGTTTTGCGCCAATGCCACGACGCTGTACAATTGCCGTGTTGCAGATTACGAGCAAGGAGGGCATTATTTACAACACGCTTTTGGCGCGTGAAAAAGGACTGCCGGTGACGGAAAATGTGTTGACTGATGAATTTTGGCACAGGCCGAATGATGCAGAAACAGGAAGGCGACGATAAGGCCGTCTGAAAAATAAGTGTTTTCAGACGGCCTAAGGCTTTCAGAGATTAATAAAAGCGATAAAACATGATTTGGTCACAGCTGTTTGCTGAATTTGACTTTATAAGGCTATGCCCGGCGTCGATTTTCTGCTCGGCATTGAGCGCGCGGCGCCCGGTCGGTGGCGATGCGCCGCATGAGTTTGGTGTAATAGATGCCTGAGCCATGCGGTTTTGCCTGCGTACAATAATATATGTTTGCCGGTTTGAGTTTGCCCGCGATGAGCGTCGCGGTTTCATGGCCGGTTTGCTGATATTTTGTTGGCAGGTTTGGTCAGCCGGTTTACTTCATTGAAAGAAGACGAACTTGCCGCATTTTATTTGAGCAGTTTGCCATCGGCGGAGTTTTGGTCAGCAAAACGGCAGTAGCGTCGACGGCTGCATTTGCTGTTTGTTCGGTGCTGGCGGTGATATTCCGGTTTTGCGCCACTGCTGCTCCTGCGAGTGTCACTATTTTGCCGATGGCGGTCATGTTCCGCCCGCTGGTGTTGGAAAGCATAGACCACCCTCAAGGCTGTCGGCGGCGGCGGCTTTTGGCATGTAATACTTTGGTGCTGGTCGTGATGAATCTGGCTGGTTTCAGCACGGTACGCTGACGGCTTGATGATGTTGCCGGCGACAGACTGTGGGCAGGAAGCCAGGTCATTGATGATCTCGTCGCACTGGCTTTGCTTGCGGCTTGGTGAGTTATTTCACCATCGAAACTCAACTTCTGCGATTATTTTTGCTGCGGCACGCTTTACCTGATTTCGCCGGTTCATTGAAGGCGGCATTTTGCGAAAAGGTGAAACACCGTACGGTATGATTAGACGGTCATTGAATAATCAGGCGGTCTGTCTTGATGATGTTAATGTTACGTTATATCACTGGAGAGAATATGAAACATGGAAACCGCATCGTTGCCGCATATTGACCGGTGCCATGCTGCCCGCTGCCTGTTGTCACCAGCTTCAGCAGGCGACCGTAATAAAAGCCAGGGGCCCCAACCAAGACAGCTACCTACCACATGACCGTGGCGACATCAAAACTGCAGCTAAATTGGTATTGCTCAATACTTGCCGAAGCCAGCGCGCATCAAACAGAGCAGTTCCTTTGCTGAAGACCGAAGGCATCTGCTTTGAAAGTAGAAGGGTAATATCATGACCATGATCACGAAGGCCATCATCACGATCACGGCGAGTTTTGACCCGCACGTTTGACCGACCCTGTCCGGCACTTTAAAACGTCGCTGTCGTTTGATTCAAGCCGACCCTGAAGGCAAACCTACTATCATAACGTTTAAGTTATCAAATGCAGCTGAAATTGCATTACGATGCGCAGGTTGCCTTTACCGTGCCTGCCGCTGCTGCGTCTTGACCGACACGATGTCTTCAAGGCAAACGCTACAATATTGAATTTATCGCCCTCGCGTGAGGCGAAGCTGAACCGTTCGCCAAAACAAGCCCATCATCCGCCAAATCAACGCGAGGCATTACGTCGTTCTTATTGAAACATCAAGACACGTACATTCGACCGCATTGCCAAAGAAACCGGCGTCAATGTCATGACGTTTAACATGCATTGGTATGCACCGGCCAACAGCATCGGCAAAATCGCTACAATGTCAAAGTTTTCACCGATGCTGTTGAAAAAATAAAGCAAAGGTCGTTCGAAACCTAAAATCAAGGTTTCAGACGGCCTTTATATGCTTATTTTAAAACAGGTCAAATTTAAAACATAAAAATCATTTTTATGCTATTAAAAAGTTAATTATCAAAATTGTGCCAAGTACGCATATCCGTGTTGTTTATCGGTCGTCGTCAGCCACCACGGCTTGATCACCCTGTTACACCCGGCATCTTCACGTTTCATTACTACATCATGAGCAACCATTCATCTTGGTCATCCAAAATCGGCTTTGTGCTTGCTGCGGCAGGCTCGGCCATCGGTTTGGGTGCACTTTGAAATTCTTATACGGCCGCAGCCAACGGTGGCGCCGTATTCTTTCTTTGTTTTGATTTCACCATTTTGCGCTTTGTTGGTTCAATTGGCCGAGCCTTTACGATCGGCTGCGTGGGCGGTAAACGCCATCGACCTTCTCAGCATTGCGCCCCGGTTCGCAGTGGTCGTGGGTTGGGCTGCTTGTTTTACTGCTGTCGTCTTTAGAGCGTGGTTTGCCAGTTTGTGGTCAAAGTTTGGGGTTTGTGTTTTTGTGTGTGTTTTGGTTTGTTTGTTGTTTTTGCGTGCGTTTCAGACGGCATTGAAAAGCGCAAACCGTATTGATGCCCGGTCGACGTATCCTCTATCGCGCTGGCCATCCGTGCGCTGACTTTGCCCGTGCAATGGAGGCGGTACTTTAAGTGAAAACCGGATTGGTCGTGTCGGAAACCGGGCACGATGCTGACTGCCGGTCGCGTTTTTGCTGAGTATCGGCGGTCCGCGATGATTTACCCATGCCCTCGGTATTTGGGTAGGATCAGGATATGTTCCGGCCTGGCATGGCGATTGCGGATGAACCTGTTTAGTGCCGCTGCTGGCCGTGTTTAGTAGTCTTCCTCGCGGTATTTGCCTTCGGTTTTGCAAACCCGGTCAAGGCCCAGGTTTGATTTTGTTGTGTTGCCTGCGGTCTTCATGAAATGCCGGAAGTGGGTGCATATTTGTTTGCCGTGTTGTGCGTTGTTGGTTGTTTTTGCCACGCTGACTTCCTGCTTTCCATGTTGGAAACCGTCATCGCGGGCAACCATCCGCCGATGCGAAAGCGCAGCAGCCACGCTTTGGGTAACACAGGCATTGCGATTTTCATAGTCGGTATTCCTTCTGCGCTGTCTTTCGTGTATGGAGCGAGTTTAAAATTTTCGGCAAAACCATTTTGACTTGTGATTTCATTATTTCGCCGTCATCATGCCGATTGCGTATTGAGCGTTGCCGTGTTTACGCAGTTCAGGACAAACAGTCTGTCCTGCGCGATGCGTCATGGCAGTGCACCATTCCGAAACAGCTGCTTTACCTGTGGTTGCACACTTCGCTATCTTGCGCCGATTGCGATTATTGTCGTGTCATCAACTCTTTGGGTTTGATTTACCGATAGTGAAACATCAGTCCGGTTGTATTGCTTAGCCGGACTGTTTTGTAAAAATATCATTAAACATCAAGGCGCGTCGAAAATTTTCAGACGGCCTTTATATACACGTGAGGTTGATTAGAACTTCGCTTGCAGTCTCCAGCCATGCAGTACGACCGGGCTCGTTCACGCATGGTTTGAGTACTGGCAGACGGATCGCCGCCGCGGCTGACGAATCTGCATAGGGCTTTTGTTGAATACGCTGTCCACGCCGCCTTGCAAATGTAGGCGTATTTGCTGAATTTCAACCGGCGTTGAGCGAGAGTACGCCAAAGCCCGAAGAAGGCCGATGTCTGGCCGACGATATTGCTTGGCCTTTGCTGTAACGGTTTTGTTTGGCCACGATGCGCCATAATGCGCCCGCGCTGAATTTGCCGCTGTCAAAGGCGAGGGTGTTGTTCCACCCGAGCGGCGGCGTTTGTGCCAAAGGTCTGCCGTCGGTACGGTTTCTGCCGTGGGTGTAGGCGAGGTTGCCGACTTCCCCGTGTTAGGCACACAATGCCATTTGACTTTCGGCTTCGCCACCAAAGCGTGAAGCGTTGATGTTGCGCACGCCGAAATTTCTGGCCTTGGCGCTCCATCATGATGAAGTCTTTTGATGTCGCTGCCGAATACGGATACGGGAAGCGTGAGATTAGGACGTTTCAGATAATGCCCGCATCAATTTGGCGGTTTTGCTCTGCGCGATGGCTTTGTTTTCAGACCGCAGGCGTTCCCAGTAGTCAGGTCGCGTTCGGCAATACCGAAGCCGGCATAGTATTTCAGGCCGTTGTCCGTATTTCTTTCCCAACGCAGGAAGCCTGAGTTCAAATTGAATTTCTGATGTTTCAAAACGTCGGTCACGCGCGCGGTATCGTAATGCGCTTTGACTTTGTCGCGGCGCAAAACCTGCTACCCAGCGTTGATTGTCGGTTTGCCGCGCGGTTTCGGTGAGATAATCCTCATTGTTTGAAACTTTGCTGGGCATGTAAGTTTGTGGTTGTAGCCGTCGCCGCCACGCTCCATGCGCGACGTGGACGTCGTCCAGATAGTCCAAACCGGTTTGCAGGTTGAGCTTGTCCCAGTCGAAAGTGGCTTTCAGACGGCCTGTATCAGTATTGCGTTTGGGGTTGTTGGCATTTTTAATCTGCATGCCGGCAGGGTTGCGGATGGTACGCAGGCTGTATGTGTCCATCACGGTCGATTTCGCTTTTACCGTAGCGCAGTTCCAACTCGCTGAACCATGGGGTAGGTTGCGTTGGGTAAAACGGATATTCCACGCATCACGGTCAAATTTGGTTGCCGTCCATCATGCGGTCGGCGTAGGCAACCCTTGGCCCTGCTGCGCTGTATGTACCGGCAATGGTGGTGTTTTCTGTCGGGTAACACCCAGTTGCAACATTTCACTGTCGCGTCTGAAGTTAGAGTGAATGGGTTGCCGTCGCCGTCTTTTGTAATCGTCGGCTTCGTTATGGGAGATATTGCGTGACGGAGCGTATTGCCGCCGAACTCGGCTTCCAGTGAGCCGTCAAGGCGGTCGTTGCTGCCTGCTGTCAGAGTGGCGTAGACGTTGTAAGGTTTTCAGTGAAACCTAGATCTTTACGGATAAATTGCACCGAGCCGCTGACCGCCTATGCCCTTTGGGTAACGGCTTTGCGGGCCTTGTAACCACGACGTGATCAAATGAATTTGGGTGATATAGGCAGTCGGCGGGTCCGTGCGCATACCGCAACCGCCATAAACAAACGGTCGTCTGCATTGACGGAAAGGCGCGAGCCGCCCGCCACGAACAGCGGATCGCCCGAGCTGCCGCCTTTGCGGGATGATGCCTCATATTAGGGCACGGATCGTAAAAGTCCGCCCCTGTCACCGGCAGGGAGGTTGCGTGCCAGCTTTCGAAGCGAAAGCAACGCGCTGGCTGTTGTTGTGTGTGCCGGTAACGGTGACAGGGAAAGGAACTGTTTCTTCAGGTACAGGGTCAGTGTCTGCCCATGCTTGGGCATATGGCTAAGACGATAGGCAAGATAAGTAATGGTGGTATTTTCCTATGGTTTTCTCTATTATTGTCATGTCGAGTAATACTTACATGTATATACAAGTTTAGTAAAATTATAAACATACTGTTTTTAACTTTATATCAATATTTATCATTATTATCTGCATGTTTTGTTGGTTCGTGATTTGGTTATATCAGTGATGACAAACTGATCTTTTAAGTAGTTACGAAAATGCTAATATGGGTTTAAACTTGATTATTGGGAATTTCATTAATTTAATTATTTAACTGAAAGCAAGATATTTGGCATAGAAAGCGCCATTTGCTTTACGATTTTCTATTGATGTCAGATTTTGATAACATTTCTTGACGATAGGGATTGATTAGAATGGGCGGCCATTGGTCAATCCAATTGCGGCCGTCTGAATAAAAACTGTCCTTCAATCATCAGGGAATACAAATATGACGAAATTGTCTGTCCGCATCATGATCAGGTTTTATCCGGTTTTGGAAGAACGTATCGCTACCGTATTTATGAAGAAGGCAGTAATTGCCTCCGAACGTACGCTTGCGAAGAACGCTGTATCGCGTCCGTTTCAGGTGGCATTTGAATATCTTGATTGCCAAGCAGGTTTTGGAAGCGTGCAGAGGATGGCTATTATGTTTCGCCAGCCGCAACAGGATTTTCATAAAGCTGGCAGGAGTTGCTCGGCAAACATAAACACCAAAACAGATGTATCTGACTTTTAGCTGTCATGTTGAAGGCTGTATGGCGGCGTTGGCTGCTGAAAGAGGTTCGACGCCGATTTGAAACGCACTGACTTTTGGAGGCAGAATTTGAAACGGCTTTCGTGAAAGCGGAAAATTTGGAGTATCAGGCCGAAGCAGACGCAGCTTCATCAACCATTGCCGATGCTGCACACAATATCCTATTCAGCTACCTTTTCCAGCAGCCTGCTCAAAACAAGCTGATCAGCAAACACGCAGCGGCATTATCTATATCCATCAAAACCACGACCCGCGCCCGACATTGATTGCCCAGCACCGCGCTATTTCTTTGAAGCCGCTGCCTGTGCCAAACTGCAGAGGCTGCTGAAGCGGCCATGCTGCATTTGAATTATGTCGCCCCACCGCATTTTGCAGGACAGGGAATATCAAAGCCGCAGCGAGCATGCGGATGTATTGGCGCAAAATGATTTGAAACGGTAGATTGGTAGCGCTTTAGAATAATCAGGCTGTCTGATTTTTCAGACGGGCCTGATTTTGCAACAAGACTTTTAGTGCCACACTTCATCATTCTGTCTGAAAACAAAGGAAGCACCATGCTACGTCATGTCGAGTATTATCCGGGCGACCTGATTTTGAGTTTGGTTGAAACCTTCAAGCGCGACGAGCGTCCTGAAAAGCTCAATTTGAGCATAGGCATTTATTTTTGATTACGAAGACTGGTGAATCTGTCCGCCGGGCAGAAGCAGAGCGTGGCCGTACCACGCCTCTCTCATCTCCGATGGAAGGTTTGACACTTATCGAAGTGCGTTCAGCGTTTGTTGTTTGGCAAGATATCGGTATTGGCAGAAGGGCGCGTTGCGACCGTACAGACTTAGGCGGCTCTGGGAAGCGAAAGTTGGTGCTGACTTTTGCAACTGGTGGTTCCTGATGCAAAAAGCCTATGTCAGCGATCCGACTTGGGACAACTATAAAGCGCATTTTTGAAGGCGCAGGTTTTTAAAGTGGGGACGTATCCTTATTACAATCCTGAAACCGTCGGCGTGAAATTTGAAGAAATGACTGCGTTTTTCAAAACATTGCCGGAAAACAGCGTCTTGATTTTGCATCCATGCTGCCAAAACCCGACCGGCGTAGATATGTCGTGTGCGCACCGGGATGAAGTGTTGACATCATCAAAACGCAGCAAGTTGATTCCCGTTTATGGATACGCTCCATCAAGGTTTCGCGAGGATTTGACAGCGATGCCTGCGCAAATCCGTAAAGCCGTCGAAATGGGTCTGCCTTTCGGTTTGTCAGCAACTCTTTCTCTGAAAACTCTGTCGCTGTACGGCGAGCGCGTCGCGGTTTGAGCGTAGTGTGCCCAATACAAAGAAGCAGAGCTGGTGTTCGGACAGTTGAAATTTACCGTCCGCCGCATTTATTCCAGTCCTGCCGCGCATGGTGCATATATTGCGTCTGATGATGAACAGCGATGATTTGCGCGCTTTGTGGAAAACGAGGTTTACGCCATGCGCGACCGCATCCGTGCCACGCGTCAGAAAACTTTATGCGATGTTTTGACGGCCAAAAATTCCAATCGCGATTTCAGTTATTTCATCAAACAACGCGGCATGTTCAGCTATACAGGCCTCGACCGTAGAGCAGGTACACCGCCTGCGTGACGAGTTTGCCGTTTATTTGCTTGATTCGGGCAGGATGGTGTGGCCGGCTTTGAATGCATCAAATATCGATTATGCGTGGCCGAGGCATTTGCCAAAGTGTTGCAATAGCCGTTCAATCTGAAATTGAATGTAGTTTTATTTGAAGTAAATCAAAAGGCCGTCTGAAAAATTTTCATCTTTCAGACGGCCTCTTTATAATTGGCGCACCCAACAGGGATCGAACTGTGACCTCCAGCTTCGGAAACCGACACCTTCCAACTGAGCTATGGGTGCGGAAGCCGTAAGGTTAACGCATATTGGCTTTATTGGCAAAGTTTATCTTGAAAGTGTCTGAAAGTGGCATTGGCGGTCACTTTTGCATGGCTGAATAATCAATTAACTACAAAGGCTTATGGATTATAGACGGCCTTTTTGAGGATTTTGCGTATCTTTTCTCAAGATGGATTGGAAAGCCTTTGCGAATTCAGTATAATCCAGCAAAAATATTGTTAACTGCGTTTAACACATAAACTATAACTTACAGCACAACCTAACCTAACGGCGAGGCCTACCAAATGAAAGCAACCTGACGACCACAAAGCCCAAGGCTCTGCATTGTTCACCCTTGTGAGCGGTATCGTTATTGTTATTGCAGTGATTTTCTTCCTGATCAAATTGGCAGGAAGCGGTTCATTCGGCGATGTTAACGAAACAAACCGGAAGCTGCGACTCAAACCCGTATCCAGCCAGTCGGCCAACCCAAACTGGCGCGACGGCATCCCCTGTCGGCGAACGTCAAGGCGACCAGATTTTCAACAAAATCTGCATCCAATGTCACGCGGCGTGACAGTCATTGCTTCCACTGCGCCTAAATTTGAAAACAAAGGCGATTGGGCCTCGTATCGCCCAAGGTTTTGACACCTGTTCCAACACGCTTTGAACGGTTTCAACGCAATGCCTGCCAAAGGTGGTGCGGCTGATTTGACCGACCAAGAATTGAAACGCGTCATTACTTATATGGCCAACAAAGCCGGCGGTACTTTCCCTGATCCTGATGCCGCAGTTCCTGCCGATGCCGCTGCTTCCGGCGAAGCTGCTTCAGCTCCAGCGGTGTGATGCTGCGGCTTCTGCCGATGCTCTGAAGCAGATGCTGCCAAAGCCGAAGACAGTCGCAGCTGCCGGCGGTGCAGACGGTAAAAAGTTTACGAAGCCAGCTGCCAAGCATGTCACGGTGGTGCGGTTCCCGGTATTCCCTCATGTAGGCAGAAGACTGGCCTCGTATCAAACAAGGTAAAGACACCCTGCACAAACACGCACTCGAAGGCTTTAACGCAATGCCTGCTAAAGGCGGTAACGGTAGCCTGAGCGATGATGAAGTGAAAGCTGCAGTTGATTACATGGCTAATCAATCCGGTGCTAAATTCTAAAATTTGACTTTAAATTCGAATAGAAAGCGCATTCTGCATAGGATGCGCTTTTCGTGCAGGAAGGCCTGATTCGCTATAATACGTAAGTAGTAGATTATGGTTTTCGTCTGAAAGATTCAGACGGCCTTCAAACACAATATTCTTTAAAGAAGTTCAACCATATTCCATACGACAAAACAATCACGGAGTTATCTCATGGCATATTTCGGTACTGACGGTACGCGGCGAAGTCGGTCAATTCCCCTATCAATCCTGATTTTGTCTTGAAATTGGGTTATGCGGCAGGTCAGGTTTTGTACAGCACGAAGGTGAAATTAAACCGACCGTTTTTAATCGGTAAAGACACGCGTATTTTCAGGCCATATGCTGGAGGTCGCGCTGATTGCCGGCTTTACTGCCGCAGGTGTCAATGTTATTCAAACCGGCCCTCTGCCGACCCCGGGTGTAGCGTATCTGACCCGCGCTTTGCGTTTGTCTGCCGGTGATGATTTCTGCTTCCCTATAACGTTTTATTCCGACAACGGCATTAAATTCTTTGCGGAAGGCGGTGGAAGTTGAGCGATGAAATCGAGTTGGAAATCGAAGCCAAAATCGATGAAGAAATGGAAAGCCCAGCCGTCTAGCTGTTTTTGATGCGCGCGCCGGATTAATGGCGTGGATGACCGCTCTATCGAGTTCCGTAAACCACTTTCCCAGCCATTTGGACTTGCGCGGTCTGAAATTGCGGTCGATACCGCCAATGGTGCAGGGACTGCGCAGCTGCGCCCAGTATTCCACGAATTGGGTGCGCAAGTGGTCAGACGGTGATGAGCCAAACGGCTACAACATCAATCGAGAATGTGTGCAACCCATCCCGAGTGCTTTGCAAGCGGCTGTGTTGCAAAATGAAGCCGATTACGGTATTGCTTGGATGGCGATGGCGACCGATTGATGATGGTTGACCGCAATGGCAGTGTATGACGGCGACAGCCTGATGTGTGATTGCTAAAAGCACGCGCGCACGAAGGCGTGGAAATCGGCGGCGTGGTGGGTACAGTGACGACCACTATGGCGATGGAAATTGCTTGAAAGAGCAGGGCGTTGATTTCGTCGCGCCAAAAGTGAGCGACCGCTATGTGTTGAACAGCTCCACCAACGCGGTTGGCTGATTGGCGGAGAAGCCAGCGGTCATATTTTGTGCGGACAAACACAATACCGGCGACGGCATCATTTCCGCGCTGCAAGTTTTGGCGGCATTGCAAACCTTGAATCAAGACCTGCTACAGTTTGCGCCGATTGGCAGCCTTATCCACAAAACCATGATTAACGTCCGTATTAAAAAGGCCAAACTGGCAGTGACGCTCCAAAGAGGCTTTGGCTGAAGTGGAAAAGAACTCGAAGACAAAGGCCGCGTGGTCTTGCGTGCATCCGGTACCGAGCCCGTCGCGTGTGATGGTGGAAGCTACAGCAGGCAGACTGGGCGCGAAAAAGGCGGCAGAAAAATTGCTGCCATTCAAGGTCAAAAGTAACAGTGTGTTTGATTTTAATTGAACTATCAGAGGCCGTCTGCTGTTCAGACGGCCTTTTGTATCATTAGAAGCTTAGTTGCTCAAAGTATATCAACGCTTTTAGGAGGCGGAATTTGAAACATACCGCTGGAAAGGTTAGGGCTTGTGTTCAAAACTCGCTGAAGCTGATGCTGGTTTTGGTTGCCGAAGCTGTCTTTCTCAACTGCATGGCGGCGAGCGATTGTCGCCTTTGAAGCTGATGCGGATGTATTGATAGCCGGCGTTGTTTTTCTTTAGGCGCAGCCAAAACGTAGTCGATACCGTTGGCAGAACTGTCTTCTTTCAGCGTGTGCTGCTGTCCAACGCTGTTTTGCTGGAGAGGATGGCGGCAGGGCTGTCACCGATGGTTTGGCTCTTGTGAGGACGGTTATTGCGCCAAATCTACGTCATGAGAGCCAAATGGTTTTCGCTGTCGCCAACGAGTGGTTTGCTTTTGTAGGGTTCGGTGATTCCCTACTTTGAACAAAGCCCGGGCGCAGGATTTTGAATGTACCGTGTGTGTGTCGGGTTTCTTCTGCTGTGAACGGTATTGGCTGACTGCTGATACCGTCGGCGTCATTATTGAATTTTCAGGATCCACTGCGCCGGCTTGCAAAGCCGATGGCTGAAGAAAGCAGCGCGGCAGCGGCTCAGGGTGAACAGTCGGGTAGTTTTCTATGCTCTGGTTCCTTTGTTCGGAGAGATGAGTTCTGTATAGACGTTATGTGTAACAGGGCAAGGGCTGAATGCGACTCAGGTAAATATGAAAAACTCAATCATGACTCGAAAGTAATTTCATTTCTTCAGACGGCCTGCATTTGGTTTTTGATGCTTTTAATGAAGCACACAAGGGTTTGGTGTGGTATTTAATGTCATTTTACGGAAAAGTGAAATTATAGTCTTTCTGTTTGCTTTTAAAACGGTTATAATATTTATCTTTTGAAAACAATGGTTTTGTATGTATCTGAATCCTTATCCTTTATTGGAACAGGCTTTGCTGTCGGACAATCCGGATGAAAAAGGAAGGTTGACGCAGGCTTTGTTTGCGCAGCTTGGCGAGGCGGAAGGTTTGACGGCTGATGAGTCGAAACCCGTGGATTACTGATTTGCTGGCATCCTTCACGCCCGCGTTTGGTTGCGCTTTCGGAGGTCACGCCGCGCAAGATGAATACGGTCGAAGGCTATGCGGCCATGTTGCACGCGATTGCGCACATTGAATTTAATGCGATTAATCTGGCTTTGGATGCAGCGTATCGTTTTCGCAATATACCGTTTCAGTTTGTACGCGATTGGGTAAGGGTAGCGAAAGAAGAAGTGTTTCACTTCGGCTTGATGCGTGGCCGTCTGAACAGCTTGGGCTACGATTACGGCGATTTTGAAGCGCACGGGCATTTGTGGGATATGGCATATAAAACTGCTTATGATCCCTTGTTGCGGCATGGCTTTGGTGCCGCGGGTATTGGAAGCGCGGTTTGATGTCACGCCGGGTATTCGTGCAAAAGTGGCGCAGCGTGGCGATGTAGAAACCTGCGATGTGTTGGATATTATTTATCGCGATGAGGTGGGACACGTCGCCATCGGCAATCATTGGTATCAGCATCTTTGCCGTGAGCGCGGTTTGGAACCGGTCGTTCTGTTCCGCAGCCTGATTGCGCGTTACGATATGTTTATCTTCCGCGGCTACGTCAATATTGAAGCACGGGAACGTGCAGGATTCAGCCGTTTCGAGCTGGATATGTTGGAAGATTTTGAGAAAAGTTTTGAAACAGGATAAAAGGCCGTCTGAAACGGTAAAATCACTCAGCGGCACATCATCACGATCATTCTGCACGCGCATACGCATACCGCCACAGCAGGTAGCTGCGTATTTCCTTTTTCGTTATTGCCGGATTTATGCTGGTTGAGGCGGTCGGCGGCTGGCTGACTAACTCTTTTGCTCTGCTTTCCGATGCGGGGCATATGTTCAGCGATGCGTTTTCGCTGGGCGGCATTGTGGGCATTCAAACCGGCGAGAAAACAGACCACGCTGCAAAAGACATTCGGTTACAAGCGTTTTGAAATTTTGACGGCGATGTTTAACGGATTGTCGCTGGTGTTGATTGCGGCGATGATTTTTGTGAAGCAGCAAACGATTGTTTTATCCGCCGGAAATTTTGACGGGCGGCATGTTGGTGGTCAGCATCATGGTTTGCTAGTCAATATCGGTGCTGTTTATATGTTGAAGAATGGTGATACCGAAGAAAACGTCAATATGCGCGGCGCGCATCTGCATGTAATCAGCGATTTATTCGGCCTCGATAGCGATTGTCGCAGCGGTACTGATGATGGCGTATGGCTGGCAATGGGCGGATACAGTTGCCAGCGTATTGGTGGCGGCTTTGGTAGGGCGCAGCGGCTGGACGCTGTTTAAACAGACTTTGCACATTTTGATGGAAGGTGCGCCGGAAAAACATCCATACCGATGAGTTGCTCAGCGTTATCCGCAATACGGAAGGCGTAAAGTCCGTTCACGACTTGCATGTTTGGACGATTACCAGCAATATCCACGTTTTGTCCCTGCCATATTGTTGTCGATGGCAACATGACGGTTGCAGAGTCCGAACAAATCTCCCTACCGCATCGAACATGAATTGGCACATCACAAACATCGGGCATTGTACGATTCAGATTGAAAGCGAACAGCATCCGCATAAAGATGAAGTTTTGTGTTCGCAGGAAATGCACGAACACCATCACCATTAACCATATTCAGCGCTGTCTGAAACTTGCTGGATTGTTCAGACGGCCTTCTAAAATCATCAAAGGAACACTTTATGACCCAAGCCGTATTATTCGATCCTTGACGGCACGCTTGCCGATACCGCACTTGATTTTGGGTGGCGCGCTCAATACGGTATTGCGCCGACACGGTTTGCCGGAAAAAGCATGGATGAAACCGTCCGCAGGCCAGCCATGGTGCAAGCGGTTTGCTCAAACTTTGGTGCAGGCATTACGCCCGGACCATCCGGACTATATGCAATGGCGCAAAGAGTTTTTGGACGAATACAGCTGCTGCTATGCCGACCAAAACCATCTTGTTCGACGGCGTAAACGAAATGTTGCAGCCTTAGTTCAACGCGGTATCCAATGGGCATTATCACCAATGCCGCATGCGTTTTACCGATGTCCTCGTGCCTAAGCTCGGGTTTACAGCCTCCTGCCGTCATTGTCAGTGGCGATACTTGCGATGAACCCAAGCCCAGCGTGAAGTTTGTGTTTTATGCGTGCGAACAGATTGGCGTTGAGGCGCAGCGATGTTTTTATGTCGGCGATGCTGAGCGCGATATGCAGGCAGGAAAAATGCAGGTATGACGACCGTGCTTGCCGATTGGGGCCAGATTTCTGCCGAAGACCAAACCGAAAACTGGCTTGCTGATTTCCGCATTGCTACGCCTTTGGATTTGTTGGCAATCTTGCGTTAAACCCTGTAATAATCCGTTTTCAGACGGCCTGAAACGGCGTAAAACTCGCACTAAGTTTGTATTTTTCAACCGTTTTACTACTTGTAAAAGAGATCTGTTCTTCAGCATATCGAAAGCTGCTCCCGCTGATCCGATTTTAGGTTTGGGCGAGGCGTTTAAAGCCGAAACCCGTCCGGAGGAAAGTCAATCTCGGTATCGGCGGTACAAAGATGCATCCGGCGCGACGCCTATTGTCAAAGCTCGTCAAAGAGGCTGAAAACGCCTGTTGGAAAGCGAAACAACCAAAAACTACCTGACCATCGACGGCGTTGACTGACTACAACGAGCAAACCCACACCCTGCTGTTTGGCAAAGACCACGAAATCATTGCAGCCGTCGCGCCAAAAACAGCGCAAAGTCTTGGCGGTACAGGCGCATTGCGTATTGCGGCCGAGTTTGCCAAACGTCAGTTGAACGCGCAAACCATCTGATTTCCAATCCGACTTGGCTAGAACCACAACGCCATCGCCAGCGGTCGGCATCCAAGATAAACCTTATCGCTACTATGATGCCGCCAAACACGGTTTGGATTGGGATGGCATGATTGAAGACTTGAGCCAAGCGCAAAAGGCGACATCGTCCTGCTGCACGGTTGCTGCCACAACCCTACCGGCATCGACCCTACGCCCGAACAATGGGAAATCCTGGCAAAACTTTCTGCCGAAAAAGGCTGGTTGCCACTGTTTGATCTTTGCCTACCAAGGGTTTCGGCAATGGTTTGAAGAAGATGCCTACGGCTTTGCGCGTGTTCTGAAACACAATACAGAATTGCTGATTGCCAGCTCTTATTCCAAAAACTTCGGTATGTACAACGAGCGCGTCGGCGCGTTCACTTTGCGGCTGAAGATGAAGAAACCGCAGCCCGCGCCCACAGCCAAGTCAAAACCATCATCCGCACCCTCTACTCCAACCCGGCTTCACACGGTGCGAACACCATTGCGCTGGTGTTGAAAAATGATGATTTGAAAGCACAATGGATTGCCGAACTCGATGAAATGCGCGGCCGCATCAAAGCCATGCGCTAAAAATTTGTTGAGTTGCTCAGCCAAAGGTGCAAACCCAAGATTTTGATTTCATTATTGAACAAAACGGTATGTTCTCTTCAGCGGCTTGACTCCCCGAGCAAGTCGACCGTTTGAAAAACGAGCTTTGCCATTTATGCCGTCCGCTCCGGCCGCATTAATGTTGCAGGCATTACTGATGACAATATCGACTACCCAGTGCGAAAGCATGCAGAAAGTCTTGTAATTGTTGAATTACAGTAAAGGCCGTCTGAATCATTCAGACGGCCTTTATTTTTAGTTGTGAGCTTATCCGGCAACCGCGTTCATTCCCCAATAAACGCATGGCATAGCGCAGCGTTTGCCTGTAATCAGAATGATGGCGCAATGCAAAGCATTGAGTCTGGAGCCAGCCTGCGGCAGGGGAGGGCATCGCCGATAATCGGCAGCCATGCAAATCAACAGCGGCCAACTCATCTTTGTATACGCGCCAATATTTTTCAGACGGCCTTTCTTGGCCGGAAACATTCCGCCCATGTAATACGAAACCATACCGCCCGCCATTCGCCAAACTGGCACACACAAACATGCGCCGAGGGCATGTTCAGGATATTGGCACAAATGCGGCGTATGCCGCCTCGGATGTACCCGGAAGTAGTGTGGCTGAAGTGAAGGCAGAAGCAATCAGGCAAGGTAAGCGTAAAAGAAGGGGCATGTTTTGAGTTGCATCAAGTGTATATTGTAAAAAGAAATAGCAAGGTTTAAAAGGAGATTATACCTATATTTTTCAAAAACATCAAAATATAAAACCAATATTATTAGTTGTGAAATTAAACGTCTAAAGAGTAATGTAGTCGGCTGTTAGAAAATAGTTTTCAAAGTGACGGATTATCAGCATGATACGAACGGCCGTTAAAGAGTGTTAAGTTTAATGAACTGCTTTCAGCTCATTTTTGGCGAGTCTTAACAAAACGAAAGGCAAATTATGTCTGCGCATTCACAACAAAATCATACTCCTGCGCTGGTCGTCTTGACCACACTCTTCTTCATGATGGGTTTCATCACCCGCATGAACGATATTTTGATTCCGCATCTGAAAGAGATATTTTCGAGCTGACTTGGCGTTCAGGCGATGCTAATTCAGTTCTGCTTTACCGCTTACGCAATTATGTCGATTCCTGCGGGTTATTTTTGTCGGCAAAAATCGGCTATAAAAACGGTATATATTGGCGGTTTCTGTATTGACCGCCATCGGCTGTCTGTTGTTCCCATCCGCCGCCGGCAGCCATTCTTATCCGTACTTTCTGGGTGCGCTGTTTATTTTGGCTTCAGTGTAACGCTGTTGCAAGCGGCGGGTAACCTTATGTGACTTTTGCATGGTCCAAACCGTAAAGAATCTGCAACACTGACTTTGGTTCAGGCATTTTAACTCTTTGGTACGACCATTGCTCCGCAAATCGGCGCATTCCTGATTTTGGCTGATGCAACACAAACTGTCAGCAAAGCCGAGCAAAATTTCTTCCGTTCAAATTCGTATTTAGGGTTGGCTGGTTTGCTGATTATTTTGGCTGTGTTTGTCAAATGATCTCGTTTGCCTGATGCGCTAAATTGCCGAAGAAGAGAGAGCGAACATAACCATGATGGCAAACAGTCGTTTGGCAATACCGTCATCTGGTTTTTGGTGCGGCCGGTATTTTCTGTTACGTTGGTGCAGAAGTATTCATCGGTTCTTTGTTGGTCAGCTGTTGGGCTATCTGAAAGGTTTGGACCACGCATCTGCCGCGAAATATTTGTCGTTCCCACTGGGGGCGGCGCGATGGTTGGCCGCTTCTTAGGCTCTCGCCATCATGGCGAAAAATTGCGCCCAACCGCTATTTGGCATTCAATGCTACCGCTGCTGTTGCCCTGTTGGGCGTTGCTATGTTGGCAGGTAGCCAGTGCTGATATTGCGATGTGGGCATTGTTGGTCATCGGCTTCTTCAACCCGATCAGTGTTCCCAACGATTTTCTTTGGCAAACCAAGGGCCCGGGCCGATTCACCAGCAGCGCGCTTCCCGGCGTATTGTGTACTGCGATTGTAGGCGGTGCGATTGTGCCTGTGGTACAAGGTTGGTAGCGGATACTACGGCCTGATGATTTCTTTTCGTTGTATCAAAGCGATTTGCTACGTATACATTGTCTTCTTTGCTATAAAAGGCTACAAAGCTGACGAATAATCTATCATGATAGCGCCGTCTGAAACCCTATGGGATTTCAGACGGCTTTTTACTAGTGCATAATGATTTAAATGACAGGAGTGGTGGATGATTAAAATCATTTTGCTGCATGGCTTGTACATGCATTCATGGTAATGAAACTGGCTGCATTTGCGGAACAAGAAGGTTTTCGAAGTTGCGCTGTTCGATTATTACAGCGTTTTACATCTGATGAACCTGACATGTCAAAAGATTTGTCAGCGATGGACTTTGAGAACCATGCTGATGAAACGCTGCACTTTTGTCGGCCAGAGTTTGGGCGGGTTGGTCTTTACGCACCTGCGGCAGCATATCCGGATGAAAGTCAGCGGCCGTATCGTTACTATGGGCACGCCGACCAAGGTAGCCGTGCCGCGCAGCGTGTGTTCAACATGGGTTTGCAAAAGCCGGTATTGGGCGGCTCGTACAGGTGCATTGACGGCAGTATGCCTGAATTGCCCGAGGGTGTTGAGTTGGGCAGTATTGCCGGCACAAAACCGTATGGACTGGGCCGTGTTTTAGGTTTGCATGGTGAACATGATGGCATCGGTTTTGTCAGCGGAAAACACATCGTCCGAATATGCGCGATCATGTTGTTTTTCGCCTGTCAGCCATAGCGGTATGTTGTCTAACCGTAAAACGGTCGGGCAAGTGGTGGCATTTTTGCATGATGGATGTTTTTAAAAAGCAATAAAATTTCATTTATTTAAATTTAAAAGTATTTAATGTTAATAATTTTATATATCTTAAAGAAAGTGTCGCAGTTTTGGTTGAAGCTGTTTTATAATAATAGGCAGGCCGTCTGAAAAATCGGGTTTCAGACGGCCTGTTATGCTAAAAATCTGTTAAATACTTATTAAAAAGGCAAAGAACAATGTTTGCTTTCAAATCCTTACTTAATATGCCGCGCTTTGAAGCCATCGCTGTTGCCTCTGGCTTTTGTGCAGGCAATGGGTTATACGATTATTTCGCTTGAATGGCTGCCGCATATGTCGATTGTGACGGCGATTGTGGTCTTGCTTTTGTACGGTTTGATGCGCGGCTTGAAATATCAAGACATGCAAAACGGTATGATCGGCGCGGTCGGGCAGGGCATGGGCGCGATTTATCTGTTTTTCTTTATCGGTCTGATGGTCAGCGCGCTGATGATGAGCGGTGCGATTCCGACGCTGATGTATTACGGTTTCGGAATGATTTCGCCGACTTATTTTTATTTTTCGGCGTTTGCGCTTTTGCTCAATCATCGGTATTTCCATCGGCAGAGTTTGACGACTTGGTGCGACTCGTCGGCGTGGTACGGGCATGGCGGCTGCGTTTCCGCCGATATGGCGATGACGGCAGGCGGATTGTGTCGGGTGCGTTCTTCGGCGATAAAATGTCGCCGCTTTCCGATACGACCGGTATTTCCGCTTCGATTGTCGGCATTGATTTGTTCGAGCACATCAAAAACATGATGTACACCACTGTGCCTGCGTGGTTGATCAGTGCGGCGTTGATGTTGTGGCTTTTACCCAATGTTGCCGCGCATGACATGAACAGCGTCGAAGCTTTCCGCGCGCAATTGGAAGCAACCGGTTTGGTGCATGCCTATTCGCTGATTCCGTTTGCCTTGCTGGTTGTCCTTGCCCTGATGCGCGTGAATGCTATTGTGGCCATGTTGTTTACCGTTATAGTGGCGCGCCGTGACTTACTACAGTACGCCCGATTTGAAACAGCTGGGGCGCGTGGTTTTACAGCGATACAAACTCGAAGGCGAAGCACGGAAAGACATTGCCCGTTTGATTTCGCGGCGGCTTGAGCATGTTCTTTTACGCAAACCATCGTGATACCCGGCATGAGCTTGCTGACTGTTCAGCATTGGTGTGATTCCGTCTTTACTGCGAAGTTTCAGCGTTCCTGACCAATGCCGGACGCGCTACTTTCAGCGTGGCCATGACATCGGTCGGTGTCAACTTCCTGATTGGCGAGCAATATTTGAGTATCCTGCTTTCCGGCGAAAAACCTTTGCCGGTTTGATGGCATGCTTGGTCTGTATTCGCGCAACCTGCCCGTACGCTGGAAGATGGGTACGGTCATCAACCCGTTGGTGCCTTGAGCGTCTGTGGTGTATTTATCAGCCATGCCTTGGCGTGCCCGTTTGGGAACACCTGCCTATGCCTTCTTCGCTACTTGAGCTGGCTCTGACGCTGGTGTCGGCTGGACAGGGCTGACCTTGAGTAGTAGCAAACCGCATTTAAAATAACACGCGTGAGAAACAAGGCCGTTCAGCGTTTCCAGACGGCCTTTTGTTTACGAAGTAGTAGCTGTATCAGCGTGATTTCACTATAATTGCGGCGCCAATAAAAATAATCCAAACAATGAACAAAACAAACCCGCCAAGAAATTTTTGAGCGTTTCTGCGCTGCCAACTCTCATCCGACTACTGAGTTGAATTTCAGCTCGCCGTTTGAGCCGCTTATCGCCGTTTTATTGTGTCTGCGCAGGCGACCGATGTCGGCGTGAACAAAGCGACCGCCAAACTCTTTTCCCGTTGCCAATACGCCTCAAGCCATGCTGGATTTGGGGCTGACGGCGTGATGGAATCACACCAAAACCAGGTTTCACAAAAGCCAACCAAAACACATCATGCAGACTTGCCGTATTTTGCTGGAAATACAACGGCGAAGTACCTGCCGACCGCGAGGCTTTTGGAATCTGCCCGGTGTTACCGTAAAACAGCCAACGTGGTGCTGAATACTGCATTCGGACAACCTGTTGCGGCGGTCGATACCCATATTTTCCGTGTTTCCAACCGTACAAAATTGCCCGGGCAAGGATGCGCGAAGTTGAAGACAAACTGATGCGCTTTTATTCTAAAGAATGATGGATGCCCATCACTGGTTGATTTTGTACGGCTGCCATACGTGCAAGGCTTTAAAACCGCACGCAGCAAATGCCTGATTAACGACGCGTGCGAATATCCGGCAAAACAAATAGAAAGGCCGTCTGAATTTTCGACGGCCTTTGATTTGGCTACTGATTAGTCGGCAACTGCCATCAGGCTGGCATTACCACCGGCAGCGGTAGTATTGATACTGCAAGAGATTTCTTCAAATACTGCAGGATGTCCAGACCTCGTTCGGAAGGCAGAATGCGGATGAGCGCACCGTCGTGGCCGGGCCAACTCGCTTTGCGCTCGCCGCTCAAAGGCTCGTACTGGCGGCAACATGGTTGATGCCTGCGTTTTCAGGTTTGCTGTTGACTTGCAACAAACCGTCCAAAATCGGCAGAGAGGAAACCAGGGCTGTTTCACCAACAACGGTTTGAAATGCCTGCGGCAGCCAGCCGGTCAGGCAGAGAAGGCTTGCAACAGAGTACCGCCGTGTACCCAAACGTGTTTCGAGAGCGCCAGCTCAATGAGTTGCGTTCGCCGGTCGGCCGACCATACGGTTTCGGCTTTTGCGCAGCGTGCGAACCCGTGCGTGACCAAAGCTGCGCTGCAGTTTTCTCTGCATCAAACGGCAGCGTTTCAGAACCAGAGTTTCCAAACGTTGAGCGCGTCTTCATCTGCTTGGCCGATACGCTAAGGGTTGGTGCAACCCATTCAGGAGTGCGAACCAAACGTTCAGATAATGGACTGCCCGCTTTAGACCGGTACTGACAAGCCGTGACCGCCGAAAAGGTTGTACGCCGACAACGGCACCGACGATGTTGCGGTTAACGTAGATGTTACCGGCTTCGATACGGTCGCGGATGTCTGTCAGTACCTTCGATACGGCTGTGTACACCGCTGGTCAGCGCACAGCCTTTGGCATTGATTTGGTCATGGAGCTGATCCACCCGCTGGCGCGGTAGCGGACAACGTAATACAGGACCGAACACTTTCGCGCTGCAACTCGTTCGGGTTGTTCAATTCAAACAGGATTGGACGAACGAAAGTGAGTTGCTGCTATCAACGCTCGGCGGCAGTTTTGATTTCGTGGTAAGCCTTCGCTACGCCTTTCATCGGCGATGTGCAACAGGTTTTGCTGGGCTTCACATCATGACAGGACCGATGTCTGGTGGTCAGTTGGGTCGGTTTGCCGACAACCAATTCGTCCATTGCGCTTAATGATGTTGACCATCTATCGGCAATCATCTTTTGAACGCACAAGATACGCAGAGCGGAACAACGTTGGCCCGCGCTGTCAAAGGCAGAGTTCAATGCGTCGAGGCAGACTTGTTCCGGCAGGGCGGTAGAGTCCACGATCATCGCGTTTTGACCGCCGGTTTCGGCAATCAGGACAGGGCTGTCGTCGCGTTTGGACAGGGCTTTGTTGATCAGGCGCGCCACTTCGGTAGAACCGGTGAAGATCTACGCCGTTAATACGGGCATCGCCGGTCAGGGCAGAACTGACATCGCCTGCGCCGAGTACGAGTTGCAGCGCAGAAGTCGGAATACCGGCTGATGCATCAGGAAACCGCGTGGCAGCAATCAGGCCGGTTTGTTCGGCAGGTTTGGCGATAACGGTGTTACTGGCAGCCACATGCAGAAACCACTTCGCCGGTAAAGATGGCCAATGGGAAGTTCCATGGGCTGATGGCAACGATTGCGCCGACGGCTTTGGCATCTTTAGGCAGGGTGTTTTCAGCTTCGTTGGCATAGTAGCGGCAGAAGTCAACGGCTTCGCGTACTTCGGCAACGGCGTTGTTCAGGGTTTTGACCGGCTTCGCGGACGGCCAGCATCATCAATGCAGGCGTGTGTTGTTCCAACAGGTCGGCAAAACGGCGCAGGCAGTCGGCGCGTTCTGAAGCAGGTTTGGCGCTCCACTCAGGCAGGTGCGCGGCAACGGCTGCACCAATCGCTTTCGAGCCATAGGCTGCATCGGCAAAGCTGACAGTACCGACAACATCGTTGTGGTCTGCAGGGTTACGGACAGGTTGTGCTTCGCCTACGCGCGCTTCGCCATTGACGATGGAAGCAGCGTGGAAGTCTCGGAAGAAGCTTGGTTGAGTTTTTCTTGCAGGTTTTGCAATACGGTTTCGCTGCTGAAAATCCACGCCTTGAGAGTTCAGGACGGTCTTTGCCATACAAATCGCGCGGCAGAGGCAATGCCGGATGCAGGTGGATGCCTTGTTCGGCGATGGTGTCGAACGGGCTCTTAATCAGGCGGTCGATGCTGATGTTTTCGTCAACAATTTGGTTCACGAAAGAAGAGTTCGCACCGTTTTCCAACAGGCGGCGTACCGCGCAGGCAAGCAGGGTTTCGTGTGTGCCGACCGGGGCATACACGCGTACGCGGCGGCCTAAGTTTTGCGGGCCGACCACTTGGTCGTACAGGGTTTCGCCCATGCCGTGCAGACATTGGTGTTCAAAGTCTTGCCTCTACCCATTTGCGTGATTGCGCCCAAAGTGTAGGCGTTGTGGTGGCAAATTGTGGAACACGGCATCTTGCGCATCCAAGAGTTTGCGCAGGCAAGGTAGGAGATGTCGGTGTGGACTTTACGGGTGTAAGTCGGGTAGCCGTCCATGCCGTCTACTTGGGCCCATTTCACTTCGCTGTCCCAGTATGCGCCTTTAACCAAACGGATCATCAGTTTTTGGTTGTTGCGACGGGCCAGGTCGATCAGATAGTCGATAACGAACGGGCAACGTTTTTGGTAGGCCTGAACGACGAAACCGATACCTTTGTAGCCGGCTAAGTCAGGGTCGGAAACCAAAGCTTCCATCAAGTCCAAAGACACCCGAGACGGTTGGCTTCTTTCGGCGTCGATGTTGATACCGATATCGTATTTTTTACCCAAAAGGAACAATTCTTTTCAGGCGTGGCAACAGTTCGCTCATAACGCGTTCGTGTTGGGCGCGTGAGTAGCGAGGATGGATAGCGGAAAGTTTAACGGAAATACCGTTGCCTTCGTAAACACCCTGGCCTGCGGCATCTTTGCCGATGGCGTGAATGGCTTGAACGTAGTCGTTGTAGTAGCGGTTGGCATCTTCTTCTGTGTATGCGGCTTCACCCAACATATCGAAAGAGAAGCGGTAACCCATTTTCTCGCGCCTTTACCGTTTTGCAGCGCTTCTTCAATGGTTTGGCCGGTTACGAATTGTTTGCCCAATAGGCGCATTGCGTAGTTCACACCTTGACGGATCAGAGGTGCGCCACCTTGCTGATTATGCGGCTCAGTGCAGAACCCATATCAGAAGTGTTGGTGGTCAGTTTGCCGGTAATCAACAGACCCCATGCAGCCGCGTTAACGAAGAGGGAAGGGCTGTTGTTCAAGTGGCTTTTCCAGTTGCCTTCGGAGATTTTGTCGGCAATCAGGCGGTCGCGGGTTGCATTGTCTGGAAACTACGCAGCAGGCTTCGGGCCGTGCACATCAGTGCAACACCTTCTTCACTGGAGAGAGAACTCGCGCATCAGGCATCTACGCCGCTTGCTTTGGTGCGGCTGGAGCGGACTTGAGTAACCAAACGGCGGGCAAGCTCAGAGGCGGCATTGCGCTCTTCGTCAGTCATCTGTGCACGTTGCAACATATCCTGAACGGCCTCGATTTCATCACGGCGGTAGGCATCGGTTACAGCTTGACGCAGAGGAGTTTGTGTTGAAAAGGAAGTTAAACATTATTTATGTTCTCCAAAGGTCATGATTTCAGACGGCCTCGACTAAGTCTGCTAAAACAGGCATTCTGAAGGATAGTAATATCGTAATAAAATTATGATGCGGATACAAGATGCACCCACATAAATTGCTGTTTTTCTGACAAGGCTCAGATTATTTTGAAACAGTTTATTTCATCACAGACAGACGGCCTCGCACTGAATCATGCAGGCCGTCTGAAAACGTCTTATTTAGAGGCGCGGTATTCTGCGTCTGCTTTTTCGAAACGTTCTTGCACTGCGTGACGGTTGTTTGTCCATCAGGATACCAAAACAATCACGAGGGTACAAGCGATAAAGCCCGAACGATTTCATATACGGTAGAGAAGCCTGTTTCTTGTGCGGCCAAAGCAGGTTTTTAATCCACCCAGCCCAAACAACCACAGTCAGCGCACCAGCAATCATGCCGGAGAGCGCACCGTAGGCAGTAATGCGTTTCCACAAAACAGACAGGATAACAACCGGACCGAATGCGGCACCAAAACCGGCCCATGCGTAAGCTACCAAGCCCAATACTTTGCTTTCAGGGTCAGAAGCAATCAGGATGGAAATCACGGCAATCGCCAATACCATTACGCGGCCAATCCATACCAATTCAGCTTGTTGCATTTTACGCAGGAAGCCTTTTGTAGAAGTCTTCGGTAATCGCGCTGGAGCAAAACCAACAATTGGCAAGACAGGGTAGACGATTACGGCGGCGAGAATCGCGCTCAAGATGATACCCGCAATCCAAGGGTTGAAAAGCAGGGTAGCCAAAGCGATGAAGATACGTTCGTGGTTGCCGTTCATTTCTTCAACGTGGGCAGGGGTTGGCACCGAAGTAAGCGATACCGAAGTAGCCGACAGCCACGGCACCGGCCATACACAGAATCATCCAAGTCATACCGATACGGCGTGCAGAAACCAGAGATTTAGCGCTTTCGGCAGCCATGAAACGAGCCAAAATGTGTGGTTGACCGAAATAGCCCAAGCCCCAACGCGGCGGTAGAGATAATGCCGATGAAAGTAGTACCGGCAAACAGACTGCCGTATTCTTTACCGGTAGAGGCGGCAACTTGTTGGATGGCAGCATTCATTTGATCTCGCACCGCCCAAACCCAGGGCACACCATGATAGAGCCAGCACCAATGCAAAAATCATCAAAGAAGCTTGCAGGGTATCGGTCCAGCTTACGGCCAAGAAACCGCCCAAGAAAGTGTAGGCGATGGTAGCGCCGGCACCCAGCCACATGGCTTGAGTGTAAGACAGATCGTGGAACAGGCTTTGGAACAGGGTAGCACCGGCTACGATGCCTGAAGCACAGTAAATAGTGAAGAAGAACAAGATAATCAGCAGAAACCACTTTCATCGGCGACCGCCGGCACCGAAGCGGTGGAAGAAGTAATCAGGAAGCGTCAGCGCGTTGTTGGCGTGGCTTTCGGTATGCAGCGCAGACGGCTCTGCGACCAAAAAGCCAGTTGAGGTATGCACCCACAATCAGACCAATGGCGATCCAAGCTTCATTCAAACCGCCCAGGTAAATGGCACCGGCAAGCCCATCAAAAGCCAACCTGACATATCGGAAGCACCGGCAGACATCGCGGTCACGAACGGACCCAGCTGCGGCCGCCGAGAATGTAGTCGTCGAAGTTGCGTGTTGAAAAATAGGCGGCGAGGCCGATCAGCAATACGGCGACCAAATAGATCGTGAAAGTGATATACATGGGATTCATGTACTTATTCCTCATCTAACTTATAAATACGGGTTTTGAAATTGCAAGCAATTCGTACCCAAACTTTTTCTAATAAAAATACAGCTTAAAAACTTGTTTTTCACGAGAGAGTCAGACAAATTATTTTCAAATACAATAGGATATGCAATCAATCCATATTAAATTGTAAATAATTTAATTCAGAATACAGTAAATTTCTTTGTTTTGCAAAGCACGGAACACGGGCTTTTATGAAAAATCGTAGCGCTTTTGAGGGAAAGTCATTTGAAAACAAAAGATTGCAAAAATTATCTTAATTGGAGAAAAGGAAAGACAATGAAAACTATCTTCCTATAAATGAAACGTTACGCAGAGAAAAAGCGTAATTATGCGACAGAAACGAGCCGTTCAGACGGCCTGATAACGGCACTATCCCGTATTTTTGATGAATTCGGGGTAGTGAGTCAGCTTGAACTAAATAGAAAAATCGTCTTTAACAAATGCTTATAAGCGAAAAGATAGAAGGCGGCAACAAAAGACGATCCGCCGAGGACGTTGCCTAAGAAGACGGAATCATATTGTAGAAAAATTCGACCCCTAGCTGACATTTGCGCTCTGCCCAAATACCGGCCGGAATGATGAACATATTGGCAACAAAGTGTTGGAAACCGATCAACACGAAGATCATGACCGGAAACCAAGTTGCCAAAATGCGGCCTCGAAGTATGGCGTGAGCCGAAATAGAACCAAATACCCATGCACACCATCCAGTTACATGCGATAGCGGAAACGAATGCACGGCCGAAGTCCATATTGACTTTGGCTTCGGCGATGGCAATGGTTTTCGCCGCAGTCGCTCCCTCTGCCGTGCCGACATAGTGGCCGAGGAAATAGGCCACGGCAACGGCGCCAGCTAGGCTGCCCAAGCCGACGATGAGCCAGTTGCGTACCAGTTTGTGGTGCTGACACGGCCGGTCAATCTGCCCAAAGCTAATCATCATCATTGCGCTGCCGCCAGCCTGCCACCGCCGCCGATTACGCAACCGAAGCGCAATCGGGAATACGGATGCGCCCAAAGTGCGCGGCCGTGCCGTTCCATTTCGGCTGGAATACCGCTGATGACGCGCAGGCAGGCAAGATAGCCGAAGCCGACATAGCTGCCGCCTAAAAACTCAAAATCACCAACATTTGATGCTCGAACTCGGATTTGGCGCAGCTCCATGCCGATGGCTTCCTGCAAAAATCTCGTGAGGGTACAAATTCGTAATCCATGAGGCTCCTTTAAATTGGAAATATCTTGTTTATCATGAGGATAATAAGTTGCTCTGAGAATGATGCCGGTAGGAAATAACAACTGGTTGTAAGGATAGAAGAGGGGGTTATATATTGAGGTACTACAGGCTGCGTGGCCGACTTTTTAAGAAAGATAACTCGCGGCGTTGAGATATTGGCGTTTTGTGGTTCGAAAAGGCCGTCTGAAAGTTGCTTTCGACGGCCTTTGATTTGCTTTGATACGAGGGCTACAAGCGCGTTACGCTGAAAACGCCTTTGATGTCGCCCGCTGGCTAATACGCGCGGCAGGTCGTTGACTTGGCGGACTTCAAGGGTAAAGCGCACGCTGGCTTCCAATCGCGCGATTGGGTTTGTACTGCGGTAAACGTTGAGCTTGTGCCGCGCCAGCGCATCCGAAACATCGCGCAGTAAACCGGAGCGGTCTTGGGCACGGATTTCGACATCGACGGCAAACACTTGTCCTTCCTGCAGGGCTGCCCAGCTTGCGTTCAACACTTTTTCCGAGCCTCGTTCGGCAAGGTGGCGGAAAAGAAGGGGCAGGTATTGCGGTGGATTTCGGAAATACCGCGGTGCGGGTGCAACAAAGCCCACAATATCGTCAGGAGGTGCCGGTTTGCAGCATTTTGGCAAGTGTGAGTTATTGTTGTTCGCCGTCAATCAAAAATGCCGTTTTTGCCGCCTTTTTGATTTTGACCGCTTGACGATATTGGTTTCATCAATCGGCACGGGAGGCGGTTCACCCAGCGCGCTGCAGGCTTTTGTGGATGGCACGGTTGGAAACTTCGCCCCTGACCGATGGCCGTGACAGAGTCTCGTCGGTGAAGCCGAGTTTTTCCGCCACATGCTTGCAGATTGGGTTTAGGGAAGATTTTTCGACAACTGTTTGTCTAACTGGGCACGGCCTTCTTCGCGTACGGTATCTGCATTTTGCTGGCGGATGTAGGCACGGATTTTGCTGATGGCGCGGTTGGATTTAACCCAGCCTTCGTAGAGCCAGTTGACGGAAGGGTTCCCCTTGGCGGTAATGATTTCAACGCGTTGACTCGTTTTCCAAAGGCGTGGACAGCGGCACGATTTGTCCTCGACTTTTGCGCCGCGGCAACGGTCGCCCACGCTGCTGCAAGTGCATAGGCAAAGTCAATCGTAGCGCCCGTAGGCAGGAGAGGACTTTGCCGTGCGGGGTCAAAAACGTAAATCGTATCGTTGAACAGCTCGGTCTGTAAAGGCGGCGGCAAGGTCTTCTTGCCGCTGGCCATGTTTTCACGCCAGTTCAAGAGTTGGCGCAGCGCGATTTTGTTCGTAGGCAGAGTCACCACGGCCGCCTTCTTTATAACGCCAGTGGGCGGCAACACGGAATCTCGTTGAATTGCGTGCATCATCGAAGGTGCGGATTTGGACTTCCACGCCTTGTCTTCTGGGCCGACGATGACGGTATGCAAACCTGCATAGCCGTTGCCTCGGGTTGGCGAGAGATAGTCGTCGACCTCGCCCGGAATCGGCTGCCAGAGGCTGTGGACAATGCCCAACGTGGTGTAACACTCGGGAATGGTGTCCACCAAAATTCGTACGGCGCGATGTCTGAACAAAACCGTCGAAAGTGAGTTTTCTTCACCATGTAAATGAGAGATATAAGTGGTCTTCCGCAAACTTCAAAATGAATATTGTATTTTTCAGTTCCGTACGCAGGATATTGAGGAAATTTTCGACGGCTCGAGGCGTTCGGCGCTTTTTCGTCCAAAAGCAGGGCGGATTTCACGGTATTTTTCCGCTCTTGATGGCGGAAGCCCAAAATCTTCGAGCTGCTATTTGAGTTGCCACACGCCCAAGCGGTTGGCGAGCGGAGCAAAAATGTCGAGGGCTCTTTGCAACGGCGCTTTCAGATTGCCGGGAACGTTGCTGAACAGTCAGGCGTGTACGCATCGCCAGTTTGATCAGGACGACGCGGATGTCGGTAACCATCGCCAACAGCATTTTGCGCATGGTTTTCGGCCTGTTGGCCGCGTTCTTCCGGTGGCAAGGCTGTCCACGCGTGCGAATTGGTCGCTTCGTACTTCGTCCACGCCTTTGACCAGCTCGCAAACGGTGCTGCTGCGCGTTCGGGTAAACCACCTGTGCTGGCACATATCCACGATGTCGGACAAAATCGTAGCGGCTACGGCATCGCGCAAGAGGTCGAGTTCGCTGATGATTTGCATCGAGCCGAGGAAATGTTCCAGCAATGGCTCGCCATAAGTCGTTAGGGCATCGGCGGGTAATGTTCTTTAGCTAAGCTCAAAGGCCGTCTGAATCAGGTTTTTATCGGAATCGCAGCGCGGCAAATATAGCCGTCGAACCAAGCGAGGAGGCCTTCCAGCGTTGCACTCTGATGTTTGGGGCGTTTGGCGAATAGTGGTTGCATGCGTCTTTTTGATAAAAACGTTGCGGCCATTGTAACAGTTTACTGCCGACAGCCCTAGATTTGTATACGAATGTGGTAATTGGCGTTTCAGGACACCTTGTTTGCAGACGGCCGGTGTTATGGTTAACCGTTTTCGAAATTTTAGCGAGTATTTTCGATGAAACTGGTATATTTACGACCATTGCCCGTTTTGCGTCTGTGCGCGGATGATTTACGGCTCTGCGCGATGTGGCGGTGGAAGAGGTTGCTTAGCAACGATGACGAAGCTACGCTGATTGGTATGATTGGCTCAAAAACAAGTGCCGATTTTGCAAAAAGAAGACGGGTGTCTGTTTTATGGGCGAGAGTTTGATATTGTCCGTTACATCGATCAAGGCCGCTCGAAAGAAGCAGTTCGTCCCGAGTGTTCAGGCTTTGCTGGACAAAGTGGCGAATACACTAACAAATTGGTACAGCCGCGCATGGTTAAAAATCGGCTCTGCCTGAATTTGAGACCGATGAAGCGAAAAATACTCTATCGACAAAAGAGAGAAGTATCGGCACTTGAGACTAATCTGAACAAAACGGCGCAATATTTGGAGCGTCTGCATCAAGACTTGGCCGAACTGGAAACACTGGTGTGCGAAGGCGAGGGTTTGGGCGGTGAAATCAGTTTGGAAGATATCCTGACTTTCCCTATTTTGCGCAACCTGACCGTTGTGCGCGGTATTCAATGGCCGCAAAAATTGATGGATTATTTGTTGGCGATGAGCGAGCGATCCGGCGTGGCTCTGTATTTTGACCGCGCATTGTGATGAATGTTTGAAACATAAAAAGGCTCGTCTGAACATCTTTCAGACGGCCTTCGTTTAATAGGGCAATCGTGATCGGCAACCTGTGACAAACCGTTTTCCAACGATTCGAGCATGGCGGTATAGCCGTCGCCTTGTTGCGGCGTAACGGCGTTAAACGGTTTGCTGCGTCCGTCCGGCCATTGTGCATAACCTCTGATGGTGGTCTGCCCCTGATAGCTGCCTTGGAAAGCTTCGATATAGACTTTCAGGGTTTGGCTGCTTTGGCTGCGTGAAGCAGGCACAAAGGTGCGATGCGGATTGAGGCGGTTGAGCTTGTTGCTGAGGTTTGCCGCCAACGCGCCATCGAGCGGTGCCGCCCAAAGGTGGTTTTTCGCCAGATTTACATGATAGGCATCGGTTTGGTAAACGAGGCCGCCGTTGGCAAGCGGTTCGGCAAGGTTGACTTTGACCGCGATTTCGTTGCCTTGTGCAGCGGGTCGGATGTACTGGCTGTCGGGCAGGACGAAATATTGTGTGCTTTGCGCGGTGCCGCAGGCGGCAAGCGTCAGGGCGGCGGCAATCGGGAAGAGGCGCATTATCGGCTTCCTTTCGGGATGGGGTCTTTGCTGCTGCTGTTGAAAATCAGCGCGTTGGGTTTTTCTTCAAAGTATTAATGACGGGCTGTACGTCTCTGAGGGTTCTATCCAGGCTTTGCAGGGTATTTTGCACGTCGCCGTAGATGGGCGATTGCGGCGATACGCCTTGCAGGGTCTGACGCAATTCTTTCAGGGTTTGGTTCAGCTCGTTGGGGATGTTTTGCGTTTGCGGTTTGCCGACCAGTTTGTCGATAGAGCTAGGGCGGCATTGGCAGATTTGAGTGTGGACTTGAGTTCGGCAAGCGAACCGTTCAAGCCGGCAACGGTTTTATCTAATGGCAGATTATTGAACTTGTCCAACAAATCGGCCACTTTGGCTTGCAAATCGTCCAAACCGCCGCCTTGGGTCGCGATAACGGTATCGCCTGCATAAACGGTATGCGGTCGCAGCTTAGGCGAGGCAGAAGGCTGATCGTTCAACTCAATCATTTTGCTGCCGGTCAGCAGGTTGTTGCTGGAGATGGTGGCGGTCAGGCCTTTGTTTAAGGCCGTCTGAAATTGTTGTTTCCAATGCTCTTTGCTTTGCTCGTCGGCATGATTTCCAAACGGGAAGGCTCAATGCGGATGCGTGACAGGAATCCAAACCGTTTTCAAACAAATGTAGGCTGTCGTTACGGTCGAAATAGGGGACATCGGAAACCACGCCGACATTCAGGCCTTTGTATTCGACAGGCGAACCGGCAGACAGACCGCGTACGGATTGTTTGAAAACGCGGTGTGCACAGCGAGCGGTCATCAGGCAAGTTGGCGACTTCGCTGCGACTGTCGTAAAGCGTGAAGCTGTCTCGCTTTTTGATCGTTTTTGCTGTCGCTTGTTTTAGGCGAGTCAAAGGAAATCGCGCCGGACAGCAGGGCAGGCAGAGGGGCAGAATTGAGTTTGACACCGCTGCTCTGGTTTCGATATTATCGCCGCTTTCCAGCCAGAAACGGCTGGCGGAATTAATCAGTTTGTCGTTGGGGCTTTGATGAAGATGGTGTAATGCACGCTTTGGTCGGACGGGTCAAAATGCGCGCTTTCTATTTGGCCGACCATAAAAGTTTTCATATAAAAACCGGGCTGCTGACGTTGAGGATGCGGTCGTTTTTGCCAATCAAATTCAGGCGCAGGCCGCTTTGACCGATGGCGGCAATCGGCGGAATGTCTTGGTCATGACAAATACGTCTTTGGTTTCTTGGCTTTTTGCCCGGTGTAAATGCGATATATGAGCCGAAAGCAAGGTTCCTGCCGGTAACGCCGCTTTGGTCGATACGCGGTTTTGACTACCCAAAATTGGGTATCGCTGCGGATAAGGTCTTTGGCATCCGCGCTGAGCTGCGCAGTGACTTCCACGCCTTTTTGGTCGTCGCGCAATTTGATGCGGGTAACGCGTCCGACATCGACATTCAACACTTTAATAACGGTGTTGTTGACCTCGATGCCTTCGGCGCTGTCCATCAACAGCGTAACGACAGGCCGCGATTGCGATGTCCTTTAACCAAAAGCCAGCCGCCGGCAATCAGCGCAATCAGCGGAATCAGCCATACGACGGACGCGAAGACATTGGTTTTCTTGACACGCGCCGGGGCGTGAGTAATTGGGTGAAGAATCGTGTTTTTTCATTGTGTTAAGGTCTGGTCAGAATCAAGGCCGTCTGAAAGCTGCTGTTGCTTGTCCCAAATCAGACGGGGATCGAAACAATAGGCCGAAAGCATGGCCGAAAATAACGACCGTGCAGAAGTAAATCGTTGCACCACCCGGCACGACGCGCGCCATATTGGTGTGGAACGAACTCATCAAAAATAATAATCACAAAAATATCAATCATCGACCAGCGGCCGATGGATTCGGTAATCCGATACAAAACCGACATCTTGTCCGCGCTCATCACGGGTTCGAAGCATGCGGAATAAATCAAAACCGCCATCGCAATAATCTTCAAAACCGGCACCATAATACTGGCACTAAAGATGATCACGGCAATCAATCGGTCGCCGTCATCCCACATATAAACAATGCCGTTGAAAATCGTGTTGATCTCCAAAGCCGTCGGGTTGGACGAAATCATAATCGGCAGGATGTTGGCAGGAAAATACAGGATAAACGCCGCGACTAAAAACGCCAGCGAAATGCTCAGGCTTTTCGGGCGGCGACGGTAGAAGTCCGCACCGCATACGCCGCAAGGTTGCTCGTCTTTATTGCGGAAATACAGGCAACGGCTGCAACAGATTTTGTCTTCAGGCCGTCTGAACCGCATGACCGCCGGTTAAACGGTGAATCTTATAATAAACCCAATGCTGCGGAATCGATACCGAAGTCCGAATCAGCATGACCGACAGCGGAAACATCAGATAAAACGCCGAGCCGAATTCCACCGTAGCAACGGATGAGAGCTTGATGTACGCCACCAAAGTGGAAATAAAAAACACATCCACCATAATCCAATGGCGCAGCCGAACCAATACGCGCGTTGCAAAGCGCAGCGCAGGGTAGGCCTTTTCGCGTATCAAGGCCGTATAAACATAAAGGCAGAGCAGCAGAAACAGTAAGGGCGCGCCGAAGGTGAGGATAAACATCACTTCCGCCAGAAAACCGTAATCCAGCGAAATCAAAAGCCGCATCATTTGCGGCAACGACAAAATCGATGTTACGCCGAACAAATCCACGCGGATATACACCATATTGTACGCGAACGCCATCAGAATCAAGGTTGTCAGCGCATAGGCAATCGGCGCGATATACGGATTGTTTTCCACCTCCACAATTTCAGTGGTTGCATACCGGAGCAATGTGCTTCCCGCCCCTGACGCAGGCGCGGAATATCCATACGGCAGCCGCAATCCGGGCATTCCACCGTATGTGCAGGCAGCGTCGCATCAGGAAGATAAGACTTTGTAGCGCCACCAGCGATGGTAGGCAGGAATCCGTTTCATGGTTCGGCAGGGGATAAAGAAGGTGCAAAAGAGTGTCGCATTATAAAGGAAAACAGAAGGATAGCCCAAATTTAGAGTTGATATTTGATTGAATAGCGGCGTTTAATAAGGTTTGGGCTGTCTGAAAAGTTTGAAAAACTTTGGAAGATTATTGCTATGGGCTGTTAAATTTTATTAATAGGTCTTAGTTTTGGTTTAGTGCCATTAGGATAAAAATAAGATATATTCTCAATATTTGAAAAACACGATAATCCTTGTGAGATTTGTGGAAGGTCACGGTCAACGAACCTGAAGCAGGCTAAAAATTATCTTCTTTGTTTTTAAAACGATTCTTTTCAAATTAGACGGTATTTTTAACCATAAAGGCCGTCTGAAACCATTTGTCCTTATTCGAAGGAAATATCATGAGTGAGACCCAAGAGCTGACTTTTCGCCAAACGCTTGAAAGAGAAACCACGACAACGCACGACGGCGTTGATAACTTGGTTGCGTCCGTTCAACCTTTTTTCCAGCAAAGAAAAACTACATCAAATTCCTTGAAACTTCAATCTGTTTTTCCACAAGGCTGTCGATCGATATCTATAAAGATGCCGAATTGAATAAAGCCATTCCCGAACTTGAATACATGGCGCGTTACGATGCCGTGACTCAAGACTTGAAAGACTTGGGCGAAGAGCCTTACAAATTTGACAAAGAATTGCTACATGAAACCGGCAATAAAGCCATCGGCTGGCTGTATTGTAGCAGAAGGTTCTAATTTGGGTGCAGCGTTCTTGTTTAAACACGCTCAAAAACTCGAATACACCGGCGAATTCGGCGCACGCCACCTGGCTCCGCATCCGAACGGCCGCGGCAAACACTGGCGCGCTTTTGTCGAGCATCTAAATGCTTTGAACTTGACTCCTGAAGCCGAGGCGGAAGCCATTCAAGGTGCGCGCGCGAAGCATTTGCTTTCATAAAAGTGATTTTGCGCGAAACCTCGGTTTGCCGGAAGGTGCAGAAGCGCCTGAAGGTATGACACCGCACAGACTCTAAAAAGTAATACAAATCAAACAGACAAGGTCCTCGGCGTGAGATGTTTGCAGGGCCTTTAATTACACCTACAAAGTTTTGTTTGAACGGGTTGCTGTCTTATACCTACTCAGATTTGATTCTCCTTTAAAAATTCCATTCACCACCTAATGACCATTGATGAATATTACGCATTGCATATGGTGCATTGCTACGGATGACTATAACTATAATTCAAAGTAGGGGTAATGCCTTTATAAGATAATTTGTTGTGGCTAAGGTTGATAGAGAGGGAACGCTCTCGGTTGCGTTGTGGCTCGGTACCGAATGCCATAATGCCTTTATAGCGACGGTTGGAAAATGAAGCGGTAAGTCTGCCGTTAAGCCCGCCTAAAACCCTGCCATTGTTGTATCCAACCTATATTGAAACCATTGCGGTGGTAGGCTGCATTATTCTCAATATTGTGTATGTTTTTGTTTTCAGGAACAAAGCGGTTGTATTGCCAACCGCCGAACAGGGTCGTACTGCCGAAACGGCGCGCTAGGGAAAGATAAGTACTGTCGTGCCAACCATCGTTGCGCAGTGCACGATCAGTTTCCCGATAGTTTTGGCGGTAGCGCTCCAGCGAGTAATAAAGTTGTGTTGCGTTACCGAGATTGACCATATGCGAAAGCTGTACGCCAACACCGTGTGCCAGCATAGCCTATGGCGCGGCGCGACGGTTATTTTCTTTTTGCTGTCAAACTCGCTGCTGCCTGCCAACTGTGCCTGATAAAACGGTAAAACGCTGATGGTTTGTTTGCCATCCTTGCGCTGCCATCCCAAATAAGCCCTGCCGAACGCATCGTCGTAAGCCGATTGACGGTCGAAAAAATAGCTTGTGCCGCTGAGGTTGGTGCGGAATTTGATGGCGTGATGCCCATACAATGGGGTGAGTTTTTTTCGGTGTTCAATTCGTAATTCAAGCCGTTGGCACCGACAGGTAAGGTAACACTGCATGCGGTTTGCCCCTTGTTTCGATGCAATAACGCGGAGCAGCGTTGTTGGCATTATCGTTATGCACGGGCTGATTCCGCCAGACCATTTCCATTCTGTCTGCCGTTTGACGGCTTCTTGAAAACGTTTGACATTTTCCAAAACGGGGGCAGGTATATCGCGTTGCGCGGCATGACGAAAATGCATCGTTGCCTCACCCAAACGATGGTCCTGAAACTCTGCAGCCGCCAAACCAACAATATGCGGTCGTCTGAAACGTCAGATTCATAAAGGGTACGATAACGTTCGACCGCTTCGGAATTTCGTCCTTTCAACTTTGCCAGCAAAGCATCGGCACGCGCAATCAGTTTGGGATTGTGGTTGGGCTGTTTGCGGTAAAGGGCAACAAGCGAGGAAACCAGATCTGCGCTATTGCCGTTAAGTGCTTGAACTAACGCGTCCTCAAGAATATGCGGGTTTGATGCTAAAAAATCATCGTTAATCAGAGTCGGTCTGCCTATATTCTCATTCTTTTCAGGCGACCTTTCTTCCTCAGATAAAATATCTAACCATTGTTTCTGTTGTACTTGTACAGCAGTATTCTGAGAAGAAATATTCTGCCGAACACCCTCTTCGGAAATTCAGCAAAGACTGCTGACGGCAATAGGTAGCACAAAGAAGCTGAGACAATTTTTGTTTTATTTTTAGCATTTAAAGTCATCCGAAATATATGTATATATTGCAGGGCAAACCGTTTCTAATAAGGGATTTGCTCTTATCATAAAACTGCCTGAGGCATCTCAGGTAATTTTATTTTTGCATAAAAAATACAGATTCGTATTTAGATTTATCATTATAACGTAAATTTACGAAATATATATAACTTATTTATTTTTATAGGGATTATAAATTACGTAAATATATTTAACAGAGAGAGGATAGCATAAAGATTCACCCTAACTACTGATAGAGAAAATATTGTATTGCTAAAATAAAATATTTATTACACAATATTTCATATTATTAGTAATACTTATCATTATTGTATTTGAGAAGCTTGTATTTAGAGATTGGTTATGAAAATTAATGTATTTATAGTACCCATTGCAACTACCTTTATTTTGACTGCATGTGCAGGTGGAGGTGCATCTGAACCCAAAAGTTCCCGTTGCTATTCCGGCAGCGCAACCTATCGCCAATGTTAAGCTGAGCGATGAAAGCAGTGCGATACAGACCATCAATACCCTTTTTCCGGAAAAGGTGGCAGCCTGCATGAAGCGGAGCTCGAAGTAAAAACATCATGGGGCAGCTATACCGATAAGCAATATGTCTATCAAACCCCTTCAGGCAACTATTACAACATCAGCTCATATTCCGACCCGATTGTCCCCTCCTACTCCAGCCCATCTTATGCCCCTGCGTACACGCCACGAAGGTCAGCCTTTATCCGAAGGTGGAAAGCTGTTTGTTTGTTGCAGCAGTTCCGGACAGTTCACCCACGCGCCCGCAACCAAACAGGACCACCCTCAAATTCGGCGCATGGATAAGTTCAGACGGCACGGCAGACCTGTTCGTCGGCGGTAAACCTGTCGGATCGGCGAAACCGTCTTATTACACTCCGTCAGACAGTACTGTGGCAAAAGGCAAGACCACTACGAAGTTTGGGCAGTCCGCGTCCGCAACGGCAATATCGTTACCTCAACCTACGATCCGGGCAAATCCTCCGGGTCGTCTGAAAAACCGCTCCCAAACTTTCACTGCTGACAGCCAATTTCAACACCAACAAACTCGGCGGCACGATTTTTGGGTAATGCGGATTACGGTCCGGACGTTGTGATGAAAGATGTAGGCATCAACGGCGTTGATTTTTCAGGCACTGCCGAATCCGATGGTAAAAACGGCAAAGTCGAAGGGAAATTTTTGGTCAATTTAACGGCGATAAAACAGAAGTCAGTATAGGCGGTAAAGTTACCTTTGATGCCGATAAATCGTTGGATACTGTGTTCGGCGGCGTGAAGAATGATGACGACCGCAATACGACGGATACAAGTTTGACACCTGTCAGCAAGTAACTGCACATCAAGCATTCCAATAATAGATAATCAATATATATTAAGAGGCAAAAATGTCCTTCCATTTTTAAACCTGTACTGCTGGCAGCTATTGTCAGCCAAACTTTCCCTGCCTTTAGCGGCCGATCCTATTCCTCAAGCTTTATCAGGAGTTGAATGAAGTCAAAGTCATTGGCGGCCGCAAAGTACAAAAACTTGGTGAAGAAAAATCCGCCGTCAGGCTTTTGGATAAACAAATGGTCTCCGATGAAAGCGACTTGGTGCGCTACGATCCGGCATCAGCGTCGTTGAAGGCGGACGCTCCGGTTCTAACGGTTTTACCATACGCGGTGTCGATAAAGACCGCGTTGCCATCAACGTGGATGGACTGGCACAAGCAGAAAGCAGGTCGTCTGAAGCATTCCAAGAGTTGTTCGGCGCATACGGTAACTTCAATGCAAACCGCAACACTTCGAACCTGAAAAATTTCTCGAAGTAACCCTACCAAAGGCGCAGACTCGCTTAAATCCGGCAGCGGCGCACTGGGCGGCGCCATCAACTACAAAACCAACCGCAAGCGACTATGTTTCCGAAGAAAAAGCCCTACCACTTAGGGCATTAAAGGCGGCTATATCGGACGCAACAGCCAAAAATTCAGTAGCATAACCGCCGCAGGAACCCGTTGGGACTGGACGCATTGATGGTCTACACCCGCCGTTTCGGTAAAGAAACCAAAAATATCAGCGACGCTGCCGATACCAAAATTACCGACAGCGATAAACAAAGCTGGAGCCCGAATGCCGGCAGCACTAACTACGGCAGCCGCGGCGTAGCCTGCAGCAAACCCGATCCACAAGATTGGGTAAACAAAAAGCACCTTATTCAAACCGGGTTACAACTTCAACGATAAAAACCGTATCGGCTGGATTTACGAAGATTCACGCACCGACCGCACGACGACCGAATTATCTAATATGTGGGCGGCAAACTGGAAAGGCGAGGCATTGGGCGACACCCGTTCCCGTCAAGATATTTCCTACCGCAAACGCATCGGCTTCGAATACAAAAACCAACTTGACAAAGGACCATGGGACAGCCTCAACCTGCGTTACGACCGTCAAACCATCGACATGAGTACCGGACTTGGGACTTACCGACCGATTACGCCAGCAACGGGGTCAACAGCGACGTATACCATATGTTCCGCAACATCCGTCAAAAGACCATACAATATGGTGCCGATGCCGAAAAACAAATCGACTTCTCCAAATCGGTATGGGCAATGCAATACGGATTAGGGTTCTAAAAACGACAACGGTAATAGCGACCATAGCTATTGGGTACGCCCTATACGACCCGAAATATCAAAACGTCCAACAACCAAGAATTGACTATGCTGGTCGAAAGCTCCTCCAAAAACCGTTTTGCCTACTGGAACAACACCTTCCAATTCGGCGACAGCAGCCAATACCGCCTCAATGCCGGGCTTCGCTACGACAACAGCAGCAGCAAAGCCAAGGACAACCCTCAACTATACCCCTGCCATCCGCGGTCAAATCCCTATCTTGGCAGCGAGCGTAAACACAGCGGTTTCAGCTACGGCTTAGGATTAGACTGGAAATTTACTCCACATTTGAATCTTCTGGCGAAACACAGTACAGGCTTCCGCGCGCCGACTTCAGACGAAACCCCAGCTATTGTTCCTGCATCCTGACTTCTACCTCAAAGCAAACCCTAACCTTAAGGCAGAAACCGCCAAAAACTTCGAGCTGGGACTTGCCGGCAGGTGGCAAAGCCGGAAACTTTAAACTCTCCGGCTTCCAAACCCGCTACCGCAACTTTATCGAGCTGACCTACATGGGCGTGTCCTCAGACAACCCCAACAGCCCTAATTATGCGCCGATTTCCGACGGTACCGCATTGGTCAGCTCACCTGTTTGGCAAAAACCAAAACCGTTCCTCCGCATGGGTGAAAGGTTTGGAATTTAACGGCACATGGAACCTCGACAGCATCGGTTTTGCCGCAAGGTACGCACGCAGGTGTCAATGTCAGCTACATCAAAGGCAAAGCCAAACAGACCAACGAACAGGAAACCCCGATTAACGCACTTTCGCCGTGGTCTGCCGTTTACAATCTGGGCCACGACGCTCCTTCCAAACGCTGGGGTATCAATGCGTACCTGACACACACTGCAGCTAAAAACCGTCTGACACCGTTCACAGCAGTGATGATTTGAACAACCCATGGCCATTTGCCGACACAGCAAAGCCTATACGCTTTTCGACCTGACAGGCTACGTCAACTTGGGCAAATATTTCACCCCTGCGCGCCGGTGCGTACAATATCGGCAACAAAAATACTACACTTGAGAATCGCTGCGCAGCATCCGCGACTCCGGTACAGTCAACCGCGTTGACAACAAAAACCCATGCCGGTATAGAACGCTTCACCTCCCCGGCAGAAGCTGACAACTTACGCTTGAAGCCAAGTTCTAAGGTAATTAGAACAGAAAGGAAGGTTGGTAAAGCTACAGCACCACCAACGGCGTTGACCGCGATGGCAAAGGCTTAGATCGCTACCGTGCCCCGTGTCGCAACTATGCCGTGTCTTTGGAATGGAAATTCTAAGCAGTTAACGGATAGCTAAAGGCCGTCTGAAAGTTTTAATGACTTTCAGACGGCCTTTTTATTTACAGCGAAATCCTTAATCGGATAACAACGGTTGCTGCCGAACAATCGCGCGGATGATGGCGCGGTTGGGGTGTAGCGCGGTTCTCAGCCTTTGCGATAGCGGATGTGGCAAGCCGAGTATTTCGGCTGCAATGGCGGCGGCGCAGATGGGGGCTGTCGCCAGTCCGCGCGTGCCGTGTGCCGTATTGATGTAGGCATTGGGCAGGTAAGGGCAGGGGATATTGTCGAGGCGGTAGTTCTTGTCCAATGTCAGCTTGGCGTAGGCGGACTGCATGGCGGCGATGTCGCCGAGCGCGCCGACAACGGGCAAGTGGTCGAGGCTGTCGCAACGTAGGGCGGCATGGCCTTGTGTATTTTTGAAGGCCGTCTGAAAACGAATCTTGCTCAAACAGGGATTGTGCCAATGGCGGATTGAGTTGTTGAAGGGCGGCGCGGTTTTCGGTTTCTTCCTGCGGATACCAAGTTTCATCGTTGCTGTTGAGGACAAATGTCGCGCCGTAGCAGTGGCAGCCTTGCCAGCTCGGGCTGATGTAGCTTTCGCCGGAAATGGCGCAACGCAGTTTTTGTGAAAACGGGCTGGCGGATACAACGCCGGTTTGTCCGCGGATTTGGCGGAAAGGCAGGGCGGAGACGTTGGTGTCGGCGGCAGTTGAGCTGTGTGCGCCCATACAGTAAAACAATATGGCTGGCATTGAAATGTGCGTCCGGCGTGTGTGCCGTCCATTGTGTGCCGTCATGCGATACTGCGGTCAGCGGCGCGTGTTCGTGCAACTCAATCAGCGGATGATTCAATAAGGTATGCACGACGGTGGGCGGATTCAGCCATACGCCTTGCGGCCAGTAAAGGCCGTCTGAAAATACGTCTATGCCTGCGATGGACGCAGCCTCTTCGGCAGATACGCTGCGGTAGAGGTGTTTATGCTGGTGTTGCAAACCCAAGGCCTGATTAGCGTTTGCGTTCGCTGTCGTCAAAATTCAAATGCACTACGCCGTCGCCGCCCCATACGTCGGAGTCGGACAGCAAGTCTTCCAGCAATCGGCGCGTGTAGCCGTAGCCTGTCAGCAGCAGTTCGGTTTTGTTCGGTATCGTGTGGCGAGATTTTCGGCGTAGAGCAAGCCTTGGCGGTTGCCGCTGCTCGCCTGCGCCGCTTTACCGGCCTCCAAAACCGTAACGCGTACGCCGTGCTCCGCCAGTTTGCGCGCGGTCGCTGCGCCGGCAATGCCTGCGCCGATAATCAGGACGTGTTCGGGCGCGGCTTGATGTTCAGGCCGTCTGAACCAAGGTTTCAGAGGAATAGGGGCGGATTGGGGTATGGCTTCGGTTTGCCATTCGATATGATGGAAATGTTCGTGTAAGCGGTCGGCGCGGTGTGGCGGAACTAGCCAGAGATGCACATCAGACAATAGGTTTTCTAAAACATTGACGCTGTTGAACTGAAGGCATTTCATGGCTTGAGCGAGACGGTTGTTCAGACGGCCTTCAAGCTCGGAGGGATGATTTGACAGCGGAAAATCGGGAATACGGTTTTCAGGCAGGCAGACAATCAAATAAAGCGGTACGGTATGTTGTTCGGATTGCGCGGCAAAGGGTAGCAAGGGAAGGCGTGGTGTTCCAAGCAAGGCAGGTCATGATGAAAGGCCGTCTGAAAAAGAGGCTTTTATTGTAACGCGGTTTGCGCGGATAGAATATCCGAACGGGGTTTGATAGAATCGCATGATATTTTTAATTTCCAATTGATTTTTATACAGGAATTTTATGCGCCGTCTTTTATTGTGCCTTCTCGCTTCCGGCTTGCCCATCGCTTGCTCGTCCGCGCCGCCAGATAGTGGCAGCAAAGCCGTTCAGTCCGAATGCTGGGCAACGCCCGTCAAACACGATGCCAACCTTTATCGCATCGACGACAAGCTTTACCGCAGCGAGCAGCCTGTTGCCGAAGATAGCGAAGCCATCGTCAAACTGGGCATTCAAAGCGTGATCAACTTGCGCTTTTTCGACCGCAACGATGACGACCATTTGAAAGCGTATGGCTTTGACCTTGCTAAATCGTCCGTTGCTGTCAGCGGAGCATTAAAGCCGAAAGAGATTGCGGAAGTCCCATACTTGATTGAAAAACAACAGCAGAACGGCGCAGTGCTTATCCATTGTTATAACGGCGCAGACCGTACCGGTTTGATTGCCGGAATGTACCGCATCATTTATCAAGGCTGGTCGGTGGAGGAGGCAAAAAGCCGAAATGCAACATGGTCCTTACGGTTATCACAGCATTTGGAAAAACATTGCCAACCTGTTTACCGAAGAGAAAGTCAAGCAGGTTAAAAATGCACTTGGAAGCCTTGAGCAAACGCGGTTAACACCAAGATTTAAATGAAAATGGCCGTCTGAAGAGTAAATCTTTCAGACGGCCATTTTTAATGGCAGATAACTTAAATCACAAAATCCGTAGTCGATAATTGAATGTTTTGATCCATATCGGCAGACGGGGTTTTTGACGAGCGGCCAACCGGTTTGGCCGGTACGCCGACAACGGTAATCGAAGACGGTACGTCGGCAACCACCACGCTGCCTGCGCCGATTTTTGGCGTTTTCGCCGATGCGGATGTTGCCCAAAATTGAGGCATTCGCACCAATCATCACGCCATTGCCGATTTTTCGGGTGGCGGTCGCCGCTTTCTTTGCCCGAACCGCCCAGCGTTACGCCGTGGAGGATGGAAATATTGTTGCCCAAGACGGCGGTTTCGCCGGCCACAAAACCGGTGGCATGGTCGAGCATCAGGCCGTGACCGAAACGGGCGGCCGGGTGGATATCGACACCGAAGACTTCCGACATGCGGTTTTTGCAGGAAATACGCCAGCGTTTTACGGCCGTTTTGATAGAGCCAGTGGTTGATGCGGTGTGCCTGTACGGCGTGAAACCTTTGAAATACAACAGCGGCAGCGAATATTCATCGCAAGCCGGGTCGCGCTCATAAATGGCTTTCAAGTCGGCCCTCGACGCATTTGCTGATGCGGGTGTCCACGCTCAAAGCCTGCTGATAAATTTCAAACAGCGCGCGTACATCCATAATCGGACTGCCGAGCTTGCTGGAAAGATGGTAGGCAAGTACCGAATCGAGCGAATCGTGGCGCAACACGGTTTGATGTAGGAAGCTCGCCAGCATCGGTTCTGGCTGCGGCTGCGGCTTCGGTTTCTTCGCGGATGGTGTGCCACAGATTAAAAATCAGTTGAATTCAAATGGTCTTTTTTTCATATTCGAGGCCGTCTGAAGAATAAAAATCAGATGGCTATCTTACCGTTTTTCCAACGTCTTTTAACAAGGCATTTGATAATCGACGTTCAAATGCTTTGAAGTTTTTCAGACGGCCTTATATATGGGTCATTGAATGCTAACACTCTAAAAAGGATGTCAGAAATGACGGATCGTAACGAACAACACCAAAATGAAGCCGAAGAAGCGGCAGCCGTAGAAACTGCTGAAGCAGTTGAAACCGAACCAGCCGAAGTACAAGCCGAGCCGACTTACGAAGATCTGCAGGCGCGTATTGCCGAGTTGGAAGGTCAGCTCAAAGACAGCGAGCTGCGCGGTTTTAGCAAACGAGCAAAACCTGCGCCGCCGCCATCAGCAGGAAATCGCTGATACGCACAAGTTTGCCGGACAAAAATTCGCCGCCGAAATGCTGCCGGTCAAAGACTCATCTCGAAAATGGCGCTGCTTGACCAAAGCGGTAATTTCGACGCGCTGAAAATGGGTGTGCAAATGACGCTGAACGAATTGCAAAAAGCGTTCGACACCACGCACATCAAAGAAATCAACCCGCAGCCCGGCGACAAACTCGACCCGCACCAACATCAGGCGATGCAGACGGTTGTCAGCGAGCAAGAGCCGAACACCATCGTCAGCGTCATGAAAAAGGCTACACCCCTGTCCGACCGCGTACTGCGCCCTGCGATGGTTGTCGTGGCGAAAAAAAGAAGATTGAAGGCACCGCTTGATAAAGTTTATCAAGCATAAAAATCTTCAGACGGCCTTATCCGGTTTCAAAGCCCGATGTTCCGCTATTGGAAAATCATTCCGATAAACCGGAATCGGAAAAATTAAAACCGGCCGTCTGAAAAAGAATAAACGGCTTGTGGATAAATAAATCAAGTGATTGAATTTAATTTGAAAAATTCAAATTAAGCCTTGATGAAGCAACCTTTATTTACAAGCCATCGGAACGAAAATGTTCCACAGGATTATTAATTTAGAAAAGTTTATTTATTAGGAGCAACATAATATGGCAAAAAGTAATCGGTGATTGACTTAGGTATCAACCAACTCTTGTTTGGCCATTTCTGAAAAACGGTCAAACCAAAGTGATCGAAAATGCAGAAGGTGCACGCACCACTCCTTCCGTTATCGCTTATCTGGACGGCGGCGAAGTCCTCGTCGGCGCACCCGCCAAACGTCAAGCGGTAACCAACGCTAAAAACACCATCTACGCTGTAAAACGTTTGATCGGTCATAAATTTGAAGACAAAGAAGTTCAACGCGACATCGAATCCATGCCTTTCGAAATCATCAAAGCCAACAACGGCGACGCATGGGTGAAAGCGCAAGGTAAAGAGCTGTCTCCGCCGCAAGTTTTCCGCAGAAGTCCTGCGTAAAATGAAAAGAAGCCGCTGAAGCTTACTTGGGTGAGAAAGTCACTGAAGCTGTGATTACCGTTCCCGCCTACTTCAACGACAGCCAACGTCAAGCGACCAAAGACGCAGGCCGTATCGCAGGTTTGGAAGTAAAACGTATCATCAACGAACCAACCGCAGCCGCTTTGGCATTCGGTATGGACAAAGGCGACAACAAAGACCGCAAAGTAGCCGTATATGACTTGGGTGGCGGTACTTTCGATATTTCCATCATCGAAATTGCCAACCTCGACGGTGACAAACAATTTGAAGTATTGGCTACCAACGGCATGATACTTTCTTGGGTGGTGAAGACTTCGACCAACGCTTGATCGACTACATTATTGATGAGTTCAAAAAGAACAAGGCATTGATTTGAAACAAGACGTAATGGCTCTGCAACGTTTGAAAGAAGCTGCTGAAAAAGCCAAAATCGAATTGTCCAGCGGTCAGCAAACTGAAATCAATCTGCCATACATCACTATGGACGCAACAGGTCCTAAACACTTGGCCATGAAAATTACCCGTAGCCAAATTTGAAAGCCCGGTTGAAGATTTGATCCAACGTTCTATCGAGCCTTGTAAAGTTGCATTGAAAGATGCCGGCCTGAATGCCAGCGAAATCGACGACGTGATTTTGGTTGGTGGTCAAAGCCGTATGCCGAAAGTACAAGAAGCCGTTAAAGCCTTCTTCGGTAAAGAGCCTCGTAAAGACGTGAACCCTGACGAAGCTGTTGCAGTAGGTGCAGCGATTCAAGGCGAAGTATTGAGCGGCGGCCGTAGCGACGTATTGCTGCTGGACGTAACGCTCTGTCTTTGGGTATCGAAACCATGGGCGGCGTGATGACCAAGCTGATTCAAAAGAACACTACTATTCCGACTAAAGCGTCTCAAGTGTTCTCAACTGCCGAAGATAACCAAAGCGCAGTAACCATCCACGTACTCGCAAGGCGAACGCGAACGTGCTTCTGCCAACAAATCTTTGGGTCAGTTCAATTTGGGCGACATCGCACCTGCACCACGCGGTATGCCACAAATTGAAGTTACTGACATCGATGCCAACGGTATCTTGCACGTTTCTGCCAAAGACAAAGGCACCGCAAAGCGGCCAATATCACCATCCAAGGTTCTTCAGGTTTGAGCGAAGAAGAAATCGAACGCATGGTAAAAGATGCCGAAGCCAACGCTGAAGAAGATAAAAACTGACTGAATTGGTCGCTTCCCCGCAACCAAGCCGAAGCCCTGATTCACTCTGGTGAAAAATCTCTGACTGACTACGGCGACAAACTCGACGCTGCCGAGAAAGAAAAATCGAAGCTGCGTTGAAAGAAGCTGAAGAAGCCGTTAAAGGCGACGACAAAGCTGCTTATCGATGCCAAAGCCGAAGCTTTGGGTGCAGCCAGCCAAAAATTGGGCGAAATGGTTTACGCTCAAGCACAAGCCGAAGCGCAAAGCAGGCGAGGGCGCACAAGCCGAGTCTTCTGCTAGAAAGACGACGACATCGTAGATGCCGACTTTGAAGAAGTAAAAGACGACAAAAATAATTGATGCCGTCTGAAAAAGCGTGAATCGAAAGGTTCGCGCTTTTTGTCGTTTGGGAAATATGTAAAGACGCTTTGTTGAAATTGACGGTAAACTTTCAAAAGCTTGCTACATTATCGTGTTGCCATACTTCTATTGCTGAATTTTGAACAGATTTCGCCGAATGCTGACAGCAGCTGACAGTCAAAGCCATTAATATTTGTCCATCGATTGAGTACGAATAAATTCTTATTTTTACCTCAAATCAACCCCTTGAAAGAAGATAAATATGAAAAAAACTGATTCAAATGACCTCTTTGATGGTTGCTGCTGCCGGTTTGGTATTGGCTTCAGTCGCTTCTGCACACGGCAAACACGAAATGCATCCGAAACAAGAACGTATGCACAAAAAGCCAAACCGCAAAAATGAAAAAAACTGCACCTAAAGCCAAACACCACGCAACCAAGCCCAAACATCATCAAGAGCATCGCCACGACCATCATTAAGATGAATCCTCAATAAATAAAAGGCCGTCTGAAACCCAAACATCAGGTTTCAGACGGCCTTTGGTTTATCTGTCAAATAGAGCTTTGCCGTTTTTCTTGTGCCAAACGGGTTGGTTCCAACCGAGCAATGTTTTTTCTGCCAGCGCATCGCGCCAATAATCCAGTTTGGTATCCAAATCTTCAGAGAAACTGTCTTGATTCACAAAGTTGAATGATAACGCCGCCGTCCGTCGCTTCGGCCAAACGGCTGATTTGACGCAAAATGCCGCGGTCGGGAACAGTTTGCGTGCGTACGCCGATGAGAAGTTGCGCCGGAGTTTGTTTCAATTCGGCTTCTAATTGTTCCAAATCTTTTCGCCGGCGGCCACGCCTTTATCTATCCATTCTTATGCCAAAACGCCGGAAAACCAAAGCGGCTCAGGCCATTCCGTTTCAGTGTAACTGCCCATTTGGGCGCATTATTCAGCGTAATTTTTAGATGAAACAGGGATGATGTTTTTCCTGAAAATCATCGGCATCGACAATTTTTCGTTTGCCATGTGCGGAGGATGTTTTGATAGTACGGCTGATTCAAATCCAAACGTTCGCGAAGGGTTTTTAAAGTAATCTTGCAAGCCAGCCAAAGCAAGCAAGCGCGGCAGAATGCCATAACAGATAATGCTGCCGATGAGTAAACCTGCCCAAGCGCGTGCATCTTCGATATGATTGTTCAGACGGCCTGCAATTACGGCCTGACTGTCGGGAACAGGAAAGCCCAAACGTTCCGGTAGCCATGACAAAGCCTCAACCGTTTTCACCAGTGCCGTATTACTTAAAAGCGTACTTTCCCAGTTGAACGTATATTGACGCACCAAGAGCAACAGCAAGACAGAAACCAACATCCCCGACAGCGTGCAAAGCCACGGCCGTGCGAAGTTGCACCAATCAGCTAACGCGTTTGCGGTTTGCGCCATTCATCCACATAAAGCCGCAAAATTGCCTGATTGACAGGATCTTTGCCTCGGAACCAAGTTGCCGGACTGCTGATAAAGTGCACATTTTTCAAACGCAGGAATAAAGTCGCCAGCCACACCAGCAGCATGACCGTATTCATGCCCAGAATCCCGGCCAATACCAGAAAAAAGTTCAGCCCCTGATTGTCCATCAAAAGATAAGTGCTGGAAAAACCGACCGTAAACAATAACGTCGCCGCAACAATCCAAAGCCAAAACGAGCCTGTCTCCACCTGTTGCAACACATATTTCAAATGCTTGTCGCGGTCAATGATTTGGGCGCGGCGTATCAGTTTTTCCTCGTTGCCGCCATCAATATGCTGACAACGCTTCCGTCGCCTGCACAGGATCCTCCCGGAAAAAAATATAGGCACGCTCTTCAAGGATACGGACCAATTCGACAAGTTTTTGCGATGGATTCAACATAAATGATAGGCCGTCTGAAAGATAAAATGGAAACGTCTGTTATACCCACAAATAAACCCCTTTTTTGCAAAGGTCAAAAAATTAAAAGCAGTTTTGATTTTGAATAGGGTATATAGTGGAATAGATAAAAAGCAGCCTCGAAAAGCTGCTCATTTTGAGTGTGGTGCGGACGGAGTGCAATAAAACAGCAAATTGATTATAGTAGATTAGGATTGATTTTTGATAGATTATACATATAAATCAATCTCATATCTGCACCAATCAATCCTTTATGATTGATTAGGATTGATTATAACATATAATGCCGTGTCCCCTCACTGTCCCAATAATATACCAATGGCAACCATCGAAAAGCGTAACGGAAAGTATCGCGTTAAAGTCCGTCTGAAAGGAATAACTAAGTCCGAAACATTCGCCCTGAAATCTGATGCCGTGGCATGGGCGGCGCGGACTGAAGCGGCAATCTTGGATGGCGTACAGGGTAATGCGCCCAAAAGCCTATATTTTGCTGATTTGCTGACCAGATACCGGGATGAAATCACGCCCACGAAGCGAGGCAATAGGGCGGAAACATACCGATTGAATCGTGCGTTACGATCCGATTTAGCCGATATAAAAGTCAGTGACCTGCGCCCACATCATTTTTGCCCAATGGCGCGATAATCGCAAAAAGAAGTACAGGAAGCAACGGTCAGACGTGAGCTTGAAAACACTGTCGGCCGTCTGTCAAAATGGCGGTCAAGGAATGGGCTTATTACCGTCAAATCCTCTATTGCAAATCAGACGGCCCTAGCAAGGGAAAGGCGCGAAACCATATACCGCCCGATGATATTGTCTTGGCTGTCGTGCGTGAGCTTGGTGTAGCTGATGGTGTGCCGATAATCACGGTAAAACAGCGCATCGGATTGGCTGTCTTGTTTTGCGATTGAGACGGCAATGCGTGCCGGGGAAATCTGTAACATGACTTGGCGCGATGTGCATTTGAGCAGGCGCGTGGTGCATTTGCCAATGACAAAAACGGTAGCAGTCGAGACGTGCCGCTGTCGAAAAAGGCTATGGCGATATTGGATAGGCTACCACGCTCTGAGAGTGGGTCTGTGTTTGATGTAAGCTCTCACACGCTGGATGTGATGTTTAGACGTGCAAGGGCAAAGGTTGATGGGGCTGAGGCCTTCCATTTCCACGATACGCGACACAAGGCACTGACGCGCATGGCGGCGAAAGTTGAACCTATGCAACTGGCAAAATCAGCGGTCATAAGGATTTACGCATATTGCTGAACGTGTACTATAACCCCTGATATTGGCGAACTTGCCGATTTGCTGGATTGAAAAAAACCGCCTGTTGCGGCGGTTTCTCTATTTCTGACGGCGGCGGCGGATAAAGTCGTGTACTTCTGCTTTCGGCCATAACCGTTTGCGCGGCGAAATTACAAACGGCTTTGGAAAGTCTGCCTGCTTGCACGTTTGATTGACGAATGTTGCTCGTTTGACGTGTAGCAGGTCGGCACATTCTTGAGATGTGAGGTACATTACTATTCCTCCTCTTGTTCCAAATCGGCTAGTAATTCGTCCATCGGAACGTCCATTACTAAATCAATAAATTTTCGAAGTTTTTACCGTTAAATCCTACTTTTTCATGTCGTCTTCGTCAAAAACTCCTAAGTGGTCCCAAAAATTTAATAAGTCATTCCAACCGTTCAGAATCTTTTCAATAATTCTTCAAGGTGTTTTTAACGTTTTTTCATTCTGGTATCGGGAATCATCTTCTTGCCTGCCTTTCGTATTTTCATCAGGCGGTATTTCCGCCGCCCTGTCGGATTGGTAGTTATTTAGCCGTCTGTCTTTGCGATTTTTCCGTTTTTCGTCAAATACCGGCACGCCGTCCTGAATTTGCTCCAGTTGGATTTATTCACTTCGTCCAATGCGCCGACCATATCAAAGCCCATCATGTAGCCTACGCCAATCGCGGTTACAATCTGATCGCAAAGCGCGTCAAGCAGTTCAGTGCTTCGATTTTGGCTTTCTTTTTACAAATTCAACGGTTCGGATGGCGGTTTGTTATTTAACCTTGAATTTGTTTGCGTAAGTTGTAATATGGTTTCTTGCGAGTACCGCGCATTAAAGCCCCTTGCATTTCTGCAATTTCTTCAAAAATGACAGCCAATCTGCACGGCGATGTCGTCCGTTGTCGGCTTTGGCTTCAGTGGCTTTAAACCATTCGATAATTTCTTTTAATATTCATTGGTAGTCCCTAAATAATTTCCGCTTGTACCAAGTCTTTGCGGAATTGGTTGTAATTGATAAGACTGATTCCCTGTGTTTTGCTCAAACGGGATCAGAATTTTTTTGCATGGCCGTCTGAATAAAAATCTTTCAGTCGCTCAAAGTCTGCCAGCGTCTTGTAGCCGTCTTGTCGCAATTCGGGGATACTGCTTACCGGCTGAACAGCACTGTTACACTCTGCCACGCGGAAGAAGTGCCAAGCAGCATTTAATACTTCTTCGCGCAAGACGTTCTCTTTCTCGTTTATCTTCTTGGCAATCGTGCGTAACGATTCGCCGTTGATGATGTCGAATAACGCCTGAATGTAGCGTTTCGGGCGATTGTATAGGCTCGCTGTGTACAGTGCGATTTTGTACGCTTGCACAATACAAGCCGATTTTTGAAACGGTACGCTCTGGGATAATTTCGCCGTATGCTTCCTGATATTCCGTCAAGCGAAGAACAGGTCTTAAAAATCTCACGGCGTTGATTTGGCGACAGGTCGTCTGATTCTTGCAACTGCTCAATCGCCGCCTGTGCTTCGTTTGTCGTCTTGCTCAAGTCGCTGTCTGTGTAGATACAAGCGACAACACGCATGGCGCGGATAAGTTTCTCAAACACGTTTACACTGGTTTGGTCGTTTTCGTAAACCAACGCCTGATAGTGCATGAGATTTTTAATGTTTTCTGTCAGCTTGCTGTCTAAGTCTTGAGGTGCGCCACTTCTCAAAGACAGCTTGTTTTGCACTTGGATCACGGCAATATTTGCCAGTTTATTGCGGTCGGCGCGTTGGTTTCCGATATTGTCTCGTGCGTATTTCTTGACGGCTTGTTCTTTCTTCGCCGCTTTCCGTGCGGCTAACATTTCGCTTGCTTTCATATTGCACCTATTTGATTGTGATTTTTTCATAAACAGCAGGGCGTGGGTCACTAACAAAAACACGCAAACCCAAAGAATACAAGGCAATCACGCAACGGATTTAAAATATTCAACTCTTTGCGCGCGTTGCGCTTTTTAATCAGCACTAAATACAGATACACGCCTACATTCAGAATCATCAAAGCCCAAATTAAGCCGATCGTGATTTTTAAAATAAGAATAATGGTCATGGGTTTTCCTTTAATGTTGAAGCCGTCCTCTCAACGGCTCGGACGTTTTCAGTAGGCCGTCTGCCTGTGGTTGTTATCGTTTGCTTTCGATGTGTGCCATAGCAACATCTATGGCTTCACGGATGTCGTTACTTGTAGCGGCCAATACCTCAAAATGGTCTTCTTGCTTTTTGGATAACGGCATTTGGGGTGTCAAGAATATCGCCATCTTCGTCGCAAAAGCCTTTCTGTTAAAGCGCAATCATTCTTTAACAGCCAGTCAAGCCGTGCTGTGTCAGGGTGTGGGATAAGCTCAAACTCTTCGGCATAGTCAGCATTAACCGTTAAATTACCCTTTTGAGAACGAACCAAACAGATTGAAATTGCATATGGATAACAACACCTGTCACGCCATCTGATTTTTCGACGCACTATGTCGCCGAATTTAAATTGGTTGGTCATGATTCATTTTTCCTTAAGTATTTTCAATAACGCACCTACTCCCCGATGATTTTTATTTTCTCCCCGCACTTTCCACAATCCTGTCCTCGGATAAAAATCAATCTTTGGGGTTGATAGGATAATCAGGTGGGCGCCGCAATTTTTCTTTCAAAATTGATACCGCTATTTTTCAATAAATCTGCTGATTTCTCCCTGTTTGAACTTCGCTTTTTCTTTACTTCTTTCACGCATTTCTTTAAAAAGCTCTTTCATTTCAATCTCCCTAAAAAGGCACGTCATCATCAATATCTCCGACAGGCTCGACCGGTGCTTGCTGATGTTTCGGCTGTTCCTGCGTTGCTTTGGCTATTACCGCCCAACATTTTCATCTCGTTGGCGATAATCTCGTATGCCGTGCGTTCGATGCCGTCTTTTGCCTTGGTATTTACGGTCTTTGGATTTTGCCTTCCAAATACACTTGACTTCCTTTTTGTCAGGTATTGCCCGGCAATTTCAGCAAGTTTTTCGGTACATGGTGATGTTGTGCCATTCTGTACGTTCTACGCGCTGGCCGTTGCGGTCGTTCCAGCTTTCGCTCGTGGCTACGCTGAAGTTACAGACGGCCTCGCCATTTGGCATATAGCGCACTTCAGGGTCACGGCCTAAGCGGCCAATGAGGATTACTTTATTCAGCATTTTTATTTCCTTTTAAAATTGATTTGACAGGCTCCAGACGGTTTTTGCCATCAAATTCCTGCGCTTGCCTGATTCCTACGATATGGATGTCAGGATTCCCGCTAGACAGCCTGATAAACTCTTCTGCGGTCTCAATGGTTGAATACTCAGGGCTGATTTGGTAGCGGCTGTTGCTAAGCCGCTTCCATTTGCGCTGGTCTTCATACCACGTCGAATCCTCTTTGTTGCACACAAGCCGCCGCCGTTTTTCTTCTTCGGCGCGGACTTTCCCGAAAACGGCAAACATTTCAGTCGTCCTTAAATTCTTCATACCCATCAACGGTGATAATTCGTCGTTGACTGGATACCCCGCCGTTTTTTTATTCATAACGTTGCCGATTACAGTAAATTCTCCGTCGCGCAGTTCTGCAAAGTTGAGTAAGATTTTCAGTTTTACCGGACCATTTTTATTGGCGAGAATGGTTTTACCAAACTCCCACCCTGTATCTTGTTCAAAGAAATTTCTTTGCCTACATCAAGATATTCGGCTTTTTTTCGGCTAGTTTTTTTCTTTAATTCAAAGATTTCGCTTTTGTATTGTTTCAGGGTGTCTAAACGATTTTCCATTTTCATCTTCCTGATTCAGACGACCTTTCAGGTCGCCTGAAATTTTCATTACAGGGCGTTGATTTCGCCTTTTGCTCTTCGGTAAGCGCGTATTCTTCCAGCACGTCGGCTACTTCTCTTTCGCCTGTTGATACTGCTTCCAACAATACCGCGAAAATTTCTTCGGACACCGTGTGCTTGGTTTGCTCTACCACGTCAGCTGTAATAGTGTTTTCGGCAATTTTCTTAAACCGTTCATGGTTCTCGCTGCCCAGTTTCAGACGACCTGCGGCACCAATATCGGAAAACCATTTTTATATTCCTCGATGCCCTTGTTTGCCGCCGCTTCGCCGTCAGCAATCAGGCTATCTAACTCAGGGTCTGCTTTTACTTTTTGGGCGTTTTCGGGCGTTTGAATGCGTTGCGCCTCGTCTTCGTCGTAGATTCCGCCAAACCAAACGCCAAACGCGCGGCTTGAATCATTGCCTTGTAGGAAGCATACGGCGTGGATGACTGTTCCAAGGTTGTGTAGGGCGTTTACACTCTTCCAAATACTCGGTTACGGTTGTCGGGTGGTTGCGGTCTTTACGGTAAATTTTGCAGGTGCAGCTTTCCGTGTCAGATGTGAACTCCATGCCGTCAAATTGTGGATGGCTGTTGATGATTCTTGCCCAACTGTCCACGCCGACAACGGGCGTGATACCGTTGTTTTTATCAGGGAATGCGTAAATCTCTTTGGTAAACGGGTTCAATCCGTATTGCGTTGATACAATCATCAATGCGTTAAATTGCGCATCTGTCGCATTGCCTTTAAAGGCGGTTGCTTTAAGCGTTTGCACAAGCTCTTGCGGGTCGCCTTGAATGTTGAATTGTTTTGCAAGTGCTACTGCTTGATTTTGGGCGATACTCATTTTTAAATTCCTTTATCTGTATTGATTTAAAAGCGTTTCGTAATAGGCTTGGCAGGCTGTTACACGCTCTTTGATTAGCTCGATTTTTTCGTCATCTCGCATGACGGTTATGGTCGTGATGCGCTTTTCAATCGGGATGGCTTCCACTAGGTCGATGTATTTCTCACGGTCTTCCCACGGCTTCAAAAGCTCTTCGGGCGTTGGGAAAACCAAAAATCAATATCAGCCTTTTTCACAATCGAAAAGCCACATGTAGCCTTGCATTTGCCAGTCGTAGCCTGCTTTGATGGCTTTCTTTTCAGCTTCGTCGCGGAAGAAAGGATGTGTCCTGATGTCCCATGAACACTTCGTGTCAATAATTAGGCGGTCGTCTGGATCGTAAATATCACACTCTCCAGTCAGCCAGTCATTGACACACCGTTCGGTGTTTTTCTGATACTCTTTACCTCGAACTAGGCCGCTGTATTTGATGGCTGTTTCTTCCATCAGATTGCCCTTTTCGGTAAAGGCGTTGCCATCGAAAGACTCAAAGCCGAACAGTTCGCGCTTTGCCATCTCAATCAGTTTGTATTTAGCGGTCTCCGTGATGGTCTCGCCTTTGGTTTTTGGCTTCGCTCGATGATGTCGGCAATGGATGAACATCGAATCTTCATAAACAACCCGCTAAAAGGCTATCCATATAAACCCGCGCATCAGATTCCGTCTTGAAAAACTTTTAACGCTCTCTAACTTCGCCCGTTTTTGTCTTGTCGGGTCGGTATGTGACCTTGTTGTAGCCGTCGGGCATGATTCCAACTTGATACCCGCCCCGTACTTTTTCTCATGACTACGTTCAGGCTGCGCGGTAAACCCATAAAGCCTTTTTACTTTTTGCCGACAGGCTGCCAGCTAATCCGTATGGTCGATGGTTCATTTCGGCAACTCCCTGCGTTTGTAATATCTCATTAACGGCTTACCAGTTTTTTTATCCAGCTTTTCATTGCCGTATTTGTCGACTTTAGGCTTAAGAATTGCGATGAAAACAGGTCGAATAAAATCTTCTCGCCCCTTGCAAAGCTCCACAAAATCCATAGCTATCTTTTTCGGATGAAAAGTCGCCTGAAATTTGATAGTAGCCTGTATCTTTGCCGAAGGTCTTTTCTTCGTCTTGGACTTTTACCCCAAGTTTGTTAAATGACTTTTCATATTCTTTTTTCTTTTGCTTACCAAATACCGCAAACATTATTTAACCTCCGCATCGCCCATGACCTTTACTTCGTCCGGCATGGCTTCATATGTTTGTTCAATTTGTGCTTCTGGCTGATGGTTTCAGGCTCTACCGGCTTCTCTGTTTTGCTCGGGGAAGCTGTAAGCGGCAATCGTAATTGCCGACACAGCTAAAACTGTTCTGATTGCGTATTTCATGCTGTCCTCCTAGTCATTCCAAGTTCTGAGGTTGTACTCATATTCCGCCTGCGCTTCGGCAATCTCTTGCTTGTTCTGCTTGATGGCTTCGCTCTTAAGGGCTTCGTTCACGCCGTCTAAGATGTTTCCGCTCAAGATTTCCAGCAGGTCGGCCGCTGACCACTCTTTCAGGTAGTCCCTCGACAATCTGCTCCCACTCGCTCATCGTCATAATCAGCTTCGCAAGGAAGCATTGCGTCGTATTGGTTTTTGTAAGCTGTTCAAAGTAGCCATTTGTTGTCCTTTTTGTTGCAGTTGCTTATTTAAGCAGCCGTTCCCAGCCGCTTAAATAAGCCCCCGTGAAAGGGGCTGTTCAAAAAATTTAGCTGCTGCCGCTGCCGTCGCCGTAGCCGTCGCCGTAGCCGCTGCCGTCGCCGTAGCTGCTGCCGTCGCCGTAGCCACTGCCGTCGCCGTTGCCGTTGCCGTTGCCGTAGCCGTAGCCGTGTTTAATCGGCTTATCTAAATAACTCATGACTGCTCCACCTCCAGTGCGGTGCGGATTGATTCAGCCGCATTGCCTGTTACCGGAATAATCTCAATCGCTTCAAGCCATACGGAATCAAGCTCACCGCAGATCTTGCTGTCGTCTTGCTTGATGCCGTGTCGTGCGACACCCTGACAGGCTGATTGATTCCTTTGCCCACCATTCATACATACGACGTGCTTTTAGTCAAAAATCACTTCATTGCCTGCTTTTTGTTTCAACACGCCGAACCAAACGCCTGCGGAATAAGTGCGGATAATCACTTCCTTGCCGATGGCAAAGTCGTTAATGCCTTTCGCTTCTGTAACTGTTACAGGCGGCAATGGCTCTTCTTCGGCTTCTTCCTGTTCACGCATATTGATTGCGCTTGCCACCAGTTCTTCCATCATCAATAACAAGTCTTTTTGTGTTGCTTACTTCAAATTTTTACTTTCATTTTGTATTTCCTTATGTATCAAGTGTTTAAAAATTGTGCGCTAGGCTGTTATCTTTTAGGCCGCCTTTCGCCTGTAACCGTTTGTTCGATTTCCATCTCTCGATGTCTTCCTATCGGCTTATGCCTCACCTGAAGGGCGGTTACTACGCTTTCAATTTGTTAAAAGAACTGTGTTTTTGCTTCGATGTGTGTATTATAGCAAAGCTAAATAGAATGTAAATAGCAATGCTAAGAAATTTTGCTATATTTTTGCTATATATTGATTTAAAAGAGAATTTATTTTTATATTTTTAAGTTTAATTGTACTTATAGGCAACAAAGAAAACCGCCTTTTTCGGGCGGCTGTGTCGGTTTTGTGTTGATTTAGGTTCGGCGGGGCTGAAAAAGCCCGCATGATGCGGGCGGGTTGAACGGGGGGCTATGCCTGATTCATGGCGAGCAGGGCGGCTTTTGGCTAAAAACCGCTACGGGGTTTCATGATTGGCGGAAGTATATTCATCAACCCTATCAAGCAGGTATTGCGGCCAGCTGACGTTAAATCGGATTTGCTGCTGACTGATTTTTGCAGGGTCGATTTCAATCATTACCCATGTTGCGCCATCATAATCAGACTCTTGGCTTAAATCGGCAATATTGCTTACGGAAAGATTTTTAAACTCTCCATCTTCAATCATACCCATCAATGTGCATATAGGCGGCAGAACGGGCATTTGCGATAGCTTCTTCAATAGTGTCGCCATAAGAGAAGCAGCCCGGTAAGTCAGGAATGGTTACGCCATATGCCGAATGACTGTCTTTGTGCAAAAGCGGCAGGGGATAAACATTTTTAGTCCTTCTTTCGTTTGAGTTTCTTTTGTGTCGGGTGGTGGGGCGTGAGATACCCTTGATTATTTGGCTTGAAGAATGGCAGCGGGTTTCCCCGCTGCTTGCCTTACTTCAAACCGGCTTGCTTAAAGATATTTTTACCGTACCTATTGGCAAGTCTTTCTTGGGGTGTGGCACTGTTACACGACCTTTTTTTGTTGGGTGCTTGTATTGCGAATGGCTCCCGGATTGTGCAACTTTATACCAACCATCCTGTTTGAGTAGAGCGATAACGTCTCAGACTGTTCAATTGTATCTCCTTACTCAAAGCATGGCACGTCTGCCATGTGTGATAATACACACTATTCTATTTATTGTCAAATTTAGTGTGTATTTGTGTGAAAATATCTTTCGGCAGTAGTTGCAGGGGAGTGCGTGAAAAAGCCCGCATGATGCGGGCGGGTTGGATGAAATATTATTCCGACAGAGCTTTGTGTTTGAATGCTTCTATTGCAACCTGAGCAGAGGTTTGCGGTAGCTTGCCTTTTTTAACTTGGCCAAGCAAATATTTTGGGAATTTACTTAATATGTAGTTTGTTCTCAACCAGCTTCGAAACTCCCCTAATGCAGAATCAGGGTAACACCAAGACGGCTGAGGATTGCTTTTTGCTTGCGGATAATAGAGTGGGTAGTCATGATTGTATTTTTTACCCTATCCCCATGCACAGCTGACATACCTTGTTCTTGCCAATGTGAACTCCATGCTTTACCAACAGATATATCCGGAATAACTTTATCGCTGATAATCAAACCAGAGCGTATCATCGGAACAATCATTGACGCAATCTCTCTGAACACGCTGAAATATCCAAGCGGAACGGAATCTAAAGTCATATCTATACGATCATGGAAGTGCTTCCAACTGTCAATTAGTCGCTGCTCTGGCGAGTAAACCAACAGCATCATAGATAAACAGTCTAAAAGTTATCCTAGCAAGGCTTCTGAATGCATTTAAAGCTTCAATTCTGCGTTCATCAGCAACAAAAGCATAATACTCAAGCAAGGCTAGACATACTGGCTCGGTATAGCATTTATCGGTACGCCATTATGGAGAGACTTTAAAAATAAAAGCGTCTTCTTCATATCCATGTTGCTGGAGTAATTGCATAATCGCCCTGCCTCTAGGGTTTATGCCTCTCTACAAGCCAATTTGCAGCCAAGCGGTTTAACACTTTCCTATCTATACCACACATACGGGCAAGGCCGCTCTCTGTGAGAAATGGAAGCCCATTTTTCCAGAACGCCCATTTCAACACCATCTATTTCAATTTGGCGTTCCACTACAAAATAACTCTGTTTGAACTTGCAAAGGGGTGGACTAAATTCGTATCTTTTTCATCTATCGCCATGATTTTTAACACCTCTTACCCGGGACTAAAATACCATTATAACGCAGCTTTCTTTATTACCATCAATCCAACACGCCCTGCCGGAAGAGCAGGCCGCTGATTTTTGTAATTGTTCAAACCTGCTTGGTTTTTAATTGCGGCAAAATTCGCCATAATTAAAAACAGGGGCCATCAGGCGGAGGTAAAGTTTCTGATGATCGTTTTTAATTCCCTCGAAATCGGGGGAATTAAAATCCAGCTGTTGATGCACTCCCAGACGCCCTAAAAATCAATGGTATTTTTTGTTTTCTTAACCAAGCCTCAATAAGGCTGCTACCGCCTTCAAAATTTGCAACCATATCGGTGAGGCTGATGTAATCCTCTTGATTGACGGTCGTAATTTTTGATGTCCGTACCTTGGACTGGTAATCATTTCATTACCCATTCTTTATTCCTTCCCAAGTCTGTTTTTAAACCATCACGCTCACCAAAACACGCGCCCAATGACCGATAGGTCGTCTAGGCTTGCCTCTTCATCGGGATATTCAGATTGATTGTAGCTTCTGATTCTGACCTTGTTGTCGGGTAGCTTGTGCAAAAATCTTGGTACGCAGTAAACCGCCGTGATTGATGGCATAGATTTGCCCATCACGGATATTCTTGCTGCCGGTATCAATGCCAAGCGTTGCACCGCTCGGAAATACCGGCTCCATGCTGTCTCCATCTCGCCATTACGCAAACCACGTCAGCAGGGTTGATTCCATGCTTTCTAAGCGTGTTGCGCGAAAAATCTCAGCTTGTAGCCGTTGTAGTCCTCAATGTCATCAGCAAAGCCATTGCCTGCTGATAGTTTGATTTCTTTGTACAGTGGGGCTTCGCAGTCATCATCTGATAGGGCGTGTTGTTATCCCATTCATCAATCTTGCCAAGCGGTAGGGCGTTTGATTCAGGCTGCCCTGATAGATTCTTTTGCCATCAAGCCACCCACGCGGCAGGGATAGCACGTCCTCAATTTGAGCCGCTGCGCCATTGCCTCATATTCCGATAACCGTTAAGCCACTGATTGACCTGCTGCCGGTGCTTTTTCTATGGCTCGGGCAAACTCTGCCTGACCGCCATTAAACCGTTTTTCAATCAATTCTTTCACTTTATCAAGTCTGCTCATTTTCTTACTCCCAGCTAAATCAATTGGTTATATTTTAAAGCAACGCTATATATAACAATGCTACTATTTTACTTGCTTTTTGAAAATAGCTTTGCTAAACTATCGCTACGTTGAATATAGCAAGGCTGAAATATGAACTTAATTGAATATTGCGCTATTCGCGGGAATCAATCTTTTTTAGCAAAAAAGACTGGTATTGCGCCAGCATTTATTAATCAGATTGCGCGAGGCGTCAGAAGTGTGCCGGTTCAGTCAGCGGCAGCGATTGAAAAGGCTACAAACGGCGCAGTAACACGGCAAGAGATGTTCCCTGATGATTGGGGAAAAAGATTTGGCCTGAATTGGCAAAAAGCAGCGAAAAAGTGAATAAACCAAAAAGAAAAAGAAAGGATGAAGCAGTACATTGGAACAAAAGAAGTGAAAGCAACGCCGATGAATCGCGGCGATTACAACGCATTGCGCGGCTGGCAGGTGCCGGAAAACGAAAAACCCCGCTGACGACGGCTACTCGGTCGTCTATCCAAACGGGGAATCAAACGTCGATGGATTTGACGGCTATGTCTCATGGTCGCCAAAGAAACAGTTTGAAGAAGCCTATCGAGTTTCCGAAACGTTCAAAGACCGTCTGACAATCGAATATGCGCAACTCGAAGAACGCCATCGCAAGCTGCGTGCGTTTATGGAAACTACGGCTTTTCGCGATTTGCCGGAAGAAAGCCGCACCTTGCTTGCCGAGCAGGAAGTGGCAATGGGTAATTACTCTGCCATTTTTGAACACGCGCATCATCATGTCAATGGATGATGTAGCAAAGACTAGAAAGGAAAGCCCCACGCGGAAACGTGGGGCAGGGTTGAGGCACGAGGCCTGCAACAAAAAGGAGTAAAACATGATAGACCAAAAACAGACACAGTGCAAGCAGATTGTCGAGTATATCCGTGCAAACGGACACATCACATCTTTGGAAGCAGCAAAACATCTGAACATCACGCAGTTATGCGCCCGAATCGTTGACTTGGAAAGCAGGGGCTTTGTTTTCAACAAGCCTAAATTCAAGGTCGGCAACTGTAAAAAACCCGGTCGCCCATTACTCAATATCCCGATCAGAATCGAACCATGAATGAATTTATCCCAAACAGTTTTTCAGATTGCAAACGCGGTTATCGATGAATACCTGTCGCAGATGAGTGGGAACGCCCTTAAATGCTACATCTTGATCGTTCGGAAAACAAGAGGCTGGCAGAAAACGCATGACAGTCTTTTCGATTTCTCAGATTCAAAAAAATTTACCGGAATCAGGAAAGAAGAAACGGTTCAGAAAGCTATTAACGAACTGGTCAATTTAGGGCTGATTGGCAAGCAAAGCAGAATCGGATTGCCGAACGAATATTTTTAATTTCAGACCCGAAAAAGGGTAACACCACCCTCTAAAATGGGGTACCCCTGAAAACGTGGTACCCCCAAAAAGGGGTAACACCACCCCCTAAAAATGGGGTAGGACCACCCCCAAAAAGGGGGCACATAAATACAAAATACAAAAGCAAATATCACTAACGTAGATATTAATACAGCGCACGAAAAACAGCGAAAAACCAACCAAACACGAAGCCGATTTGGCGCTGTTGGCAGAGCATGGAATCGCTGGGCAAATTGCTGAAGACTTTTTGACAATCCGAAAAGCAAAAACGGCAGCCGCTGACAGAGACGGCTATGCGCCTGATTGCATCGGACGCGGAGAAATGCGGGATGACTGCGGCGCAAGCGGTTGAATACGCCATCGGCAACGGCTGGGGCAGTTTTAGGGCTGAATGGCTGAAAAACAAAAACGTTCGGCAGGTCTGGAAACCGTGGTGGTCTGACACACAATCAAACCGCCGATGTGATGGACGGTAAAAACTACGGCGACGCGCCGACGACCGATTTTTGAGGGGTTTGGAAATGGCTTTGAAAAGCGCATCTGATTTTTGAAAGCTACGGCGGCGCAAAAAAACCGAGCAACGGGAATGTGCGGAACATGGCGAATACACGTCAAAAAGCATTTTTCGCGGCGTGTGGACCGGTTGCCCTGTTTGCCAAAAAGCTGAAAGCGGCGGACGAGATGGCGGCATACGCGGAAACACTGCGCCGCGAAGCGAAAACGCGACGAATTGTCAAAACGCATTGGGCGCTCCGGCATTGCAGAACGGTTTAAAAACTGCCGAATTGAAAATTTCAAGGTCGATGATGCGGTGCCGGGAATGGCAAGGGCAAAATCTGCCGCCGCCGACTATGCGGAAAACTTCGAGGACGTTTTTGCAGACCGGCCGGAACATGATTTTTTCGGGTAAGCGCGGCACCGGTAAAAACCATCTCGCCTGCGGTATCGCCCACAAAATCATCGGCGACGGCAAAAGCGCGATTGTGATCACGGTAGGCGATATGTTGCAGACGGTCAAAGACAGCTTTAACGGCGGCAGCGAGAAAAGAGGCGGTCGGCGTGTTTGTGAAACCCGACTTTGCTGGTGTTGGACGAATTTGGCGCGGGCAACCTGTCCGAAACGGATGGTCGGATTTTGTTTTCGGTCATCAACGGGCGATATGAGCGGCTTATGCCAACGCTGGTGTTTAACCAATCTCTCCCCGAAGAGTTTAGGCGAAAAACGTTGACGCGCGTATCAGAGACCGGCTGCGTGATGGCGGTGGGAAATTGATACCGTTTGATTGGGGCAGCTATCGTGCGTGAAACCCTGCTTCTACTGCAAACACGCAAAACTTCCAATCGAGGCAAACACGCGATGAGAGGGTTTGCAAAGATGCGAGAAATCGCAAAACGCCTGAGCAACGGGCGAGCTTCTACTTCGGAGGCTATCAGTGCGACAAAGGGCGAATTTAACCCGGCAACAGCCGACACGATGGAAAAACGGCGCGAAAAGTTTGAAGAATGGCGCGATAAAAGGAAATGAAAAATGAAAAAAACTGGTTAATCGAGAAATTGGGCGGTGTAAGTAAGAAAGACCATGAAGAGGTTATTCAGGTCGCTGAGCGATTGAGAATCACGGTGACAGATTACAGTCAGAGGATTTCAGACGGCCTGAAAGAAAAAGCCGAAATGAGGGCTGAAAAAGCCGAAATGGAAAAGGCGGCGGAAATGGTCAGCGCGAATCTGTCCGAAACAATCAGCCGTCTGAACGAGGCGAATAGAACAATCCACGGATTAAAAACAAATTGTTAATGGGTCGGCAATCAGTTCAGCAGAGAAGAACAAGAAAATCGAAGAACTGCAAGCGGAAATCGAAGCGAAGAACGCAGAGCTTGCACGAGTGAAATCAGAGATTATCGCAATCTCGAAAGTTAAAAGCCGACACGGCGCTGAAAAGCAGAAATCCAACGTCTCGCGCGCTGAATTGGAGTTACTGAAACGCACAAATTCAAGCGAGGCCGCAAATGAACAAGGACGGCAAGCAAGGTGATACTTGACCTTGATAACCGCTCTAAATGATGATGGCAAAACGGATTGAATGGTTTGAGAGGAAAAATGATGTATCACGATTTAATAATTTGCGCACAGTGAACAGCTACGGCGAATTTGTATGGCAAATCTGCCGCCGCAAGGAGCATCCGGTGGCCGTCATCAGTCGCAACGGGCGGCATTACACAACCTGAAGTTGATGCCGGGATTCGGTAGCCGTTCGATGCACGACGATGTAACGGAGTTTGTGATGGATGTGCTTTGCACGGAGGCGGGAAGGATGGAAGAGGGTTCGGAATGACGGGAATAGTTGGTTTGATTTGGCTGACGGGCGCGGCGGTTGTTGGGCTGGTGTTAGGATTGGTTGAGATTGCGGTGGAAGAGGTGCTGAGGAGGCGGAATGGCTAAGCGTAAATGCAAAGTATGCGGCACGGTGTTTGAAAAGCAGAGGCCGTTGCAGTTTGTCTGCTCCCCGGCTTGCGGGATTGAGTATCAGCGCGAACAGAAGCGCAAAGGCGGCCGTCAAGTCGGAGCAGGCAGCCAAGCGCAAGGAGCGGGCGAGGACGGCGGCGATGCGGCACAAGCTGGAAACGATACCGGAACTGACGAAAAAGGCGCAGGCGGCGTTTAACCGCTATATCCGATTGAGGGATAGGGGCAGGCCTTGCATCAGTTGCGGCAAGCCGTTGGTGGCGAGCCGAACAGCTACGACGCGGGCATTACCGCAGTGTGGGCAGTTCGCCGCATTTGCGTTTTGACGAGGGTAATGTGCACGGGCAATGCAAACACTGTAATTGCCATTTGTCGGGCAATGTGGTGGCGTATCGACAAGGTTTGATTGGGCGTATCGGGCTGACCGAAGTGGAGCGCATCGAAGCCGACCAGTCGGAAAAAGCATTACGGTAAGCAGGATTTGCGCGAACTGGCGGCAGAGTACCGCAGGAAGGCGAGGGAAATCGAATGAGCCAAAAGTTTAAACGATTCATCACGCGGGATAACAAGCGGGATGTGATGCGGCTGGCGTATGAGATGGCGGGAACGCTGCTGCAAGTGCATGACAGAGCAGTCGTGGAAGTACGGGAGAAAACCCGCACGGACGAGCAGAACGCGAAGCTGCACGCGATGCTGGGGGATATTGCCAAAAAGACCTTCAACGGGCAGAAGCTGAATATCGAGCAGTGGAAGATGGTTTTTGTAGTCGGGGCATCGGATTGCCACCGGCGGCACGGTCATGAAAATGGCGATTGGCTTGGAGGGGGAAGTCATCAACTTGCGGGAGAGTACGGCGCGGATGGGTGTGCGGCGGTTGGCGAGTTTGATTGAGTATATCCGTGCGTGGGCGGCGGACAATGGGGTGGAGTTTGGCGGAATGGCGGATGGATGAATGAAGTGTCGGGGCGAAAATCATGGAATGGCAAAGCTGACGGAGCGGGAGGCAAAAGGCGATTCTGCGCTTACGGCATGCCGGTGTCGGTTATCACTTATTGGCGGAAGCATTCCAAATTTCCAGCCGAACGGTGGGTTCGATTTGCAGGGGGAGCGGTGGTTACACTTGGATTCGGAGATGGAGGATTACAATGGGACAAATGGAAAAACTGACACCAAAGCAAGCAAGGTTTGTTGAGGAATACTTTGGTGGATCTTAATGCCACGCAGGCGGCGATTCGGGCGGGGTATAGCGAGAGTACGGCGCGGGCAATTGGACACGAGAACCTGACAAAACCCGACATTCAGGAAGCGATTGCTGAGGCGCGCGGCAAACAGCAACAGAGAACAGAAATCACGGCTGACAGGGTGCTGGAGGAATATGCAAAAATTGCATTTTTCGATCCGCGCAAGCTGTTCACGGCAGACGGCGGGATTAAGCCGGTGGAGCAATGGGATGATGATGGCGGCGGTGATTGGGGCGCTGGATGTGGTGGAAATCGGCGATAACGGGAGATGATTGGCCGTGTGAAAAAGCTGAAGCTGATTGACAAGAAGGGGGCGTTGGACAGTATCGGCAGGCATTTGGGCATGTTTGTGGACAGGACGGAGCTGGAGCGGGCGCGACGGGGAGGCGATTGTGATTTCGGATGCGGAACGTTCGGCCAAGATTGCGGGCTTGTTGGCGATGGCGAAGGCAAGAAAAGATGGGGGAATGATGTATTGCCGCGCGAGGTGGCGGAATTGCTGCCTTACCTGACGGAAACGGAACGGCAGGAGTTGGACGGCCTGCTGCGCGATTTGCCGCTGTGGCTGCCGTTGCCCGGCCCGCAGCTGGCGGCCTACACCACGCAGGGCGGACATCATCGGTTTCGGCGGGGCGGCAGGCGGCGGCAAGACGGATTTGGCCTGCGGCAAGGCGCTGACACAACATCAAAAGGTACTGATTCTGCTGCCGCGATGCCAAGCAGTTGCAAGGGATTGTGGACAGGCTGCGCGAGCTGATCGGCAACGATGACGGCTTCAGCAGCCAAAAAGGCGTGTGGCGGCTGGATAAGCGGCAGATTGAGCTGAGCAGTTGCCCGTATGTGGACGACTGGCAGAAGTATCAGGGGCGGCCGCATGATTTGTTGATTTTCGATGAGGCAGCCAACTTCTTGGAAATTCAGGTGCGGGCTTTATTGCTGGCTGCGCTCGACCGACCCGAATCAGAAATGTCAGGCGCTTTGATCCTTTAAATCCCGCCGACCACGGCGGAGGGGCGTTGGATTGTGGATTTCTTTGCGCCGTGGCTGGATAAGAAGTTTCCTAATCCGGCGGCGGGTGGGGAAATCCGCTATGCGGCCAGCGTGGACGGCAAGGATGTGGGTGGATGACGGACGGGAATTTGTGTTGGTGGACGGGGTGCCGGTGTGAGTTCGACCGCAACAGCTTTTAAGCCGGAGGAAGTGGTGAAGCCGTTGGCCCGTACGTTTATCCCGTCGAGGGTAACGGATAACCCGTATCTGATGGGCACGGGCTATGTGAATACGTTGCAATCGCTGCCTGAGCCGTTGCGCGCTCGCAAATGCCGAACGGGGATTTTAGCGCGGGATTGAAGATGACCCAGTGGCAGGTTATCCCTGACTGCTGGGTGGAGGCGGCATGGCGCGCTGGAAGCTTTTGGACAGGCTGCCCTGAAATGGACAGCCCGGGTGGACGTAGCACGCGGCGGCAAGGATGAGACGGTATTGGCGCGGCGGCACGGGATGGTTTGACCGTCCGCTGGTGTATCCGGCAGCCAAACGCCGGACGGTCCGGCTACGGCGGGCTTTGGGGATGGCGGCTTTGCGTAACCGTGCGCCAATCCATATCGATGTGATCGGGGTGGGCAGTGCGCCGTTTGATTTTCTGACGGAAGCACGGCAGCAAGCGATTGGCGTGAATGTGGCGGAGAAATCGACGGCGCGGGATAAGTCGGGGCGATTGAGCTTCCGCAATCTGCGTTCGCAGTTGTGGTGGCAGATGCGCGAGGCACTCGACCCGGCCGACAATACGGGCATCGCCCTGCCGCCGGATCTCGCGCCTGCTGGCGGATGTGTGCACCGACTTGGAAGTTGTCCGGCGCGGAAATCTATGTGGCGAGCCGTGAGGAGATTAGTGGCGAAAAATCGGCCGTTCGCCGGACCTATGCGAGTGCCTATTGCTTGGCGCTGCTGGACACGCCGAAAATCGACAGCCTGCGTGTGGCAGGTGGGAATAAAAAGTGATGGAGCAACCCTTATGCTTGATGTGCGGATAGATGATGGTTTGCGCTCCATGGATTGGATTGAGCAGCAGCTGGCGGAGACGCACCGCTTTGGAAACGGAAGCGGACTGGGCGGCAAGGTTAGCTTTGGAACCGTGAGCTGTATCGGGCGGTAGCGGCGGAGGGTAATCTGCTGTTTGCCGGGCGTTTGTTGATGGCGAACTGCGGGCTACTCGCTCAGCCTTCCTTTCACGCCATCCGCATTATGACTGCCTGATGTGCCAGCACGATGCGCTGTTCCTGCTGCCCGAATATCGGGTGGGGATGGCCGGTTTTGCGCTTGGTGCGACGATTGAGCGGAAGCAGCACGGCGTGGCGCGGCTTATGGCTGGCATGCCAAGCCGGGCAGCAGTTTTGAAGGCGACACTTGCGCGGCGTTGCCGCCGTGAGGATGTGGTTTATTTACGGCAACTGGACGAAAGGATAGAGACGGCCAGCAGCACCAGTAATCGCCGCCGTAGCAGCGGCGGTGGGAACTCAGTTATTCGATTTACTCCGGCGAGCGTGCGGACAAGAAGCAAAAGCCGAGCGCAAGCACAGGCGGAAAAGCAGGCGAAGGAGCAGGCTTTGCGGGCGGAACGCGATTTCAATAAAGCCAACAGCAGCAAAGCAACACGCAGCCAGCTTGCTGCAGGCTGCTCAACAGGACGGCGGCGGCGTAGCGGCACCATGCTGACCGGTTCGGAAGGGATTGAAAAACGACCAGCTGAAATTAGGTAAGCAAAACCTGTTGGGCAAAACCTCTCTCTTGAGATAAAACATGGACACGAATTTACGCAAAACGCATCCTAAAAAGCGGCACGCTGACCATGAAGAAGGAGCGAGCTTCTTGGGATGATCATTGGCGCGATATTTCCCGCTCATCTGCTGCCGCGTTCCGGGCGTTTTTGGCAGATGAGCGTAATCGCGGCGATAAGCGCTTCACTGAGATTTACGACAGCACAGGCACGCAGTCGCTGCGCATCTTGGCAGCTGGGATGATGAGCGGCATGACTTCGCCGGCGCGGCCTTGGTTTAAGCTGGCAATTGAGGATACCGACTTGATGCAGTATCAGCCGGTCAAGTTGTGGCTCGACCAAACGACCAAGCTGATGCACACTATTTTCCAACGTTCAAATACCTACCGTGCTTTGCATGCGATGTATGAGGAAATGGGGGCGTTCGGCACGGCGGCCAGCATCATCCTGCCGGATTTCGATGATGTGCTGCATCTACCCGCTGACGGTGAGCTATGCGGTGGCGACCAACTGGAAAGGCGAGGTGGACACGCTGTATCGTGAGTTCCAGAAGACGGTGGCAGAGACGGTGCGTGAATTTGGCTACGACAATTGCAGCCCATCCCTGCGCCGCCGTTATGACAATGCGAACTATGACGGTTGGGTAACCATCATCCATGCCGTCGAGCCGCGCTTGGAGCGGGATGCTTCGCGCCGTGATGCGCTGAATATGCCGTGGCGTTCGGTGTATCGAAAAAGGGCAGATGAGAACGATGTGCTGCGCGAAAGCGGTTTTAGGCGTTTCCCGGCGCTCTGCCCGCGATGGACGGTATCGGGCGGGGATATTTACGGCCATAGCCCGGGCATGGAGGCATTGGGCGATATTAAGCAGCTGCAACACGAGCAGCTGCGCAAGGCGCAGTGGTATCGACTACAAAACCAATCCGCCGCCGCAAGTGCCGGACCAGCCTGAAGTATCGGGATTGGATAGGCTGCCGGGCGGGATTGTGTACAACGGCTACCGCTACCGGTTCGCAGGCAGGCATCCGCCCGCTGATGAAGTGCAGCTGGATGAAAACCATCCGTTGCAGGATATTCAGGATGTGCGCGGGCGCATCCGCAGTACCACTATGCGGATTTATTCCTGATGTTGAGCAAGTCAGCAAAACCCGAACATGACGGCACGGAGAGTGTGGGAACGGCATGAGGAAAAACCGCTGATGTTGGGGCCGGTGCTGGAGCGTTTGCAGAATGAGTTGCTTGACCCTGCTGATTGAAACCACCTTCGACTTCATGCAGGAGGCGCAGATGCTGCCGCCACCGCCGGAGGAATCGGATGGCGTGGATATTGATATCCAACTGGTGTCGATGTTGGCGCAGGCGCAGCAGGCCGTGGCCACCAACAGCATCGACCGCTTCACTTTCGACCGTGGGCGGCGTGGCGCAGTTCAAGCCGGAGGTGTTGGATAAGATTGATGCGACAGGCTGACGGATGTCGTATGCTTCGGCCTTGGGTGTGGATCAATCCATCATGCCGGAAGAGCAGGTGCAGGCGGTACGCGAACGAGCGGGCGCAACAGCAACAGCAGAGCGCAGCAGATGGAAGTATCAACCGTGCAGCGGAGGCGATACCAGAAATCAGCCGTGCCGCCGGCAATGCGGATGCTGACGGATGCATTCCGGCACTATGCTTTAGGCGGAGTAGGGAAGTAAAGGGCGGCTTTAGGCTGCCTTTTTGTTGGAGCTTGAGGTATGATGGGAAGTGTTGGATTATGTAAAGGAGATAAATTAATGAGCAACGCATCCCTACGCCCTGAATGTGTTTCTAGCAATTACGGTTATCCATGCGCTTTAATCGCCATTGTCTATACCGTTATCGGCATCGCTCAACTGACAACCGGTGGGACAGAGTGGTTCATAGCGTTGGCTTCTGCCGCTGTTGTCGATTGTTGCCTCTGCTGTGCCGGGTGTGGCTGCTCGGGTATCGCTTTAAGCGTTCGTCGGTGCTGGCAACAATCCTCTTACTGGGGATAATTGCCGGTGTCGGTGGCTTGACCGGCAATGCGTTTAATATCACATGGGGGATTGGATGGGCGCTGTACTTGATGCTGTCTAAGGAAGTGAAACGGGTTTATTCGGATTAAGGAATTGAATGATGAAAAACTGACTGATTATTGCAACCTTTGATATTAAGTAGCACTTTGTCTTATGCCTATCAAGCCGGGGATGTAGTGGATGGCAGGTGGGTACGGATGGCAGAGATGTTCCTGCGGCGGTATTTTTATACTACGATAGCCAAACGATTACCAATACTCAAATTTGGATTAGAACCATCTATCCCACAAGACAACACATTGGCAACGGCAAGCAACTGAATGAAAGTAAGATTTTGTTTTCGGCAGATTGTCAGAATAAACAGTTGGCGATTATATCTACCGTTTTATTATTAGATGATAGAGTTGCTTGGGAATGATACTTTTCGGTATCCACAATCACATTCCCGTTGTGCCAGATACAGTGATGGAAGGTGTGTATAACCACGTCTGTCAATAGGCATAACATAATTAAATAATCGATAGCCCCTATGCATTTGCAGGGGTTTGTTTTATATCCACACGAGGCGTCGAAAAACCTCTGGTACACGGCATTCACCCCGTCAGCGTGAATTTTTACGTCCATAGTTTCCTTTGGTGTTTTGCTTCGATAAAGGTTTCCTATGGCCGCGAGGGCGCGAGACTACAATACCCGCAAGGGAAATAACGCCGGCCTTTGTACTAGGTTTTCGAACCTCGCGGCCGCCCGTTTTGGGCAACTTCGAAAATACAGTATAGGAAACATCATCATGAACACTTCAGTTCAAATCTTTAATTTCAACCAAAACAATGTACGCGTTCAAATCATCAATGATGAGCCGTTCTTCTGTTTGAAAGATGTTGCAGAAATTTTGGAAATCAAGGATACCAAAGCCAAGAATTTCAGGCTTTCTGAAAAGAGGGTGGAAATTTTCCCCCTCCTCACAAACGGAGGTGTTCAACAGATGACCTTTATCAATGAACCCAACCTCTACCGCGTGATTTTCCGTTCACACGCAAAGCCGATCAATTCAGGACTGGATTTTTGAAGAAGTCATTCCCCGCCATCCGAAAAACGGGCAGCTATCAAGTTTCAGACGGCCCTCGCCCGCCAAAACCACCGCCGACGACCGCACCCCTCTGCGGCAGGCCGTCGCCGCACTCGTCGGACGCAAAGGCATAGACTACTCCTCCGCGTACAGTATGATTCACCAACGCTTCAACGTCGAAGCCATCGAAGACATCCCCGCCGACAAACTGCCCGAAGCCGTCGCCTACGTCACGCATTGACACTGCACACGGGATTGGTCGGCGAAGTATTGACGCACCGCCCAAAGCCAAGCCGAAACTGCCCATCGACGGCAACTCTTTAGCCGACATTGCCGCTATGGTTTATTACGGCACATGGATGATTGAATTGGGCAAAGACATCTCCGCGCCGCTCAAACAGCTTTGGCAACAAACAGGCGGTTACGATGTGGACGGTTTGGCACGAAACCCGTTCACGCCTGAAAAGAGCCGTCGCAGCCCCTCGAAGTGTTGCGGAAATATGCGGACAAAGACACCTCCGACCGCATAGCCGTAAGTCTTGAAGGCATTTACAGCAAGGCTACGGTAAGGTAAACAGAAAATGCCGTCTGAATCTTCAGACGGCATTTTCTCGACAATGTAAAGTCCTGTTTCATCTAATAAATTGTTAGTTAAAAATATATTGCACGCAGCCTTCGGGCTGCTACCTGATATTTTTACTAAATTTTACAGTTACACTTGATTTTTCAGGACTTGTATTAGAGTAGCGGCAGACAGTTGGAGGGCAATGAAACAGGAAGCTGATGCAGTCGGATATTCGGGCGCTGATGAAGCTGCCGGCCGCCGGCGTGGTGCGTGTGGCGTTTGTTGGAACAGGCCGGCGTGTGGCGTTCGGTATTCAACCCTGAGCCGTTGCGGATGGCATTTGCCGAAGGGCAGCGCAATCCGGCTTTGTGGCTGTTGGACTGGGTAATGCGTGAATGCCCGGATGAATACGATTTGATGATGAGGGAAACACGCGATGAGCGATGAGACTTTAATCACGGAAGCGGCGGCGGAAGAGGTTGCGCCGAGCAAGCACAGGGGCAGCGGAGCCGCAGCAGCCTGCTGAACCGGAACAGCCAGCCGCGACCGAGCAGCAAGAAAAACCGGCTGTGCCGGAGCAGTATCAATTCACGGTGACAGAAGGCAAAGAATACGATGCCGATGTGCTGAAGGAATACGAGGCGGCGGCGCGTGAAATCGGCTTGGATAACGATCAGGCTAACCTGATGCTGGGGCGGATGTCGGCCATGCTGGAGCAGCGCCACAGCGCACAAATGGAGGCTTTAAGCAATCAATGGGCGCGCGCAATCGCGCACCGGATGCAGAGTTTGGCGGCGACAAGCTGAACGAAAACATGGCGGTGGCGAAGCGTGCCTTGCAGCAATACGGCTCGCCGGAATTGTCTGATTTACTCAATCAGTCCGGCTTTTGGGCAACCATCCGGCCTGTCCGGATGTTCTACCGGGTTGGCTTGACCTTGCGGGAGGACGGTATGGTCAATGGCAACAAGGGCGAGGCGCGTTCTGCGCAGAGTTTTTACAACGCAAGCAACATGAATCCTTAAAAGGGGTAAGCAATGGGTGTATTGAAAAGTAACAATCCAACTTTGGCCGATGTGGCCAGCCGCATGGATGACAAGGGAGTATCTCCGATATCATCGAAATGCTGACGGAAACCAATGAAATTCTGGAAGATGCCACGTGGATGGAAGCCAACGGCTTCACTGAGCATAAGACTACGGTGCGCAGCGGTTTGCCGCAGGGTACTTGGCGTATGCTGAACTACGGTGTGCAGCCGGAGAAATCGACCACGGTTAGCATCAAAGACAGCATGGGCATGCTGAAAGCTACGCTGACCGATAAGGCGCTGGCCGATTTGAACGGTAATTCGGCCGCTTGGCGCTTGGTGAAGAGCGTGCTTTCGTGGAGGGTATGAACCAGAACTTGGCCAGCACCTATGTTCTGGTGATACCTCTGCCACGCCGCAACGCTTTACCGGATTGGCTCCGCGCTTCAACAGCAAGGCGGCAGAAAACGGCCAGAATATCATTGATGCCGGCGGCACGGGCAATGACCTGACTTCGTTGGTTGTGCGTATGGGGGCCGAATACCCTGCACGGCATTTATCCGAAAGGCAGTAAGGCTGGTTTGGTTGATCCGTGATTTGGGCGAAGATACGGTGAAAGATGCCGACGGCGGCGAGTATCAAGCCTACCGTACCCACTACAAATGGGATGCCGGCCTGACCCTGCGCGATTGGCGTTATGTGGTGCGCATTGCCAATATCAACTGGCAACAGCTGACCAAGGATGCCCAAGCCGGTGCCGACCTGATCGACCTGATGACCCGGGCTATTGAGTTGCTGCCGAACGCCAATATGGGCCGTGCGGTGTTCTGTGTGAACCGCAAAGTACGCAGCTTCCTGCGCCGCCAGATTTGCCAATAAGGTGATGGGCTCAACCCGACCAGTGGAGCAGGGTGGCCGAGCATACATGTGGTGTCGTTTGACGGCATCCCGGTAAACGGCAGTGATGCGCTTCTGTTGAGCGAAGCGCAGGTTGAAATAAGGAGCTATGGCATGATCATTGATAAATTCCCACAACTCTCCGACAAGCAGACTGTGAGCGCCACTGCGCCCTCTACTCACGAGGTGGACTTCGGCCAGCCCTACCTAATCTTGGCTCAGACAGCCAGCCCTTGTATGTGGTGGTTACCGTGGCTGAAGCGGTCAGCGGTACTGGCAAAATCAACTTTGCCCTGCAGCACAGCGACACTGCCGGCAGCGGCTGATGCCGATGCCTTAAAACCGGCGTGGTGCCGGCAGCTGATTTGAAAAGCTGGCGCCCGGTGGTGCTGCCGATGCCGATTAAGCATAAGCGCTGCGTACGCTTGACCTACACCGTGGACGGCGCGGTGGGCATCGCAAATTCTCAGCACAGATTGTGGCCGGCCTGCAGGCTAATACTCCGCTGGCTGATAGCCAGCGTATCGACAGTAGGAGGCGGCTTATGGCGCGGAAAAACAAACACCGGAACAAAACACCGAACAAACACCGGAACAAACACCGGACGACGGCTTCCAGCTGGTAGAGGCTACCTCAGCCGGTTTCTGGCCAAATCCGACAGCGTGGCGAACGCTTCTATGTGACCCGCTGGGGAAACAGCTGTGGTTTGGAGCCGGTAGCTGAGGACGCAGAGCCGGTGGCAAAGGCGAAGCAGAAGCAAACCAACCGCCTGACCTGCCCAACTGGCCGGCAGGCGGTTTCTGAGAGTAGACGATGAGCAACGCAGTAACGATTTGCAATCTTGCTTTTGTCGCACTGGGCGATGCGGCAACAGTGGCTTTCAATCCAGCCGCCGGAAGGCAGCGTGCAGGCCGAACGTTGCGCCCGCTTCGCCCGCAGGCTGCGCTCGCTGCTCGCTTTGCACCATTGGGGTTTGCTACGCGCTATGAGCCGCTGCAGCGGGTGGATCGAGAGGGTGATGCACGCTTTGCTTATGTATTTGCCCTGCCGGCTGAAGCTTTGGAAATGGTGGCCGTGCGTGATGCCTATGGGGCAAGAATGCCGCTCTGCAGTGCAGGGGAAAATGTACTGGCTAATCAGCCTTCAGTTTTGGGGGCAATGGATAGACGGAACAGTAGACTAATTCCCCGCCATTGTTCACGGAAGCTTTTGGCTCGGCAGTTGGCTTTCGATGCTGGCCGGGCCGATACTGAAAGGGGATGCTGGAGCGGCGGAAGCGAAGCGCTGCTTGCAGATGGTGTCGGTGTATTTGCCTCAGGCTAAAGAGGCGGATGCCAACCAGTATCAACTGCCGATAACGCACAGTGGTGTGGATGGAGCAGCGATGAGTAGTGTTCGTTTATTCAAACATTCTTTTGCCGGCGGCGAGGAATTGCGCCGGAGATGTTCGGCCGTATCGAGGACGAGAAGTATCAAAGCGGCTTTGGCTTTGTGCCGTAATTTCGTAGTGAAGCCGCAAGGCGCGGTGGAGAACTCGTGCCGGACTGAAGCTTGTGCGGGCGGCCAAGCATGCGGATAGGAAGGTGCGGCTGCTACCGTTTACCTATTCGACCACGCAGACGATAGTAATTGAGTTCGGCCATGAATACTGCCGCTTTCACACCAAGGGCGCAACCTACTGGACGGCAGTAACCAGCCCTATGAGCTGGCTACGCCGTAATCAGGAAGCGGAGTTGTTCGATGCGCATTATGTGCAGTCGGCCGATATTGTGACTTTGGTACATCCGAACCATCCGCCGATGGAGCTGAAGCGTTACAGGGCGGCAGATTGGCGGTTGGAAACCATCCGTTTCAAGCCGGAGTTAGATGCTCCGAGAGTGGCGGCCACAGCGCACGGCGAGGCGGTGTTCTGTTTGGTTATGTGGTCACGGCGATCGCCCAAGATGGCACTTCTGAATCAAAGCTTCGGCTGAAGTGGAGGTGGTAAATGATTTGTACACATCAGGCCACCACAACACGATCCGCTGGAATCCGGTAAACGGCGCCAGCCGATACAAAGTGTACAAACGGCATAACGGACTGTACGGCTACACTGGGCGACTACAGACACGACGTTTGATGACGACAACATCAGTGCGGATATGTCGGCTACGCCGCCATTGTATGATGATGTATTTATTTCAGGCGGTATTTTGTCGGTGGCGGTATTGGATGGCGGGCGCGGCTACTTTTGGAAAAAGAGCGGTATTGCTTCGGCCGCAGTACTGAGCGGTGGGCAGAATTATCCTCAGGGACGGCACATTCCCGCACCCGTACGCCCAACCCACAGGAGGCAGCGGCGACTTTTTCAGCATCGAAGACCGCAGCGGCAGCGGCGCGGGTTAGATGTGGTGGTGCAGGGTGGCGGGTGTGCGTATCGACCCGGATACAGGCTGGGAGGGATTACACCGCCCCGCGTTTGGTGTTCCGTAATGAATCCAAAGTGTATCAGCGCGGCGATCAAATCAGCGGTAGGACATGGCAGTCGGCGGAAGCTATCTATGCGCTTGGATGGTTTCCCGGAATTGGTGGTGAGCGACGCCACAGGAAGCGGGGCGCAGCTGTTTCCGGTGGTGCAAAACGGACGCATTACGGCGGTGCGGGTATTGAAAACAGGCACCATACCGCGCCCAGTATTACGGTGCAGGCTGCTGTCGGCAGCGGTGCGCTATTTGGCAAAGGTGGCGGTGTCGGGCAAGAGCTTCCCGGCGGCGGTGTCGTACTTCTCACAGCGCAGGGTGTTTGCCGGTACGCATTCTCAACCGCAGAACATTTGGATGACCAAGAGCGGCACGGAAAGCAATATGTCGTACTCAATCCCAGCCCGAGAGACGACGAATTGCGTTCCGATGTGGCGGCGCGTGATAGTACCATCCGCCACATTGTGCCACTGAATAAGCTGATCCTGCTGACTTCATCGGCGGAATGGCGCATGGAGACGGTGAACTCTGAAGCACTCCTCCGTCTTCAGTATCGGTAGCCCCTCATTCCTATATCGGCGCTTCTAACGTGCAGCCGGTGGTGGTGAACTCAACTCTGATTTACTGCGCGGCACGCGGCGGACATGTGCGCGAAATGGCGTAGTCATGGCAAGCAGGCGGCTATGTGGTGGCGATTGTCGCTACAGCAGTCCACATCTGTTTGACAGCTTCGATATTGCGGATATGACTTACAGCAAGGCCCCCATACCGGTGGTGTGGTTTGTGTCTTCATCCGGCGAGCTGTTGGGGAATACCTATATTCCTGAGCAGCAAATCGGCGCCTGGCATCGGCACAATACCCACAAAGGGGACGTTTTGAGAGCTGCACGGTGGTGGCCGAAGGTGCAGAAGATGTGCTGTATTGCGTGGTGCGCCGGGAGCTAGCCGGCGGCGCGCGGCGCTTGTCGAGCGGTTGGAGAGCCGCGCCTTCGCCCAACAGGAAGAGGCGTTTTCGTGGATTGCGGTTTGAGCTACTCAGGTGCGGCGTGTAAACGAAATTCAGGGTCTGGAACGCCGGAAGGCGAGACGGTGGCGATACTGGCGGACGGCGCGGTGCTGCCGGAAACGCTGGTGCGCGATGGCAAGATCGTGCTGCCGATAAAAAGCCAAGACGGTCACGTCGGCTTGCCGATAGTGAGCGATATCGCAAACCCTGCCGGTAGCGGCGCAGATTGATAGTGCTTTCGGGCAAGGGCGCAAAAAGAACGTGAATAAGGTACTGCTGCGGGTGTGGCGTTCATCCGGCATTTGGGTAGGGCCGACTGCCGACAAACTGACCGAAGCCAAGCAGCAGCGCGATGAGCCTTACGGCCAACCGCCCGCCGCTGCGCAGCGGCGATATCAGTGGTGATACAGCCTACTTGGGATGACGGTGGGCAGGTGTTTGTGCGCAAGCCAGCCCCTGCCTTTAAGCGGTGGTGGGCGCAACGGCAGAAGTGGTGTTGGGCGGATAGGAGGGAAGGAATGAAGATTGCATCGACGGGCGGCGGGTTTTCAGGTAGCCAGCACAGCGGCGGCACGGGTGCGGCCGATATTGCCGCAGTGGTGGGGCAGGTATTCGACCTGCTGGGCGGTTTCGCCGGTAGCTTTTATTCAGCCAAGGCACAGAAGCGCAACCTGCGGCATCAGGCACGGATGGCGGAAATCAACGCCCGCGTTGCCGAAACCGGCGCGAAAACGGAATTGGCGCGCGGCGGGCAAATACGCCCGCCATGCCTTGCAGGGCCGGGCATTTGAAATCTGCACAACAGGGCGGCGCTGGCCGCCAACGGTAATGTGATGAACGAAAGCAGCGCGGCGGAAATGCTGGCCGCTACCGATATTATGAGAGGAAATCGATGCCCAAACGATTGAGGAAAACGCCCTGCGCAATGCGTGGGGCTACACGCAAGCTACCGATTACCGCAATCAGGTGTTGATGGGACAGGCGCAGGCTTCATCCATAACCTGCCGGTGCCGGCTTACCAAACCTTGCTCGGCTCTGCGCCGATGGTGGCGGAATACTGGGATAAGTATTCACGGCAAAAAGGCATCGGTAGCGGCAAGCTGAGCGCAGAAGAGAAAACGGTGCTGAGGCGTAGTCACTACGGCCGCACCAGCCGCATCCATACCCTGAAACGATGAGAGGCAGAACCATGAAGACACCGACCTATGACAATTTTCAGGTAGCCCCCAACACCCTGCCGCAAACCCGTTTCGGCGCGCAGGAGATGGGCGACCCCGGAGCAGCCATCACGCAGCAGGCCAAGGTATCGATGGCACTGGGCCAGCACTACGGCGAACAAGCCTTGCAACAAATGATGGCGGCCAACCAAAGCGTGGCCGATCAGAAATGGGTGGAGTGTGGAAAACTACCGGCTGCAGCTGCAGCAGGAATACGAGCAACAGTGGCTAGCGCCCTGAATCGCGAAGGCGGCCTTTCCTTGGCGGATGAATACAACAATAAGCTGATCCAGTTTATTGCCGACGGGGCAGCCTAAACAACCGCGCCCTAAGTGGAGATGTTTGCGCATCGCGTAGGGCCACCCAGCGGATTTTTCCGACGGCGTAACCAAAGCACGCATGGCTGAAAAGCGGAAGTTCCAAGAAGAAACGTTGAAGGGGCGGATGGATGTGACGGTAAGCGGGGCGGTGGTGGCACCGACTGAACAGGCTTTTGCCACGGCGATTACCCGGCTGGAAGGAAACATCGGCGATATTGCGGCGCATGAAGGCTGGCCGCCAGAAAAGGCACAGATGGAATTGCGCGCCAAGGTGGGCGAAATAGTGAGCCAGCGGGCGAATCGACTGATGGACATGAATTCCTACGACGAAGCCAAATCAATGGTTGCCCAATATGCCCCGATGATGGACGGCAAAACGGCGCTGGATTTGCAGGCGCGTATCGCCAAATTCAAATGGATGAAGAGGATGAACAGCTGGGGCGTGCCTTCGCCGAAGCCTATCAGAAAGGCGGGATGGTGGATTTAGGGCAACGCAGTCCACCCGCCAGCCGGTAAAAAGCAGGGAGAGCAGCGGCAATGTACGCACCTACCACTACGCAGGGCGGCGGCAATTTCCGTAAGGTGGGCGGTTCGCGCTCTTGGCGCAACAATAATCCCGGCATATGGGTATGGCACGTTTGCCAAATCTCATGGGGCAATTGGAACGGACGGGCGCTTTGCTATCTTCCCAACGGAAGAGGCGGGGCGGCGGGCGAAAGAAGCGCTGATTTTTGAGAGTAACGGCGGCAAGCGATTGCCAAACAACCCGCTGGATTACGGTGCCGGTATCGGCTACCGCGATAAAACACTGACCCAAATGATTGCCGCCTACGCCCCGGCCAGTGAAAACAATACCCGCGCCTACCAACAGCGGGTGTTGGCAGCAGTTGGCGGGCGCAATAAGCGGATGCGCGACTATACCCCTGCTGAGCGCAAGCCATCATGCAGGCTATGTTGGTGGTGGAAGGATGGAAAGAAGGAAGGGTTGGAAGGCGCAGCTGGGGCAGCGGTGGCGGCCAATGCTGGCGGCGGGCGACAGGGGCGAGACAGTGAGCTAGCTGCTACCCCAGCAGCCTGCACGCATGAGTACGCATCGGTGGGGGATATGGCGGCGATTGAGCGGCAAATTGACCAGTTGCCACCGGGGCGTCGTGAGAACGTGCGGCGGAGTTTCCGCGACCGGGTGTCGCATGATTGAGCGCGGGAAAACGACCTGATACAAAAACCAACCGCACGTACGCTGGATGCGATTGCCAGCGGCGCTAGGGTGCAGGATTTTGCCGGCGGAAGTCAAAACGATACTTGGCCCGTCCAGATTGCAGGCATTGGACGACTACCGCGACGCAAACTGGTGCGCGGCGAACAGAACAAAATGGAGGAAGCGGCCAGAAACCGATTTTACTACGATTTTTCTCTACCACCCGGAAAAACGTGACGGGCATGAGTGAAGAACAATCATCAACCTCGGCGCCGACCATCGGCATGGACAAAGCCAACAACCTGTTGGAACGCAAGCGCCACCAAGAGAGAGACGGCGACCAATCCGTACCGGAAGGTGGAAGCGGAGGTGCTGAACTGGGCAACTCGACAACTTTAATATCAAGACAGGCAGCAATGCTTCGGCAGAAAGATTTGCGAGAAGCGCGGCTGGCTGATGGACAACATCATGCAGGCCAACCGGGATTTTTATAGCACCGCATAAACGCTATATGACCAGGGGCGAAATGCGTGAATTTGACACCAAAACGCTGATGGATAACTATGTGAGGCGAATATATGTTGCGCGGCGTATTTTGGAATAGTTTTGGGAACAGGAACGTGGCCGGCGTTAATCGCTTCGCGCACAGCAGCGCGGGCGGATGCGGTATGAACAGTACGGCGTGCCGCAGGTGATACCGAGCCACGCAACTGAACCGCCAACCGAGTAAGCGGGAGAGGCGGCAATGTACTCGATGAAGCGCTTATCAAGGCATCGAAATTGTGAGGAATAAATAATGGGACGAGGGAAGAGCGAAAACTTTTTGACGAGATGCTGGCTACTGCTTATCTGGCGGTGGGAGGTTAATCCGGGAGCAGCAGGCGCAAATCAACCGGATGGCGCAGACGGTAAATATTCCGGCAACGGTGTTTAAGCATACCGGGCGATACGCGCAATCTGCTAATGGCGCGGCAGTTCGATTCGAGCGTGTGCAAAATTCACCCCGCGTGCAGCAGTCATTATCCGACCAGACAAGGCTTGGGGTAGCACAAGATGATATTGATAACCTGATTAAACTGGAAGAAAACGCCAACCGCTACGGCGGCGTGATGCGGGTGGAAAGCTCGCGGCTGGAAGGTTTGACCGAATCTATTCAGCGCGGCTCCACCGGGGTGGCGAATAGTATTTTGGTCGAGGGTGCTGAAGGCGGGATTATGCGCGGGCTGCAAGAGCAACGTGCAGCCGCAGCAAAAGCCAATGGCGTGTGTACAACCCGCATACCGATACGGCGATTGCCTACCTGAACCAGCGGCGCAAGGCCGATGCGCACGCGCCGGATTGGTCCGCCCAACAGGATGCGGCGCAGTTTGCGCCAGATCAACCGCAGCGGCTCGTTTTGGGATGCCGCCAAATTCGCCTTTACCCATCCGTGGTTTGTAACCAATACGGCGGCCGAATCCATCGGCAGCGGGCGCAGGAATTGGCAGCGGCGGCGGTGGGCGGCATCCATCCGCTGGTGATGGCCACCACGGTGGGCATGGGCAGCTACTGCAGCGAATACGCCTCCAGCCTGGGCGAAACCATGCAGGAACCCGCCGACCAGTTGCGGGGCATGAGCCAAGTGGAAGCGCGGCTTATGCGCTGGGGCGGCAGGATTAGCGGATGGCAGAAGCCGCAGCAAGGCAACGCGGCGCGGCGTGGCGGTGGGCGCATTTGATGCGGCACTGGCTGGCTTTGCCGGGAAACTCTTGAATATCACGTGGCGGCGGTGCGGCAAGAACGGCTCTGCGGTAGGCGCGGAGGTGCTTTGCGGGTGGGCGGCGGTATGGGCGGCGAAGCCACAGCACTAAGCGTTAACCGGCGAACACAAGCCGGGCGCATATTGTGATGGAAGGTCGATTAGCCACCGGGCCGACCGAGATACTGGGCAACACCCGCGAAGCCCGGGCGATGGCACGCGAAGCGCGGGCTGAAAGCGGCGGCACGCGCGCGGGCTGAAAATCGACCGGGCGGCGCAACAATCAAGCTGGCGCAGCGCGACCCCGGTAACCTTTAGCGAAGTAGTGGACGAGGTGGTGGGGATAAACGACCATCTGTATTTGGATGCGCAGGCGCTGAACCAATCGGCTTAGCAGAGGCGGCAGCCAAGGCTTCGCCAGCATTGCCGCCAATATGCACAAGCATTGCAACAGGGCGGGGATATTCAGAGTCGCCGCAGAATGAATGGGTATCGCTGATTTCCCCACAGAACTGGCTGATCCGCTGCTGCCAGATTGCCCGCTTCGAACCGGACGGGGTATCGCTGACGGAAGCGGCGGAGCAGAAGGCAGCCGCTCAAGCAGAAGGCCAGCAGGAACTGGAAGCGCAGGCACGACAACAGGAACGCGCGGCACAACAGCAGGTGCAGGCCGAACGGCAGGCGGTGGAACAGGAAATAGCCGGCCGGTTGGAACAGGTGGGGCGGTTCGACCGCAAGGCTAATCAGAACTATGCGGCACTGGTGGGCAGCTATGTGGCCACACAGGCGCAGCGCTTGGGTATTTCCATTCCGGAAATATGGCGGGCGCACAAGCTGAATATCGTTGGGGATATCGGTAATGCGCGCGGCGTTGAATCGAGGCGCTGGCGTCCGCCCGCCGAAGGTTGGGTGCACAACGCGCAATCCGCAGGACGTTATCGGATTATGGGATGGAACTACTTCAGCGCAGGCGATATTTTGGACGAGGGATAGATAATCAAGTTGCCGTGAGGCGGCAGACGCTTCCGACTATTCGCACTCCATTGGTGCGGATGTTGTACGCCATATCAAAAACAGGCATGGGGATGATGCGGACGGACGGTTGCCGGTAACGGCGGAAGATTTGGTCAAGATACCGGAGATTATTGCAAATTATGATGAGGTGCGAACGAACCTGCAAAATCCCAAAACAGGTGGGCGAGGGATTGCTTATGCCAAGAGAAGCGAAGACAGCTTGCTGATTTAGTTGGAAGATATATAAGAAGCAGAAACAACCTGAAAGGTGTTTCTATGTGGAAATATCCGCCAACGCTGATGTCGGAAATGCTTGCGCATATTGCCCGCCCAGCCTATACGTCGAAACAGGGTGGCGGCGTACGACAATACCGCCGATGCGGAATCAATCAGATGTTTTGTTTCAGTCGGCCACTGAGGCGCGGCGGTTTGAGGAGACCGCCGCGCAATACGGCGGGAAGGACGGCATACAACCAAGCCAAAGCAGACGGCAAAACCGAACTGACCTACCGTCAATGGGTGCAGGTTCGCACTCCCGCATTTCAAGCATGGTTTCGGCGATTGGGAGAAACGGCCAGCCAATGCTTCAAAGGTAGTGAATCAGAAGACGGGCGAGCCGTTGGTGGTGTATCACGGGACAGATGCAGAATTTAATGTATTTGACCGAAAGTAAAGCTGGTTCAAATACGGATAACGGGATGCGCGGTAAAAAGGCTTTTTATATGGCTACAGATAGGCGGACGGCAGAAGGATACGGAAACCGCCTGATAGAATCGTTTACAGACCTGAAAAACCCTTTCTATCCGTCTGATTTTGAATCCGCCGAAGCAATAGCGCAATACCTGACTGAGGGAAACTCGAAGCAAAAAGGATTTGATGAATATACCGTTGATGAAGCTATGTTCAAGATTCAGGGACGGTAGAGTTCACGGTCGGACAATCATATTCCGGAACTTTTGCTGGCATACTGAAAGATGCGGGTTTTGACGGGGTTGTCTATCAAAAAGCGGAAGAGGTGGTTGCCTTCCGTCCCAACCAAATCAAATCCGCCGATAGACAGCGGGGCGTTTAATGCGAGGAGACGACAGCATTCTGCACCGAGCGGCACGAGGGGCGTTTATGCCGGGCAGCAACACTATCGCCTGCTGGAGAGTGCCGACCTCTCACCACCATCCACGAACTGGGGCATTACTTCCTGCACACCGGCCTGAATATCGCAATGCGCTGGAGCAAGGCGGCACGCGGCGAAGCATTAGTCGTTGGCGAACGGCAGCACTTGGCGGATATCAGGCGACTTTGAACTGGCTGAGCTGGCTGGGTTTGCGAGGCATGGAATGCGCTGAATTTCGAGCAGCAACGGCCTTATCACGAACAGCTGGCACGCGGCTTTGAAGCCTACGTCATGGAAGAAAGGCCAGCGGAAATGCGCAGCGTGTTCCAGCGCATGAAAAGCACGGATGCTGCGGGTGTATCAGAACCTGACCCGGCTGGACGTGCAGTTGAGCGACGAGGTGCGCGGGGTATTCGACCGCCTGCTGGCCAGCGATGAGGAAATCGCGCTGGCGAACAAAACCGCAGCATGGCACTGTTGTTTGACGACCCTGAAGCGGCGGGCGCGGGCGCGGAAGAGTTTGCCGACTACCGGGCACTGGGCAGGCGGCCACCACGCCGAAAAGCACGGGCAGCTATCCGCAAGGCGGTGCGCGATATGCAGTCGGACGCAATGCCCGCACCAAGCATCTGCGCGCTGCAACGCGAGCCAAGGCGGCACGCATCGAGCGAGAAACCGAAGTGCGGCGCGAAGTGATGCGGCAGCCGGTGTATCAGGCATGGCGAAGCTGACTGCCAAACGACTGATGCGCGGACGAGATCAGCCGCGCAGAAACGCCGGTTCAGCCCGCAGGTAGACGAAACCCGACAACCTGTTTGCGGCGATTGCCAAACTGGGCGGCCTGAGATAAGACGAACTGGTGCGCGATGGGGTTCGACCGCCAAGATAGGGTAGCAGCGGTGGCGGCAGGGCTATCCGTGTTGCGGCGAAAAGAACAGGTTGGGTATCGACGAGATAGCAGAGCGGCTGGCTCAGTATGGCTACCTGCCACTGGACAGCAACGGTAAATGGGATTTACGCGACCTGAAGGCGCTTCTTTGACGAGCATCGCGGCGAGCGACAATACAGTACGGCCTTTGTGCCGCGCGAGGAAACCAAGGCCGGCGAACAGGTGGCCAATCCGTTTGCGGTGTATGCGGTACGCTTTGACGAGGGCGGCCTGCGCGAACTGGGTTTGAACGATAGCGAAATCCAGCTGCTGCGCGCAGGCGCAAGATGGTAAACAGTGCTCACGGCTGGCATCCGGATTTGATTGCCGAAATGGTGCTGGATGAAGACGGTAACCCCTACTTCGGCTCGGGCGAAGAGTTGGCCCGTGCCATCGTGCAGGCTCCGCCGCCGCAGCAGGTGGTGGAAGGTTTGGCCGACAACCTGATGCTGCAACGGCATGGCGAACTGGCCACGCCGGAAGCAGTTGAAGCGGCGGCGAGACGAGGCGGCGCACAACGAAGTGCGGCTGCGTGCTGACCCGCGAATACAACGCGCTGGCCAAGGCGGTGGGCAACCGCACGCTGCTGACGGCGGCAGCGAAAGAAGCGGCACAACGTACCATCGGCCGCCTGCAGCTGAAAGATGTGAACCCCACCCGCTACCGGCGTATGGCAGCCAAGGCGGCACGGCAGGCGGAAGCCGCATTGAAGAAAGGCGATACCGCAGCGGCGGCGAGCGGAGAAGCGCAATCAAAGTCCTGCAAACCGCGCTGGCACGAGCCGCCACCGAAAGCACGCCAACAGGCGGATAAAATCCGCGGCCAATGGCGAAGTGGGCGAATAAGCCGCGACAGAAAAGCGCGAAAAACCTGCGATGCCGCCCTGACTGAAGTGGTGCGGGCGGTGGTGGGGGCTGTACGGCATTGCTGCCGCGCAAAAGGCTTGGCGGCGGCTGAATATCTGAAACCGCTTCGCAATATCAGGGCGAAAACCAAGAAGCGGTACAGCGGGCTTGGGAGCGGGCGCTGGGCGATGTGAAACGCAACGGCGAGCATAAGCAGTTCAATGAATTGAGCCGGGACGAATTGCAGGCCATCCGCGACCAGCTGGCCGGTTTTGCGCGAACAGGCCAAGCGTGAGCACCGGTGCGTGATCGACGGCAAGCTGCAAGACCGCGAGCAAACCGCCGAAGTGCTGCGGGAAGAGTTGCGAGCGCCAAGCCGAATGCCAAGGGCGTAACCACCGACCAAGCTGTTGGTGAGTTGGAAAGGTCTCGTTGGAATCTGCGCAGCTTCGGTGTATAGCGCCACCCGCGTGGAAAGCTGGGCGGAAGCGATGGGCCAGAGGCTTCCTGAGATTACATCTACCGCCCGATCAAAGCAAGGTGCGGAAGCCTACCGCAAAGCAAACCAATGAGTTCAAACAAGGCTTTGCACTGGAACCCATCCAGCAAGACTTCGACCGCCCGAAAATCCACAGCCCGGAACTCAGCTACACCTTTACCTTTAACGAACTGCTGCGCCATGCTACACAGCGGCAACGAGAGCAACCTGCGCAAGCTGCTGATCGGGCGCGGCTGGGGCGAAGACACGCCGGACGGGCTGATACCGCCGCTGGGAAGCGTTTATCAACCGCATACAGGAAGAAGGGATCGTCAAGAGCGGCATTGGCGGTTTGTGCAGGGGTGTGGGATTTGCTGGAACAGAGCAAGCCGAAAGCCCAGCAGGCGCATTTTGAGGTATTCGGCTACTACTTTGATGAGATTGCCGCCAGCCGATTCAAACCCCGTGGGCGAGTTTCGCGGCGGGTATGTGCCGGCACAGATTGATGCTGATCTGGTGGTGGACGGGCAGATGCGCGAACTGGCTAACCAAGAAAACGAGAATATGGATTATGCCTTCCCGACCACGGCGAAGGGGCTTTACCAAAGCGCGTGTGGAATACAACCGCCCGCTGGTGTTGGACCTGTCGCGCCTGATGAGCCCACGCCGAACAGGTAGCCTTGTTCTCGAATATGGAAGTGCCGGTGCGTGATGTGCGCCGCCTGTTGTCCGACATCACGCCGGAGCTGAACCTTCACCAACACGCAAGGCGCTGGAATCCATGTTGATGCCGTGGCTGAACCGTGCGGCCAAACAGCGCACCGTAACCAAAGATTCAGGAGGACGGCGGCTTCAGCCGCTTCTGGTCTGTGATGCGGCAACGTGCGGGGATGGCTCTGATGTTCAGCAATACGGTGAACACCATCCAGCAGATCACTGCGTTTTTCTGTTGGCCGGGGTGAAAGTGAAAACCCGTTACATGGCGGCGGCATCATTGGACTTTGTTTCTAACTATAAAAGAAATGAAGCAGTCGGTAGCAGAGTATTCAGAGTTCATGCGCAGCCGTATGGATAACGAAATTGCAGCTATGGATGACTTTATCCAAGAAACGCTGATTAACCCCAATCTATTACAGAAGGCGCAGAACTGGACTAATCGCAATGCCTACTTCCTGCAACAACTGGTGGCCAACAGCATGGAGCCGATCATCTGGACGGCAGCCTACCGACAAGCTTTAGAACAAGGGATGGGTGAAACGGATGCGGCGTTCTTTGCCGACGGGGTAATCCGCCAAACGCAAGGCTCGACCCTGCCGGAGGACATCAGCCGGGCAGAAGGCGGTACGGCCTTTGTGCGCCTGTTCACGCGGTTTATGGGCTACTTCAATATGCAGGCCAATCTATTGGGGAATGGTTTTGTGAAGCTGATGCGGCAGGGCGGTTTGCGCCAGAACAAGCTGGCGGCGGCGCACCTGTATATGATGGGCTACTTCCTTCCAGCGGCGGTGGCGGAACGGTGCCGCCGCCGGCTGCAACCTGAAGGATGACGACGGCGACGGCTACGCCGACGAAATCCTGAAGACTGCCTTACTGGACGGCCAAGTGAAGAACGGGTTGGCGATGATTCCGACGTTGCGCCAAGTCGGCACCTTTGTTTACAACCGCTTCACGCGGCAAGACTTACGGCAGCCGCTTGGGTGGTGCGCCAGCCTTGAGTGTAGCGGAAGCGGCTTTGCTTGCGCCGTGGTCTGTTGCCAGGCGGTAGAGCCGGATACCAACTACCGGCAGAAACGTAAAGGGGTGTACGACACGGCCACCTTGATCAGCATGACACTCGGCTTGCCGGTGCGAGGGTGTTGAAAGATGGGGCAAATTGATGATTGGAGCGGGCTGGATATGTTCAGCGAAGAGCAGAACCGCGAGGTACCTTGATTTTTACCTTCAGCGTTACCATAGACACGGTAACTCCGGAGGGTATTTTTATGACGATTGAACGCGAAAGCAGAGCGCAGCGATGTATCTGGGCGATGGTAGCAGCACCGCCCTGCCGTTCGGCTTTAAGGTATTCCTGCCGACCGAGATTGCGGTGGTGCTGAATGAGGGCCGGGTGGAGCGCACATTATCGCACGGGCATGGCTGCACAGTGTCGCTGAACGCCGAACAGGATGTACAGCCGGGCGGTACTGGTGTGCTGGATACCCCATTGCCGCCCGGCAGCAAGGCGGTGGTGTTGAGTAACGTGCGCCCTCTGCAGCAGGTGGTTGACCAATCAGGGCGGGTTTTTATCCCGACGTGTTGAACGCGGTGCACGACCGGCTGACCATGCTGATACAACAACTGATGGAGTTGCAGGCCCGTACGCCGCGAGTGCCGGCAACGGACAACGTTACAGGCAAGGGAATTGGCGCGGCAGATTGTGGAATTATCCCGCTCGCTGCCTGGGATATGGCAGTTATTGACCAGTGATGAGATGGTTCGGTTGTTGGCGATTTTGGAGCAAAACCCGCAACTGCGCCCAACAGAACTTAGTTCGGAAGTAAATAGTGAGCGCGAAGACGTCGCCGCCACTTCCAAAGCAGTCAAGACTGCCTACGACAAAGCCGTGTCCGCCGCCGCTGACGCCCCTGGCGGCGGACGACAGACCGTGTCCGCCGCCACTGCCGCTCTAGTGGCGGACAGCAAGGCCGAAGCGGCAAAGACTTTGGCGGACGGCAAGGCCGATGCTGCCCACACGCACACCCACACGCAAATCAGCGATTGGGATTCAGCGCTGACTGCGGCCATAACCGTGGCATTCCCGGGTTGAAAAATCCGACAACGGCTACCTGAAACTGCCCAACGGGTTGATTATGCAGTGGGTTCGGATTAATAAAAACATTGGTGGTTATAGCGGCCAATCATCAATTTCCTATCGCCTTCCCCAACCGGTGTTTCGGCGCATTGTGCGGGAATGCTTGGACTGGAACCGCAAACGGTTGATGTAACCAGTTTGGGCGTCAATTCAAAAAGCCATTTCAGCATCACGGAAAACAATTTCGTAAATGCAGCCTTAGGTAAGGTGGCACAACTGTTCGTTATCGCTATCGGCTATTGACCGGAGACAAAGCATGGACATCCATTATTCAACAACCAACAACGCCTTTTACGACAGCGCCATCCACAGCCAGATGCCTGAAGATGCGCAGAGATTAGCCCTGAGCAGCACGCCGCGTTACTAGCTGGGCAATCTGCCGGGCGAGGTAATTATGCCGAGCAAAGACGGCAAGCCTGTGATGGCTGACCCCGCGCCCAGTCATTTGCATCAATGGAACGGCAAAGAATGGACGTTAGATAAAGGCCGCCGCTTCCCAGTTGCTGGCCGAAGCCATCGACAATGGCACTAAGGAAATTAACGATTTCGGTGGATAAAGCCTATCGCCATGTAACCCGTTTTCAGCCTGAATATGAAAGTGCGCGAACAACAGGCAAGGGACTACAAGGCCGGCGGCTGTAAAGGCGAAAGCACCGCTGCAAGTGGCGGCATTTGCCAAGCCTCGCCGGGAAAACCGCCTGCGAAGCCACCGACATCATCATTGCCCATGCCGACAACCTGCGCATGGTCATGGGCAAACTGGGCGCATTGCGGATGCGCAAGTTTGAACTGAAAGGGCTAAAGACTGCCGCCGAAGTAGAGAAACGCACGGCGGAAATCTTTGGCGGAGATTAGGCCGATTGCCGACAAGCTGGGCGAGGTGGGCAAATGAGTAATCACCAAATCTATCTGCCTTGTACAAAGGCCGCCGCGACAGCACAGGGCTGGCGTGTGTGGCTGGCCCGCTTTTTCGGATTGGCTCACCCGCTTCCTCACGCGCGGGCAATACAGCCATTGCGAGATTGCGGTGAGAGCTGCACTGAAACGGCAGGCGGGCGAGGGAATACGAGTGCTACTCCGCCAGCCTGCGTGATGGTGGGGGTACGCATGAAACCATGCCGCTGCCGCCTGCCAAGTGGGATTTGATTGCGCTGCCGGACAGTGTGGGCGGGCGGTTGGAAACCCTGTGGGCACAAAACCCAAGGTCAAGGTTAGCGACCCGCCCGGCGCGTTCGAGGGGTGGTATTCGGGCTACCTGAAAACCGCTGCCGTTGGTTTTGCAGTGAGTGGGTGGGCGCAGCTTTGGGGTTGTCCGAGAGCTGGCGGTTTAGTCAAACGATTTAGCGGGTGATTGCAAGAATGGGAAGGGAGGAGAAATGACACCGTTGGAAACATCTAACGCATCCGGCCATGTGCTGAACATGGGCATGATTAGCCAGGCGGCACGCTGGCCGGGATGCCTTTGGAAGCCCTGGTGCTGGGCGCGGTGGCCCGGGGCATTGCATCATGGCCTGAAGGAGCCGAGCGGCCCGCAAGGCAGCATGCTGGTCATCATGCACCAGTATGCTGCTGGCCCGGCTCTTTGTCGCCGATGATTATGGCCTATCTGGCTTTGAGTTTGGGGCTGGAGCAGGAGGTGTTCAAGGGCCGCCGTGCCGATGCTGATTGGCTTGGGCTGGTCTTGGGCAGCGCCGCTCTTGAACGACGGCCTGCGCCGTTTGTGGGGCGGGCTGGATTGACAAATGGGGAGGCAGGAGAAGATGAGATCGGAAATGATTACCTTGGGGCTGATGATGGCAAACGTAGCGGCGATGTGGCGATATTGTTTACTCCGCCTGCTCGCTCTCGGTGAAACGCTGGACGGCCAAGCAGCCCGATTACTGGATTCACAACCTACGGTCGGTGGTTCGATTGCGGTTATCAGCCACACGGCGGGCAACTGGCAGCTGCACCATTGGACGGAGGTTATGTTCAACGTGGCGGCGGCAGCTACTTTTGCCTGCGCTCGCACTGCATCCATCTGCTGGCCGGATATTGCAGCGCAAGGGAAAAGATTACCTGAAATGGGAAAGGAAACGAAATGACACAACAGGCAATGACACCGGAAACCAAAATCACAGAACACTTTACCTACCGTGAGCTGACTAACAGCGCCACCGGCGGAGCTCGGGCTGAGAACAAACCGAACAGAGCAAGGTTGGCCAACATCCGCAAAACGGCGGAACGCTTGGAAAAATCCGCGCGCGCTGGGCAGAAATACGAGCGCGGTGAGCATCCACGTTTTATCCTGCTTCCGCAGCGCGGCGGTAAACGGCGCGGTTGGCGAGCTCGAGCTTCGGCACACCGCTTCGGCTCGGCGGCGGATATTGATGCGGCGGCATCAGCAATCTGCAACTGGCACGCGATATTATCCAAATGCGTGATGCCGGGGAAATCAACATTGACCAGCTGATTTACAATTCCCGGAACGCGGTGAATTAGGCTGGGTGCATTGGCTGCCGCCAGATTCGGCGGAGCGCAATCAGATTCTGACCGCCACCAAGAAAAACGGCAAAACTGTTTACTTGCAAGGCTTACACGCATAAGGACGGCCATGAATCATGTCGAATTTCTGAAAGCGCGTATCGCTGAATGGGAAGAAACGCAAACAGGCGAGCGAAAACGCAGACCTGAAAGCCTTGCGGTTGCCGAAAGCAATTGAAAACACTTCAGTGATGTTGAAAACCTATGAACAGCCTGCTATTTAAAAATTGGAAGCTGATTCTGATCGTGGCTGTTTTGTGCTGGTTGTGGGCGCGTGGCGAGACGACCATGCCGCCCAATACAAGCGCGGACGTGATTCAATGGCGGCGGAAATTTCAGGCCGTCTGAAAGATGCCGCGATTGAAAAAGCGAAGCAAGACCGTGAATCGTCTGCTGTGTATCAAGCCGGTAAAGCCGTGCGTGAAAAAGGAAAGGGTACGTTATGTCCAAGTGCCTAAAATTATTGAAAAACTGTCTATCGGACTACCTGTCTTGATTCTGATGGGCTATCGTCGGTCATCAACGCCGCCATTAGCGACGGCAATTAAACCGCCGGCCGACTGGTGCAGCCATGCCCGAATCTGCCTAAACTTGAGGCGGAACAGGCGCAGATGTGTTGCCGTGGTCGTTGCAAGTCATCAGCTTTGTACAATGACTGCAAGGCGCGGCACAAGGCGTTATCGATACTTTCAGTAAAACAAAGGCCGTCTGATTAAATCAGATGGCCTGTGTCTTGTCCCTAAACTGTCCCAATACGTTTTAAGTGGTTGATTTATTTGT
>BNJV01000622.1_pt1 | contig 104940 bp, 97 predicted proteins | sample 8540591 | NCBI WGS metagenome assembly BNJV01 (sample SAMD00202457, study PRJDB9452) | human saliva metagenome | host: Homo sapiens
GAAAAAAAAGTCAGCAATTAGCTTTTATATTATAATATTGCTGTCTGGTAAAAATAAACTGAAAGCTCTGTATCTTTTTATCCATCGGTGTTGCAGTCGTTTTACTTATCCATGGGTTTGGTTTTCAGTTTTTAAACTGTAAGCATTATAAAATGTGCTTATATTGACAAGGAAAGCGCTATAATAACCAAATAAATTAATGAAATTATAAGTTTAAGACTATTTTTATCTAACACAGATAACTCTAAAAAGTTTTATCGGACACCAATAATCTTTTAACTGAAGATATTACTCCATATCGTGTTTTAATTTTACAAGCCTTTTTCCACGAACTGCATATTCTTCTGTTCGTGAGTGTCCAATACTTGCTCGTTCGTTTATTCGCTCAATATAAGAGAAACCAATGACAATTCTCTGTAGTTCAGGATTTCGGTCAACCACATGATTATATAAATATAAGGCAATAGTATCCCCAGTTTTTACTCGGTAACGAAAAAGAATGTTGTGGAGTCTTTTATATCAATATGAAGAGAATATGCATAGGGGTTGTTCAGAAAAAAACAGAATCACTGACTAATGCTTCTCCTTTTTTTATCAATATTATAAAAGGTATCTACTTGGAGACTTCCAATTATCCCTTTTCTTCAACTCCTTGAAATAACATTCTTCTTTTGCTGAATACTCTGGCTGGTTGTTGGGCTTAGCTCTATGCAATGAGACCCACAGAATATAATGTGTACAAGTACCCACAGAGAATAGAATACAGGTCCACATTACAATCTGAAGGATAAATCTCTTCCTTGTTTTTCTTTTCTTTCTCATATTTAATGTATGCCCACCTTCTTATTAACTACAATGTTCTACCAGATAAAACAGACTTTTCAGCACAGAATTCTCGGAACATATATTTTTTAACTGAAGATATTACTCTGTATCATGCTTTAATTTAATAAGCCTTTTACCATGGACTGCATACTCTTCTGTTCGTGAGTGTCCTATACTTGCACCATCTCCTAACCGTTCTACATAAGAGAAATCAATTACAATTCTCTTTAATCGAGGACTTTTGTGGATAATGTGATTATATAAATGCAAGGCAATTGTGTCCTCAATTTTAATAGGTAAAGAGTAGAAAGTTGCGGAGTCTTCTATTTTTGTATGAAACATATAGGCATAATTTTTATTCAGATTAATTAAATGCTGATTTGAGGGATCTCCGTTTACCTCTATATTATATATGCTTCTTTGCACGTAATCCCACCCCTCTTTTCCTTCCATTTCATTGAAGTACTCTTTCTCCTTGACAGATAGCTCTGGCTGATTCCCTGACGCTGGTCGGAATAGTGCAGCCCATGAAAGATAGCATACACAAATAACCACAAAAGAAAGAATCAATATCCATATTACAACTCGTAAAATGTTCTTTGTCTTTATTCTTCTTTTCTTTTCCATACTTAATATATATCTATTTTCTTATTAACTACAAATGTGTTGTCAATCTTATGCCATATAAAACGAGTTTTTCAGCATGGAACTTTTGGAATATGTATATATTTCTTTGTTAGCTGATGATTTTACTCCATATCGTGTTTTAATTTTACAAGCTTTTTTCCACGAACTGCATATTCTTCTGTTCGTGAGTGTTCGATGCTTGCTCGTTCGTTTAAATCTTCTTCATAATTGAATATTATTATAATTTTTCTTTTAATTGAGGACTCTTGTGGATTATGTGATTATACAGATGCAATGCAATAGTGTCTTCTGTTTTATTTGGTAAAGAAAAGAAAGTTGTGGAGTCATTTATTTTTGTACGAAACATATAAGCGTAATCTTTATTCAAATCAACTAAACGTTGGTGTAATGACTCACCGCTTTTATCTATATTGTATACGTTCCTACGCACGTACTCCCATCCCTCTTTTCCTTCCATTTTCATTGAAGTACTCTTTTCTCCTTGACAGATAGCTCCGGCTGATTCCCTGGCACAGGTCGGAATAGTGCAGCCCATGAAAGATAGCATACACAAATAACCACAAAAGGAAAGAATCAAATATCCATATTACAAACTCGTAAAATGTTCTTTGTCTTTATTCTTCTTTTCTTTTCCATACTTAATATATATCTATGTTCTTATTAACTACAAATGTGTTGTCAATCTTATACCATATAAAACGAGTTTTTCAGCATGGAACTTTTGGAATATGTATATATTTCTTTGTTAGCTGATGATTTTCACTCCATATCGTGTTTTTAATTTTACAAGCCTTTTTTTCCACGAACTGCATATTCACTTTTTGCGAGAATGTCCTATACTTGCCCGTTCATCTAAATCTTCTTCATAATTGAATATTATTTCTATTCTTCGTAGTTGAGGTGTTCTGTCAACCACATGATTATATAAGTATAAGGCAATAGTGTCTTCTGTGTTTGCTGGTAATGAAAAAGTTGTAGAATCCTCAATATCAACACCGAATGAATATGCATAGTTCTTGTTAAAAAAAACAGAATCATTGGGCAAGGGTTTCTCCTTTTCTCATTTATATTATAGATGTATCTATCTGGATTCTTCCAATTATTCCTTTTCTCCAACTCCTTGAAATAAGATTCTTCTTTTGATGAATACTTTTGGCTGGTTGTCAGGCTTAGCTCTATGCAATGAAACCCATATAATATAACGTGTACAAGTACCCACAGAGAATAGAATACAGGTCCACATTACAATCTGAAAGATAATTCTCTTCCTTGTTTTTAGTTTTTTTCTTTCCTTTTCCATACTTAATATATGGCTATGTTCTTATCGATTACAAATGTGTTGCCAGTCTTATACCAGTTAAAACGAACTTTTTCAGTACGGAACTCTTGGAATATATTTATCTTTTAACTGAAGATATTACTCTGTATCGTGTTTTTAATTTAACAAGTTTTTTCCCACGGACTGCATATTCACTTTTGCGAGAATGTCCTAAACTTGAACGTTCGTTTAACCATTCTTCATACTCGAATAATATTACTATTTTCTTCAGTTTAGGAGTCCTTCCAATCACATGGTTATATAGATGCAATGCTATGGTATCTTCTGTTTTACTTGGTAAAGAATAGAAAGTTACAGAATCCTCTATTTCTACACAAAGCATATAGGCATAATTTTTATTCAAATTAACCAAACGTTGATGTAATGACTCACCGCTTTTATCTATATTGTATACGTTCCTACGCACGTACTCCCATCCCTCTTTTCCTTCCATTTCATTGAAGTACTCTTTTTCCTTGATAGATAGCTCCGGCTGATTCCCTGGCGCAGGTCGGAATAGTGCAGCCCATGAAAAATAGCATACACAAATAACCACAAAGGAAAGAATCAATATCCATATTGCAAATCGTAAAATATTCTTTGCCTTTATACTTCTTTTCTTTTCCATACTTAATATATATCTATGTTCTTATTAACTACAAATGTGTTGTCAATCTTATGCCATATAAAACGAGTTTTTTTCAGCATGGAACTTTTTGGAATATGTATATGTTTCTTTGTTAGCTGATGATTTTTACTCCATATCGTGTTTTAATTTTAACAAGCTTTTTGCCACGAACTGCATATTCACTTTTTGCGAGAATGTCCAATACTTGCCCGTTCATCTAAATCTTCTTCATAATTGAATATTATTTTTATTTTCTGCAGTTCTGGTGTTCTTTCAACCACATGATTATATAAATATAAGGCTATAGTGTCTTCTATTTTAGTGGGTAAGGAAAAGAATGTTGTAGAGTCTTCTATTTTTATACCAAGGGAATATGTATAATCTTTGTTAAGAAAAACAGAATCATTGGGTAAAGGTTCTCCTTTTCCATTTATATTATAGATGTATCTATCTGGATTCTTCCAATTATTCCTTTTCTCCAACTCCTTGAAATAAGATTCTTCTTTTGATGAATACTTTGGCTGGTTATTAGGTTTAGGTCTACGCGGCAAAAACCCACAGAATATAACGTGTGCAAGTGCCCACAGAGATGAGAATACAGGTCCACATTACAATCTGAAGGATAATTCTCTTCCTTTTTGTTTTTTCTTTCCTTTTTCCATTTTTTTAATATATGTCTATGTTTTTTTATTAACTACAACAGTATTGTCTATCTTATGCCAGATAATATTTCCACCAGCGATTATGTATTCTGTTTTCCCTTTTAGTTTTCGAGGGATTACTTTTAATCGTTTAAGCCTCTTAAGGATATTAAATATTTGAACATTGATAGTAGATCCATGTACTGTTTCAAACTTTGTGTTAAAGCTAATATACAATCCATATCTGTTTACCCCCTGTATTCTGTGATCGCCTACAATGGGATCATGTGAAACTTTCGTTTAGGTTTTTTTGATTGTAGATGGGTGAATTGGGCTTATATAGGAAAGTAGATATTCTTCTTCTTCAATATATCCTGCAGTTATCTGATAGCAGGGATAGTTTCCTTCAACAGTAAACTCGTCACCTTCATCTGCAGATAACATGACAGACTCACCAACTTTGTAACCTTTCTCTATAAGTGCCTTTGCCATGCCTGCAGCATATGCAGCCCCCTCACTATGAGAAATAAAATAAATCTTTTCGTTTCCCACTCCTTTTGTTATTTCTGCAATATTTTGCATTGCATATTGATATCCTTTTATTTTCCTGTCATTTCCGCTCTGATCACCACCCAAAAGAGAGCTTCCATCAGCATAGAAAGGCTTACCTTGGTAGTTTTTATCTCCAAAATATGCTTGAGCTGTTTCAATAAAGGCATCAAATGCACCCATGTAGCTAAGGAAATAATCCCAATATTCACGCTGATTCTTTCCTGGTGACATGTTAACAAGGTTCAACAATCTATTCCAATGCCCATTGACCAAAAATTAGTTTAGGTCTGCCTGTTACTTTCAACTTCACACTTCCTACTGCTTGTGGTGATGTAATTTTAATTATATCCATTTTTTTCATCCTTTTTGTTACTTATGCCCATTCTTTTTATATAACAAACTAATTCTTTTTGAGTACTAAATTTATCACCTTCGATAATCACCCGTCAAAAATTCCTGTTGTAGAAAAGCGTATGAATAGCCAGGACTTTGATAATATAATCCTGTAGACTGGTCCTGAATACGGTTGTAAGTGTCAGAGTTATAGAGCATATCAATAGCTTCGGACATAGTATAATGTCTGTCTTTCATCAATAAGGCTATAAGTTCTGCACATATATCCTCTTTCATCATATCAATCTGTTCGTTGGTCAGTTCTATGGTTTTATTAGTTTGGATTTGATATTTTAGTGTACCACCATTCCTCTCACAGATGATAGTTATGTCATGAATAGCATCTTCGAAGGATTGTGTGTGTAGGACATCGTAAAAGGACATCAAGTAGTCTATTCCCTTAAAACGCTTAAGGTAATTGTATGCCTGTCGCTGACCAAGATTAAATTTCTTGGCAAACTCTGCTATTAAAGCAATGATGTAGCGTATTTGATTTGTTTCCTCTCTTGACATACTTTGCTTCTTATATTTACGACAAAGTTAAGAATTATTTTTTGATACATTCCTCTCCGTATGCAAAAGTTTCATAAGTTGTTATTGGAAAGTGGGTTAATTGGCTTGGTTGATAAGGTTCACCACTACCTTTACCATTATATCCTTTTCCTCTGTTTTGCTCTCAGCAATCATTAGGGTAAGGGCAACGAGGGTGTTGTCAGCAATTCGTTTGGTGCCATCGGGGCGATAGAGGATGGCATTATTGTTCATAAACCATAGGAAGAGGGTGGCTGCAATGCGCTTATTTCCATCACTGAATGAGTGGTTCTTAGTGACAAGATAGAGAAGCATAGCTGCTTTCTCCTCCACACTCGGATAAAGTTCTGTGCCATCAAAAGTCTGGTAGATTTGTCCGATAGAGCTTTTGAAGGACTCATCCTTTTCATTACCAAAGAGAACAGAGCCACCAAACTTCTGTCGAAGCATATCTATCTCGTGCATAGCATTCTCATATGTGGCATGGAAAGGTTCTTCTTTGGTAGTCTTGGCGATATGTAATCGCTGGTAATCATAGTTATCAAGTGTGTCGAGTGCGTAGGTGTAGTCTACCACAACATCAAAGAGCGCATTGCTTTCGTCCGTCGTCTTTGCAGGTTGTTGCTGGATAGCTCTACCTAAGACTTGTATGAGTTGGCGCAGTTCTGCAATCTGATGTTTGCGAATGTTCTCGTTGATAGCATAGCCTTTGACAAGATACTGCTTAAGAACAGAGTTTGCCCATTGGCGGAAACGGATACCGCGTTTGGTATTTACACGATATCCCACAGATATGATCATATCAAGATTGTAATAAGCGACTATACGAGAAACCTGTCGTTTGCCCTCTTGTTGAACTGTTCGGAATTTCCGAACAGTTGAGTTCGCATCGAGTTCATCATCTTCTATGATGTGCTTAATATGTTCGCTTATTGTAGCTTTGCTGGATTGAAATAGTTCTACCATCTGAGCCTGCGTAAAGCCATACCGTTTCTCCTTCCAACTTCACATCAAGTTGGGTCTTACCATCTTCACTTTGATAGATGATAATTTTGTCGTTTAGGTTTTCAGTCATATTGTTTAGGTTTATAGTTGTTAGTCGATAGGCGAGGGATATATTAATCCCTCGTCAGTTTACGACTCATATAACGTACAGGGATACCACACGGAAAGCCAGCCAACAAGGATAACTGTGAGGAAGATTGTGATGATATCTTCTGGATGAACGCTAATAGGATAGGCATTGACAACAAAGTTTCCTGCTCGATCGCCGAGCTGTACAAGACCGTATGTCTGCTGTAACCAGCAAAGTAATAAGCCGAGCGCAATACCGATAACAGCACCAGCAGCGGAAATCATTCTACCTTCAAAGAGGAAGATACGACGTATCTGACTATCTGTTGCACCGAGGTTACGCAGGGTGATGACGTCATTCTTCTTGTCAATGATGAGCATAGAGAGCGAACCAATGATGTTAAAAGCACGCCACCATAAGGATAAACGTGAGGAAGATATAGGCAAAGAGCTTCTCTATACGCATGATATTAAACGTGTCAGCTTGCTGCTCATAGCGATCTAATACCTTATATTTATCACCGAGAAGGGTTTGTATTTCGTCCTTTGCCTTGTCAATGTCGACACCCGGTTTCATGCGTAACTCAAGAGAAGTCATTTCTCCCTGTCGGTTGAAGATACGGCGTGCGAACTCAAGGGAGGTGATAATATATCCCTTGTCATACTTCATCTGCTTTACTTGGAAGAGTACTCCCGGAGATATCAATGAGTCTTTTACAAAGGCATTTGTTGGATCAGAAGCATCATACTGTCCTTCACGCTGGGGCGCATAGATGTGTAAGTAGTCTGGCCATGCAACTCCAGTACCGAGGTCTTGTGCCAATCTAATACCGAGAACCCCATATTGCAGATTGGCTGTATGAAGTCTAAAGTCACCCTCTCCGTAGAGGATATTACTGATATGTGTCAGCGAATCGAAGTTATCCTCCACACCCTTCACATTGACCATAGCTTGTTTGTCGTGATAGATAGCTAATGCTTGGTCCTCTACACATTCTGTAGCCACCTCTACTGAAGGTAGTTTTTTAACCTTTAAAAGTAAAGGGTCGTTAGCCGACATAGCCTTACCCTTTGCTGCTTCAATCTTAATTTGTGGATCGAAGTTGGTGAAGAAGGAGGCTACAAGGTCTGAGAATCCATTAAATCCGCTCAATACAACGACCAATGCCATTGTTGCCACAGATACTCCGAGTACGGAGATGAGGCTGATAACGTTAATAGCATGTGTACTCTTCTTTGAGAAGAGGTAACGGCGGGCAATGTAAAAAGGGAAGTTCATGATGGGTGTTGGGTGTTGGGTGTTGGGGAGAAAGGGTGTTGGGTGATGAATGTTGGGTGATGAGGGATAGGGTGTTGGGTGTTGATGGCGTGTAGGACGTTAATACACTTTGTAGAAATCATTAACACCCAACATTCAACACCCAACATTCAACCCCCACCTCCTACTTCTTTAGTAACTCATCAATGCGCTCCAAGTAATCGAGGGAGTCGTCAATGAAGAAGCGTAGCTCTGGGATGATACGCAGCTGATTATGCACACGCTGACCTAAGTCATAGCGGATAGTCTTCTCATTAGCATTGATGTTTTTCAGTATTTCGTCTCCCTTTTCAGATGGGAAAATACTGAGGTAGGCGGTACAGATACTGAGGTCTGGACTCACCTTTACACGTGTTACACTAACCAAAACACCATGCATCATACGTGTCTGTGTCTGGAAAATACTTGCTAACTCCTTTTGAAGGAGACGTGATATGCGGTTTTGTCTTGTCTCTTGCATTGTCTTATCTATTTATTGTTTTATCCTGCAAAGGTACTGAAAGTTTGAAAAACCCACAAACTTTTATGCTGGGTGTTGGATAATGGGTGATAGTTGTTGGGTGTTGGTTGGTGATGAAATGTTATGCTGGGTGATAGTTGTTGGGTGTTGGTTGGTGATGAAATGTGATGGTGGATGATAGGTGATGGGTGTTAGGTGGTGATGAAATGTTATGCTGAGTGATAGTTGTTGGGTGTTGGTTGGTGATGAAAATGTTATGGTGGGTGATAGTTGTTGGATGTTGGTTGGTGATGAAATGCAGATGTTTCGGGGATGGAAGTTGGGCTTTTTATATTTGGTGTTGAGGCTCCGCACATGTTGTGCGAACGCCCCGCACATGTTGTGCGGATGGTAAGCACCAGTGGTGTTGAGGGCCAAATGCTTTGCTATATGTTATGAGAGTGAAAGCAAATAATGGATTATAAAATCGTTATAGTTATCCCTTTGCGGTAATTACTCCCCTCCCTATGGGGGGGAGGGGCAGGGGAGGGCCTGCTTGTTGTACTTTTATTTCTTCCTAATCAGCGTTAACCCATCGCGTAATGGGAGAATAACCTTTTTCGATTCGGTCGTCTTTAGCAATAAAGTCATTGAAACGGCGGATGCCAATCGTTTGTTGGTCGTGGTCGTAGGCTGGGTCAATGACGTGCCAATCCCACAGTGTGTTGTCAGCGAGGATATAGCCACCAGGCCGGATGATGGGCAACAACTTCTCATATACTTCTGTATAATTGCGCTTGTCACCATCGACGAAAGCCATATCAAATAGAACCCCCAACTTTGGAGCCTCTTCTGCAGCGTCACCGATACGAAAGTCAATCTTGTCGGCAACAGGCGATCCTTCAATCCATGGACGGGTGAAATCCTCCATCTCGTCATTGATTTCAAAGGTATAGAGTTTGCCCCCTTCCTCTAATCCTTCAGCCATACAGATAGCCGAATAGCCACTGAAAGTACCCACTTCGAGGATGTTTTTAGGACGTATCATCTGTACAAGCATCTTTAAGAGACGACCTTGTAGGTGTCCGCTTGCCATACGTCCGTGAATTGTATGGATATTTGTGGCACGATAAAGACGGTAAAGATAATCGCCTTCTGGGTCAATATGTGAGGCAAGATAGGCATCGCAGCCCGCCTCATCGGTGAGAGAAGTATAGGTGTTGGTTGTTGGCATGGGTGATGATAGTGATGATGAGTGTTGAAAGGTTATAGGAGTGAAAAAGCCTCTATAGCCAATCTGTAGCTGTTAAGACCAAAGCCTTGGATCGTACCCTTGCAGGCAGGGGCAATCATTGAGTGTCGACGGAAGTCCTCACGGTCGTTAACATTACTGATATGCACCTCAATCACTGGCGTTTGTAGAGAGCGGATGCAATCTAAAAGCGCAATACTTGTATGCGTATAAGCCCCAGCATTGAGGATAATGCCATCATATGAGAAGCCTGTCTCCTGTAGCTTGTTGATGAGTTCGCCCTCGATATTACTTTGGTAATAGTCAATGGTACAGTTAGGATAGCTTTCACGCAGTTGTGAAAGGAAGGTATCCATAGACATACTACCGTATATTTCAGGTTCACGCACCCCTAACAGGTTCAAGTTGGGACCATTAATAATGATTACTTTCATATCTCTTTCTTCTCAAATATCGTTTTTTGATGTATCTTTGCATATAAATTGCAGTATGCAAAAATAAGAAATTAAATGGAAACAGACAAGAATTCAAAGGATATTGTCAGCCGTTACCGTCGTTATCTGAAATTAGAGAAAGGCTACTCGGTGAATACGTTGGATGCTTATATGCGTGATGTAGATAAGCTCTTTCGCTATCTTGCTGTGGAACAGGTTGATGTGTTGGATGTGAAGTTAGAAGATTTAGAACACTTTGCAGCCTTCATCTCCGACCTTGGCATTGGTCCTCGCTCTTTGGCACGTATTCTCAGTGGGGTGCGCCAGTTCTATCGTTTCCTCGTTATTGATGGTTATTTGGAAGTAGACCCGACTGAGTTGTTAGAGTCGCCAAAGCAACCTGACCACTTACCAGAGGTTCTTTCCACGGCTGAAGTAGACCTCTTAGAGCAGGCAATAGACCTTTCAAAGTGGGAAGGGCACCGCAATCGTGCCATTATTGAAGTCTTGTTTTCTTGTGGACTGCGTGTGTCAGAGCTTACCAACCTAAAACTTTCCAACCTATATATTGAAGAACAGTATATCCGAGTGATGGGTAAAGGCTCGAAGGAACGCTTGGTTCCAATCTCACCGCGTGCCTTAGATGAGTTAAACTATTGGTTTGCCGACCGTAATGTGATGAAAATCAAACCCGGAGAGGAGGATTATGTCTTTCTAAATCGTCGTGGACAGCACCTTACGCGTACGATGATTCTTATCATGATTAAGCGATATGCGGTTGAAGCTGGTATCAAGAAAACAATTTCTCCACATACCCTTCGCCACTCCTTTGCCACCTCCTTACTCGAAGGTGGTGCTGACTTGCGTGCAATTCAGGCAATGTTAGGGACATGAAAGTATCGGTACAACAGAGATTTACACGCATATTGACACCTCAACACTACGACAGGAAATTCTTGAACATCACCCCCGTAATATCCAGTATAACGAGCGTCAGCAGATGGATTTTTTGACAGAATAATCTTTATTGATACTTTGTTAAGATATAAAAAAATAAAAAAATCGGATTGCGTAACAGATTTTTTATGTATCTTTGCGCCATAAAACTAATATTAAAATTACAAACAACGTTTAAGATGAAAATCAAACATTTATTCTTAATCGTCTTACTTTTTGTCACTGGTATGGCCTCTGCACAGCAGATGGGACCTATCCCTGTGAATAAGAACGTAAGACAAGGTAAGCTCAGCAATGGCTTAACTTACTACATCCTTCACAATGAATGGCCAGAGCATGTAGCCAATTTTTACATTGCACAGCGTGTTGGTTCTATTCAAGAGAACGACAACCAGCGTGGTTTGGCTCACTTCCTTGAGCACATGGCATTCAATGGTTCAGAGCATTTCCCTGATTCTACGCTCCTCGAATTCACCCGTTCACTTGGTGTTGAGTTCGGTAGTAACTTGAATGCTTACACCAGTATCGACCAGACTGTCTATCGTATCTGTGACGTTCCAACAACTCGTCAGACAGCACTCGACTCTTGTCTGTTGATTCTTAAGGACTGGTCAAACGGCTTGACACTTGCTGACAAGGAGATAGATAAGGAACGTGGTGTTATTCATCAGGAGTGGCAGTTGCGCCGTACACCAGTGATGCGAATCTATGATGACGTTTTGCCTAAGTTCTATCCTAACTCAAAGTATGGTCATCGCATGCCAATCGGTTTGATGAGCATTGTTGACAAGTTCCCTTATCAGGATCTCCGCGATTATTATAAGAAGTGGTATCGTCCAGATAATCAGTGTATCATCGTTGTTGGTGATATCGATGTAGACCACACAGAGAATGAGATTAAGAAGCTTTGGGCTAACGCTACTGTTCCTGCAAATGCTGCACAGGTTGTAGAAGAGGCTGTGCCAGACACCAAGGATGCTATCTACGTGTTTGGTAAGGATAAGGAGATGCCTTACAGTCAGGTTGGTTTCAGTATGAAGCATGACGCCTTCCCTGACGCACAGAAGGGTGATATGTACTACTATGTAGACTCTTACGCAAAGAATATCATCACCATGATGCTCAATCAGCGACTCGCTGAATTGGCACAGAAAGCCGACTGTCCTTTCACTGGTGCTTATTCAGAGGATGGCGATTACATGCTTTCAAAACCAAAGGCTGCTTTCAGTATGGCTGCAGATGCTAAGGAAGGTAAGGACCTTCAAGCACTTGCTGCTATCTATCGTGAGGCACAGCGCGTTCGTCTTTATGGCTTTACAGCAGGCGAATACGACCGTATGAAGGCTGAATACCTCTCTCAATTGGAGTCTGCTTACGTTAATCGTAACAAGGTAAAGAACGCTCAGTATGGTGATGAACTTCGTGATCACTATCTTGCTAACGAACCAATCCCAAGCAAGGAGGATGATTATCAGATTATGAAGCAGTTGGTTGAGATGCCTGCACTGAACGTTGACGTTATCAATAAGTACGCACAGGAACTCATCACGGATAAGGATAGTAACTTCGTAGCTTATATCTTTGCACAGGAGAAGGCTGGTGCTACTTACCCAACAGAGGCTCAGATGGCACAGACAATCAATGCTGTACGTGCTGAAAAGATTGAACCATACGTTGACAACGTAAAGCAGGAGCCTCTACTCGATGAGAAGAAACTCCCTAAGGCTGGTAAGATTGTTGGCGAGAAGGAGAATAAAGTACTTGGTTATAAGGAGTTGACACTGAGCAATGGCGCACGTGTTATCCTGAAGAAGACCGACTTCAAGGACAATGAAATTCAGTTCCAAGCTTCAGCTAAGGGCGGAAAGGGACTCTATGGTAAGGCTGACTTTAGCAACTTACAACTCTTTGATGCTGTCCTCGGTTACAGTGGTTTAGGTAATTTCTCACGTCAGGAATTGCAGAAGGCACTCTCCGGTAAGCAGGCTTCTGTGGGCTGCAGCATGTCAAGTTACTATCAGTCATTAGCTGGTTCATGTGTTCCAAAGGACATTGAGACGATGATGCAGTTGCTTTACCTCAACTTTACCAATATTGCAAAGGATGAGGCTTCTTACAAAGCAATGATGGCACAAATGGAGTTAGCACTCAAGAACAAGGATCTCTCACCTGAGAGTGTCTTTGGTGATTCGCTTAGCAACACTATCTATGGTCATGAAGCACGTTTCGCTCCAATGACATTGAACACATTGAAGAACGTTAATTACGACCGTATCTTACAGATTTGGAAGGAGCGTTTTGCTAATCCTGGTCAGTTTGTTTACTACTTCGTAGGTAACTTTGATGAGGCTACACTCCGCCCATTGATTGAGAAGTACATTGCATGTCTGCCTAAGGGCAAGGCTGAGAACTGGAAGGAAGTTCCAAGTTATGTAGCAGGTCAGGCGGTAAATAAGTTCACTCGCAAGTCTGAGACACCAAAGGCAATTGCCTTTGAGATGTGGCATGCGCCAATGGCTTACACCCTTGAGAACGATATTCTTACCAGTGCTGCAGGTCAGGTGCTCTCTATGGTTTACTTGAAGAGTATTCGTGAGGATGCGAGTGCAGCTTACTCTGTAAGCGCAGGTGGTAAGTTACGCCGTCTTGGCAACAAGCCAGTAGCACTTATTCAGGCTTATTGTCCAATGGATCCAGCGAAGTCTGATGTTGCATTGAAGCTTCTTGCTGAGGGTATGAAGGAAAATACTGTGAAGATGGATGCCGATAAGGTACAGAAGGTAAAGGACTTCATGCTGAAGGATGCAGAACTTTCTGCTAAGACTAACGGCTATTGGATGGGTATTCTCGATGACTATATCTGGTCAGGTGTAGACTTCCATACCAATTATAAGAAGACTGTTGAGGCTATCACCCCAGCTAAGCTTGCTGCTCATTTGAAGCAAATCTTGGCAGCAGGTAACCATGCCGAGGTGGTAATGACACCAGCGAAATAATTTGTATTCTGTGTATGAAAAAGGACTCTCATGGGTCCTTTTTCATTCAATAGACTGTCAACAGCGAATTATTTTTCATGAAAATAAATATTTATTGTCGTGAAAAATAAATATTTCTCTTCATGTAAATAAATCTTTTTTTCTTCATGAAAAGAATTTTGTAGGAGATAGCTTTTTTATCATTTAAAAGAAAGAGAGTTCATTTGTCATTTCTGGCAAATGGACTCTCTTTCTTTAGTCGATAAAATGCTTGTAGAACCTGTCGATTTTACGATGTCTACTTTTTTTATGCACACGGAACTATCATATTCCTTTGTATTCATATACTTCATTAGCATAGATAGAGAGTCATCACTCTTTATTGTCGGCAACCATATACGAACAGTATTTATTGAGTAAATCATTCAATAACAAATCACCTTTCTGATAACGGTCAACGTCAAGTTTTGTAACTCTTTCGCATATAGGCTTCTTAGTCTTAAATAAAGCATGAAGATATGGTACGCCATTTCCTCTGTTATGTTCACGTCCGTGAAGAATTGAGTTAAATCTTCTTTGTCATAGACGATGGAATAGCTTGGTCGTTTTGCGCCAGGTATACTTTCTACAAGGATATTCTTGTCAACCAGATCTTGGATGTCACGAATGGCAGTGTCCTTCGAACATTTTGCTAACGTTGCCCATGTCTTTGATGTTATCTTTGCCTCATAGCCGTCAAGAAATAGATTGAGCATTTGTGTTTGTCGTTCTGTCATAGGCACAGCCGATGCTTTCTGCCAGAAGAAGCTCTTGTTTAAGATTGTTGTGACGGTGGCACCAGCTTCGTCAAGTGCATCCACCAATTTCTGCATATACCACACTAACCACTCCGTAACGTCGCCATCTCCACGCTGCATACGTTCGAGAATGTCATAGTAGTGCTTCTTATCCTTGTTTATCTGTGATGAAATATTATAGAAACGGAACCTACTTTTCTCGCCACGTGCCAAGAGCATATCTGAAAGAATACGTGCTAATCGTCCGTTTCCATCCTCAAATGGATGAATGCTTACAAACCAGAAATGAGCAATGGCGGAACGTATGACACTACTTACAGGTTCTTCTTTATTAAACCATCTGAGGAACTTTTGCATTTCTTCTTCAATACGGTCTGGAGAAGGAGCAATATAGTGAATTTTCTCGTGTCCAAATATTCCACTGACTATATGCTCCTCGTTCGTTCGATACTGTCCAATCTCTATCTGGCTACCTTCACTGTAGCCAGAAGGGAAGAATGCAGCTTGCCAAGCATATAATCTTTCTTTTGTGAGAATCATATCATAATGCTGTACAGCTTCGAGCATTACGTTGACAACAGAGTCAACATAGTGAGATGGTGCAGTATGTTTTATGTTCTCAATCCCAAGTTTTCTTGCTATGGAAGAACGGACCTGATCCACGTTGAGACGGATGCCTTCAACTTCTGAAGAATACACTATATCATAAGTAAGGTTCTCTGCCATAGCATGTATTTTGCTGTCAAAGCCCAGTGAAGCCAATCTCCCGTAAAGCAAACCCTGTTTACGGAATACCTCTTCTTGGAGTAGTTCCACCTTTGAAGTGTCCCAACGGAAGTCAGTCCAATTGTCTCTTTCGTGTATATACATCATCCCTATTATATCATTTATGCGGCAATTTGTGTCTCATATCGTCGCAAATTATGCGACAAAAATACTTAAATAATGCCGAAACTCCAAATAATTTCTCAGATAACGCATATTTTGCGACGTTCTTGGAGAAGAAATGTAGGATAGCTATATCGCCATCCTCCATCATTTAATACCTAATATCTGCTGTTCATTACCACCTAATATTTGGCTCTTCCGTTAAATGTATAGATTGTTAATAGAATGAGATTAATCCACATACATGGTAAGCTTACCTCCAATTAGATGGTTTTATAAAGGGGGATAAACTACATGATAAATGTAAATAGGTGCGATGTCTATTTGTCATCTATAACCTGCTTATTCCCTTGTTAAATTATGTTTGTAAATTATTTTCGTGCAACTCAAACCCAACACATACTCTTTTGGCTTCTAAAAGACGCCCTTTTGGGTTGCAAAAGATGCTCTTTAAGGCTCTTATTAACGCCCTTTTGAAGTCCAATTAAGCACCTTTTACTTTACTACTTGGTAACTGCTTGACTTTCTGTTTATTGCAAACCTGCTTCTTCTATGTGTTTTTACCGTTAGTTATAGATGTTTTCTTTGAAATTATGTAATGAATTTTCAAACCTCTTGTCTGCAGATTTTCGAAGTCTAAAAAGAAGTGATTATCAATGTCAGAGGATAATAATAGGATAGATAGTTGACTGTCGTAGCCATGTTTTTTTGTTTAATGAGTAGCTATGGTTCTTCTGTTAAAGCAATACGAAAAGCGTCTACACATTTAACAGAAGAACCATTTTATGCGACGATTTAAGGTTTATATCGTTGCAAATTATGCGACAATAACACTAAAATAGCTCCGATGTAATTATTGACTTCTCAAATAAAGTAGATTTTTGAAAGGGTAATCTTTGATTGTATTTTTCTTCATCATTCATCTTTTAACACCGAATACTACTAATCATCACCACCCAACATTCACCACCCACCACCTAATATTCACCCCCCATCACCCATCATCTATCACCCAATAATGTATAAATCTTACTTATTTATTTTGTTATCCCGCTAAGTTGCAGTAACTTTGCATTCTTAAACAGAGAGTTAATAGTAAAAACAAACATAAAAAAAGTAGATAAATATATGGCATATTTGTTTTCATCGGAATCAGTATCTGAGGGACACCCAGATAAGGTTGCCGATCAGATAAGCGACGCATTGCTCGACCAGTTTTTGGCATATGATGAGGATGCACGTTGCGCTATAGAAACCTTTAATACTACGGGACAGGTAGTGATTATGGGTGAAGTAAAGTCTAAGGAATACGTTGATCTCCAGACAATTGCTCGTAAGACAATTAACAAAATCGGTTATACAAAGGCTGAGTATCAGTTTGATGGTAATAGCTGCGGTGTTCTTTCTGCTATTCATGAGCAGAGTGATGATATCAACCGTGGTGTCGACAATGGTGATGCTGAGAATCAGGGAGCTGGTGATCAGGGTATGATGTTTGGTTATGCATGTAACGAGACAGACAATTATATGCCTGTGACACTCGACTTGGCACACCTCCTTATGACCACATTGGCTGACATCCGCAAGGAAGGTAAGCAGATGACTTTTCTCCGTCCAGACTCAAAGAGTCAGGTGACAGTGGAGTATAGCGATGACAATATCCCACAGCGAATTGACACTATCGTTGTTTCAACACAGCACGACGACTTTATTAAGCCTGCTGACGACTCACGTGAGGCACAGTTGAAGGCTGATAAGGAGATGGTTGAGCAGATTCATAAGGATGTACTTGAAATCCTTATGCCACGTGTAAAGGCACAGATAACATCGGAGAAAGTACTTGCCTTGTTCAACGACAATATCAAGTATCTTGTCAATCCAACGGGTAAGTTCGTGATTGGTGGTCCTCATGGTGATACTGGTTTGACTGGTCGTAAGATTATCGTTGATACTTACGGCGGTAAAGGCGGTCATGGTGGTGGTGCCTTCTCTGGTAAGGACTCAAGTAAGGTAGACCGTTCTGCAGCCTATGCAGCACGCTATATTGCAAAGAACATGGTGGCAGCTGGTGTGAGCGATGAGATTCTCGTACAGTTGGCTTATGCCATTGGTGTTGCCGAGCCTGTTAGTGTTTATGTGAATACTTATGGTCGTTCACATGTGAAGGCTACTGATGGTGAGATAGCAGAGATGGTGAAGAAACTGTTTGATCTTCGTCCAAAGGCTATTGAGAAGACACTGAAGCTTCGTCAGCCAATGTATTTAGAGACAGCTGCTTATGGTCACATGGGGCGCCAGAATGAGGTTGTTAAGAAGACCTTCGAGAGTCGTTATCATGAGAAGAAGACAGTTGATGTTGAACTTTTCACATGGGAAAAGCTCGATAGAGTAGAGGATATTAAAAAGACATTCGGACTCTAATAGATAATGCCGACAACTGATTCCATTGTTCGCCCTTCCCTACTGCTAAAGTCAACATTGGCAGCAGGGAAGAAGGAGAATGTCGATTCTGAGGGTAAGGCGGGTCAGAAAAACTGACTCGTCTATCTTGTTGCGCCCTAAAAAACAGAAGAAGTTTCAGCTGACGGACTTCAAATTTGCAGAAGAAGGCTACTTTAAAGGGAATAAGTTTTTCAAGTTAGAACGTGGAAACAATCATGCTGATGGTGTTTCGGGCGTCCTTGCTCCTTATGCAATAAGCAATGATAATGTAATCGCAGCAATGCTTTTAGGTTGTTTTGTGATGGCAATGGTGGCGTTTTCTCTATCGAGAAATTTCATAGAACGACAGATAAAGAGTTTCTTTCGTGTTAGTCGTAGTAAGGAGTCGGCTATTGAAACAAATGAAGAGATGCGCTTTCAGACTATCTTGATAGCACAAACCTCTTTGTTGGGAAGTATTCTCTATTATCTATTTGCGCGAGATTTAGGGGGCGGTAGGCTTTCGAATGATACACAACTTGGAGCGATAGGATGCTTTTTTGGCGTGTTTGTCGCTTATTTCCTATTCAAGTATCTGGTCTATGGATTCGTAAACTGGGTGTTCTTTGATAGGAAAAATAATGGACAATGGAGGCGAACACAGGTGTTCCTTTCCTCTTTGGAAGGAGTCTTGTTGTTCCCGATAGTACTCTTGCTGGTTTACTTCTCTTTGTCACTCCATGCAGCATTGATTTATACGCTAATTGTTATGTTATGCGTCAAAAATGCTTGCTTTTTATAAGAGTTATAGTATCTTTTTTAAGAGAATGGGTGCCAGTCTGCAAATAATTTTGTACTTTTGTGCGCTCGAATTGATGCCGTTGATGGTATTGTGGGGCGTTTTGTTCATTACAGATAACTATTTGATAATAAACTTTTAGGACACGATGATAAAAAAGATCTTGGTTTCACAGCCAAAGCCGTCAAGCGAAAAGTCGCCATATTACGACATAGCGGAAGACTTAGGAGTGGAACTGGTTTTCAGACCATTTTTTAAAGTGGAAGGACTCTCAGCGAAAGAGTTCCGTCAGCAGAAGATAAACCTGTTGGATTATACAGCTGTGGTATTTACTTCTCGTCATGCTGTAGACAATTATTTTAATCTCGCTAAGGAAATGCGTGTCACTATCCCAGAGGATATGAAGTATTTCTGTGTGATTGAAACGATTGCTCTTTATATCCAGAAGTATGTTCAGTACCGCAAACGTAAGGTGTTCTTTGGTAATACGGGAAAGATTGATAGTCTTATCCCTACAATGACTAAGCATAAGACTGAGAAGTACCTTGTTCCGCAGAGTTCTGTACATACGGAGGCACTGAGCGAGTTGTTGGATGCAAATAAGCTCAAGCACAAGGAATGTGTGATGTATCGTACGGTGAGCAATGGCTTAACGGAGGAAGAAGTTAAGAACTTTGATTATGATATGCTTGTCTTCTTCAGCCCAACAGGAGTAAAGGCTCTGAAAGAGAATATCCCTAACTTCGAGCAGGGAGACATCAAGATAGCTGCCTTTGGTCCTGCTACAGCGAAGGAAGTTGAGGCACAGGGTCTGAGACTTGACCTTCAGGCACCTTCTAAGGAGTATCCTTCTATGACTGGTGCGTTGCGTGCTTTCTTGGAGAAAGAGAAGAAGAATAAATATAACGGCTTCTGCCTCATCTGAAAGGATGGGGAAGGAGCCGACATCAGTACCGGACATACGGTAAATAAAGGCTGATAAGGAATGGAAAAGCATGAAGAAAGACTAAGAAAAGGAGAACGTCTATGCAGCAAGAAGCTCATAGATACGCTCTTTGGAACTGGTGGAAGTCATGCGATGACAGCATTCCCTTTGAAGGCTGTTTACAGACTAATTGACTGTAAGTCGGAGACTTCAGTACCAGAAGGAACGGTCACGGAGTCGAATGTACAGGTGTTAGTCAGTGTTCCGAAGAAACATTTCAAACGTGCCGTAAAGCGCAATAGGGTGAAACGGCAGGTTCGTGAGGCTTATCGTAAGCACAAGCGTTTTGTCACGCTCCGTGTGAACGATCAAACAGATAAGCAGTTGTTGATAGCTTTTATATGGCTTTCAAACGAATTGATAGATTCTGTTACAATTGAACAGCGGGTCTGTAACCTGCTTCAAAGAATAGGAGAACGGATATGATGGATGAGAAGGAGAGAAACGAGAGTACGCCACGTGGGCAGCAGTCTCATAATGTTTTTGCTAAGCTATGGCGTCTTTTCACACGTGTTTTATCATGGCTGTTGCTACTTCCGATACTCTTTTATCGCCAGTTCATATCTCCTTTTACGCCACCTTCTTGTCGCTTCACTCCTACTTGTTCGGAGTATGGTAGACAAGCTATCCTAAAGCATGGACCTTTTAAGGGTTTGGCACTCACAATTTGGCGTATATTAAGATGTAATCCGTGGGGTGGTAGTGGCTATGACCCAGTACCCTAACGATGCTCACAATAGAATATTAATACAGAGTTGAGGCTTATGAAGATAGGGCAGAACGCTTTTAAAGTCTTCTATCCCTTGACTCCTTAAAGTATAAAGATATAGATGAAGAACTTTGTAGAAGAACTCCGTTGGCGTGGTATGCTGGCTCAAATGATGCCAGGTACTGAGGAAATGCTTCAGAAAGAGATGGTTTCAGCTTACTTGGGTACTGACCCAACAGCTGACTCATTGCACATCGGTCACCTTTGTGGTATCATGATGTTGCGTCATTTGCAGCGTTGTGGACACAAGCCTTACCTCCTTGTTGGTGGTGCTACAGGTATGATTGGTGACCCTTCTGGTAAGAGTCAGGAGCGCAACCTCCTTGATACAGAAACACTTTACCATAACCAAGAGGCTATCAAAAAGCAGGTAAGTAAGTTCCTTGACTTCGATGGTAACGAGTCAAACAAGGCTGAGATGGTTAATAACTATGACTGGATGAAGGACTTCACCTTCCTTGACTTCGCTCGATTGGTTGGTAAGCACATCACTGTCAACTACATGATGGCTAAGGATAGTGTGAAGAAGCGCTTGAGTGGCGAGAGTCGCGATGGACTTAGCTTTACTGAGTTCACCTATCAGCTTCTGCAGGGTTACGACTTCCTCTATCTCTATGAGAAGTTTGGTGTTAAGTTGCAGTTGGGTGGTAATGACCAGTGGGGTAATATGACTACTGGTACAGAGCTTATCCGTCGTACTTTAGGTAACGAAACTGAGACATATTGCCTTACTTGTCCACTGATAACAAAGGCGGATGGTAAGAAGTTTGGTAAGACCGAAAGCGGTAATATATGGCTCGATCGCAACCGTACAACACCATATGCCTTCTATCAGTTCTGGTTGAATGTTAGTGATGATGATGCCGAGAAGTATATTAAGATCTTTACTTCTTTGGAGAAGGATGTTATCGAAAATCTTATTGAAGAGCATCGTCAAGACCCTGGTCGTCGTACACTTCAGTACCGTCTTGCAGAGGAAGTTACCCGTATGGTTCACTCTCAGGAGGACCTTGATATGGCGATAGCAGCCTCAAACATCCTCTTTGGTAAGAGTACAAAGGAGAACTTGTTGCAGTTAGACGAGCAGACCTTTACTGATGTCTTCAAGGATGTTCCACATTACGAGGTATCAAAAGACGTACTTGGTCAGCCTGCAGTTGATGTCTTCAATCAGGAAGGTATGCAGATATTCCCAAGTAAGAGTGAGATGCGTAAGCTCGTTAAGGGCGGTGGCGTAGCACTCAACAAGGAAAAACTCGAAGCTTTTGACCAGCCAGTAACAGCCGAGGATCTTATCGATGGTAAGTATCTCCTCGTACAGAAGGGTAAGAAAAACTACTCTTTGATTATTGTAAAGTAAGTATCTACGAACTATAATACATAACTATGAAAAGCCTTACTACGCTCATTGTGGCGTTGCAAGGCTTTTTAATTAACCACTCCCATAGCTCCTTTTAGGATATTCATGGGCATAAAAAGATTAATTATGAAGAAAATCTTCTTTCTCTTACAACTGGCAATGCTTGTTGTTTTTGCCTCTTGTAGTAGTGAAGACCCAGACCCAATACCTCAACCAGGTGCCGAGGTAGAGAATACTATCTTTGTTTATATGCCATGGTCGGGTGTTAGTGATACCGATTCTGGGCTTTATAGCTACTTCCTCACCAATATACAAGACATAAAGAGTGCGATTGTTAACCAAGGTGGACTTGGCAACAAGAGACTTATGATATTTATCTCTACGAAGGTGAATAAGGGTGCTTTGATTAATGTTCAGTATAAGAATGGAAGCTGTGTAGATGATACCGTTGCTATCTACAACAATAAATTAGCAGGCTTAAAGCTGAATTCAGCAGAGTGGATAACAACTCTGTTGAAGCGAGTTAAACAAGAAGCACCAGCTAAGCATTACTCAATGATAGTCGGTTGTCATGGTATGGGATGGATACCTGCCAAGCCAAGTACACGCATTAATCGTTCTGTAGCCTCACCTTTCGGACTTAATAAATGCTGGTAAGGCTGGACCTCCAACGCGTTGGCTGGGTGGTGATGCTTATCAGACGAACATTTCTGAATTTGACAAGGGTATAGAAGACTCTGGTATTGGTAAGTTCCAGTACATTCTCTTTGACGATTGTAATATGACAGGTATCGAAGTTGCCTACGAACTCCGTAATGCAACGCACCATATCATTGGTAGTCCAACGGAGATTATGGCTTACGGTATGCCTTATAAACTCTTGTGGAATGAACTTTCAAAGGTGAATCCAGACTATCACAGTATCTGTACTAACTTCATCAACTTCTATAGTAACTACAAGTATGGGAATACTCCTTATCCTTATGGTACAATCAGTGTAATTGATTGTTCGCAGGTTGAGGGCATGCTTAACATCATGAAGGAGATAAACGCATCAAGTTCTCTCGCAACCGTTGTGGAGAGTGACATTCAGAGTATGGATGGTTACGTCCCTTCAATATTCTATGATATGGGTGATTACGTGCGTAAACTTGCACAGAACGAGCCACTGTTATTGGCAAAATTCAACCGTCAACTCAATCAACTTGTACCAGAAAAAGGACATACAGATGACTATTATACAGCACTTCGGACTGATGGTATCAATGTAATACCTATCCAGACTTATTCTGGTATAACAATTTCTGACCCATCAACCAACTCGAAAGTGACAAGTTCTCTTAGTCGTAACCGGTTCTATCAAGCTACACATTAAGATTAAAATAGCATCTATAGGAATAGTAAGCAGTTCCTATAGATGCTATTTTCTTAGATATAAAGCGCAGACGCATCGAATGAACGAATGTCTTTCACGCAGGTGTACATCATCAGCTCTGAAAGTTGTTCGTTCATTTTTTGTACCTTCTCCTCAACTCCTTCTGCTCCTTGTTGCAGCAATGGCTTAAGAATTCCTCTACCCACAGCAACCGCATCAGCCCCTAATGCAAGTGCTTTATAAGCATCGTAGCCTGTATCAATACCACAGTCAACGAATATTGCGATGCCACTTCCCTCCAATGCTGCCTTAATCTTAGGCAGAACCATCACGGGAGCAACACCGAAAGGAATACGTCCGTGGTGATGAGAGACTAAAATAGCAGCACAGCCTGCCTCCTTACACTTCAAGGCATCCTGCACAGAGAGTACGCCCTTAGCAACGAATGGTACGTTACCAGCAGCCTTCACGTATTCTTTGAGATCGGAAAGCGTGACAGGACCGAGAGGAATACCGTCTACAACATCATATTTTCCGTCTGTTCCTGGGACGTGATCAATGTCTACGCCGACAGCTATCGCACCGTGTTTGATAGCAAACTGAATCTCATCTAAAATAATATTATGGTCAGCGAACGGCTTAATGATTCTCACTGTTCTTGCTCCTTCAGCTGCGATTTCAGCATATTCCTCGTTAGGTTCCATACCTACCCAGTTCACTGTATTCAGCTTCTTGGCAGCACGTGCATACTCTAACATCGGTTTCTTGCCGTCTTTCAGCACCTTATTCAGATGCGAAAAGGCAGGCATCATAATTGGTGAATCGAACTCTTCACCGAAGATAACTGTCTTCAATGTTGGCTCAACGGCATCAATAACACGCATCTCCACATGGATAGAATCCAAGTAATTGCGGTTAAAAACATTTGCATCATCTGCTTTGCCACTTGTTACGGGTATCATTCCCGCTGGTCCTGGCCATGGACTCTTTACGTTATCGTTCATGTTTTCTTAACTCCTTTCTTTTATATCAATAATAAGGTAATCAACGTATATACAATCATCGCCACAACAATGAAAATGGAGATAAAAGCCGACATAAAGCTTTCGTCATCTTCATCCTTGCAAAGGCTTTCTATCTGTAGCGGTACGGGAAAACCTGTTGGACAAGCAAAGTAAAGTAGTACGCCAACGAGGAATATCTTCACTGCCATCAATTCTGGGAACAGCAAGAAGAAGGCTCCTACGATAGCCCCACACAGCACAAGGCGCACCACTGTCAATGCCAAAAGTGGCTTGAGCTGTGCTGCCCGTAAGTGGAATCCATAGCCGAGCGTGAAGAGGATAATGCTCGCAATAGGTGTCATTGCCATGTTCATCGTACCGTCATAGATTCTGTGAAGTTCGTTCTCCATCAGCCATTGGTACAAGCCCGACATATTAACGAGAATACCCACGATAACGGCAACGATGAATGGTGCTGTAATAATTCGTTTCGCCATAGGAAGGAAAGCCACATCCTTTGATGTCTGTCGCGTGATGAGTGCTGGCACAAGTCCAAAGTTGATGAGGATACCTGCAACGTCAAAAGTGATGATATTCACAGCGTGTTCTGCTCCTACCAATGCGATATAAAAGGGGTAGGGCAACGCTACCTCCCTCACAAGTCATCAGTAGGAAAGGTGCTAATCGGGCATAACGACCGCTGATGGGCTTTGCTATGCTCTTACCTATTAGGTAGACAAGAATCCAAGCGGCATCTAAAAAGAGAATCTCATAAATGAAATTCGTGGATAACTCTGCTTTCACAAGTACGTGAAAGACGAGCAGTGGGAAAAGAATATTAAATACCAATGACTTTGCTCCTTCGTTCTGTCCTGCTGTTACCCAACCTCTTCTGTGAGCTAACCAACCGAGGAACATCATAAAGAAGACAGGAAAAAGAATCTCTATAGCTTTCATTTATTTGCTGAATTTATCTAATTTGTATTTGTTACAATGTACAAATATAGACAAAAAGCGTGATATTAGCAAATAGATAGGGGAATTTAAATAAACAGCCTCACCCCCAACCCCTCTCCGAAAGGAGAGGGGAGTGATTACCGAAAAGGGTAATCGTAATTCGAGGTTGGTATGAGTTGTTTCTATTCTATTGACATATGGTAGGGTATTTTTGTCCTCCGCACTATTGGTGTTTGCCGTTCGCACCATTGGTGCTTAGCATCCACACCATTGGTGCGGACCAACAACACGATGTGGAATGATAGCTTAGAATGATACAAAGAGGGTGCTATTGGAAGACAAAACTGGCACAGTAGGAAGATGCTGTGCCAGTTGTTGGGGATAAAAAGATGTTATCTTTTAATGCTTTTCTTTGTAAAATAAGGTGTGGTTTAGCGTGTTGTAACCGTAAAGACCTTTGTTTCATGAGGTTGTAAGGGTAGCTTGCCAGCCTTACGTTGCCAGCTTGTCTTATGCTCCCATACGTCTCTGAAATTGTATTCCTTCGCATTGCCGAGGATAGAAAGTGGCAACTGAACACGCTGAGGGGTATCAGAAGGATTCATGATGGCAATTGCCTGACGGTTTCCACTTAGGTTTCGGAGGTAGACACGGCATGCACCGGGGAAGTCTACTCTATGGGCTGCCTCGCCAAGTGCATCTTGATTGATAGCAATAATCTCCTTATTGAGGAGGATGTGACGTGTTTCAGCGTTCTCGTTTAAGATGTCGTGGCTTACTGCCAATGGTGAAGCGAACATGCACCACATAGACATCTGTGTCTGATATTCCGTATAAGTACAGCCTACACCACCTAAATCGCTTGATGGTCCACCCTTTCCATCGAGTCCAACGACGAGCATATCCATGTCGAGCCAGTGACCCGGTCCTGCGTATTTATAAAGTGGTTCGGTAATGTTGATGATATCAATGATACCCATACCTCCCTGCTTCACGATGTCTTTCCACATATCACGTACGTCAAAGCTCACACGCCAGAGCGAACCGCCAGCCTGACGAGCCCACAACTCAGGGTTCAGCTGTCCCCATTCGCAGACACCCAAGGCAATCTTACGACCTGAATTCTGTAGTGCATCAGCCATCTTCTTATAGCGTTTGTGGGCAACAGCACTGTCAGAAGGTGCGTGGCAGTAGTCGTATTTCAGATAGTCAATTCCCCATTCAGCAAAGGTCTTGGCATCTTGTTCCTCAAAACCGTAACTGGCTGTGTAACCAGCACAAGTGAGTTGGGCAGCATCAGAGTAGATACCGAGTAGCAAACCCTTTGAGTGAACATAGTCTGCGAGTGCCTTTATTCCGCTTGGGAACTTCTTAGGGTCAGGGATAATGTTATTGCGTCGGTCGCGTCCTCCCTGCCATCCGTCATCAATGAAGATGTATTTATATCCAGCTTCAGCATAGCCATCAGCCGCCATCTTATCAGCAATTTGTCGGATAAGCTGTTCGTTGATGTCCTCCTTATATTTGTTCCAGGTCATAAAACCCATTGGAGGTGTCAGTGCTAAAGAGTCACGATTAGTAGCAGTTATGTGCAATGAAGTCAGTAAAAAGGCTGCAATAAGCAAAAAGTGATTTACGAAGTTTAGATAGTTGCTCAATCATTATAATTATAATTTAGGAATTAGCGGATACTAAAAAAATCCGCAGAATCATAAAGAATCCGCGGATTTTCTGTGTTGTCCCAGGCGGATTCGAACCACCACTGACAGAACCAAAAACTGTAGTGCTACCATTACACCATAGGACAATCGTGGGTGCAAAGGTAATGTTTTTTAGTTTAATGCCCAAATTTTACTGTATAATTTTGCGCATCTATAGGTCTTGTGCAGTAAATATTTGCTGATTATACCTGTTTTACTGTATATTTCTTGCACTCCGTTTGGCATTGATAAGATAAAATATTATCTTTGCAACATACAATAACTCGAAACATTCTATCACTTTTATGATACAAGCCTATGAAACCTATATCATCAGTTATCATATTTTTGTTACTCGTTTGCTCGGCAGTATGGGCTGGTTTGACAGCTATCACTGTGCTGAAACAGCTATTGTACAGGATATGAATCAGGCTTTGTCGAAGACACTCGCTGGGAAACGTGAGGCGTGGATTACGCCCGATACCATACAAAGTTATCGACAATATTTACAGATAGCCGACCTTAGACGTCGTTCGTTTGTGTCATATGCGTTGGATGAAGATAGTCATTCGTTGTGCAGTAGACAGATGAGGTGGCAGGCAGGTGGCCATTCGCTTTTATTCCAAAGTTATGCTGATTGTTCCTTCGCTACGGTATGGGGCTTGTCAGATCAGCGTTTACCCTTTGCTTTCCTATTGTTAGCCTTGGTTTGGATGACTGCATCTATCGTGTATTTTCGTCGTCATCGTGCAGGTAGGTTGGTATTGGGTAGGATGGTATATACTACTTCTGACCATAGTTTTCGTGACTGGCATGGGGAGAAGATAGCCTTTACTCCGATGCAACAGCAACTGATGGAGCTGTTTATCAATGCAACAGATAGGAAACTATCGAAGGCTGTTATCTGTGAAACGCTTTGGCCTAAGAAACCTGATGCAAGCGAAACGCTCTACACACTTATCCGTCGTTTGAAGCCTATTGTCAGTGAGCGTTGCGGATTAAAGATTGTGGCTGACAGGGGTGATGGCTACCGATTGGAATAATATAAACTTCTTTCTATCCTGCTAATATTCCCTCAAGAGGAACGCCATATATATGGGAAGCGTGAGAATTCCATCCTTTTCTCCTATATTATAATCTCCTAACTTTATAGCTTGATATACGTGATACTTGTCAGGATGCTGTAAAATCGTCTTGGTACTCTTTGTGTTTCCAGTAGATGCTTTTACTTCAACGAGAACACATTCATTTTACTTTTGTTTGTGATAGATGGTTTATTCTAAGCAAGTTTATTGATGTTTTTATTCCAGTTTGGTTTTACTTATATAATAAATCTATAAAGTACTCACTTTTTTTGAACGACCTTTTGTTGGATTTTTTACACTTTTTCAAACGACTTTTTGTAAGTAATATACATTTTTTTACTAATGACTTGTGCTGCAAATATAAATGATTATTTTTGAAAAAAATACAAATATCCTTCTCTAATTTAATACTACATTTATACGCGTATAAGAGCTTAATGAACTTTCTCGAATTATGCGGAAGTTTATCGCTTAAAGAATATGGTTATTTAGAGGTTAAAGCTATTGTCAGGTAATTGTCAGTGATTATTTTTGCCCTAATAGTAGGTGGATTCTATCTTTGTAGCAAAAAAACAAAAGACTATGGAAAAAGGTTTATGGATGCTGTTGTTATGCTTTCTTGCACTTCCTGTTGGTGCACAGAATGAGAAAAGAAAGCGACAAGACAGCAAAGAGTGTAGAGATGAAAGAGGTGACAGTTGAGGCTGCACGAGTGACGAAAAAAAGCTGATGGCATGCTGATTGTACCGTCTGATGCACAACGAGAAGCGGCAACGGACGGATATAGTCTGCTTGGGAAAGCTGTCTCTTCCACGTGTCAGAGTAGACGAGGTGATGCGTACCATTGTGCCTTTGACGAATAATGGAAGTGTCCAACTTAGGCTGAATGGAACCTTAGCAAGTAAAGAAGACCTGCTTTCACTGGACCCAAAACTTGTAAAAAACATTGATTTCATCGATAATCCGGGAGTTCGATATGGTGACGGAATAGGCTATGTCATTGATATTCGGACGAAGCGTAACACGACTGGTTACGTGCTTGGAGCAGATTTATCAAACTCTGTTACGACAGTGAATGGCGGTAATACGCTCTATGCAAAGCTCAATCATAAGAATTCAGAACTGGCTTTAACCTTTACTTCCCTTTATAAAGACCAGCGTGGTTTTCGGTCTTCAGAAACGGCTGACTATACCTTGAACAATGGAAGTCATTATCTGGTTTCACGCAATCAGACTGCTGGCAGGAGTCGTCGTTTTGGTAATCAGTTTGAGATAAAGTATAGTCTTGCCGACTCTGCTACGTATGTTTTCCAAGCAAATCTGTCAGTGGGAGGAGGTAATACACCCGGTAATTATGCTGATTTTGTGTATCGGGACGGAACGATAGAAAAGTCTTTTCGGACGATTAATGTGTCAAGTGATTTATCTCCAACTCTTGATCTTTACTTCTTTCATCAGCTTGGTAAGCATCAGAGTGTTACGGCTAACGTTGTTGGTTCAAGTATTTACACGGACAAGCGAGGATATAATGGAGAAGAAGGAGATTATGCCTATGAGGTAAATGGGCGTACTTGGTCGCTGGAGAGTGAAGCTATTTATGAGAATAAACTCAAGCCTTTCACCCTTTCTGCAGGTTTGGAACACTCGGTGTCGTTTACGAATAATGAATATACTGGCGATGTCTCTGCTCTTAACAAGATGCGGAGAGGAGAACTTTATCTATTCTCTGAGGTGAAAGGACGGTGGAAACGAATAGGCTATTCGGCAGGTGTAGGGCTTGCTAATAAGACCTATTCGCAAGAAAACTATAGCTTTGACTACTGGACCTTCCGTCCAAAACTAACGTTGAGCTATGAGATTTTGGCAGGATTAAATGCAAGTTACACCTTTGAAACCTATCGTCGTGTGTCTTCACACGCTATGGTGAGCGATGCAAGAATCAGAGAAATAGCCGTGAATGGAAGGTTGGAAATCCTAACTTGCAGCCTTCTCGGGTCCTTAAGAACATTCTTGATGTAAGTTATAATGGTAAACGTGTGAGCTGTGGTATGAATATGGAGTATCGACGTGACCTTGGGAGCAATATGAGTGTGTATGAACGTACGGCAACAGATGAGTTTCTTTATTCACAACAGAACATTGGTAATATCATGATGTTTGTTGTTCAGAACTATCTTAAGTATGATGTTGTACCTGAACATTTGTCTGTAACACTTTTCGGAGGTATCAATCGCTTTTTTAATAACAGCAGTCTGTACCGTCATCATCTTACAAGTTACAACTATGGTGGTAATATTCAGGCTTATCTTGGACGCTGGACACTCACGGGATATGCCGATAATGGTTGGAAATTTGTTGAAGGAGAGCATGAGGGAAGGAATGGTCCAGCGGTCTATTTGGGCGTTAGTTACAGGTGGAAAACGTGTAGTCTGTCACTCTTTATGCAGCATCCTTTCCAGCAACATCCCGCTATACAGCGTGGTAAAGTACTGAATGAAAACCTCCATAAAGAGTATATTTATCGCAGCAGAGACTTGGGAAATATGATAACTCTTAGGTTTAGTTGGAAGTTGTCAAAGGGTAAAAGCTATAAAGAAATAGACAAGAAAGTACAGCATGAGGGGAATAAACAGACGAGTATTTTATAGTGGATAGCTGCAGGGGTGCACCCTTAAGTTATTGAAAATACAATCTAACTTGTTATTGGAAAAGGTCTTTCTATTCAATTATCATGTTTCTGACTTGGAAGACCTTTTTTTCCTTTTTAACTCTTCGAAGAGGTAGATAAGTTTTTGAAAAATCGTTACATAAATTCAAATAAAACATCTATAAGTAAGGATAAAAATACGTGTAAAAAGCAGGTTTGTAACCATCAGGAAATCAATTGGTTATAAAATGGTGTGAGAAAAAGGTGCTTAATTGGACTTCAAAAGGGCGTTAGTAAGGGTCTTAAAGGGCGTCTTTTGCAAGTCAATTAGGCATCTTTTAGAAGCCAAAAAGAGCATGTATTGGTTTTGAGATAAGTGAAAATAGTTTACAAAAAAATCAATAATATAGAGATAAGATGTTTATGAAAGACGGATAGACATAGTATCAATTTGCATTTTATTCTATAGTTTATGTCCGCTTGTAAGGCTATCTAAATTGGGATAATTATACCATACGAGTAGATAAGTCTTTATCTATTTCCAATCTATGCTATTAACGGAAGGACTTTTTTAAGCCTATGGTAAGATGCTCTTTAGACTTTCATAAAACAAGAAGGAAAGCCTATAAAATAAAGGAGGTAAGTCAATAATACAAAAAGGCAAGCCCATGGCTTTGCCTTAATATATTATGTAATATCTTTACATATTATTTGTTTACTGCGTCTGCCAACTCAGCACCAGCCTTGAACTTAGCAACCTTCTTAGCAGCAATCTTAATCTTCTCCTTTGATCTTGGATTAATACCCTCGTGAGCAGGGCGCTCAGTTGTAGCGAAAGTACCAAAACCTACGAGCTGTACCTTATCACCAGCAGCAAGTGCTTCCTTAATAGCCTCTGTAGTAGCATCCAAAGCTTTCTTAGCAGCAGCCTTACTAATCTCAGCGTTAGCTGCAATCTTCTCGATCAATTCTGTTTTTGTTCATAATTTTTGATTTATTTATTGATTAATTTTATGAGTGATATACAAGATTATGTTGCAAATATAGTTGTTTCCTTTTTATAAAACAAATAAAAATCATGGGAAAAAGTGTAGAATTTTTATAAAAAAAGTCGTTATCTCGCTTATTTTCTGCTTAATACCGAGAGATTTTTCGTATTTTTGCATCGTTTAAATGATATATTGTAAAAGAATAAGACATAACGTAAATGCGAAATATACCTGTTGTAACAAAGAATCTTCTTATTATCAATATTCTGGTTTTTATAGCCACGTATGTTTTAAGAGGACTGAATATTGATTTGAATGATATTCTTGGTTTACATTTCTTTTTAGCTTCAGACTTCCGTATCTGGCAGTTCTTCACTTATATGTTCATGCATGGTGGATTCACACATATCCTAATGAACATGTTTATGCTGTGGATGTTTGGTATGGTTGTTGAGAATGTATGGGGTCCAAAGAAGTTCCTTTTTTTATTACATTGTGTGTGGTGTTGGAGCAGGACTTTGTCAAGAGTTGGCACAATATGGTACGTATCTCGTAGAGGGATTGGCTCATTTTGATTCAGTGAGAATCGGTACTACAGTTCTTCCTATGAATGTTTATCTGAATATGATGAACACTGTTGGTGCCTCTGGAGCTATCTATGGCGTGCTACTTGCTTTCGGAATGCTCTTCCCAGAAGAGCGTATGTTCATCATTCCTATCCCTATTCCGATAAAGGCTAAGTGGATTGTTATGGGCTCAATTGTGGTAGAATTGTTCTCTGCGATAGGCACAAGCAATGACGGAGTGGCGCATTTGGCACACTTAGGCGGTATGCTTTTTGGTTTCATTCTTATCCGTTATTGGAAGAAGCATCCGTATTCTGGCTATGGAGACTTCGGTATGAATCGGGGACATCAGTTCTTTGATCGTATGAAGAATACGTGGGAACAACGTGGAGGGCGTGATACTGGTAATGCTACGAATGGCAACAGTGGGTCTTGGTCGAACACTTCTCAGAGCAATAATGCTAATAATAGAAGCGATTGGGATTACAATGCCCAGAAGAAGCAACAGCAAGAAGAAGTTGACCGCATCCTTGACAAGATTCGTAAGAGTGGTTACGATAGCTTGACAAAAGACGAGAAACAAAAAGCTCTTTGATAGTAGTAAAAGTTAAGTCGCTGGTCGATTGACAAATAAATGAGTTGTTGATTATAACAAAAATGTTATTAATCAGCAACTTGTTAGAATATGAGTGGATAGGGACTTGTTATAACTTCAAGTCTATCTGCTTGTTATATAACCACTTGGTAACTATTTATTTTATTCGTAAAAGCTTAAAAATACAGGGGTAGGGACCACCTGAAAGTTTTGAATTAAGATGTTTAGTAAATTTAAGAAGCTTACATATAGAATGTTGTTGGCAGGCAATATCATCGTGATTCTGATGATGTTGTTTGTCGGAAATATAGGTAGGTTTAATCCTGTTGATTACCCCTTGTTGGCTAATTTAGGACTGGGCTTTCCGATACTCCTTGTGTTTAATCTTGTATTCCTTGTTGTCTGGTGTTTTCTCCGTTTACGTACTATCTGGCTGCCATTGTTAGGTTTCCTACTCTGTTATGGTCCTATCCGTACGTATTCGCCATTCAATCTTCCTGAAGATAAGCCACATGGCTCTATAAAAGTACTGTCGTATAACGTCTTTATGTTCTCTTCATGGAGCGAGCCAGACGCAAAGAAGAATCCGATTGTTGATTATATCGTGAAGAGTAAGGCTGATATTGTCTGTTTGCAAGAGGCACAAGCGACATTGGATGACAAAGATCATATCTACTCAACACTGAAGAAACACTACCCATATTTCAAGTTGATGATTAAAAAAGCACCTGGTGCTGATTACATGGTATTGCTGAGTAAGTATCCAGTCCTTTGGCAAGATAGTATCCCATATGGCTCAAGTAGTAATCAGAGTGTGGCTTATATGCTTGATATTAAAGGGACTAATACACTCGTTGTGAATAATCATTTCGAGAGTAATGGATTGAGTTCTGGCGACAAAGAAGGGTTTAAGACACTCGTAAAAGGCGAACTGAAGACGGGCGAAGCGAAAAGACAATCAGTCCATTTAATCACTAAGTTAGGCGAAGTTTCGGCACGTAGAGCACCGCAAGCGGAGACAGTTGCACGTTATGTTAAGAAATATCTTGATAAGAAAGTGCCTGTTATTCTTTGTGGAGACTTCAATGATAGTCCGTTAAGTTATACACATCGAACCATCGCAAAAAGAACTGAATGACTGCTTTGTTGAGAGTGGAAACGGACCCGGAATAAGCTATCATAAGAGTGGAATGTACTTCCGCATTGATCGTATCTTTTTGTTCCGACGATTTCGAGTCGTATGGGGCAAAGGTCGACAATAGTGTGACTACTTCCGACCATTATCCCATCTATTGTTGGCTTAAATACCTCCCAAAAACCTTAAAAAAACACACATTTATAAGGTATAAATTTCCCAAAAGTGTGAAAAATTTGCTTATCTTTGCACGTCTATCAAGTGTAGCGAAACAATAATTAAAAAAACAATCAAATAAAATGCAAAACAAAGGATTAGTAATTTGCGTAGCCATTCTCTTGACGCTCATAAGTATCTTCTACCTGTCATTTTCAGTAGCGACAAGCTACTATGATGGTCAGGCAGCAAAGATTAAAAGACCCTATTGCGCAACAGGATTATAAGGATTCTGTAAAGTATTTGGGGCTCTACTCTTACCAGAAATGCCTTGAAACACAGATCGGTCTTGGTCTTGACTTGAAGGGCGGTATGAACGTTGTACTCGAGATTTCGGTACCTGATGTTGTTGATTTCTTGGCAGATCACAAGCAGGATGCTGCTTATCAGAAGGCTTTAGAAACGGCAAAGAAGGAAGAAATGACCAGTCCAAAGGACTTTATCTCTCTTTGTAGATGCTTTCCACAAGGATGCTCCGGGGCATAAGCTTGCTGAGATCTTCGCTACACAGCAGCTCAAAGGCAAGGTTAGCACACAGAGTACTGACGAAGAGGTTGAGAAAGCACTCCGTGAAGAGGTTGCTTCAGCCATCGATAACTCATACAATGTCGTAACAAACCGTATCGACCAGTATGGTGTTGTACAGCCTAATATCCAGAAATTGGAAGGTCAGGAGGGTCGACTCATGGTTGAAATGCCTGGTATTCGTGAGCCAGAGCGTATGCGTAAGCTCCTCCAGGGTTCTGCTAACCTTGAGTTCTGGGAAACTTATAACAACCAAGAAATAACTCCTTATCTCGTTCAGCTCGACCAGCGTTTGGCTAATGGTGAGACAAAGGTTGACACTGCCGCAACTGATTCTACTAAGAAAGTACAGACAAAGGCAGCTGCAACTCCAAAGTTTGCACTCAACAAAGGCAATGCTGCAAAGGGCGAAGATGCTCAGATGGCAGCATTGAAGAAGATGCACCCATTGCTCTCTATGTTGCAGACTATCCCCGGTGATGCACTTAGCCTCGTAGGTTATGCAAACGTACGTGATACTGCAGATATCAATAAGATGATTTATGGTTCACTTGCTAAGCAGATTTTGCCAAGCGACTTGAAGCTTCTTTGGAGCGCTAAGCCAGAAGAAGGACTTAATAAGAAGAACGTATATGGTCTTTATGCTTTGAAGGTTACTTCTTCTGATGGCCGTGCTCGCCTTGAGGGTGACGTTGTTACAACTGCTAAAGACGATTTTGATGAGCATGGTCGTCCAAGGGTTAGCATGACAATGAACTCTGAAGGTGCTCGTGAGTGGGCTGCTTTGACAAAGGCAAATGTAGGTAAGGCTATCGCAATCGTACTCGATGGCGTTGTTTACTCAGCCCCACGCGTTACCGGTGAGATTGCTGGTGGTCAGTCATCTATCTCTGGTAATTTCACAATTGAGGATACTAAGGACTTGGCTAACACATTGAAGTCAGGTCGTATGCCTGCTCCTGCAAAGATTGTACAGGAGGAAGTCGTAGGTCCTACACTTGGTGCACAGTCTATTGAGCAGGGACTTATCTCTTTTGCTATTGCTTTCGTACTCTTGATGCTTTACATGATTGTCATGTACAACTTCATTCCTGGTATGATGGCTAACCTTGCTTTGATAGCCAACCTCTTCTTCACGTTGGGTGTCTTAGCGTCCTTCCAGTCGGCGTTGACTATGCCAGGTATTGCCGGTATCGTGTTGACATTGGGTACAGCTGTGGATGCTAACGTGCTTATCTACGAGCGTATTAAGGAGGAGTTGAAACTTGGTAAGGGTATGAAGCAGGCTTTGAGTGAGGGTTATGGAAATGCTTTCTCTGCTATCTTCGACTCTAACTTGACATCACTCATTACTGGTGTGATTCTTCTTGTGACTGGTACTGGTCCTATCCGTGGTTTCGCTACTACTTGGATCATTGGTATCGTTATCTCATTCTTCACTGCAGTATTCCTCACACGTCTTGTGTTTGAGAACCGTGTAAGCAAGGATAAGTGGATGAATCAGACTTTCACAACAAGCTTCTCTAAGAACTTCATGCAGGATAAGAACTATCACTTCCTTAGCATGTATAAGACAACCTTCACTGTTTGGGGTGTTGCTGTCTTGGTATGTATCGTCAGCTTTGCTGTTCGTGGCTTGAGTCGTAGTATTGACTTCACTGGTGGTCGCAACTATGTTGTCACATTGAACAAGCCTACCCATGTAGAGGACGTTCGTAAGGTGATGCAAGGTGCCTTCGTAAATACTGTTGGTGAGAATGCAGGTAAGCCTGCTACAACAACTGTTATTGCGTTGGGTACAGATGGTAAGACTGTTCGTGTTTCAACCAACTACAATATCGATTCTAACAATCCTGCTGAGGATGACAAGGCTGAGACAATCCTTTACAACGCATTGAAGAAGGGTGGCTTTGTTAGTCAGGCAAGTGTACAGAACTTCAAGAACCCAGATATCCGTGAGGGTGGCTCTATTATTCAGAGTGCAAAGGTTGGTCCTTCAATCGCTAAGAGCATTACTTATAATGCTATCATGAGCGTATTGTTGGCTATCTTCTTCATCTTCTTGTATATCCTCTTGCGTTTCCGCAACATTGGTTTCTCTGTTGGTTCTATCGTTGGTTTGGTTCTCGATACCACAATCGTTATCGGTTGCTTCTCGTTGTGCTATGGTTGGATTGGTTTCTCACTTGAGATTGACCAGACCTTCATCGGTGCTATCTTGACTGTAATCGGTTATGATATCAACGATACCGTGGTTGTTTACGACCGTATCCGTGAGAACTTGGGTAAGCACAAGCATAATCTTGCAAAGGCTGATATCCAGAAGATCTTTAATGATTCTATCAACCAGACCCTCTCACGTACTATCAATACATCTGTATCAACATTGATCGTGCTCGTGTCTATCTTCATCCTCGGTGGTGATAGCATCCGTAGCTTCTCATTCGCAATGATTATCGGTATTATTATCGGTACTTTGAGTTCAATCTTCATTGCATCTCCTGTTGCTTACCTCGTATTGGGTAAGAAGATTGAGAAGCGTTCACACGAACTTGCAGAGGCACCTGTTGAGGCTTAATCAATAGATAGTCAGAACTAAGGTTTTACACCTTATTATATATAACAGCCCGTTATCAGCAATGGTAGCGGGCTGTTTTCGTATAGCTAAAAGAACTGAATTGTGGCTCTGTAGGGCATAAATGATAGCTGATATAACCCTCCTTCTCATTGCTGTTTACCCTCCGCACAGTGCGTGTTAACCCTCCGCACGATGTGTGCGGGGCGTCCGCACCACATGTGCGCAGCATCAACACCACGCCAGAAAAGGGAAAGCAAGACTTATTATGTTGATTTATTGGTTTTTATTTTGCCGTTCATGTGGTTTGCACTACCTTTGTAGTCCAATTAAGAAAGATATAATGAGTAAGAAACATATACTCCTCGTTAATGACATAGCAGGATACGGAAAGGTTGCAACGGCAGCTATGCTTCCTATATTGTCCTACTTGGGACATCCAGTTTATAACCTTCCCTACAGCGTTGGTATCCAATACGCTCGACTATGGTAAGTTCAATATCCTTGAGACAACTGACTATATCAAAGGCGTATTCCCAGTATGGAAGGAACTTGGCTTTAGCTTTGATGCGATTGCGACAGGCTTTATTGCCTCAGAGCGACAGGCAAAACTGGTAGCAGACTATTGTCGTGAGCAGGCTGAACGTGGTACGACTATCTTTGTAGACCCGATTATGGGTGATGAAGGAAAGCTCTATAATGGTGTGACAGCTGCAACAATCAACTCTATGCGAGAGATGATTAGCGTTGCCGACCTTACTTTCCCTAATTACACAGAAGCGTGTTATCTTACATCAAGTAAGTATGATGAGAAGGGAGTTAGTTTCGATGAAGCTAAAAGATTGTTAGATGGTTTGCGCCTGATAGGTACAAAGTCGGCAATGATTACCTCTATTCTCGTTGATGGTACACCATCTGTTGTCGGATATAATCATGCAACAGATAAGTATTTTACACTCCCTTATACCGAGATACCAGTACATTTCCCAGGTACGGGTGATATCTTCTCGGCAATCCTCATTGGTCATCTGTTAGACGGTGAAGAGTTGATTCCAAGTACACAGAGGGCTATTGATGGCGTTTATAAACTGATAGATCTCAATAAAGACAACAAAGACAAACAGAGGAATCCCTTTGGAGAAGTATCTTGGTGTCTTGTAACAACAAATTATGGACTGGATTAACGGACTATTTGCCATTCCTTCTGCTCTACAGGCAGTCGTTGTCCTCTCGCTGGTTTGTACAGTGGGATTGGGCTTAGGTAAGATTAGAGTAGCAGGCATATCACTTGGTATTGCCTTTGTATTCTTTTTCGGTATTGCTGCGGGTAGTTTTGACTTGCAGGTAGATGAGCAGATGCTTAACTACTGTGAGACTTTCGGATTGGTTATCTTCGTCTATACACTCGGACTGAGTGTAGGACCAACCTTCTTTGGCTCCTTCCGACATGAAGGAACCTTGTTTAATCTGTGGAGTTTAGGCGTTATCTTCTTGGGAACCATTATGTCTGTCGTACTCTCATATGCAATGAATGTACCGATGTCAAGCATGGTTGGTATCCTTTGTGGTGCTACAACGAATACGCCAGCACTTGGTGCTGCACAGCAAGCATTGCAACATGCGGGGCATAGTGGTGGTCCGGCAGCATTGGCAACAGCCGTTACTTATCCATTAGGTGTTGTCGGTGTTATCTTTGCCATGATATTTCTTCGTAAGTTCTTTGTGAAGCCTTCCGACTTAGTAGTACATTCGGGAGCAGAAGACGACCATACTTATATCGGACAGTTTGTTGTTCTTAATCCAGCCGTTAATGGTAAAACAATCGCTGAGATAGCACAAGGAACGCATCGAAAGTTTATTATCTCACGTATTTGGCGTGGTGATGAAGTTATCGTTCCGATGAGTACAACGATCCTACAAGCTAATGATAATCTGCTTGTAGCGTCCAAACGCGAAGAAGTTCCAGCCATGGAGATACTCTTCGGAAAGCAGGTTAACCGCGACTTGAATAAGGAACAGGTGGATTGGAACCATCTTGATACGAAGGTGGAGAGTCGTGTTATCATCTTGTCAAACGGTGTGTTAAATGGTAAAAAGCTTGGTCAACTTCATTTGCGAGATGCTTATAACGTCAATGTGAGTCGTGTTATTCGTGCTGATATCAAGCTGTTGGCAACGCAAGACCTTGTCCTTCGTTATGGTGACCGCCTTACCTTGGTGGGTCAACCAGAGGCTATTGATCATGCAGAGACCTTCTTGGGCAACTCTGTTAAGACGCTTAACGAACCTAATCTTGCTGTCATCTTCCTCGGAATGCTTCTTGGTTTGGCTTTAGGAACAATCCCTCTCAACATCCCCGGTATGGAGTCTCCAATCCGATTGGGTATTGCTGGTGGTCCAATCATCATGGGTATATTGGCTGGAGCCTTTGGTCCTCGTTTGCATTTCATTGCTTATACGACGCGTAGTGCCTCACTTATGCTTCGTAAGTTGGGCTTATCACTCTATCTGGCGTGCTTAGGCTTGGATGCTGGTAAAGACTTCCTTGACACCGTTGTGCGCCCAGAAGGTTTGCTATGGATAGGTTTAGGCTTTGCACTTACGGTTGTTCCTGTTATCATTGTTGGGTTAATAGCCCTGCGATTGAAGAAGTTTGACTTCGGAACTATCTGTGGTATCCTTTGCGGTTCGATGGCTAATCCAATGGCATTGGGCTACGCCAACGATACTGTTAAGGGTGAAACGAGCAACATTAGTTATGCTTCGGTTTATCCTTTGGGCATGTTTGCCAGGGTTATCATTGCACAGATATTAGTCATGTTCTTCGTCTGATAGGTCCTTAGTGTCGCAATGGTTATCAGCTTATCTCAGTTATCAGTAGGCTATACGCTGTCCCATCCTGTTATCTCTGACATCAACTTAGAGTTACGGAGTGGGCAGTTAGTATGCTTGATAGGAGAGAATGGAATTGGTAAATCAACCCTTTTAAAGACCCTAACAGGCTTTCTTCCGAAGTTGAAAGGTAGCCTTTTGTTGGGTGATCGTGATATCGAGTCTTTCTCTCAGCGAGAACTTGCACGGCAGGTGAGCATTGTTTTGACACAAAAACCAGATGTGCAGAACCTCACGATTGAGGAGATAATAGGCTTGGGAAGGTCGCCTTATACTGGTTTCTTTGGTCGATTGCGTGCTGAAGACCGTAAGGTTGTTGATGATGCAATCGCTACGATGGGGATTGAAAAGCTCAGAGGGAGAATGATTCAGACCCTTTCTGATGGCGAAAGGCAGAAGGTGATGATTGCGAAAGCACTGGCTCAAGAGACCTCTATCATCTTACTTGATGAGCCAACAGCCTTCCTCGACTTCCCTTCTAAGGCTGAAACCTTTCAGTCTTTACAGCGAATGGCACATGAAAGGGACAAACTTATCCTCCTATCAACGCATGACTTAGAACTCGCAGTACGCTTTGCCGATAGCTTGTTGGAGGTAAAGAAGGGTTGCTTACAAACTGTGTCTGCAACGGAAGTGAAGGCTTCTATCCGTGCAATCATTGATAGTTAGTCTTTGTTTTAGTCAATGTTTCAATAGCTTTCGCAACCCAATACGTAATAAATAAAACATTAAAATAAATAGAAAGAACTTATGAAAAAGAATGTATGGATAGCTCCTATCGTCCTTGTACTTGCTTTGATCTTGAATAGTTGTGGTACACAACAGAAGGCTACAGCACCAGTTACGACACCTGTTGCTCAAGAACCAGTTGTCGCTGTTGAGCCTTTGAAGGAGGTAATCAGTATTGCAGACGCTTTGGATATGTATCAGAATCCAGACAAGGTAGATGCTATTACGAAGAAGTATGGTTATAAATTGAAGACAAATTATGAGGTTTATCGACTCGATAAGTTCTCTAAGATGTACTATAAGAATTGTGCGCTTGCAAAGCTTCTTACCGCTGATAAGTATGAGGATTATCCAAAGCCAATGCGCAAAGGTGTGTCAAGTTACGTAGCATTTAAGGATGGAGCAATCATCATTGCAGTGTTCAATCAGCCTGCATATGACAACCTTGTGGCGCAGGTAAAGGCTGCAGGTTTCACCTTGGATATGCCTGGTAGTGAGGATATCTATACCAACGGCAGCCGCACTATCGCTTGTTATAAGGACGGAAAGAGCGTGAGAATCCAGTAAAACAGCCGTTGCTTTTTATCGCTCTTGCGCTTATTAGCATAAGTCATAACCCTCTCATCGCTTCTCTTTTACCATAAATCGTGGTCTAAGAGAAGGATGAGAGGGCTTTTCTTTGCTTCTTCCGTTAAATATGTAGACGCTTTTCGTATTGCTTTAACCCAAAGTCTGATATTGAAAAAAACATTTATTTTTGATTCTTCGAAAATCTGCTGATAAGGTTTTGAAAAAAATCATTACATATTTTCAAATAAAACATCTATAAATAAGGATAAAAAAATACAAATAAAAGGTAAGTTTGCAACTAACAGTAAATCAATTAGTTATAAAGTAGTAAAGTAAAAGGTGCTTAATTGGACTTCAAAAGGGCGTTAGTAAGGGTCTTAAAGGGCACCTTTTGCAAGCTAAAAGGGCGTTTTTAAGAAGCCAAAAGAGCATGTATTCAAAATTATGATGTGAAAAATTATGACAGAATAATAAGTTATTAGCCTAATTAGCCCAATTGGACCAAATAGCCTAATTAGGCTAATAGGAATAAGTTGTTTGTAGAAGGCAGGTAGAAATCACATCTAATTACATTTATCGCATAGTTTATCCCCCGTTCTAAAGCCACCTAATTGAGAGTAATCATACCATGTATGTGGCTGAATATCATTCTATTAACAATCTACGCATTTAACGGAAGAACCTTTTTCTTTTACTTTTCTCATCATTTTGTTTGCTTTTCTCAGTAACAAAGACTATATTTGTTGTCTTAATACTTTGAAAGTCTAACTAAATGAGAAATCTACTATTGACCTGCCTTTTAGGGCTTATTAGCCTCACTTCTACAGCACAACAGACCTATGATTGGGAAGAATTGTTTGAAGAACTCTATGCAAGTAACGAAGAAAAACGTGGATGCAAAGGAGGAAAGCTTTGAACTATTAGCCGACCTTTCAGAACATCCACTCAACCTCAATACGGCAAGTAGGGACGAACTTGCACGTATCCCGTTTCTTACAGCAGAACAAATTGAAGATATACAAGCCTATGTTTATCAATATCATGGTATGCAGTCATTGGGCGAGTTGGCAATGATTGAGTCCTTAGATGCTCTCCGTCGCCAGCTTCTTCCTTATTTTGTCTATGTCTCTCCAGTAGAAGAACAACACCAGTTTCCCACACTTAAATCAATTATAAAAGGTGGAAAGCATACCATCTTATTGACCGCTCATATTCCTTTTTTTATCAGCGTGAAGGCGACCAGAAAGGCTATCTTGGCTATCCTTATGCCCATTCTTTCCGTTATTCCTTCCGTTATGGCGATTATGTTCAGGCTGGATTGGTAGGCGCACAAGATGCTGGTGAACCCTTCTTTGCACATGGTAATCGTCTTGGTTATGACCATTATAGTTTTATTTGCTGTTAAGAAAGATGGGACGGTTGAAGACTTTGGCTGTAGGACGGTATAAAGTGAACTTCGGACAAGGACTTATTATCAACAATTCCTTTGGCTTTGGGAAACTTGCCATGCTCTCAACGTTAGGCAGACAATCAACAGGTATTCGCGCACATTCCTCTCGTTCGGCTGCTAATTATCTGCAGGGAGCGGCTGCAACGGTGGAAATAGCAAAGCATCTTGACTTAACTACCTTTCTTTCTTACCGCAGTATAGATGCTACACTTACGGATAGTGGTACCATTAAGACTATACTCAAGACTGGTTATCACCGTACTGTGCGTGAGATAAACAGTAAAGATGCTGCCACACAGTTTACTGCAGGAACCCATCTCGGCTGGTCATCGGGTGCTTTTCGTGTGGGACTGTCGGGCGTTTATTCTTGTTTCAACAAGGAGTTAACGCCCAATACGTCCTTATATTACCATCATTATGCTCCTTCAGGGACTAACTTTTGGAATGTAAGTGCAGACTATAGCTATCAACATCCACGTTGGTCGTTGGCAGGTGAGGCGGCAATGGATAGCAAAGGAAGCATTGCAATGGTGAATAATCTTTCCTATCAGCCTACTTCTAAGCTCTCTTTACTTGCCGTTCAGCGTTATTATGGCTACCAATACACAGCACTCTTTGCACGTAGTTTTGGTGATAATGGGACGGTTCAGAATGAAAGTGGATTACTCATTGGGGCTAATTGGAATGTAAAACGGGGTTTGTCGCTCATGGCTTACACTGATTTCGCTTATTTCTCACACCCTCGTTTTGGCGCACATACAGCCAGTAAGGCATGGGATAACCTACTGATGCTAACTTATAGTCGTCAACGTTGGGTGCTCTTGGCTCGCTATCGCTTTAGAATACGTGAGAAAGATAATCGAGATAAGACCACTCTTGTCAACGAAGTAACGCAACGTGGTCGCCTTTCTTTGGCTTATTCGGCAGAATCTTGGAGCTGTAAAAGCCAGTTGGATGTCGCTGCAAGCAATTATCTCAAGCGTAGTTTCGGTTATATGGTGAGTGAGTCTGGGGCTTGGAAGCCGCTTTCGTGGCTCACGCTGAATGGTATGATTGGTTATTTCCAAACGACAGATTTCGCTTCACGTATCTATGTTTACGAACGTGGTCCACTCTATTCTTTTAGTTTTCCTGCCTTCTTTGGTAAGGGTATGCACTATAGTCTGTTTGCTCGGGCAGACCTATCGAGCCGTCTTATGATAATTCTTCGCAGTTCAACCACGCATTATTTCGACCGTGACCATATATCCTCTGGACTTCAACAAGTCAATTCCTCAACGCTAAGTGGACTCGATATTCAATTGCGTTGGCGGTTTTAGGTGCTGATACTTGATGTAGTTACGATTTATGGGGGCGATAGTGCAGGGTGTTATTCACCAAAAGCTTCATAGTTTCCCATCCGTACGAGCATTGGGAAATGGCGTCGGTAACGATAAAGAGAGAAGTCACCTTCGTCGTCAAACGGCGTAAAATCGAATTGATGTGTGGCTTGATACTTTGCAGTAGAATTGTGTTCGTCAACGTAGATGTTCGTCAAACAGGGTTGTCCATCAGACATATTGATAAGGAGTAGATAGTCATATTTGTATCCTTGTCCACCCTCATAACTCAGTTCTATACCCTCTTTTCCTGTCCTAATCTCCTCAAAACTTAGCATTGTATCCGCCTCCGTGTTACTGATAACATTGCTATAAACCCATCTTTTTCCCTTGTATTCAATGGCAAGAAGACGGTCGGTAAAGATCGAATCTGTGATGCTGTCTATGCTTGTCGTCATCGTTATTGGAGACAAAATAGCGGCATTCATCCCCTTGAAAGATGCTTCACCCGTCTTCACATAGAAGTTAGATATCTTAAACCCTTTCCATGTATAAAAGCCCTTCCAGCGGTTTGGTGTAGGACAACTAAGCGTTATGGTGTTATTCGTAAAGCTTGTCAGGTGTTGAATTGGCTTCCCATAATATCCCATAACCGTATCAGCATCGACATCATATCCGTCCTCTATCAGTGGATTATCAGCCTTTTTACTTGTCTTTGTGGTATCGGCAGAAAGGTTGAAAGCCATGCAATTAACAGTAAACAGCGTAAATAATAAAAAGTAGAAAAACCTTTCTTCTCATATTCCTAACCCTCTTTCGTTTTTATAATTAACTATTAATTCTATTCTTTCCTATGCCTGCAAAAAGTAATTAAAAAGTACCGACATAAACAAGTAAGAACTATGTTTGCCGAATTATTTTCATGAAAATAAATATTTTTTTGTCGTGAAAATAAATATTTATCTTCATGAAAATAAATTCTTCTTGTCATGAAAAATAATTCATAGGAGAAGCTTGTTGCGCTATTGTGCTACCCTCTTTTTTTGATTAGTAAACACATACAATTGGGTGGTAAGAAAAGCTGTTTTCTGTCGCTTGTTATCCTTTTTTTTATCTATATTTGCAGATGAAAGCAATACAATATACGACATGAAACAAGTCAGTAAGATAACTCTTTGTTTGCTCTGTGTGGCAATGGCGTTGGCAGGTTGCCGTGATAAGGTACGGTCAAAAAGCCGATACTGCCAACCAGCAAGCCACGGTAAGGCAGTCAATGAAGCGTATATCAAAGGTGGAAAAAAACAAGGAGATATGTGTCAGTATGATGTTGCTGATCGGCAGCGAATAACTGATTTCATTCCTAAAGGTTATAAACTATTTGAGAAGATTTCGGGTGATTTAAACAAAGATGGGCTTGACGACTGTGTGTTAATCATCAAGGCAACACGCAAGGATGGCTTTGAAAGAGATTATGAAGGTAAATTGATAGACCGAAATCGCAGGGGTATTATCATACTGTTTACTGAGAAAGATGGTTATAAACTTGCGTCGAAGAATTACAATTGCTTCTCATCAGAGAATGAAGATGGAGGTAATTATTTTTCTCCAGAACTGTGGGTAGAGGAGAGAAAAGGGAATCTTTATTTGCGTTATTGTCATGGTCGGTATGGTTATTGGGAGTATTGTTTCCGTTATCAGAACTCAGATTTTATGCTTATAGGCTATGAAGTGTCTCATGATCGTGGACCAGTAGTCTTATTTAAAACGAGCATCAACTTTCTTACAGGCATCGTATATGATGATGAGAATATCAATGCTGACAAGTATGATGCAGATTCTGATGATGACTCAGAAATAGATGAAGTGTTCAAGAGGACTGTCGTTAAGTTGAAGAAAAAGCCATTAATGAAACTCTCGGAAATAGAAGATTTCGACGAACTAAGGTTTGAATAGTTATCTTAAACAAAGGGATTACGAATAAAAGAGTTTGTGTGTTGTCGTTTTGTTCTTACTATTTGAGGAGGTCCCTTATATTGCTTTTGGTAAATAAAATGAGTTGAACATGTAGCTTTTAAGGGCTGTGTAGAGTTATCGAGCGCTTGCCTTTAAACGTATAGAGTGCAAGAATCGGCTCAAAATACCATTCTTTCTACTCGTTTTTAGGTTTGCCTTCAACGCTAAGTGGACTCGTATTCAATTGCGTTGGCGGTTTTAATTGTTGAAAGGTGATGTGAGTATGACTGATAAAGGGATGAGTGTAGGGCGTTACTCACCAAAGGCTTCATAGTTTCCCATCCGTAAGAGCATTGGAAAATGGCGTCGGTAGCGATAAAGAGAGAAGTCACCTTCGTCGTCAAACGCCGTAAAATAGAATTGATGTGTAGCTTGATACTTCATAGAAGAATTGTGTTCTTCAACGTAGATTTTCGTCAAACAGGGTTGTCCACCACACATATTGATAAGGAGTTGATAGTCATATTTGTATCCTTGTCCACCCTCATAACTCAGTTCTATACCCTCTTTTCCTGTCCTAATCTCCTCAAAATTTAGTATTGCATACATCTCCGTGTTACGGATAACATTGCTATAAACCCATCTTTTTCCCTTGTATTCAATGGCAAGAAGACGGTCGGTAAAAATCGAATCTGTGATGCTGTCTATGCTTGTCGTCATCGTTATTGGAGACAAAATAGCGGCATTCATTCCCTTGAAAGATGCTTCACCCGTCTTCACATAGAAGTTAGATATCTTAAAGCCTTTCCATGTATAAAAGCCCTTCCAGCGGTTTGGTGTAGGACAACTAAGCGTTATGGTGTTATTCGTAAAGCTTGTTAGGTGCTGAATAGGCTTCCCATAATATTCCATAACCGTATCAGCATCGACATCATATCCGTCCTCTATCAGTGGATTATCAGCCTTTTTACTTGTCTTTGTGGTGTCGGAAGAAAGGTTGCAAGCCATGCAACTAACAGCAAACAGCGTAAATAATAAAAAGTAGAAAGCCTTTCTTCTCATATTCCTAACCCTCTTTTGTTTTATTCTTAACCATCGATTCTATTCTTTCCTATGGTTGCAAAAGTAATTAAAAGTAGCGACATAAACAAGTTGAGACCATGCTTGCCGAATTATTTTTCATGAAAAATAAATATTTTTTTGTCGTGAAAAATAAATATTTATCTTCATGAAAATAAATTCTTTTTTTGTCATGAAAATAATTCGCAGGAGAAGCTTGTTGCGCTATTGCGCTACCCTCTTTTTGATTAGTAAACACATACACTTTGGTGATAATAAAAGGTGTTTTCTGTCACTTGTTATCCTTTTTTTTATCTATATTTGCAGATGAAAGCAATACTATATACGACATGAAACAAGTCAGTAAGATAATTCTTTGTTTGCTTTGTATGGCAATGGCGTTGACAGGTTGCCGTGATAAGGTACAGTCAAAAGCCGATACTGTCGACCCTCAAGCCGCAGTAAGCCAGTCAATGAAGCGTATATCAAAGGTGGAAAAACAAGGAGATATGCATCAATATGATGTTGCTGACCAGCAGCAAATAACTGATTTCATTCCCAAAGGTTATAAACTATTTGAGAAGATATCGGGTGACTTGAACAAAGATGGGCTTGAAGACTGTGTGTTAATCATCAAGGCAACACGCAAGGATGGCTTCGTAAAAAATAGTTTTGATAAAGTGGTAGATCGTAATCGTAGGGGTATTATCATACTGTTTACTGAGAAAGATGGTTATAAACTTGCGTCGAAGAATTACAATTGCTTCTCATCAGAGAATGAAGATGGAGGTAATTATTTTTCTCCAGAGTTGGGTGTAATCATAAAGGATAGTAAGCTATATTTACATTATTACCATGGTAGATATGGTTATTGGGAGTATTGTTTTCGTTATCAGAACCCAGATTTTATGCTTATAGGCTATGAAGCGTCTCATGATCGTGGACCAGTAGTCTTATTTAAAACGAGCATTAACTTTCTTACAGGCGTCGAATATGATGATGAGAATATTAATGCTTACAACTTTAATGCTGATTCTGATGATGACTCAGAAATAGATGAAGTGTTCAAGAGGACTGTCGTTAAGCTGAAGAAAAAGCCTTTAATGAAACTCTCGGAAATAGAAGACTTCGACGAACTCAAGTATTAACTACTATCTGAAACGAATGGATTATGAATAAAAGAGTTTGTATATTGTTGTTTTGTTCTTAGTTTTTGAGAAGATCCCTTATATCGCTTTTGGTAAATAAAACGAGTTGAACATGTAGCTTCTAAGGTCTGTGTAGAGTTATCGAGCGCTTGCCTTTAAAACGTATAGAACGCAAGAAACGGCTTAAAATACCATTCATTCCACTCGTTTTTAGGTTCTCCTTCAACGCTAAGTGGACTCGATATTCAGCTGCGTTGGCGGTTTTAGGTGCTGATACTTTATGTGATTACGATTTATGGGGAGCCTCTTTCGTTTTATAATTAACCATCGATTCTATTCTTTCCTATGCCTGCAAAAGTAATTAAAAGTACTGATATAAACAAGTAAGAACTATGTTTGCCGAATTATTTACACAGAAAGATTGTTCACGAGAATACTTGTTGGTATGGTGTACAAGTTTCTATTTGTTGGTAAGACCTCTTATTTCCCTGTCAAATCAGAGTCTATTTTTTGTGTCTTATTGAATATATCATATTCATTCTCAGCCTTTTCTTTAGCTTGTGATGCTGAAATATGACCTTTGTCAGGCAAGATTTTATATTGACGGAAAGTAAGGAAAGCATCAACACTCTTAGCGAAATCAGACATCGTGAATGTATTCTCTCGTTCAACTAAATCCTCAACATAATCAAAGAATCCTGTGACAGCTCTCTCTAATTGTCTTATTTGAATCTCAGATAAGTAGTTTTTGGCTATTGTAACATCTGATTTCAATATTCGACCATTTGGAGAATTTTTCCAAGTTGTTAGTCCCATGTGTTCTTGGTTGTGGTCAGCTTTCGTGTAGATAATCTCAGCTGCAGTCTGTCCTGTGATTGCATAGTGGAAACGATTTTGTATCATGGAGTAAAACTCTCGAGTTGTTGGCGCTTGTTTGTCATAATCTGTGCTACATTCTGCATAGATATCTGTTATCTGTTGCCAAATACGTCGTTCGCTTGCGCGGATAGAGCGGATGCGTTCTAAAAGTTCTTTGAAGTAGTCTTTTCCGAAAACATCCTTTCCTTGTTTGAGGCGATCATCATCTAATATAAACCCTTTATGGATATATTCTTTTAATATACCAGTTGCCCATTTGCGGAAATTAGTTGCCTTAATAGAATTTACACGATAACCAACAGAGATGATTGCATCAAGATTATAGAATGTCAACTCTCTATTAACGTTACGTTTTCCTTCTTTTTGAACTACCGAGAATTTCTCGGTAGTTGATTCTTCATCCAATTCTCCTTCTTTGAAAATATTTCTCAGGTGTAGTCCTACGTTATCTACAGTACAATCAAAAAGCTGTGATACAGCTTTTTGTGTCATCCATATAGTTTCATCCTTGACAAGCACTTGTACGTTTTCACCACCTTCAGGACTATTGTATAGTAGGAATTGTATTTCGTTGTTCATTTATTTATACTCTGCTAATGGTTATTTTTTTCTATTACAAAAATAAGAATTTGAGGTTAAAAAAACAAGTATTCAGTATTATTCTTTTTAGATATTAAATCACAATGTGAATTATAAGAGGGTATTGTATAAAGAATTTCAAGTTTTGTGTATAAGCCTCGAGTGCTTGTTTTTAAAAGGTATAATGTGTAAGAATCGGCTCAAAATACCATTCATTTTACTCGTTTTTAGTTCACTTTAGTAGATGTGTTGGTACTCCGCACATGTGGTGCTGATGCTCTGCACGTTTGGTGCTGATGGTAAACACCAATGGTGCTAAGCACTAAATAGCTTGCAAAAAGTTCTCGGAATGAGATTAATTTGTTGTTAGGAAAGAGATATGCTACCATAGGCAAAGATGCCTTCTTTGATTAAGGGAGACTTACGCTTACGAAAGCAATACGAAAAAAGGCAATTATAACGTGTGGTGATTCACACATTATAATTGCCTTTTAAGGTTATTTGAAAAAGCCGATTAGGCTTATCTTATCCTACTTGACTACCTGGCTTCACCTCACCCATAGTTGTTGTTACAGAGAGGGAACCATCGAAGTTGACAGCTGAGAGAATCATTCCCTGACTCTCGATGCCCATCATCTTGCGAGGAGCAAAGTTAGCAACGAAGAGAACGTCCTTACCAGTGAGCTGCTCTGGCTCGTAGTAGGCTGCAATACCGCTAAGGATAGTGCGCTCAACACCCGAACCATCGTCGATAGTGAACTGCAAGAGTTTCTTACTCTTCTTCACCTTCTCACACTTGATGATATGTCCTACACGGATATCAAGCTTCTCGAAGTCCTCGAAAGGAATGTCCTTCTTGATAGGTTCAGCCTTGTAAGAAGCGGCTTCGTTAGCCTTCTTAGTTTCTTCCAACTTACGCAACTGAGCCTCGATAGCCTCATCCTCAATCTTCTCGAAGAGCAACTCAGGCTCTGCCAACTGCTTACCAGCTGGGAGAAGGTCGGTAGAACCAAGTTCACTCCAGTCATACTCCGTCATGTTTATCATCTCACGAAGTTTCTTACTGCTGAATGGCAAGAATGGTTCGAAGGCAATACTGAGGTTAGCAACGAGCTGAAGCGAGATGTAGAGAATCGTCTCCACGCGCTTAGGGTCGGTCTTCCAAAGCTTCCAAGGCTCTGTCTCGGCAATGTATTTATTACCGATGCGGGCGAGGTTCATAGCCTCTTTCTGTGCCTCACGGAACTTAAAGATATCGAGATAAGCCTCTACCTTTGCCTTAACATCCTTGAACTCTTGGATAGTCTGGCGGTCAATCTCTTCCAATTCACCACAAGCAGGAACCACACCGTTCCAATACTTCTTGGTCAATTGCAGTGCACGGTTAACGAAGTTACCATATACAGCAACGAGTTCAGAGTTGTTACGCTCCTGAAAGTCTTTCCAAGTGAAGTTGTTATCTTTGGTTTCTGGTGCATTAGCTGTCAGCACATAGCGCAGCACATCCTGCTTTCCTTCAAAGTCGCGGAGGTACTCATGGAGCCATACCGCCCAGTTCTTACTTGTAGAAATCTTATCATCTTCAAGGTTAAGGAACTCGTTTGATGGTACGTTATCAGGCAAAATATAATCGCCATGCGCCTTCAACATAGTTGGGAAGATAAGACAGTGGAACACGATATTGTCCTTTCCAATGAAGTGAACAATACGTGTCTCTGGGTCTTGCCACCATTTCTGCCAGTTGCCGAAGTGCTCTGGATCCTTTTCGCAAAGCTCCTTTGTGTTTGAAATATAGCCGATAGGTGCATCAAACCATACGTAAAGAACCTTGCCCTCGGCTCCCTCTACTGGTACAGGAATACCCCAATCGAGGTCGCGAGTCATAGCACGTGGTTGCAAATCCATGTCTAACCAGCTCTTACACTGACCATAAACGTTTGGTCGCCACTCCTTATGATCCTCCAAAATCCACTGCTTCAGCCACTCTTGATAGTCATTCAAAGGCAGGTACCAGTTCTTGGTACGCTTGATGACAGGCTGTAAACCAGAGATGGTTGAGTGAGGATTCTTCAGCTCCATAGGGCTAAGGTCACTACCACACTTCTCACATTGGTCGCCATAAGCATTTGGATTGCCACAGTGAGGACACTCACCCATGATATAACGGTCGGCAAGGAACTGGTGAGCTTCCTCATCATAGTACTGCTCACTCTCCTTCTCGACGAGCTTACCATCATCATATAGCTTACGGAAGAAGTCTGAAGCAAACTTGTGGTGAGTCTCACTTGTTGTGCGACTATAGATGTCGAAGGAGATACCAAACTCTTCAAAAGAGTCCTTTATCAACTTATGATAACGGTCACATACGTCCTGTGGGGTGATACCTTCCTTCTTAGCACGGATGGTGATAGGCACACCATGCTCGTCACTACCACCAATGAAAGCAACTTCACGCTTCTTCAATCGGAGATAACGAACGTAGATATCGGCAGGAACATATACACCAGCAAGGTGTCCTATATGTACACCTCCATTCGCATAAGGCAATGCTGCGGTAACAGTGGTGCGCTTAAATTTCTTTTCTTCCATATCTGTTTGATTATTTATTATCTACTGCAAAGTTACAGTAAATAAGAGAAACGACAAAAGAAATATAGATAAAAGCCTTAAGAGGGTTATGCAGTTATCATGATTTTGTTTACCTTTGCATCCGTTTTAAGATATAATAAGAATGACACGGGATAACAATTGTAGTAATTCTGCACGCCATAAACTAAGTTTAATGGGCGTTATTGTAACCTTAGGTATTGTTTTCGGAGATATAGGTACATCTCCTTTGTATGTGATGAAGGCTATTGTTAGGGCTGGAAACCCTGTTAATGCTGAATATATCATCGGTGCAGTGTCGTGTATTATATGGACATTAACCCTTCAAACGACTGTTAAATATGTCTTAATAGCCCTCCGTGCGGATAATAAAGGAGAGGGTGGAATACTCGCTTTGTATGCTTTAATACGTCGACATAGTCGTAAATGGTTTTATTTCTTAGCGATTATTGGTGCCAGTACGCTGATAGCTGATGGTGTAATAACGCCTTCTATTACGGTTCTCTCTGCTATAGAGGGATTGAAGGTCTATGAACCAGAGACCCCAGTTGTACCTATTGCCCTTTGTATTGTTACTGTTTTGTTCTTCATTCAGCAATTCGGAACGAATATGATCGGCAAGTTGTTTGGTCCATTAATGCTCTTATGGTTTTCAATGTTGGGTGTGTTAGGAGCTATGCATATCGGTGATTATATTCCTATTCTGCAAGCTTTCAATCCCTTACATGCCATCCGCTTGCTGACGAGTAACCCTGAGTGGTTTAATCTTGGGTGCAGTGTTCCTCTGTACGACTGGTGCTGAGGCCTTATATTCCGACTTAGGGCATTGTGGAATTAATAACATTCGCACGAGTTGGGCCTTTGTTAAGATCATGTTAATCCTCAATTATCTTGGTCAAGGGGCTTGGATAATTGCACATGTTGATAATCTTACCTCTGGGTTGAATCCTTTTTATGCCATTATGCCCCACGGCATGCTCTTTTTCGGTATCGTTATGGCAACGATAGCAGCAATTATTGCAAGTCAAGCATTGATTAGTGGCTCGTTTACTATCTTCAGTGAAGCAATGAACTTAAAGTTTTGGCCACGTCAGAAGATTAAGTATCCGACCGATGTTAAGGGACAACTTTATATCCCATTTGTCAATATGTCGCTCTTTATCTTATGTGTGATTGTGATACTTTTCTTCAAGAGTTCGGAACGAATGGAGGCTGCTTACGGTCTTTCTATTACGATAACCATGCTCATGACCACCTTCCTCTTGAGTGCTTATCTTACTATTCGTCGGGTAAATCGTTGGCTTACACTCCTGTTCCTCATCGTCTTTGTCGGTTTGGAGAGTATCTTCTTCGTCGCAAACATGGCAAAGTTTATGAATGGAGGTTGGGTAACCATGCTTCTTGCCAGTGTGATGATAGCTATCATGTACGTGTGGTATAACGCCACAACCATTCGTAATTCGCAGATACAGATACGTGATGTTCGCGAATCATTCAGTATTATTTCCGATATTAAAAGCGATGAGTCAATCCCTAAGTATGCGACAAATATTGTCTATCTCACCAAGCTTGGGGGTAAATACGACATCGAACAGAAGATTCTCTATTCAATAATCAACAAGCATCCTATGCGTGCTGACCATTATTTCCTGCTGCATATAGACTATCAAGATAGTCCTTCGACACTGGAATATGACGTTACCACGCTCGTTCCCGATACTCTTTACCGTATCAACCTACGGTTAGGATTCCGCATCCACCCACTTGTCAATCGTTATTTTAGACAGATAATCGAGGATATGGTGGCTAAGAATGAGTTCTCACTTGCGTCGTCTTATCCTTCATTAGCTAAGCATAATGTGATGGGAAACTTCGTATTTGTGCTTATTAACAGGATTTATTCAACCCTCACTTCTTTCTCTTTCAAGGAGCGACTTATCATGGATGCCTATGAATGGATCGACCATTTGAAATTGAGTATGACGCGTTCTTTAGGTCTGAATACGAGTAACGTCTTGATAGAGAACGTACCACTCACGGTGAAGTCACATGCTAAAAAGGCAGGAAATAGTATTCCAAGGGTTGAAAGAATTGAGGAAAACGAGGACTTTCATTAAAAGCGTAGCTTGATAATAGAATGAGATTAACCTACATATATGGTATGATTCCCCCCAATTAGATGGTTTTAGAACGGCAGATAAACTACATGATAAACATAATTAGGTGCGATGTTTATCTGCCTTCTACAAACCACTTATTCCCTATTAGGCTAATTAGCCTAATTAGCCTAATAAGCCCAATAGGGCTAATAGCCTGTTGCTTTGTCATAATTTTTTTCACATCATAATTTTTGAATACATGCTCTTTTGGCTTCTAAAAAGATGCCTAATTGGCTTTGCTAAAGGTGCTCTTTAAGACTCTTACTAACGCCCTTTTGAAGTCCAATTAAGCACCTTTTACTTTACCATTTTATAACTAATTGATTTGCTGTTGATTACAGACCTGCTTTTTGTATGTGGTTTTGCCGTTATTTATTGATGTCTTATTTGAAATTATGTAATGATTTTTCAAACCCTTATTTGCAGATTTTCGAAGTTTTAAAAGAAATGATTTTTAATGTCAGAGGATGATAAAAGGACAGATAGTTGACTGTATTAGCTATGTTTTTATTGAATGAGTAACTTCGATTCTTCCGCAAAAGCAATACGGAAAGAACCGGAAAAGGAAGAGTAGATAGCTTCGATACCTATAAAGGAGTATCAAAACTCATCCGCTCTCGGGTTATGGGATGGGTGAACTCAAGGTGAGCTGCGTGTAACCAAAGGCGTTCAGCTCGTTGTCCGTAGAGGTTATCACCAATGATAGGAGTACCCAATCCGTCTGGATGAGCACAATGAACGCGCAGTTGGTGGGTACGACCAGTCAACGGATAGAGCTCAATCTTCACAGCTTCCAATGCTTCTTTTCCGTATATTGTCTTACCGATAAGGCGATACTCGGTGGTTGCTGGCTTCCCATTAGTTCTATCAACACGCTGCCGAGGACGGTCGTCTGGATCGGGAGAGAGTGGAAGTTCTATCCGTCCCTCTGTTGGTAACTGCTTTTCGAGGATAGAGAGAGGAAGCAGAGCAACATACTTCTTCTTGACAGTTCGCTCAATAAACTGTGCTTGCAAAGCCTTGTGAACTTCAGAAGTACGCGCAACAACGAGTAAACCACTTGTTGCCATGTCTAATCGATGTACCATGAATGCATCGCTCTTACCCTTCCATCGCTCGCAAAGAATACTATAAACGGATGGTTGACAGCCTTTTCCTGGAACAGAAAGTAAGCCAGATGGTTTGACAACTACTGCAAGATAATCGTCTTCGTAGAGTATTTTTAGTCTTTCAGAAAGAGCTAATTCGGTTTTATTATCTGTCCTATTGCAATCCCTTATCGTCAACGTCTATCCCTTCCAACATCCACTCCAAGATCGGTTTACACTTTCCATTGCAAGCAGGATAGTAGTTTCCATGCTGTCTTATCTCGGTCTTTGGCGATGGTCCCCACCAAACATAGCCATGCTAATAGGCTTATAACCATGAAGAAAGGCATATTGTAAGAGCTTTGGTTCACAGCATTCACCTGCGCCAGAGGGCGGAAGTAGTGAAGCTGCGAGACTCTCCTTGGCAGCACGTTCAGCAGTATTCACACTTGTTATATGGGCAGCCTTCGTACGTGCAGGACTGTTCTGCAGATAGTAATCACGGAAGATATCGAGTAAGTTCTTACGTTCTTCGCATGCATTGAGTAGTGAGAACTGAGAGAAAAGCCAGCGTTGAAGATGGTCAGACTTCATTTTCCGCTCTCGTTTCCAAGCTGTTATCTGTTCTTGATATCTGCTCATAACTGTCTGTGCAGCGGTAATCTGCTCAGTATAAGCCTTTTTCTTACGTTGCAATTCGGCTTTAAGAAACTGGCTCTGACGTGTCATCTCATTGCGTTCTGCCTCTGAAATAAAAGCCTCCTTACGGCGTTTGTCACGTAAGAACTTGGCACCTTGCATCACTCTCCGTGCTTCTTCGATAGCCTTTTCTGCCTCTTGCTGAATCGATTTTAGGTTATCCAGTGCCTGTCGATAGGCTGTTGAGGCTTTTAGTTGGGCTATCTGTTGATTCAATTGGGTAATCTCAGCCTCATGAATCTTGAAGTAACCATCGGGCTGAAGATAGTCGAAAACAGCTGGAACAAAGTCTTCTCCCTCATCAGCTATCTGTCCTGAGTAGGCTTGCAGATAACCAATCTCTCCGTTTCGCTCAACAATCAGAACGCCATACATCTTTCCTTCGATTGGTTCAATAGGGAGATCTGCCTGCAACTGCTTGACTGCTGCACGGCAAAGAGCGTCCGGTTCGTAATCGAAAGGATTATTAAACCGAGCGGATGGGGGCTGTTCTGATAGGATAGGATGGAACTTCATGGTGCAAAGGTAGGGAATAGTTGACAAGTAAACAAGTTTCTGGAGTTGACAAGTAGACAAGTTTACGAGTGAACAAGTTACTTGCTTTTGAGGAAATATGAAAATTATTGGAGAAATGAAAAGCAACAATAAAAGGAAAAAACACGCTTTTCTCTTAGAAAAACATTACTTTTGTCGCTATGAAAAAATACTTACTTGTATTTCTAATGCTGATATGCTGTGGTTTATCTATGATGGCACAGCAACAGAACGAAGGTGGAAAGACCCGCCCAAAGGTGGGACTTGTGCTTGGTGGCGGTGGTGCGAAAGGTGCTGCAGCCATAGGAATACTAAAGGAGTTGGAGCGAGAAAAGATTCCTGTTGACTATATTGCTGGAACAAGTATAGGAGCGATTATTGGCGGATTATACGCACAGGGCTATCGTGCAGATGACCTCGAAAAACTCTTCCGCTCACAGAATTGGTTGGCACTTTTGGCAGATAGAGACACAACATTGGTTGGAAAGGTTTATAAAGAAGAAGATGGTGTAATCTATCTCTTCGGCTTTCCTGTGCGTAAAAAGGCTGATGCTGATAAAAATACAGGGTTCTGGATGTTGCATGGTGACCATGTCTATAATTTCCTCGACTCACTCGTCAGTCGTTCTCCCGTACAACGTGGTACCGTCAAGCGGGCTATTCCCTTCTCGTGTGTAGCCTTTGACATCCGTCGTCAACAAGAAATAGTCCTTGATACTGGTTCCATGGCGCGTAATATGCGTGCCAGTATGGCTATTCCCGGTGCGTTCAAACCTGTGCAGATAGACACGCTGATGCTGGTGGATGGTGGTATGGGCAATAATCTTCCAGTGGATGTTGTACGAAAGATGGGGGCAGATATCGTTATTGCCGTCGATCTTCAACAGCGAAAACATGATGATTATCGTTCGCCTTTCGGCTTTCTGAAGGGACTGGGAGGTATCTTAGATTGGTTGGCAGAACGCCCTGATATAAAGAAATATAATCTCAATCGCACGAAAGCCGACCTTTATATTAATCCCGATTTAGGTTCTTATGGTGTCACCGACTTCAATGCAAAGGCGATAAAAGCTATCCTTAAAATAGGCGAGGATACGGGTATTCTGTATCGAAAGCAGTTGGAGACGTTTATGAAAGACCACCAACGATGAATTACTTTCATGAAAATAAATATTTTTTTCTTCATGAAAGTAAATATTTCTTTTTCACGTAAATAAATCTTTTTGTTCATGAAAATAACTTGCAACAATGCTATTTTTAAAGTCTTCAAAAACAGCATTGTTAGATTTGATGAAGCATAATTCTAAAAGGCTTAAAGCTATCCTTTTTTACTCCCACAGCTATCTTGTATACGCTCATAAAACTGTCCGAGAATAATGAGCATATCATCTGGCAAGTAGCTGATAGCCTTTTCTATCATCCATTCAGGCACAGGATAATAGGCTTCGGCAACCGAACCAGCGATGCAAGCCTTCGTGTCGGTATCACCATCACATAGTACAGCGAGGCGGATAGTCTCCTCAAAGCTATTAGCATCCATGAAACAACGCAGTGCCATCGGTACGGTTTCCTGACAGGTTCCATCAAAGTGTCCTTCAGAACCAATCTTCTTAATGTCCCGCATAGGTGGTAGCTCGTAGCCAAAGAACTTCTCAACTTTGCGCTCGACATCCGACTTAGAAAAGCGCATCAAGCGTAGCCAACAGATAGCTTCAGCAATACATTGTGCACCCTTAATGCCTTCGGGATGATTATGACTTACGATAGCACTCTTCTTAGCTTCCTCAATTACATCCTCCCACTCATCGAATAGCCACCCAATAGGGCTGACACGCATCGCAGAACCATTGCCAAATGAATCCGTAGGCTGGGGATTGTCAGCGTTAATCCATTGGTAGAATCGCCTACCATATCCGCCCATCGGGTCTGGATAACGCCGACACCAATCGAGCAGACTCTCCTGATAATCACGTTCATTCAGCACTGCATCGGCAATAGCGATGGTGCAAATCGTATCATCTGTGTAAGAACAATCGGGTGTAAAAAGCTCAAATCCTTGCTGTGGAGCTGCTCCGAATTCGAAGCGTGAGCCTACAATATCTCCTATAATAGCACCAATCATGAAGTTTCTTTTTAATTTCTCCGTTATGCAAAGATATAAAAAATAATATTGTTCTTTGTTTTTTTCAGTCAATTAATTTTTGTATATCTCGTTGGGATCAGAAACGTAAGCAAGGCATTTGGTCTCTATATTATTCAAGATTTTTAGATTCTATAAAAAATAGAAACTATTATGATTCCCAAGAATATAGAGCTACCTACACTTATAGGAATATATGGGTAGTGCTTTGCTTGAAACTGTATTTTGTTTTTTGTTTTTAAGATATAAAAGACCGTAGAAGCAATTATGAAGGCAAGTAAAATACCCATTAATAGGTCGCCTAAATAATGGACGCCTAAGTACATCCTGCTATAACATACGACGAGTCCCCATAGGGAAAGGAAGCATGTGAGCCAGACATTTCTTAATAAATATGCCATAAAGAATACTAGTCCCCACGTATTGCTTGCATGATTAGAGGGGAAACCACATCTTCCTCCTCTATATCCATCAACAATATGCACCATGTGGGATATAGGGTTGTCTAAATTGCTGGGTCGCAATCGGCACACCCACGGACGAATAACCTGTGAGGTAAAGCAGTCTGTAAAGAAGAAAATGATTCCCATTGCTAAGAGAATTTTAAGAACCACTTTGTAGGGATAATTCTTTAGCAGTACGAAAAGCAGAGAAGCATACATGGGAATCCATATCATTTTCCCACTTATAAACCACATTACACTGTCGAAATAGTTGTTATGAAGGCTATTCACCGTCAGGAACACCGTTGAATCGGCTGTTTGTAATATGGAATATATATCTGTTAATACAGTAGTCATCGGCGCGCTATATCGTTATAAAGTTCTTGAAGATAGGCTTTTCCTTGCAGCTCCATAGATGAGTGAGAGTGACAGCCTTGGTTAAGCATAATCTTACCTGAAACATTATCATAAATCATTTGTTGACTTTGAGTAGCCATACCCCATAAGTCAGGGAACGTAAAGAAGGCAAAATGAGGTGCCTTATAGTCAAGCATATCTTTACTAAAAGTGAATTTATTATGTGAAATTTTCAATTGTCCTAATAAAGTCGCTGCTAAATCTTGCTGCGATCCATAATTCTCTACGATGTAAGGAGCTTTCACGGCTCCACCTAACCATATCATAGGAATATGATAACGTTCTAACTTAAACTCGCTTATGCCTGCTGGATAACCACCCAAATGGTCAGGAATAAGGATTATTAATGAGCGCTCCCAACGTTCACTATGTTTCAGATAATCAATAAAGCGACCTAAGTGATAATCGGTATAGGCAAAAGCATTTAATACTTTGTCATTCAATTTGTGGAAATCTACATCGAAGGGTTCATGTGAACTACTGGTTTGAATCACTCGGAACATTGGCTTTCCTGGTTTCTCCTGCAAGTCATTTCTTACTTTTTCAAATACTAAGTGGTCGGGTACTCCCCACTTACTCAATCGGTCTTTTAATGGAAAATCAACATCAGAGACGTGGTCTATAAATCCCATTCCCGTGAGATAACTCTTTAAATTAGTAAAATTAATGTCGCCTCCATAATAGTATTTTAATCCATAGCCATGATGACTTAATGCCTCTGCGATAGATGGTAAATGGCTTGTCTTACGCGGGAATTTCATCAAGCTTGTTGTGGGTTGTGCTGGATAACCACTAAGTATGGCAAGTGTGCCACGATCTGTTCGGAAACTGTTGGCATAGAAGTGATTAAAAAAGACTCCTTCCTTAGCGTATTGGTTCATATAAGGAACAGTCTGAGTTTTCATTAGTTCTTGAGAAAAACTCTCTAAAATAATGATATAAACATCAGGACGTTTTATCGTTATAAGTTGCAGAATGCTATCACTTTTTGTATAAAGTAATGGCTTGACAATCTTAGTAGCATCTTCTTCACTCATGAATCGATATTGTGAAGCAAAGTCAACCTGCTTTGAAAGACTCTCCATAAGACTGAACATAGGATTCACTGCTGCATGATTCAAATGCATATCTTTGCTAAAATAGGCTTCTCCTGTATTCATTGTAGAGGTCTTTATGCCTCCGCGTATGGGTAGAATCAATAAAGCTAATAAAACTATTTGAAGCAGCGTTTGGCTTATGCGTTTCTTTCTCTTTTCTGCTATTCTGTCAAAGATACGTGCTATATACTGCATAGATAGGTAAACTCCTATGGCAATTAATGTTGTAACGATAACTCCTCCTATTACCATAAGGACACTGACGCTGGCAAATGCACTCGCTGGAGATGAGAAGAAATAATAAAGAGGGGTGGAGTCAAGAGGGAAGTCCCAATAGTGATAAAGCACAAGGTTGAGGCATAAAGTTATCGCATAAATAGCTGAAGCAAGTGCATTATAGCCCTTGTGAAGCCACTTGATAATGCGTCCTTGGTACCAAATCTCTATCAAAATTAAGATACCTGGCATAATAGAGAGATAGCCTGCTATTGATAAATCAAGAGGAAGACCATGGTACATCACTTGCCAAAAATCAGTGAAGTTTATCTCCTTAAATAGATTCTTATGGAAAAGTAAGAAACAAGGTTTCTGTAGAATACACCATAAGCCCCATAATAAATAGACTATAACTAAACGAAATGATTTGGTAAGTTTCATTGCTTTATGTATTTTGCAAGTATTTTGCAAGTTTGCTGTTTGGTTGCTGTTATGAATATATGACTAATAAAAAGTTATATTAGTATCTTGTTGTATTGCAAAAACTAAAAGACCGGATACCTCTACGAGCGGATTTAATATTACCGAATGGGCTTAATTAATCAGTTCCTCTTTATAAAATTTCTCTTTCTTTTAGCAGACTATATATACTTGTTTTTGTTTATGAATAGGTGATTCTTTTTATATGTATCAAGGTGAAAAAAATGAGAAAAACTTTATTTTTTTGTTAGAACTTAAGTCAATTAATTTTTTTAGAACCTCCCCGATGAAGAAGGTAGTCAGGTTCTTCCCACTTGAAGAGTGGCGAGAAAGGTGTTTGTACTCCGACCGGGAATCGAACCCGGATCAAAGGTTTAGGAAACCTACGTTCTATCCATTGAACTATCAGAGCGAGTTTTTAAGTTTTGCTTTGCCGCTGACAAGCGAAGATGCAATAACTCTTGTTTGCAAAGATAGAAAAAAAAAGTTATATATAGGGTGAAACGACAGTTTTTTTACCTTTTTACTGTTGTTACGGCTTGTGATTTGCTGCTAAAAAAAGAGTTCTTCAGTTAAATGTATAGATTGAAATAGAATAAGGACTCATACTCTAACATGGTATGATTACTCCCAAATAGATGGTCTTAGAAAAAGCGAATGGAATACAAGATTAAATGCAAATTGATATGATGTCTATTCGTCTTCTACAAACAATTCATTCTCATATTATTAGAATTTGTAAACTGTTTTCGTACGACTCAAAACCTATACATGCTCTTTTGGCTCCTAAAAGACGCCTAATTGACTTGCTAAAGGTGCCCTTTAAGACTCTTACTAACGCCCTTTTGAAGTCCAATTAAGCACCTTTTTCTTGTACTACTTTATAACTGATTGATTCCCTGTTGATTACAAATCTGCTTTTTTTATAGGTGTTTTTTTGTTGTTATTTATAGAGGGTTTGTTAGAGTTTTTTTGTAATGTTTTTTTCAAATCCTCTTCTACATTTTTTTCGAGATATTAAAATGAGAACGTTTTTAGTATCTTTCCCTTAAAAAGCTGTATCAAGTGGCATTGTTTGCCAGTTGATACAGCCTGTCTTATTGTTATAAAAGTAGGATTCTCCTTGCTTTTTATGCTCCGTGGAAAAAGATACTCCTGCTGAATGTCTTGTGTCATCAGTGTAAAGAGTTTCTCTTGTAGACGGTCGGCAAGGTCGAGTGCACTGTTAAGAATCTTATCAGAGAACGCCTGCAGCAGGTCTTGTGCATGGAGAGGTTGTGTCTTGTAGATGCGCAAATACTCTTCTTCCATCTCACGTTGACGCTGGTCGGTCTCAGCTTCAAACTTTGCATACGCCTCTTTGATGACAGGAGCATACTTGTTATAGTTGGTCATACCCAATACCATTATCTTGCGGAACTTCCAATAAGCAGAGTCATCACTTGACTCGCCATTACCCTTTGTGTAAGCCTCTGGATAAGAAGTAATGCCCTGATAGAGTGGAAGGAACACACCGAGGTCTGCCATACCCATAGCAACGTAATTCACACAACCGATAGCCTGTGGCAGTTCTGGGCGTACCTGCAAGAGATGGGTCTGTGTGGTACGGAAGATAGAGACAGGACGGTAAGGCTCCTTCGGATTGCTATTGAGATATGGGTCGTGCTCCGTATTGTCGTAGTGGAAGCGGAATGCCGTGCGAAGTTCGGTCAGTGTGACCTTATGAGCAGCTTTTGCAAAGACAGGGAAGGTGTTCTTTGTTACGTCATTCTTAATCTCTGGAGAGAAGAACTGCTGCAAACCCCATACACGTGGGTAGTTATAGGTAGTGTCAAGTTTGATATCACGTGCGTAAGCCTCATGGAAATCAAAAGGCACCCTGTGTAGGATTGTAGAGTCCATGCTTCTCAGCAAACTCAATCAAGTCGGCTGATGCGAGGTAATTTTCCTTATCATTAGGGTCGTATGTACGGAAACGGCTCTGGTTACCAGTTACGAAATACTGATCTTTTGGCATACGGCAAGCCAACCAACGATGGCCACAAGCTGTCTCCAAGTACCATATTTCCTTGCTATCTACAAAGCCAATGCCGAAGCCTTCAGCAATACCATGTTTCTCGATGAGCATACCCAATCGCTCAACACCTTCGCGGGCGGTACGGACGTAAGGTAGGGTAATGTTGAAGACAGAGTTCTCTGCCACACCATTCTCTACCAATGGGTCGTGTTTCAACACCTCGTCACTACTGAAGATACTCTCCGTAGCGCTCATTCCCACACCTGCTGTGTTGAAACCAGCACTGCCCCAATGACCGTGAAGATTATACGGAGAAAGGGCAGAATAGCCTAAAGCCTTCTCTGGAAGTTCGCAACGGAAAGGGCTATCCTTTGCAACGAACTCACGTGGACCATTGTCTGTACCCTCAAATATCTCGTAGTTCTTAGCTTCCATCGCGTCCCAGTCCTCTGAACGCGCTACTATCATAGAACCATCAGCAGTCTGTTCTTGACCAATGATGATGGTTGTACACTCTGAAGGGAGTTTGTGCTCAATTTGCACTTTGTTTGTTTTCATAAGCTTAAAAGTCTTAGTTCTTATTGTTAATTATTGATGACAAAAATAGTAAATATTCGTGGAAGTGGTGTAAGAAGTTAGGATAAAAAAGGTAAATAAGTGGAGTTATGGTGCAAAATACCCATATATAGTTAATACTATTGTGTCTTTTTATAGTGTTCAAGGTTGGAATATAGAGGGAAAAGTATTATTTTTGCAGCGTGTGATATATGATAATAGTGTTTGCTGAAAGGCGTTAAACATGTGATTATGAAGAAAGTTAAGTCCCTTGTCTTTTTGTTGAGTCTTTGTATGATACTTCTTTCTTGTACCGATAAGAAGCCTGTTAGTCAAGCGCAGGAGTCGTCTGTACAGCAGGAGGATAGTGTGCCTGTAAAGAAGGTTGATAGTGTTAAGGTTGCAAAGAAGCATCCACTAACATATAAGATTCTTGTTCCTTTTAATTATCGTTTGTGTAACCCCGATACATTGATAAATAAGAATTGGGTTGAACTATATAAGGATGGGAAAGATTATTATGTAGGAAAGGCGCGTTATAGTATTCAGAAAAAGGAAGATGAATGTGTGGGAGGAATGACACCTCACTTGTCGGGGAAACGAAATACAATCTTATTCGTCAATCAGTTGCCTGTCAATCTGGGGAAGGTAAAGACTGCTGATGTAGAGATTTCTGATACTACTTTCCTTGTGCCGGGCACTACAAGTAGCTTTACTTTTGCAGGAAAACATTATAAGTTAGAGGCAAAGGCACAAGGTGAGGATGTCTATAAGAACTATACCCTGTTACTGAATGGAGAGCGAATCTGCAGAGAAGCGGAGGTGGATGGGGCTTATTTCCGTCTTCTGTTTGCTGGCGATTTGGATGGAGATGGAAAGTTAGACCTTGTTCTTTCTTTGCCATTGCATTATGAAAACCTCAGAGTTGTCTTGTTCTTATCTTCTTGTGCGCCCCCAGGTTTACAAATAGGAAAAGCTGCTGAGATTGTTGATGACTTCAGTTGTTAGCCGTTTTCTGTGTTTTATTCATAAGAATGAAGGATATTAGATAATAAAGTATTATTTTTTTGTAACGTGTTTGAAACAGAGATAAAAACTATATGATGAATTGGCAGCAATATATCACGAAAAGATAGTGCTGCCAATGGGAAAGAAGGCGTTTAGAGAGTATTCTGAAATCCTTTTTTCCTGTCATAGCTGTGGTATAGAAGGGTCTTCTTTCTCAGTGGATGATACACGTTGTCTGTTTGAAGAGCAGTTAGGCTATCATCCAGTTGGCAAGTCTTTGTTGGAATGTCAGGAGATGGCAGACCACTTTGCAGCATATGAATGGATGCATAATCATTTAGATCACCCTTTTGATGTCGAACTATTGAAGACCATCAATAGGTTGGTAACACTTCGTACGCTCACTTATAAGCAGGCAGATGCCGTACCTGGGGAGTTTACAACGGTAGATATGGCAGCTGGTGATATGGTTTTTGGCGAGCATGAAGGACTGGTGGCGCAGGTGCCGCGATTGATGTCATCAACGGCAGATATGATGGAACGTGGAGAACTTCACCCTATGGTGCTTTCTGCTCGGTTCCATGGTTTCTTCGAATACTTACACCCTTTCCGTGATGGGAATGGGAGAACAGGTAGGTTGTTGTCCAACTTCATCTTGCTACGTCATGGTTATCCTGAATTGATTATACAGAAAGAAGATCGACAGGAGTATATTGCTGCTTTGCGAGCCATACGTATGGAAGGGACGGATGAACATCTAATTGCTTTCTTCTTTAAGGCAGCTACAAAGCAAATGGAATATGCTTTGGCTCAGAAGAAGCAGAATAGTCGTACAATGTTCTTCTTTTAGTGGTCTACTTTCTTTTATCCTTAGTGTGTAAAGTGTGCTTTTATTTATATATAATCTCATTTTAATTATTTACAAGCAACTCGTTAACTCGTCAACTCGTAACCTCGTCAACTATAAAAAGATATGCTTCAGGAAAGTCCAATACAACTCTTACAACGTCAGCGTTTACTGCTTCAAATGGAGTATTATGCCGAGAAAGAAGCCTTTAGAAAGCAGACTGAGGCTGCTGGTATGCAGCGGAAAGTGAAGCGAGGTGACGCCTGGTTTCCATTAAGAGTGGGAAAACGGTTTTATAATGGACTCAACCAACTGTGCATTGAGGTGTTTCGTACACAGGATGGGGATATCGAACATAACTTTGAATGTGGTCGTCCGCTCCTTTTCTTTAAGTTTATTACGAAAGAGGAAGGTACTCCGAATAAGAAAGTTCAGCTGAAATATTATGGCTTTACAGGTACGGTATCGTATGTAGAGGGCGACAGAATGGTTGTTGCTGTTCCTGATTCTGCACCCTTGTTAGACCTCCAATCAGCTTCAGAACAGGTTGGTTGCCAGTTAGGTTTTGATGAAACGAGCTATCAAATGATGTTTGATGCGTTAGACCGTACCATGAAAGCAAAGGGAAATAGACTTGCCTATCTTCGCGATTTGTTCTATTCACGACAGAAGGTTGAGAAGTTCTCCTTTGCTCCGATTCGATTACCTTGGCTGAATCCGACACAAGAAAAGGCTGTCAACGAGGTGTTATGGGCAAAAGATGTGGCGGTAGTTCATGGTCCACCGGGAACGGGTAAGACAACAACATTGGTCGAAGCGATCAACGAAACACTGATGCGAGAGAGTCAGGTGATGGTTTGTGCGCAGAGTAATATGGCTGTTGACTGGATTTGTGAGAAGCTTGTCGACCGTGGTATCAATGTTCTTCGCATTGGTAATCCTACCCGAGTGAATGATAAAATGCTTGGTTTCACATACGAACGAAAGTTTGAAGCGCATCCTGATTATCCTCAATTGTGGTCGATTCGGAAGGCTATTCGTGAACTGAGGAACAACAGAAAGAAAGGTTCTGAAAGCTATCATCAGAAGATGGACAGGCTGAAGAGCCGTGCTACTGAGCTTGAAATACGTATTAATGCAGAACTGTTTGGAGAGGCACGTGTCGTTGCTTCCACCCTCGTTGGTGCAAACAGTAGGATAATGGAAGGTCAGAAGTTTACGACTTTATTCATCGATGAGGCTGCACAAGCCCTTGAAGCGGCTTGTTGGATAGCTATTCGTAGGGCATCGAGGATTGTCTTTGCGGGTGATCATTGCCAACTTCCTCCGACGGTAAAGAGCATAGCTGCGCTACGTGGAGGTTTAGGTAAGACACTGATGGAACGCATTGTTGAGAACAAGCCAGAGGTTGTTACGCTACTGAAAGTACAGTATCGTATGAACGAAGAGATTATGCGCTTCTCATCCGATTGGTTCTATGGTGGACAGGTGGAGACCGCTCCGCAGATTAAATATCGTGGTATCCTCGATTATGACAACCCAATGGTGTGGATTGATACGTCAGTTGAAGCGGTCGTTGCATCGTATGATTCAACGGAAAGTGAGGCTAATTCTGTCCCTTCCCAGTTGGATAATGACAAGGAAAACGCCTTCCACGAACAGTTTGTTGGTTCTTCTTTTGGACGTATTAATAAAGGAGAAGCAGAGCTAACACTCAAGACTTTAAAGGATTATTTCACAAAGATAGGCAAGCATAGAGTGTTGGAAGAACGGATAGACGTGGGAGTTATCTCTCCTTATCGTGCTCAAGTGCAGTATCTTCGCAGTCTGATTAAGAGCGAGCGTTCTTCAAGCCCTATCGAAGTCTTATCAGTGTGAACACCGTTGATGGCTTCCAAGGACAAGAACGCGACGTGATACTCATTTCTCTTGTGCGTTCCAATGATGATGGTCAGATAGGTTTCTTGCGTGATTTACGCCGTATGAATGTGGCTATAACACGTGCCAGAATGAAGTTGATAATCCTTGGTAACGTCCAAACAATGACCAAACACGAATTTTACAAGAAACTGTGGGAGAGTCTTCCGCAGTCCTGAAAGTATCTATTCTATTAGCCCAATTGGCCTTATTAGGCTAATTGGGCTAATTCTTTATAAGCCCTATTCTAAAACTTTTTCATTTTAAGACTTCGAGAAATATGTAAATAGGGGTTTGAAAAATTATTACATAATTTCAAAGAAAACATCTATAACTAACGGCAAAAACACATATAAGGAGCAGGTTTGTAACCATAAGGAAATCAATTAGTTACCAAATGACAAAATAAAAGGTGCTTAATAGGACTTCAAAAAGGGCGTAAGTAAGGGTGTTAAAGGGCACCTTTTGCAAGTCAATTAGGCGTCTTTTAGAAGCCAAAAGAGCATGTCTTGGTTTTGAACTGTGTGAAAATAGTTTACAAAGAATCAATATCATAGGAATAATTTGTTTGTAAACGACAGATAGACATCACACCTAATTACATTTATTACATAGTTTATCCGCAGTTCTAAAAACCATCTAATTGGGAGTAGTCATGCCGTGTATGTGGATTAAACTCATTCTATTAACAATCTACGCATTTAGCGGGAGAACCATTTTTTTTGTTTGAATCCAATCAATTTTCTGTCTTAAAAAGTAACAGTACAATAGTCTGAACCAATCTTATGGATACATCTTAATATCTCTTCTTCCCTTTCTTTGGATGGCTTTGAACCCATTGATGTAGTTACGCAGTAGGGAAGCATTGATACCAATGAGTTTTTGCAAACTCAGCAATGTTCAGTTCTTTATGTGTAAGGAAGAACTTTTGTAACGCTGTAGGCTCAGCATCCTCATAGCTGAAACTCTCAAAGCTAATGTCTTCATCTAAGTTGCGCCAGTGAATACCATCAAAACCGATTTGATAGCTTTCCCGCTCTTTGTCAGAAGCCGCAGCAAGGCGAGGGTACCATAAAAGAGATTGACGAAGTGTACGCCCCTCTTCATCCTTACCATATATATATTCTTGGTCGAACCAAATCTTTTTAATATCCATATCTACCTCCTTAATCCTCAAAAATACTCTTTTCCAACGTGAGATAATTATATCTTTATTCTCGTCTATTACAAACTTAATCTTTTTCAATTCGTTATTTTTCAATCCTTTACTGATAGCTAAAACAAAGTCATTTCCATCATAATTATACTTTGCAAAGCCTTCTGCACCTTCCACATGTACGTGGATTGGTTCGTGCTCTCGGCTATAGAAAAAGAACGAAAAACCGTAAAATCGAAATATCTCTGGCATAGTTTTTATCAAGTTTAGTCCGTTACAAAGATAGGTATTAGATTTGATACCTACAAGTATTTTTTGTTTAATTACACACTGAAAAGTGGATTTATATCATTTTTTTATTTACTTTTGTGTCATAAAAGGAAATCTACTATGTTACAACGAGATTATTTTATTCGTTTGATAGAGGAATTCAATGCTGCTATTTCACGCTTTCTTACGAAGAAAGATGATGACCTGAAGCGAGATAAGGACTTGAAAGACCTTTACAGACAGTATGTTGGAGAGTATGATGATTTACGTAATCTCTCCGTTGACGAGCTGTTGACATATGCCAAGGAACAGTGGAAAGAGGAAGAGCGGATAGACAAAATCAATATGGTTGCAGAGTTGCTATATGCTGAAGCAAGCTACAAAGTGCAGCCTTTGCGGCAGATGCTGATGGAGAAATCATATATGTTATTCGACTATGTTGAGGCGAATAGCTCTACATTTTCTATCAGTCGTCATCAGAAGATGGAGGCTATGCGACAAGAGTTAGTCAACAAGCTCTCTCAAATAGATTGATGTTTGAGCGGGTAGATACAAAGAAGAATTATTTAATATCATAATAATATCAAGCTAAACCTAAATCAAATCATTATGCTTGAGAAGAACATTAGAGAACAGATTATCGAGTTGATACACCAGCAGGTGGTACCTGCCGTAGGTTGTACAGAGCCAATGGCTGTGGCATTGTGTACTGCACGTGCAACAGAGTTGTTAGGTCAGAAACCAGAACATATTAGCGTGTTGCTCTCTGCTAATATTCTGAAGAATGCGATGGGAGTCGGTATTCCTGGAACGGGAATGATCGGTCTGCCTATTGCCATTGCCCTTGGTGCTTTGGTGGGTAAGTCAGAATATCAGTTGGAGGTTATCAAGGACCTCACACCTGTTACTTTGGAGGCTGGTAAAACGTTTATCAGTGAGAATCGGATTGATGTCAAACTGAAGGACGGTATCACCGAGAAACTATACATAGAAATCACTTGTGAGGCTGAGGGACATCGTGCCACAGCTATCATCATGGGTACCCATACGAATATTGTCTTTGAAGAGAAGGACGGTACTGTTCTGCTCGATAAATGCAACCCAGTGCAGCTGCTGTCGAAAAAGCACCCCTTTGTCTGAACCTCAATACGGTATGGGAGTTTGCTACAACTACTCCTGTCGATGAGATTGAGTTTATTCTTGAGGCGAAACGTTATAATCTCCGTGCTGCAGCTGAGGCGTTGAAAGGAAACTACGGACATTGTTGGGTAAGATAATGGACCGTCCTTTGAGTCGCGGAATCTTTGGTAATAGCATCTTCTCACACGTTATTGCTAAGACAGCTTCAGCCTGCGATGCCCGTATGGGTGGTGCTTTGATACCAGTGATGAGTAATAGCGGTTCTGGAAATCAGGGTATCTGTGCAACCAATCCAGTTGCTGTCTTTGCGAAGGAGAATGAGAATACACGTGAGGAACTTATCCGAGCACTCACCTTGAGTCATCTGACAGCTATCTATATCAAGCAGAGTCTTGGTGCACTCTCTGCCCTTTGCGGTTGTGTAGTAGCAAGTATTGGTTCCAGTTGTGGTATTACTTATCTGATGGGAGGTAATTATATCAATGTTTGTCATTCAGTAAAGAACATGATAGCCAACCTTACGGGTATGATTTGTGATGGTGCGAAGCCAAGTTGTTCACTGAAGATTTCATCGGGAGTGTCAACAGCTATCCTTTCAGCAACGCTTTCCATGGAGGGCAAACACGTAACTTCTGCAGAGGGAATCATTGATGAAGATGTTGATAAATCTATCCGTAACCTCACAAGTATTGGTAAGGAAGCGATGTGTATTACCGATGATATGGTATTAAATATTATGACAAATAAGTGCAATTAAAAAGATTATTGCATTCCAAACTCAGTCTTATTGTCGAATTATTTTTCATGAAAAGAAGTATTTTTTTGTCGTGAAAATAAATATTTATCTTCATGAAAAAGAATTCTTTTTCATGAAGATAAATTGTTTTTAGCCGTTTTGTTGTGTCGAATGGATGTCATTTCATCCTACGCTCGCTCGTAGGTTACAATCGTGTTAACATACTTCTCAACCTTTATAACACGTATGTTCTCTGGGAGTTTTGGCGCTTCTACACCTTCGTTAACCGTGAAAGGAGCCGATTCTATGCGTATTTCATCCCATAGTCCTGCATCCAAAAAACTCTGTAAAGTCTTTGCACCACCTTCCACGATGAGACTTTTGCTTCTTTTCAGCATAGAGATGCGACAGCACTTCAGCAGGTGTTGCGTATTCTCCAGCTTTTGTCGGTTGACTTGTCAGCACCAATTTCTCTGGATTTGGACCGCTCCATTCCCTCACTGTCAGCTGTGGTTGTTCTAATTCTTCCGTTGTTTTCCCAACGAGTATCGCATCATTCTCCGCCCTCATCTTATGCACCAACATCTTTGTAAAGGGTGTAGAGATAATCAACGGCTGATAATCTTTACCCGGCAAGTTGCCAATGTAAGCTACAGAATATTTTTTAGTACAAGTGGTTACACCATCTTTACTACCATTTATAATATTCGCATCATCAGGGGAATCTCGGTGATTACTCCCCTCCCTATGGGGGAGGGTAAGGGGAGGGCTGGCTGTTGTGTTGAATGGCGTGTTTGTTAGTCTACTTTCTGTCTGTGCCCACTTCAATATCACATAAGGTCGTTTATGTGTATTATAAGTAATAAACCGTTTATTCAGTTCTAAGCACTCTTTCTCCAATACACCCACGGTCACTTCTATCCCTGCTTCGCGAATCTTTTTCACTCCACGTCCTTGCACTTCAGCAAAAGGATCGATGCAACCACAGACGACACGGCGCACACCCTTACTGATAATTAAGTCGGCACAAGGAGGTGTCTTCCCATAATGAGAGCAAGGCTCAAGACTGACATACACCGTTGCTTCACATAGCAAAGCCTCGTCCTCTTTCCTTACAGATGCAAAAGCGTTCACCTCTGCGTGTCCTTCGCCACAGCGTACGTGGTAACCTTCACCGATAATCCTACCCTCCTTGCTCACAATGACTGCTCCAACCATAGGGTTAGGCTTGGCAAGCAGCTGTCCATTACGAGCTAATTGCAGGCAACGACGCATGTATTTTTCGTCAGTTTCTTCTTGTTTCATTTCATTAAAATTCCTATCTTTTGCAGCTATGACATACCAAGATTTATGGCACAGACTCACTCCCTTGTATGATGACGGTGAGGCACAAGCTATCGTTCGGCTTGTGTTAGAGGTGCAGTTTGGCATTACGCTGACCGATATTTATACGGGCAAAGTTAATGAATTATCACGAGAAGCGGAGGAGGAATTAGAGAAAATCATCCTTCGTTTGGAGCGTTTGGAGCCTGTACAGTATGTTTTAGGACGTGAAACCTTTTGCGGACGCACTTTCCATGTGGCTTCAGGCGTATTGATTCCACGCCCAGAGACTGAGGTGCTGTGCCGTTGGATAGAGGAGGATTACAACCGACCTTATTGTGCCTTGCAACCTCCTATGCCCCTACAGGTCTTAGATGTTGGAACAGGTAGTGGCTGTATTGCTGTTACGTTGGCTGCCGACCTACGCAACTCGGCGGTTACGGCGTGGGATATATCGGGTGATGCACTACTTATTGCACGTGAGAATGTACACCAATGGCAGGTTCGTGTTGAACTAAAGATGGAGGATGCACTTCATCCTTCAGCATCAGCTATGCAGCAGAAGTTTGATGTTATTGTGAGTAATCCACCTTATATCTGCGACAGAGAACGAACAGAGATGGAGGGAAATGTACTTGCATATGAACCAGAAACAGCGCTCTTCGTTCCTGATGATGACCCACTACGCTTCTATCGGACAATCGCTGAGTATGGTGTGCAGGCATTATCGGCTGATGGGGTACTTTATTTTGAGACTAATCCATTGTATATTAATGACGTGAAGGAGATGTTAAACATGTTAGGTTATAAGCAAATAGAACTGCGAGAAGACCAGTTTGGTAAGTTCCGTTTCACTAAAGCCATCCGACCATGATACAGAAACGACCCATATTAGAGCCACAAGCCCTGAAGAAACTTGCCGATTTATGTGCGAAAGGCGAACATTGCTCTGGCGAGATGTTAGAGAAGATGCGCAAATGGGGACTGGCAGAAGATGCGCAAGCACGTATTATGGAGAAGTTGATAACGCTGCATTACGTTGATGACAGCCGTTATACCGAGTCTTTTGTGCATGATAAAATCCGCTATAACAAGTGGGGTAGACGAAAGATTGAGCAGGCGTTGTGGATGAAGAAGGTCGATAGTGCTATCTCTTCGCCTATCCTTGATGCTATTGAAGATGAAGAGTATCTTGAAGTCTTGCGCCCATTGTTAGCGAGTAAGTACCGCACAATTAAAGCTGAGAGCGATTACGAACGTTCAATGAAGCTGATAAAGTTTGCCATGGGACGTGGTTTTACGATGGATTTAATCCGCAGGTGTATAGATGGAGGAGTCGTTGCTGCGGATGATGATGTAGACTTCGTAGACGATGACACAGACGATTAGTTTATTGGCTCGCCTGATAGACACCCTTGCTCCTCGTTCATGTACGATTTGTGGTGGGCGTCTGACCGTTACGGAGGAGGTAATGTGTGCTTGTTGTAATCATTGTCTCCCTCGCACGGGTTATGCTAAGTCGAGTTATGACAATAAACTTGTGCGCCTCTTTTGGGGTAGGATTCCCATAGAGAAGGGTACAGCCTTTTTCTTTTATAAAGCCCATTCTGACACCAGTCGTTTACTTTATCAACTTAAGTATGGCGGTCATCCTGAGATAGGTGAGCATCTTGGACGTATTGTTGCTGCTGAGTTCGCACAAGATGGTTTCTTTGATGGAATCACAGCCGTGGTTCCTGTGCCACTTGCTCGCCAGCGTGAGCGAGAAAGAGGGTATAATCAAAGTGTGGAGATAGTGCGTGGTATCAGTGCAGAAACAGGTTTACCCATCTTAGATAAGGTCTTAGAACGTATCAGTTTTCATGGCAGTCAGACACAAAAAGGACGTTGGGAACGAAATGAAAACGTAGAGAAAGCCTTTCACCTCTTCGATGCTTCCCCTTAAACAATCAACACATCTTACTTGTTGATGACGTAATCACGTCAGGTGCCACACTCGTTGCAGCCGCCAAAGAGCTTCTTAAAGGCACGAATGTCAAGATTAGTGTCCTCTCACTTGGCTTTGCGAATAATGATTAAACTGTCTCATTATTCCTTGTATTATTATTGTTAGGCTATAAATAGGAGTCATCCTCGTAAGTAATTAGTAGTTAACAGTATCTGTTTTGGTGGAAGATGCGGATTATTTTTCTCCCTTTTTCTATTGTTGTGTTGATGGTCCGCACGTGATGTGTTGATGGTCCGCACCATTGGTGCGGAGGCTTAACACCAATGCAATTTGTCGTCGGAAAAAGTTGCGTTAGATGATTGTTAGGAAGAGTAATACTACTCAAAGCAAATAAAACCACTCTTTTTATTTGATAGAAGTATCATCTGTTCTTGTTATCTTCTTTTTATAGTCTTTTTATCCTTTAATCTCAGAAAAAAATGTGTAAGTTTGCAGTTAGTATATAACCATAAACTATCAAGATGGAAGATTTAAAGAAAGTCTTTGCAGGCAAACTGCTCGGAATTAAAGCTATTAGTTGCAACCTAACGACCCATTTACATGGGCAAGTGGTTGGAAGTCACCATTCTATTGTGATAACCGCAAGACGTTGTCGTTTCACGATGTACGTTCGTTTGTGAAGCTCGAGTTAGTTCATGCTGTCCTTGAGAACTTCCCTGAGGCTACAGCTGTGGCTGGTGTTGCTACGGGTGCTATCGCACAGGGTATGCTCGTTGCTGATGAGTTGGCATTGCCATACGCATACGTTCGTCCGAAACCAAAGGACCACGGTATGAAGAATCAGATTGAAGGCGAACTCCCTGCAGGTTCTAAGGTTGTTGTTGTAGAAGACCTTATCTCAACTGGTGGCTCTTCTTTGAAGGCTGTTGCCGCACTTCGTGAGGCTGGTTTTGAGGTTGTGGGTATGGTTGCATCTTATACCTATGGTTTCCCAGTTGCTGAGGAGGCATTCCGTGAGGCTAATGTAAAGCTTGTTACCCTCACCGATTATGAGCATGTTGTAGAGAAAGCCCTTGAGACTGGTTATATCAAGGAGTCTGAGGTTTCTATGTTGCATGATTGGCGCAAGGACCCAGCAAACTGGAGAAAGTAATCTCTAATTATTCCGCTGGAAGTAAAGACCTCTCTTTCTTAGGGATTGATTGAATATAATTTTATGTAGAGGACGCATCCTTCGTGCGTCCCTATAGGTAGTTATAAACTTCTATTCCAAGCTGTTCAGCTTTCTTCCAGTTCTTCTCTCTTAAACTCCCCCAATAAAGATTATCAATGACAAAGTTTGAAAGTAGCGTAAAGCAGATTCCCCATTCTCAGCAGAGTGTATACAACACGCTGAGCGATTTGAATAATGTACAGCGTTTGAAGGAACGTCTCCCAGAAGGTTCTACAGGTAATGATGAGATGGATAAGGTGAAAGAAAGATTGCAGAATCTTACCTTTGATCAGGATTCCTTGTCTGTGAATGTTGACCCAGTTGGTCAGATTTCTATGCGTATTATTGAGCGTGAAGAGCCTAAGACGATTAAGTTTGAGAGTGATAACTCACCCTTATCATTCAATTTCTGGATTCAGATACTGCCTGTAACAGAGACTTCTTCAAAGATGAAACTCACGATAGATGCCGATATTCCTTTCTTTGCAAAGGGTATAGTGTCAAGCCTTTACAGGAAGGTATTGAGAAGATTGCCGATGCGTTGGCAATGATTCCATTCGAATAAGACGTTTACCTCCTTCCTAAGGGAGGAGGACTTGATGGGTTTTGTATAGATAAAGAAGTAAGGTATGAAGAAAGTAGTTCAGTCTGTTTTGTTAATGCTTGTAGTGCTATTGTCATCTTGTGGTGATGTAGTTGACTATGAGTATAGTAGTCATCGTAACTTTTTACCTTTCACAACGAGACACATCAAGACCCCATCCTTGCCTCAGCGATGAATCCTTTATCACCGGGTGTGTATTGTACGATAAGAACTAACGTTGTCAGTGGTCGTTATTGTTTCTTCTTTGAGAACAATCAAGGACTGAAATCAAGTGCACCTGTGTGGTTTGATGGGATTGATCTTAGGTTGGAGAGTTGGAAACATGTGGGTTTGAACAATGGACTTATTGTGGGTTATGGCAATTTGGATAACCCTTCTCCTTTCTATGCTTACGACTTACAATGTCCTAATTGCTTCAATACGAATACGCTTCCTTTGCGTTCTTATGAGCTGAAGATAAGTAGTGATGGCTTTGGTACTTGTAGTAACTGTCATCGTAAGTATAACCTTAACACTGGCGGAAACATTGTTTCGGGTGATAGTGGTAAGAAACTGATACGCTATCGTGCAAGCAGTACGGACCCGTATGGCGTTTTGGGCGTAAATTAAGGTAATTAGCCTGATTGGAATAGTTGGTTTAATAGGCGTAATAAGGCTAATTAATAAAAAAACTTGCAAAACCTTTGCCAGTTCGAAGATTTAGCCTTATCTTTGCAAACGGTTTGCCGCAATGGTGGAATTGGTAGACACGAGGGACTTAAAATCCCTTGGCCAGTAATGGCTGTGCGGGTTCGAGTCCCGCTCGCGGCACTTCTTCTTAAATCCTATGCGCATGAAGCGAATAACATACATTCTTTTGTTCTCCCTGCTGTTAGTTTCTTGTGGTACCCGTAGCGGTTACTTCAAGATGGAAGGACGCTTCTTGCATATGAACCAAGGCGAGCTTTATGTGTATAGTCCCGATGGTGGTATTGCGGGTTTGGATACCATCAAGATTGAGGCGGGTCGTTTCTCTTATGAGAAGCCTTGTAGCAAACCTTCTACGTTAATTATCATCTTCCCTAATTATTCAACACAACCAATCTTTGCCGAATCGGGTGAAGCGGTTGAGGTAAAAGCCGATGCTTCCCACTTGAAAGAGATGGAAGTAGAGGGCACGGAGGATAATGAACTCATGACTAAGTTTCGTAAACAGATAGCAAGTGTCTCTCCTCCAGAGGAGTTGAAGTATGCAATCGCATTTATCAAAGACCATCCAGAGTCTGCTGTGAGTGTGTATCTACTCAATCGTTATCTTGTTCAAACAGAGTCTCCTGACTATAAGCAGGCTGCGAAACTTTTACCTTTATTGATAAAAGAACAGCCTGATAATGCCACTTTGGGTCGTCTTCAACGACATCTATCTGAGTTAGGTTCACTGCCTATCGGTAGTAAGTTGCCTAAGTTTTCAGCTAAAGATGTCAATGGAAAGACGGTTAATAACACGACTTTTCAAGGAAAAGAGGTTGTTATTATCAGCACATGGGCAGCATGGAGTTACGAGAGTCTTGATGTCCAACGTGCGCTGAGTGATGCCGTGAAAGCAGGAAAGATAGCTGCTTTGGGTATTTGTGTAGATGCCAATCCTAAGGAAGTAAAGCAGACTTTAGAGCGTGATGGGATTGAGTTTTCCAATGTTTGTGATGGAAAACTACTGAATACACCACTACTCAAAACCTTTGGTCTTAATACTATACCAGATAATATCGTCATTCGCAATGGGAAAGTTGTCGAAAGAAACATCACTGCTAACACCATCCGTCAGCGTTATGGCGCCGAATAAAAACTAATATTGTGCTTGTAAAAACATTCTGTGCAGCTGTTAACGGAATGGAAGTCACCACCGTGACAGTCGAAGTTAGTATCACACGGGGCGTGTTGTTCCATCTTACCGGTCTTGCAGACGGAGCGGTAAAGGAAAGCCATGACCGTATAGCTGCAGCACTTCTTAATACTGGTTACAAGTTTCCTGTAGCCGATATCACTGCCAATCTTGCTCCAGCCGACCTCAAGAAGGAAGGCTCCAGTTTTGATCTCCCATTGGCAATAGCCATCTTGGCTGCCAATGAGAAGATGAGTTGTGACCGTTTGCGAGAGTTTATGCTTGTGGGAGAATTGAGCCTTGACGGTACTTTACAGCCTGTTAAAGGCATACTACCCATAGCTATCAAGGCACGTGCCGAGAAGTTTAAAGGTATCATTGTGCCGAAAGCTAATGAGCACGAAGCGGCTGTGGTAGACACGTTAGAGGTCTATGGAATGGATAATATCCTGCAAGTAATTGACTTTCTCAATGGTACATCTACTCCAGAACCTTGCTTTGTAGATACACGGAAAGAGTTTTACGAGCATCAATATGCTTTCGATCTCGACTTTGCTGATGTCCGTGGGCAAGAGAATGTGAAGCGAGCATTAGAGGTGGCAGCGGCTGGTGGGCATAATCTTATCATGGTTGGACCACCCGGAAGTGGAAAGAGTATGATGGCAAAACGCCTTCCTTCCATCCTCCCTCCTTTGTCTCTTTCAGAAAGTTTAGAAACAACTCAGATTCACTCGATAGCCGGTAAGTTACGTCGTGACACAGGACTGATTACGCAACGTCCTTTCCGTAGCCCTCACCATACTATCTCTGAGGTTGCACTCGTGGGTGGTGGGGCCAATCCGATGCCGGGTGAGATAACCCTTGCACATAATGGAGTGCTCTTCTGTGACGAGTTACCAGAGTTTAATAAACACACTTTAGAGGTTCTTCGACAGCCTTTGGAGGATCGTCATATAACGATTTCACGTGCCAAGTATACGGTTACTTACCCTTGTAGTTTCATGTTTGTAGCAAGTATGAATCCCTGTCCGTGTGGCTATTTTGCTGACCCTACGCATCATTGTGTTTGTACGCCAGGGCAGATTCAGAAGTATCTTGCTAAGATTTCAGGTCCGTTAATGGACAGAATTGACATTCAGTGTGAGATAGCACCTCTCCCCTTCAAAGATATATCACAAGCAACACCGGGCGAGCCGAGTGCTGCTATTCGTGAACGTGTTATCCGTGCGCGTGCTATTCAGACCGATCGCTTTAGCAGTTATCGTAATATTCATTGTAATGCGCAGATGTCTGAGCGTATGATTCATGAGTTTGCCGAGCCTGACGAAGCCTCTATTAAGTTACTCCGTGATGCTATGGAGCGTTTGAAACTGTCTGCTCGTGCCTATAACAGAATCCTAAAAGTAGCACGTTCGATAGCTGATTTGGAAGAGTCAGAGGCTGTACAAGTGCAGCATATCGCTGAGGCAATAGGGTATAGAAACTTGGATAGGAGCGACTGGGCTGAGAGATGAGACCGCTCTCAGCCTTATAAAGATAAGGAAAACTAAGAAAACTATGACCCCTAAGATTACTCGAGATTCTAAGACAACTATATAAAGAAGAAATACAATAACACCCAAAAGACTTAACAAATATATAAAAAAACAAATTCAAAAAGACTATGAGAAAGTTGTTTGCTTTCGTGTTGTTGCTGCTACCGTTAGCAGTATCAGCACAGACGGATAAGACATTTATGTCTGTAGACTGGGATAGGATAAAGGCAGAAGTAAATGCTAACCCACAGCGTGTTCAGCAGTTAGTTGACATTCTTATCAATGTTGATGCTGATACCACATTGACTGCTGAGGACAAAATCTTGGCTGTTTATGGACGAACTTACCTTAATAATGGTAGAGATATGTTCATGGAACTTGATATGTCGAAAGCCAGGAACGAAGGTAAGTTTGATGTTGCTGCTACGCTTGCGGATAAAGGTTCTTGCCAGCAATCCGCTTAATACCAATGCTATTGTGTCTAAGATTTATCATTTTAGAAAACTTTCAACCACCGAACCTGATAAATCATGGATGTTGAGCGATAGCCTTAAGGTCTATTCTGTTCGTTTATCACGCATTCTCGATACAATCTTCATGACTGGTGATGGTAGTAAGGAACACCCTTTCTCCGTGACATCAGTGGGTGATGAATATAATCTTGTTTACTTCTTCTTTGGTATTCCTAAGGTGAATAGTCAGATGGTAGTCGGTAGTTGTGACCGTCTTATTTTGGGCGAAACGAATGCTAATTACACTTCTTCTGACATTTACTTTGATGTAAAACGCGTCTTTGAAATCGAGAAATCTATGTTTGAACAGCAAGGAGGAAAGGGGAAGTAAGTTGGGTTCAAAAGGTGCTTTCACGCTTTTCGTATTTTTCTTTATTAAGATATCATAACAGTCATACCCCTTTCCATTTGGGAAGGGGCTTTTTGTTGGTTTAGCTCTACTTTTGTAATTATTTTTCACACCTTTGCTTTTAAAAGATGCTCTTTTGGCTTCGAAAAGACGCCCAATTGGCTTGCAAAAGATGCCCTTTTGCGGTCCAACTAACGCCCTTTTGAAGTCCAATTAAGCACCTTTTGAAATGCTGTTTTGTAAGTATTTGATTACTTGTTAGTTACACTTGGGGTCTTGTTATTCGTTAAAATGCTCTTTTGGAATGTTTTTTTGCTTCGTGTTGTAAACAAATTTCATATCAGTTAAGCGGTTTTCACGTCTGTTCTAATACGCATGATTTATAGTGTAAACACTTTCTTGCTTCTCTTCCGACGCACTAACGATAACTGACTTAGTGTATAGAAGAGAAATAAGAGTGATATAATGGTTCATGCTAATTCTATGAAAGGAAACTATAGGTTCTCACTTTCAATCGTTTTTCTATTCTTGTTTTTGAAGTTGCTTAGGAATTACTGTCAGTAGAAAGAAAAATCTTTATGATTGTACAAAAATGCCTTTTTTTGAGTATATTCTATGATCCAAAAATGATTTTTAACCTATCTTTCTTTTTAAGTTTTTGTAGGGTAGAAATCAGTCTATAGTCAGTATGGCTTAAAGTCGTTGAAACCTCAATTTTTGCCCATTTCATCGATAATTTCGATGCTTAAAGGGCGTTTCAAAGCAATGTAAAAAATCAGTCTTTCTGCTTGTTATCCAAGTCGTTTATGGTTTGTTGTAAACTGATGTTAAAAAGAACGAGGTATGAGGTTTTCTATATAGATTAAAAGTTTTGTTAGATGTTAATACTTGTTGTTAAAGCTTATATTTGTTATTATATTTATTTGTATATTATATATCGTAAGTTATTGATAATCAGTGAAAGAGTATTTATAAAATTCATACACATCTTGTTATTATCTATTATAAAGCCCCTAATTTCGTGTATCTTTGCATACACCTTTTTAAAAAGGTTCCCGTTTACAAAGACAGGAAATAATTTTTAAAAACATAAATCAAATTAACAATCATGAAACCATTGCAAACTGAGAGCAGTTCATGGCATAAGATTCTTGCCGTATTGGTGGGACTCATCTGCACCTTGAACGTAGCAGCTCAACAAATCAATGTAAAAGGTTCAGTAACTGACCAGCATGGTGACCCTATCATCGGCGCAACCATTATGGAGCAGGGAACCAAGAATGGTGTGGTGACAGATATCGATGGAAACTTCGCACTGTCTGTTGCAAGTCCAAAATCGCGACTCCGTGTGACTTATATCGGTTATAAGACTCAGGAGTTACCTGTGAACAATCAGACCGATTTCAAAATCAAGTTGCAGGAAGACGCTGCTAACCTTGATGAGGTCGTTGTCGTTGGTTACGGTACGATGGATAAGAAGGAGTTGACCTCAGCTGTCTCTCACGTATCTTCTAAGAACTTCACACAGGTAGCAAGTGTAGACCCATCTATGATGATTCAAGGTAAGGTGGCTGGTGTTAGTATTACCAATACTGGTGCTGGTGACCCTAACAATCAGGCAAGTATTCAGGTGCGTGGTGTCTCATCTCGTGCTGCAGGACTTGGTCCATTGATTGTCATCGATGGTGTTCCAGGTGGTAACCTTACTAATATTAACCCAAATGATATCGAAAGCTACGACGTCCTCAAGGATGGTGCAGCTTCTGCTATCTATGGTACACGTGGTTCTAATGGTGTCATCCTCGTTACAACTAAGAAGGGTGCACGCGACGGAAACCTCCACACCTATTATAATGGATCTATCGCTTTAGATGTCATTAAGAAGGACCTTGATATGCTCTCACCTGATGAGTATCGTGCCAACCGATTGGCTTCTGGTACTGGTTATGACCTTGGTGGTTCAACAGACTGGATGAAGGAAGTGAGCCGTGTTGGTGTTCGCACTGTTCATACATTGACACTTAGTGGTGGTAATATCAAGTCTAATTACCGTGCATCGGTAGACTATCGTGATGCAAGGGGTATTGATAAGTACTCTGGTCGTCAGGAGTATGGTGCTCGTATCAGCTTGAACCATACAACCAACAGCGGTTTGATAACCTTCGGTTTGAATATCGCTCCACGTGTTGCCTATCGTAAGAACGCTACTTGGGATGTGTTCCGCAATGCCTTGGAGGCTAACCCAACTACTCCTATCTGGGATCCACAGAACCCTGCGCTGTACTATAACTTTAAGGGACAGCCTGCTGACTGGAACCCTATTGAGCAGGAGAAGAGACGTAAAGATACTGGTACAACAAAGTTGATTGACTGGGATGGTACCGTTAAGTTGAATCTCTTCCCATTGTTATTGACCAATCCTGGAAAGCAGGTGTTGACAACACAGTTGACATTCGCTGACCATCAGTATGATAACTATAACCAGTGGTTTAGCCCATCAACCAACACCCGTACGATTAATGCAGGTCGTGATGGTGAAGCTTCACAGAGTTATGGCAAGGAGTCTCTCCATAGTTTGGAGTGGATTAACAACTATAGCAACTCTTTTGGTAATCACAACTTAAAGGCTATGTTTGGTTACTCTTATCAAGAGGCACTGTACTCAGGCTTCAATGCAGAGAATAAGGACTTCCCTAACGATGCTCTTGAGGACAACAACTTAGGAACAGGTAAGTTCATGAAGAAGAAAGACGAGCTTGGTATGGGTTCTTATAAGAATGGTTACAAGCTGATTGCATTCTTCGGACGTGTAAGCTATGACTGGAAAGGGCGCTACATGTTGACAGCTTCTTTGCGTCATGAAGGTTCAACAAAGTTTGGTGAGCATTACAAGTGGGGTAACTTCCCTGCTGTGTCTGCAGGTTGGCGTATCTCTGACGAGGCCTTTATGGCAGGAACAAAGAGTTGGTTGACCGACTTGAAGCTCCGTGCTGACTTCGGTGTGACAGGTAATCAGGACTTCGGTTCATACAAGTCACTTGACACAATGACGGGCTTTGGTTATTATATGTATAATGGCAAGTCTTATCAAGTATGGGGTCCTGGTAAGAATCCAAACCCTGACTTGCACTGGGAGAAGGGTAAGAACTGGAACGTCGGACTTGATTGGGCGTTGTTCAATGGTAACCTCTTCGGTTCTTTCAACTACTTCAATCGTACACAGCAAGACCTCTTGGGTGATTATAACGTGACTGTTCCACCTTATTTGTTTACGACTACTTTCGTGAACGTAGGTACTATGCGTAACACTGGTTTCGAGTTTGATGTAACTTGGAATGCTATTAAGAAGAAGGACTTCACCTATACGCTCAATGTTGTAGGAGCAACAATGGGTAATGAGTTCGTTAAGTTCAGCAACAGTAAGTTTGTTGGTCAGGACTTCTATTACATGGTTGATACACAGGATCCATACCCATTCCATACATTACAGCGTATCGAGAAGGGACGCCGTATCGGTAGCTTCTATATGTGGAAGTATGCTGGTATCACTCCTGATGGTAAGTGGATTGTATATGACAAGGATGGTGATAAGATCTTAGCAGACAATGCTACAGATAATGATCGTCAGTTTGTTGGCAATGGTCTTCCAAAGTTCACGGGTTCTATGACACATAGTTTCCGTTATAAGAACTTAGATGCTTCATTGTTCTTCCAGACAGCTTTGGGCTTTGATATCTTCAATATCCATGACTTCTATTATGGTATTAAGAACTTCCAAGGTAATGTAATGGATAAAGCATACAGTAAGAACCTTGCAGTAACACAGAACCCTATCGTCTCAGACTACTTCCTTGAGCCTGGTGACTACTTGAAGCTCTCTTCTGTAAGTCTTGGTTATACCTTAGATATGAAGAAGAAGTATCTTAGCTCTGTTCGTATCTATGCAACAGCAACCAATCTCTTTACGATTACGAAGTTCTCTGGTGTAGACCCTTCTACCTATCAGATGAATGGCTTGACACCAGGTGCTACGGGTTCACGTACATACTATCCATCAACACGCCAGTTCATGTTAGGATTGCAAGTTGACTTCTAAAAACAATCGTTCAATCATTTAGATAATGAAAAAGCAATGAATAAGTTATATAAATACGCAGCATTGTTAGCAGTGCCTGCGGCTCTTATGACAGCCTCAAGTTGTACTGATCTTAGTGAGACACTGTACGACCAAGTGGCATCAAGCAACTATTATAATACGAAGGATGACGTTATCCGCGCAGTACTTCGTCCATTCGAACATGGCTTCTGGAGTATCCAGAGTCGCCATGTATTGAATGAAGAAACAGCCGACCAATTGATTACTCCTACCCGTGAAGACTGGTGGGATGATGGTGGTCGTTGGGCTCGTATGCACCGCCATAAGTGGATTAACACGAATGGTGAGGCTCAGTCTGAGTTCAATGGTTGCTATCAAGGTATCGGACAGGCTAATAAGGTAATCGAAGACCTTAACACACTCTCTGCGTCAAAGTTTGGTTTTTCAGAAGCAGAGTTCGCTAACCTTCGCGCACAGAACCACGTTCTCCGTGCATGGTATTATCTTCGTCTGTTAGATGCGTTCCGTAATGTCTACTACTCTGTTGGCTTCAAAGACCTATCACAGAACTCTAAAGGCCAGGTTCCACCACGTCAGATCTTCGACTTTATAGAGAAAGAATTGAAGGATGCTTTACCTGATTTGGTTAAGAAGGCTTCCCTCGGTGGTAATGGCAACATTGAAGGTCAGTGGACACAAGCTGGTGCAGCTGCATTGTTGGTTCGCTTGTATATGAATGCACAGGTTTATGTTGGTGAAGACCGCTATGCTGATGCAGAGAAGTATGCACAGGACATTCTTGATGGTAAGTATGGTACATACGCTGTAGCTGACCGTTGGGACGCTGCTTTCGATTGGGATAATGACAAGTGCGATGAGGTTATCTTCGCATTCCCAAGCTCTCAGGGCGAGACACACTGGCACTACAAGGGTGATGTTTATTGGTGGACTACTCCATCTAAGGCCAATGACTGGCTGAAGGATAAGAAATGCAAGGAGGGTTCACACAACCTCAAGTACTCTGCTTCACCATCTTATAACCCTAAGGGAGAGAAGTATAACTTCGAGTTAGGTATGCCTATCGCTCAATTCAAGAAGTATCCATCAGACGTTCGACTAAAGATGTACAAGAACTTAAACAATGGTCGACGTGAGGGTATGTTCATCTTCGGTAAGATTCAATATATTGATGATGACGGACATCCACAGTATTTGAAGGATCACAACGGTAGATATGTTCTTGACATACGTGATGCTGTTGGTAAGTTCGGTGCTACTGATGGTAGCAAGTGGCTCAATAAGACTGAAAGTAGACTTGAGGATGGTGACGACAACTCTGGTTGGATGTTCGCTAAGTATCCTCTCTATCCAGATACTGAAGAGGATCTTCAGCTTGAAGCAGACTACTGTGAGATACGTCTCCCAGAGATTATCTATAGCCTTGCAGAGTGTAAACTGCGCAAGGGAGATGCTACTACAGCAGGTAAACTCTTGAACATGGTACGCAAGCGTAACTATCCTTCTTCTGATTGGAGCACTGTTCTCTATGCCCCAGAAGGTACAGCAACCCTCGATATGAAGGAGATGTTGGCAGAGTGGGGACGTGAGTTCTTCGCAGAGGGACGTCGCCGTATCGACTTGATTCGCTTTGGTAAGTTCGAAGATGCATGGTGGGATAAGGAGGCAGATGCCGATAAGCACATCGAAATCTTTCCATTCCACCCAGACATCATGGGTGCTCATAAGGACATGAAGCAGAACCCTGGTTATGATGGCAACTAATTTATTAAATGATTAAAACCTATTCGTAAGATGAAATCAATAGTTAAATATGGTATGGCGCTATTGGCTCTTTTAGCGCCAATAACCTTCCAATCATGTCATGATGATAAGGATATCGTGGTCATAACAGAAGAGCTTCCATTGAAGGTTGATCATCTCTATATGGTGGGCGATGCTACCCCTGCTGGGTGGAGTATTGACAATCCATTCGAGATGACACGTGATACAGAGAATAAATATCTCTTTACTTATCATGGTAAACTAAAGACTGGCGAGATTAAGTTGCCACTCTCAAAGGGTGACTGGGGTGCTACATTCGTTTATGCACCTGCTGCTGATACTGAAATCAATGATAAGGGTGTTGCCAGCGATGCGATTGATATTCGCAAAGGTGGTGCTGATAATAAGTGGAAGGTAACAAAGACCGGTATCTATACCTTCGCTGTCGACCTCCGCACACGTAAGCTTACAGTTACTTATGAGGGTGAAGAACCAGCAGGTCCAATCCTTCCTATCGAGTCTGAATGGTTGTCATTTATCGGTAATGCAACGCCATACGGTTGGGATATTGATGGCTTGAAAGCAAAGGTACAGGACGGTTCTGCTAAGTTTGCTAAGACCTCTTCTAATCCTTTACAGTTTACATATGAGGGTCATTTAAACTTAGGTGAGTTCAAGTTGTCATTTGACAAATCAGATGGATGGAACAACTTGATTCAAGCACCTGTAGCTGATTGTGAGTTCAACCATGATGGTCCTGCAAAGCAGGGTATGGTTGTTGGTGGCGATGACAATAAGTGGAAGGTAACAGAAGCTGGTACTTATACTATTGTATTCGACCTCACAAAGCATGAAATCAAGGTAACGAAGTTTGTCGCTGATGCACCTGCTCCAGCTGCACCATCACCTTGGGATACTGAGAATGTATATATGATTGGTAGTGCAACTCCTGCTGGTTGGGTAACTGATAATGGTGTTGCTTTCACTAAGTCAGGCGATCATATCTTCTCAATTGAAGTTCAGTTGGCTGAGGGCGAAATGAAGTTTATGCTCGATAAGTCTGGTTTCTCAAGCGATAAGCCTTATTTCTTTGCTCCAGAAGAGAACACAGTCATCAACGAAACAGGTGTAGCTAAGGATGCACTTGCCTATGGTACTGAAAGTTCTTATGGTGACAAGAAGTGGAAGGTCACTAAGGCTGGAAAGTATAAGCTGACACTTGACTTGAAGAACAAGAAGTTCAAGGCTGAATACGTAAGCGCATAACAGAGTTTAAAAACATAAATAACCGGTTAGCTGGTGCTCCAATGCATGGGTTTGTAAGTATAATGCATGGATTTTATTAGGCTAAAGGCACACAGCTACCGGTTAAAACTACTTATGATAGAATAAAACAATGAAGAAATATTTTTTAGCAAGCTTGGCTTTCGCTGCTCTTCTGACAAGTTGTAACAGCAATGAATGGGATGTAACCAGCGATCTGAGCGTTGATAAGACTGACCCAACAGTAGGTCTTACACCTGTTGCAGAGGCTGAAGGTATGGACTATGCGCCACTTTACTGGAGTGTATATGGTCATCTTCGTGCACAGGAGAAGGCTGGCTCATTCCCAAATATCTTCACAGAGCAAGACTGGGATGAGGCTATTGACTACGTAGCAACCAATCTTAAGTCACATGGCTATGACATGCTTGTTACTGATGGTTTCGCTTCAATGAGTGGTGACGATGGTTACATGACACGTTATAGCCGCACTGCAAAAGATGAGAGTTCTCCTGAAGTTCCTTTGACAACTATTGTTGCTAAGTTGAAGGCGAAGGGTCTGAAACTTGGTGTTTACGATAGCCCATTCTGGTATCATTATACCAATCCTAATGCCGTTATCCCAGGAACTGATGGTATCAAGGTGAGCAGTCTGGCTTACGATCCAGCAAAAGATAAAGACATTAAGCATCCTGGTTCAAAGGATCAATTTGGTTGGGTAGTAACAGATCACCCTGGTGCAGAGCAGTATTTTGAAGGATTCTTCAAACACTATTCTGATTTAGGCGTGAAGTTCGTACGTATGGACTTCCTCTTGGTATGAAGATGGTATGAACTATACTGACGTTATCGATAAGGGTTATGGCCGTGAGCGTTATGTAAAGGGTATGCAGTGGATTAACAAGTATGCACAGAAGTATGGTGTATATGTTTCACTTGTAATGCCTCACTTGCGTAACAATGCTCTCATCGAGAGATATGCAGGTAATATGGTACGTATTGATGCCGATGCTCTTGAGGGTTCTTGGTATCGTTTCTCTGATAACAACCGTGGTAGTCTTCGTGGTGGATGGCCAAACTCTGAGAATGCCTTTGATGGTTTCATCAATTGGTCAAAGATTTCTGGTCGTAAGAAGATTCGTCTTGATGGCGACTTCATTCGTATCGGAAGCTATGCTGATGATAATGAGAAGATGTCTGTAATCTCTCTTCCTTTGATGGCAGGTGGACCTATCTCTATCACAGATATGCCAACTGGCGACGACTTGAAGTTCTTCCAGAACGACGAGATGCTTGCTTTGCAGAAGGATGGTTTTGTTGGTCAGCCATTAGAGCGTAACCTCTGGAACACTGATGGTGAGGTATGGTACGGTCAGATGAAGGATGGCTCTTGGGTTATCGGTCTCTTCAATCGTGATCAGGCATCTGCAACTCGTTCTATCGACTTGACAAAGGTTGGTATTACTGGTACTTGGTCTGCACGTGATCTTTGGAAGCATGCTGATGAGGGTACTGTAAGCGATAAGATTGAGGCAGTCATCCCTGCACATGGCTGTAAGATTATTAAGCTGACAAAGTAAAGACCTTACCTGCTGATTACTTAAATCAGTAGAAGATTATAAACAATCGGGCCAAACGGACGAAAACGTTTGGCCCGATTTTGTTATTGGGGCTTATTGGGCTTATTTGGCTAATAAGGGCAATTAGCCTAATAATTTTTATAAGCCTTATTAGCCCTATTAGGCTAATAAGTCCAATAAGCCCAATAGGACTAATAGCTTATTACTTTGTTATAATTTTTCACATCCTGATTTTTAATAGATGCTCTTTTAGCATCGAAAAGACGCCCAATTGGCTTCGAAAAGATGCCCTTTAAGGCTCTTACTAACGCCCTTTTGAAGTCCAATTAAGCACCTTTTATTTTACGTCTTGTAAGTGCCTGAATTCATGTTAGTTACAAATGTGACTCTAATAGCCCTTTTTCGCCTTATTCTTCATGAAAAACACGCTTCCTTTGTAAATATATTTCAAACAGGTTCTTCGTTGTATTCAAGTTGTTTAAGTTTGCTGTTATTTACAATAATAGTCTTTTACAGACCATTTGGTAGCCATTAGTTCAGCAGAAATAATAAGATGGAGACTTACTCAATTTCTATCGCTCCATCCTTATTTAGTTTCAGATGAGGTTTCTTCTCGGGTATAGTCGCTTGTATTTCTGTTGGTTTGGCAGGGGTTGTTTTGCGACTTACACTTGTCTTGTTGTTTGTAGAGGAAGAGTGATTAGAACGTGCAATTGCTGTTTTCTTCTGTGACTTAGCCATAGATTTATTTGCTGTCGCTGATTTACTCTTAAATGGAACAAAGCGGGTAGTCATTGGTTCTAACTCATCATCGTACTCACTCTCGTATTCTCTATATTTATAGGTAATACCTTTGTCTGAAATAATGGTGTCAGCCATGCATATCCCATTACGATACCTCGCACGTCGTATAATATTCTTTCCTTTCTTATCATATTCGTATGTCATTCCATTTAATTTACCGTTATGATACATTTGTGTAAAGTAAATGGCGGGCGTTTCATCTGCACTTTGTATAGGGTGGTACATTGTTGATTTACCTTCAAATATACCATGGTCATAGTTAATGATAGCCTCTATCTTTCCAAATTCATTGTAATACTTAATTGTCCCATGTAGCTTTCCTTCTTGATAGTTAAGCTCTGAATAAAGTGTTCCGTCTATTGTGTAATTAATGCAAGAGCCTTCTTTAAATCCCCATACCTTATTTATGTGATAGATGCTTTTAATTTGTCCATTGTCATAGGTTTCTACTATCTTCTCCTGTGCGTTACACGCTAAAGGTAGTGCGATTAGAGAGGTAGAAGTAATTTTTATCTTTATCATATTATATTCGTGTTTAATACTTATTACTTTTGGAACCTTGTGTTTAGTAGTAAACTTATATTCGTATTTCAGATAACCTTCCTTTAAAGTAAGGCTCGCTATATAGTCTTCGTCTTCAGTATTATCGTTATCCTTGGTCGCTCTAAACCATATCTTTTGATTATCTCGTATAATGCCCTGAATCTTCAGTGGAAGCTCAAAGGCGTGTGTCCAAAGTATAACGCCATTAGTGTTTCTCAGCTGAAGAATCGTTGGTGCATCTTCCGAGATACTAGCATTATACTCTATAAGGATATACTTCGAGTCTTGGTAGTCAATCTTTGAGTTGAAACCAGTAAACCAATCTGTTATTGCGTTGTGACTAATCATTCGCTTGTCACCACGCGGAGAATCAGTCACACCATACAGGAAGTAACCAGCGTCTTGAGGGTCTCCTAAGTGATACATGAAGCGTATTCTCCATAAGCGGTTGAGGCTCTTTTGGCTAGAGGATTCGCTCGCTTCCTTACGATCTAATATATAAAATACACTATCCTTAACCTCACCATTAAGCTCAGAAGTGGGTAGTTGCTGGGCGTATTCATAGGCGTCCTTCGTATAAAGACGGTTTGTAGCTGGGAAATAATAATAGGTTTCTGCCAAATTGTTGGTGACCTTGAACCCTTCACCTACGCCCGCAGTACTTGCGTGGTCTTCGTAGGTATCAGAGATAAATTCTACTGATGAGATACCACTTGACATTGCTTTCTTCTTGGCGAAGATAGTCTTTGAGACATCCTTTAGCGTGAGTGTCTGTGGGTCTATCTCAAGTATAAACTGGCTAGGAATCGTGATATACCACTTCTTGGCTTGGTTCAGATGTTGTATCTGAAGCATGTGGAAAGCTGTCATACCAACCTTCCTTGCATCGTCATCACTGATGAAAAGTTTGTCAGCAAACACCTTCCCACTATCTGGATCGACGAATCCATAATAGTAACCTGATGGTGGTGTCTCGTCGTCAGAATACCAGTTACTGAAACTACGGTCGGTTAAATAGAAGAAACAAACACGTCCGTTATACTTTACTGGGACAATAGCTCTATATGTATCCTCAACGCTAATAGAATCGCGCGAACTAACACTTGGACTGGAAGATCTCAATCCGTATATTATCATAAAGAGTAGAAAGAAAGTGATAACACCTATGATGGCGAATACTTTGGCTATACTAGTTATAGAGACGTTGGAGTTTCCATTGAAGCTGGAAAAGCCTCCATTATCAAAGTGATGTTTGACATGAACGGTTATATCATCGTCATCCAAGAAATATTCTGTCCCACAGCTTTTACAGCGATAGAGTTTGTCCCCCAATTGGACATGTTTCTCACTACCACAATTCGGGCACTTTATGGGTCTTATCTTTGTTGACATTGTATTACTTTATCTGTACTTTTATTAATACTTAGTGCTTCTTTACTTTATGATTTCTATCAAACTTATATTCGTATTTTAGCTTGCCTTCTTTCAATGTGAAGCTTATTATGTAATTTTCGTCATAATGTTCTGGGGTCTTTTTACTTGCACTAAACCATATCTTACGATTGTCTCTTATAGCAGCATAAAGCTGTATAGGATGCTCAAGAGAACGTGTCCATAGAATCTTTCCATTAGTGTTTCTTAGCTGAAGAACAGCTGGTGTATTCTCCGAGATATTGGTTTTTATACCAAATAAGTATGTACGTTGAATCTTGTAAAAATAATGTTTGCATCGAATCCTGTGAACCAGTCTGATATTTGCTGACAACCAACTACTTGTATGTCTTTAGCCACAAAATCGTATTTCTTGTTTGAGGGATTGCTAAGGTATTTAGGATTCCCAAGGTGATACGTGAATTGTATTCTTGTTAGCTTGTTTTGATTTTCTTTGCTTGAAGAGGCATTAGACTTCTTGCTTTCTAATATGTATAATACGCTATCACGCATCTCTCCTTTTAATTCAGATGATGGTAGTTCCTTTGCGTAATTATAGGCTTCTTCTGTATATAGATGGTCTGTGGCAGGGAAGTAATAGTAAACTTCTGCCAAGTTGTTAGATATTTGTAAGCCCTCATCTCCCTCTAATGAAAAATCAAAGAAATCGCATGTTCGATAGATAAAATCCACTGATGAAATCCCACTTGACATTGCTTTCTTATTAGCAAATATAGTCTTTGAGATATTGTTCATAGTGAGTGTTTGCGGATTAATCTCATAGATAAACTGCTTAGGAATGAGGCATAACCACTTATCTGCTTGGTAAAGATGCCATATCTTAAGTTCATTAATCGATGTCATATCAACTCTTTTGCTCTCATCGTCACTGATGAGGAGCTTATCAGCTAACACTTTCCCAGTCTGTGCATCGACAAATCCATAATAGTAACCATCGGCTAAAGTCTTATCATCATCAATCTTATAATCAATATTACGTTCCGTTATATAGAAGAAACAAACTTGTCCTTTATGCATCATTGGAAGGATGATATCATATTGATCCACTACACTAATGGAGTCATTTGAGAATAAGTGACTTGAGAAAAGACAATTTTTCCCTTTGTTAATTCCATCCCACAAAAACATAGCACCATACAGAAACAAAAAGACGATACCAATAACTACGAAATTCCTCTTCGTATTGCTAAAGGAGTTTTTAGGTTCTCTTTTAGGTTGCGTAAAAGCCATCGTAGTTAAAATCATGCTTGACATGAATTGTTATGTCATCGTCATCTAAAAAGTATTCTGTCCCACAGTTTTTGCAGCGATAGAGTTTTTCATTCAATTGATCATGCTTCTCGCTACCACAGTTCGGGCACTTTATTGGTCTTATCTTTATTGACATCGAATTACTTTCCTGTATGTTTATCGTTTTTTATAGTGTATGGTTAGATAACATAAAATAACTTCTACAGCTGTAAAGATGGCAAAGAGAATTATCCACCAGTTATCTTTTACACTACTTGGTGCTATTAATCCACTGACAAACTCTACTACTCCTGCAATAAGGAAGAGCATACCAAGACTCAAACGATGCGTACGCTCAGCACCAAGAGCAAACAACATTACAACTAACAGAGTGTTGACTATAATGGTAACACTCGTGTAGAGCATGTTTGCCAAAAGGATAGACAGAGAGGACGAGACCTGCAATGATATTGACAAAGAGGACAGATATGGCGGGGATTAGGACTTTATTCATAATTTAGAAAGTATTTCGTTCTTCTTTTGTTCATATTCTTCATTTGTGATGAGCTGCTCATCCAAGAGTTTTTTGAGCTTTCGTAGACGTAGAGTAGGGTCACTATTGGTATCGCCCGACTTAAATATGTCTTGTGCTAACTGTAGGCCTGCTCCCATTTGCAGGCCTGCTCCAGCCAGTCCACCTTCATTCTTTGCAGCATCACGTAAGGCTCCTAACTTCTGCAATCCAGTGTAATCAAGGTCTACCTCGGCTGCTGCATACTTCTCAGTAGTCATGTTTGCAATCCTACCAATGCGTCCCATCGTTTCGTCATCGAATGTAACAGAAGTGATACGGAAGTCGGTTAGCTCCAAACCTAAGCGTGATAACTCCTCTGAAGTCTTCTCTTGTAACTCCTTAGAAAGCTCACCTATGTGGCTATCCACTTCTCGGTAAGGGTAGGCTTTGACTGCAAGAAAGGCTGTGAGTGGCGTCACAATACGTGAAGATACGAGTTCTTGCACATCCTCTGCATAATAGTCTGCGACCGTTCCAAGCAGTGTGACAAACATTTGAGATGCATCTTGTATCTTTACAGAGAAGTTTCCACAAACTCCGAGAGCCACTGGTAATTGATAATCAGGCTCTATGTATTTCACTGGCGAAGCAGTTCCCCAAAGGATGTTCACCATCTCCGCTGTACGGAAGAAGTAGAACCTCATCTTATGGTCGCTCTCTGCTTGCTGAGAGATGTTAAGCAATGTGGTGATAAAAGGATGGTTGTCAGACTCCATCTCATACACTCCTGGTTCTGTAAGTGTGGCTCTCACCTGTCCATCATAGACGATAATGCAACCCTGACCAGGTGCAATAATAAGTTTACTAGCGTTCTTTATTTCATCTGTTGTGGTTTCCAGTTGATGAAATAATAGGTTAGGCTTCTGTTCTTTCCATTCTATGACGGTTCTCAGTTGGCGTTTGAAAATATCTTTTAATCCCATAGCTTTATCCTTTCAAATTCGTTTAATAATTGTTGTGAAATAAGTTGCAACGTCTTCATTGATTACTTTTAATATGCAAATGTAATGATTTGAATTGGAAAGAACAAAAAAAATAGTAGGAAAAGGTGATTCTAACCCTGTTCTAAAAAAAGTTCATTCAGTTATAATATTTAGTTAACCCCAAATGCGTTATAAGACCATAAAAATATGTAGTTTTTTTGTTACTATGGTATTGTTTCCTAACATCTTTTCTTTTCTTATCGGCATCTTGTCTGTCTTTTGTAACTTGACGTAACTCGCTACGCCTGCGCCCAAAACCATACAATCTGCTCGATAATAAAACAAAATATGGTTAGGCGCTAATGAGCGATTTGAGTAAAAAAATACGAATATACAAGCCTTCTAACATCTTAAGAATGCAATTCAATCATCTTAGATCTTGATTCTATTTATCTTATCATGACATTCATACAATATACTATTCTTGGGGTAGATATCCTCAAATGCTATTCCACAAATGTTGTATGAATACGAAAAACAGCTCCCAAACCTTTATAAAAGATTCGGGAGCCGCATGGTTCGTTCGCTTCTTCTGGTAATGTCATACAGCATTGTGTTCCGAGAAGAATACTGGTGTCGCTTACCAGAAAGAAAAAGGAACGTCAAGGATGGGATGTTGAACCACCCATTAAATAATTCAGAGAGTATCTTATAGTTTAACGCTGAGACCGACATACCATGTTGCGCCGTATACTGGAGCATACATGAAGGCTGCGTCGTCTGTGTGTTTCTCGTCCTGAATGTAGCTGAAGATGTTCTTAGCACCTGCATAAACAGTACATGTACCGAAACGTTTTGCAGCACGGCAGTTGAAAATCATGAAGGTGTTTGTCTTCTTAATCTTTGATGTTGCACCATCGTCCTCAGAGTTGTAGTCGATGAACATTCTTCCCTGTAATGAGCTTGTGAGAGAGAAAGTCCAAGTGCCAGGGGTATAATCGAGGTCAATATCGCCAGTCATTGCTGGGAAACGAGAGATGTTACGACTGTCTTTAGCATACTGCAGACGCTGTGGGAACTCTTTTACAGTCTCATCGTTAGGGTCTGACCAGTCAGCACGCTCGTGCTTAAACTTACCTTGATTGAAGGTCCAGTTAATACCAGCATTGAAGTTGCGGAAGAGGTTTGCCTTTGCACCTAATTCTACACCCTGTACGTAGGCATCGTCAACATTCTCCCATTGGTAAGAATAGCCGAACTTCTTAACCTCATCGTCTGCAGGAGAGAACTGAATCTTATCCTTCAAGTTGGTGCGGAAGATGTTGATACTGAACTGATACTTCTTTGCATAATAGTCTGCTGAGAGGTTGTAGCTGATAGCACGCTCACCCTTGAGGTTAGATGACTTCCACACACGTGGCGAACCACTACAGAGGTGGAGGTCCTCAGAGAATCCGTAAGGAGCACGGAAACCTGTACCTACATTAGCACGAAGAACGAGTGAAGGAGTCAGTTCATATTTGATAGCAATACGAGGATTGACGGTTGTCTTACTGAATTTTGTTGTTGGGAAAGCACTATCAGAAACCTTTACGCTGGTAGCATACTCCTCACCAGAGCTATGAGAGTCGACACGGATACCTGGTACAACAGTCAACTTTGGTGTTACGTTCCACTCATCCTGTACGAAGAAGCCAACCTCGTTAGCATGCTTCTTACCAATAGAAGTATAAGGAACGCCATAGTAAGGACTTGTCTTCTCGTCCTCAGCAGAGATGACATAGAGTCCAGTCTCACGCAAACGAGTGAAATAACCCTGTACACCACCAAGCAATGTATGGTTGCCAAGGATAGAAGTAAAGGTGATAGATGGTGTTACCGTATTCTCCTTAGCAATATATGGACGCATCATAGAAACGTCAGGTTCCGCACCATCTTGGTCTGGATGTGCTGGATCTTTGTGAGAATCCATGTAGTCATGAAGGAAGGTATCGTTTGTAGCCTGACGCTTATGATATACATACGCTGTTGTGAGGTTCAGTTCAGAGTGCTTACCGATAGGCAAGGTGTAAGCAAGGTCAGCTGAAAGACGGTTGGTACGGATGTCTTCTGTACCGTCAGTGTATGGGTTCATATATTGATCATTCGTCATGACACCACCGAAACGGTGTTCATCAATCGCCTTACCACGCAGTACGAGCTTATCGTTCTTAGCAAAAGGCTGATAGAAGTAAAGGCTGAAACCAAGGTTATTCATCGTCTCATCTACGCGGTCAGAGATACCATCCTTGTTCTTTACTTCCTTACGTGTAAGACCATTCTGTGTGCGGTCGATAGCATCCATCTGTGTACGCTGTGCGAATACACTCAGACCGATGTTGTTATAACGCATAAGATCCAGAACCCTTATAGCTCTTGAAGCCAAAGTTTCCGAACTGAATATCACCATTAACAGATGGCTCAAAGGTTGGTTCCTTTGAGATAATGTTGATAGCACCAGCAACGGCACTACTTCCATAGAGGGCTGAACCGGCACCCTTAACTACCTCAAGACGGTCGATGTCATTGGTTCCAATCTGCTGCAAACCGTAAACACCGGCAAGACCAGAGTAGATTGGCTCACCATCAATGAGTACCTGTGTGTGCTCAGCACCCAAGCCTTGCATACGAACCTCAGAGAAATTACAGAACTGGCACTGCTGTTCTACGCGGATGCCTGGTACACCTTCAAGTGCTTCGTATAAGTTCTGGGCATTCTTCTTGGTGATAGCCTGTGATGTCAGAACCTCTGTACGGATAGGAACATCCTTTACAAAGTGGCTGGTACGAGTACCAGTTACAACGACCTGGCTTAACTCTAATGGGTCTTTTTCCAGTTCAAAGTAGACTTCAGAACCTTTATTATTAACCATATCTACCTCTTTTTCCTGCTGCTGATAACCAGCGAGTGTAGCTATGATAACTTGCCTTCCTACAGGAAGATTACTTAATTTAAAGTGACCCGAAGCATCGCATTGAGTTTTAAGGTTCGTACCTTTTACTTGGATTACTGCATGAGAAAGGTGCTTTCCACCTTCTTTTGCCTTCACATCACCGAAGAGCATTGCGTCGGTGTTTTGTGCCATGGATACAAGAGAGCATAACATGGCGGTCAAGATTAGTAAATATTTCTTCATTTTGTTATTAAATGGTTTGTAAATAACTTTGCAAAGTTATGTTATTTTTATAAACGTGTCAATACCTAATAGTTGGTATTGTGAAGGTTCTTTCGTTAAATACATAGGTTGTTAATAGAATGAGATTCATCCACATATATGGTATGATTTCCTCCAATAAGATTGTTTTATAAAGGCTCAACACCCAATAACCATCCCTCAATACCCAACAACCATCACCCAACACCGGTATAATTACCTCCAATAAGATGGTTTTATAAAGGGGGATAAACTACATGATAAATGTCATTAGGTACGCAGTCTATCTGTCTTCACAAACAACTTATTCCCTTATTACTTGAAGTTTGTAAACTATTTTCGTACAGTTCAAAACCAATACATGCTCTTTTGGCTTCTTAAAGACGCCCTTTCGGCTTGTAAAAGATACCCTTTAAGCCCCTTACTAACGCCCTTTTGAAGTCCAATTAAGCACCTTTTCTTATACCGTTTTATAACTAATTGATTTACTGTTGGTTGCAAACCTGCTTCTTATATGTGTTTTTGCTGTTATTTATTGATGTCTTATTCGAAATTATGTAATGATTTTTCAAATCCTTGTCTGCCTGTTTTCGAAGTCTTAAAATGAAAAGGTTTTCAATGAAAGTTGATGATAATAGGGTGGATAGATTCCTTTGATGTATGTGAGTCTATAAGCTTTTTGATTGCTGTAAGGCTAATAAGGTTAATCAGACTGATAAGCCTAATAAAAGTCAGAAATGTAGTTTTTCTTGTCAATTTAGGAATAACTCTTGCAGGTTTCAATATTTTCAATTTACTTTGTATGCAAAACAATAAACCTAAACTGTTGAAGACAATTCTCACAATAACAGGTTCAGATAGCACTGGTGGCTCTGGTGTGCAGGCTGATATCAGGACGATAGCAACCTTAGGCGGGTATGCTGTGTCGGCTGTAACGTCTGTCACGGTGCAGAATACCTTGGGTATTCAGGCTTTCTATGACCTTCCTGCTGAGATTGTTAGAGGACAGATAGAGGCGATTATCAATGATATGCAGCCTGACACGGTAAAGGTGGGAATGATTAGAACCATAGAGACCTGGCTGTCGTGGTGGATGCACTGTTGAAGTATCGTCCTCACCATATTATATATGACCCAATTGTGACGGCAAGTAATGGTGACAGATTGATGACAGATGACGTGATAACACAGATACGTTGTCGTTTGTTACCACTTTGTTCGCTTGTCATTCTGCGAGAAGGAGAGGCTGAAAGAATCTTTGATTGTTCTTCGTTGAAAGGAGAAGGGAATCGAACTGTACGCTCATTTGTATTGGACGACCCTTTACAGCATGGTCTTGCCAATAGCTTTTCATCAGCACTTGCGGTCTATCTTAGTCAAGACGAGCCGATGGATGAGGCGTTACAACATGCTCGGGAGTATGTCAGAACACTTGTGGCAAGAAAGAGTGATATCAGTGGACGGAGTAGTCAGTTATACAATGAATTCTTAGAAGCCGTTCAGTTGCATTATCATACGAATCGTGATGTTGCCTTTTATGCTGACTGTCTGAATGTTTCTCCACGTTATCTGTCGCAGGTGGCGCATAGAATATCTGGTAAATCTCCCAAATGTATCATTGATCATACACTGGCAGAGGCGCTTGCCTGTCAGCTTCGAACGACACAAAAAACCATTCAAGAGATTGCATACGAACATGGTTTTGCCTCACAAGCTCAGTTTTCTAAGTTCTTTAAGAAGCAGATGAGACAGACTCCGAGTGAGTGGCGAAGGTCGTAGGGGGACCTCCCCCAGCCCCTCCAAAGGAGGGGAGAGCCTAACGGGATAAAGTAGGGGGCAACATGTAGGCTTTTAAAGCTCATAAATCCGTGTGTTGTTCTTACGCTTTTCTCATCGTTTTAAAAGGAATTTCTAATATTAACTAACACATATAACATCTTCATGTACACTCATTCGTGAGTGAAACATGGTAGAAATCTAAAAATTAAAGTAATATGGCAAATAGACAAAGAACTAAACCGCAACCTCGCTCAGATGTTAAAGGGCGGTGTAATCATGGACGTAACAACACCAGAGCAGGCGCGTATCGCTGAGGCTGCAGGTGCTTGTGCAGTAATGGCATTGGAACGTATCCCAGCTGATATTCGTGCTGCTGGTGGCGTTTCACGCATGAGTGACCCAAAGATGATTAAAGGTATTCAGGAGGCTGTGACGATTCCTGTGATGGCAAAGTGCCGTATTGGTCATATCGCTGAGGCTCAGATTCTGCAGGCAATTGAGATTGATTACATTGATGAAAGTGAAGTTCTATCTCCTGCTGATAATATCTATCATATTGACAAAACACAATTTGAGGTGCCATTCGTTTGTGGTGCACGTAATTTGAGCGAAGCATTGCGCCGTATTGCAGAGGGTGCAACAATGATTCGTACAAAGGGTGAGCCTGGTACAGGTGATGTTGTACAGGCTGTTAGCCATATGCGTTTGATGCAGAGTCAGATTCGTGAACTTGTTAGTAAGCGTGAGGACGAACTCTTTGAGGCGGCTAAGCAGTTGCAGGCTCCATACGACCTCGTGAAGTATGTACATGAGAATGGTAAGCTTCCTGTAGTGAATTTCGCTGCTGGTGGTGTGGCAACTCCTGCTGATGCTGCATTGATGATGCAGTTAGGTGCTGAGGGTGTGTTTGTTGGTTCTGGTATCTTCAAGAGCGGTGACCCAGCTAAGCGTGCCGCAGCTATCGTTAAGGCAGTTACAAACTATAATAACCCTAAGGAGTTGGCAGCGTTGTCAGAAGACTTGGGTGAGGCTATGGTTGGTATCAACGAGCATGAAATTGAAGTGCTCATGGCTGAGCGTGGACAATGAGAATTGCCGTTCTTGCCCTGCAGGGAGCGTTCTTAGAGCATGAGATGATGCTCCGTAAACTGGGGATTGATTGCTTTGAGGTGCGCCGATTGGAGGATTGGCAACAGGAGAAAGATGGTTTGATAATCCCTGGTGGTGAGAGTACCACTCAAGGAAAGCTCCTTCGTGACCTCGGTTTGCTTGATCCTATCCGTGAAGCTATCGAAGCAGGATTGCCGGTCTTTGGTACTTGTGCGGGTTTGATACTCCTTGCTCGTGAGGTAGAAGGGAATAGTCCGTCCGCTCCAGTTCCTCCTCGATTGGGCACAATGCGTATGACTGCTGCTCGTAACGCCTATGGTCGTCAGTTGGGTAGTTTCCATACGGAGGCTTCTTTTTAAGGGAATTGATGGCGATATCCCAATGACTTTTCATCCGTGCTCCTTATATAAAGGAGTCTGCTGGAGAGGTAGAAATCCTTTCAGAGGTTGAGGGACATATTGTAGCTGCTCGCCAAGGAAACCAGCTTGTTACTGCTTTTCATCCTGAATTGGATAGTGATATGCGTGTGCATAAATACTTCTTGGGAATGGTGAAAGGTAGATGAAACTTTAAAGGAAAATATAACTAAATAATGAATATAGGCTGTTACAGATGCTCATTGGCGTCTGTAGCAGCCTATATATGTTTTTGTTATCTTCTAAAGAGTTAAGTTCTGTAAGCCTGTATTTACCGATAAAATGTTTGTAATATCAGACTTAAAGACATAAAAAAAGGACTACCGCTGTAGTCCAACCTTTGTTAACCTTAAATCTAATACTATGAAAAACACGTTGCAAAAGATAAAGAGTATTTTTTTATATTTGCAACTTTTTCCAATGTCTTTTTTTAGTATATGATGTATTATTGATTTATATCAAGTAGTTTATATGACAAAATGATAGTTTAACCTCTAATGACCGATTTGGGTTAATGGTTTCTCCAGAGCCGAGATAGTTGACATAACCGGTTCATTACTTGTTCGGCAATAGCGGATGTAATGTAAAGAGGATTTATATAAAGAAAGTTGAATATAACCAGAAAGAAAGACTAAAGTCTGAAAGAAAAGTTGAAATATAGCTTATAAAAAAAGCATTTTTTTATCCGTTAAAAACTTTGTTATGTCATTTTTTTAAGCCTATCTTTGCAAAAAATAAAAGGATTAAGACGTTTAAGGATATGGGATTCCGGCATTCAGTGAGATTGATGTTGGAATTCTATCTTTTTTATGTCTATTGAAAAACGATTAATTTTTAAAACAAGATATTATGGCTTATATGTCACAGGAAGGTTACGACAAACTCGTAGCCGATTTGCAGTATTTAGAATCTGTTGAACGTCCCAAGGCATCTGCTGCTATTGCCGAAGCTGCCGATAAGGGTGACTTGAGTGAGAATTCTGAGTATGATGCTGCTAAGGAGGCACAGCGTCATCTGGAAGCACGTATTGCTGAATTGAAGATGACCGTGGCACAAGCAAAGATTGTTGATGTGTCACGTTTGAGCACTGATGCCGTACAGATTATGTCTACTGTTGAGATGACAAACGTAAAGACAAATGCTAAGATGAAGTATACGATTGTTAGTGAGACAGAGGCTAACCTAAAGCAGAATAAGATTTCAATCAAGACTCCTATTGCACAGGGCTTGTTGAATAAGAAGGTGGGCGATGAGGTTGAAATCACTATCCCTCGTGGTACTATCACTCTGCGCATTGATAAGATCTCAATTGATGCATAACATTAAAACAAGGAGGTTTGTATGACAATATTCAGTAAGATTGCTGCGGGTGAGATTCCAAGCTACAAGTGTGCAGAGAACGAACAGTTCTATGCTTTTCTCGACATTGATCCTGTAACAAAGGGACATACACTTGTTATTCCTCGTAAGGAGGTTGACTACGTCTTTGATATGGAAGATGAGGAACTTGCAGCCTTTGAGGTTTTTGCAAAGAAGGTTGCACGTGCTATAAAGACAGTCTTTCCATGTAAGAAGGTAGCACAGGTCGTCTTGGGATTAGAGGTTAATCATGCACATATCCATCTCTTGCCAATGAACAGTGAGGCTGATGTTAATTTCAAGCATCACGTACAGGTTGATGCTGAGGAGCAGAAGGAGATTGCTGCAAAGATTTTCAAGGCTTTCCAGGAATTGGATTAAGTGATAGGTGCTGAAACAGAAAACGAACAAAACGGAGATATATCATAAGGTATATATCTCCGTTTTTGCTTATAAATAATCGCAATGAAGGAAACGAAAGATGATAATTGGTCAGATTGGTTGATTAATGACAAGCTCCGCTGGGAGAGATTTGGCTCGTTTGGTTGGAAAGAACGTGTAAACATGTGGACTGGGATTGTATTGGGTAGTCTTTTGTTCATTGCTATCCTTGTTGTAGCTTTCTTGATTCTAAAGACGGGCAATAAACTTTATAGCTACACCTTAATGCCTTTCGGTGAACTGCCTATTAATCATACGGTGTTTTGTATTATTTTGGATGCCATCCTAAGTTTAATAATCATTGTCTCAAAGAAGCGTTGGAGAAGAGGGAATAATCGTGTGACTATGTTCTTCTTACTCATGTTTTTCAATCCTGTCTTATGTTATTTCCTATTTGGTTTCGTTTCTTTTGCTATTCTGTACCCCAACTCTAATTATGGAAACAAAGAGATAATAACGCAGAGGGCTATATTCACTGGAAAAGTTTCTAGGGTGGCAAATGCCGGAAGTTTTGTTTGTTATAACTTTTATCTTCCACAGATAAAGCGAGAGATAGAATTCACGAATGGTTTTTCTTATGATTGGAAACAAAATAGCCCTTGTACTATCTATTTACATAAAGGTTATTTTGGATTGTATGTAGCAGATAGTGTGGTGTATAAAGAAGACTCTTTCTCATCAACAACACTTGTTGCAGAATGATCTATTTCCTATCAATGAACAGCGTCGCTGATGTTAATATCAAATATCATGTACGATTTGAGGGGTAGAAAGAGATTGCTGTAAAGATTTTCAAAGCTTAGTAAGAGTAGTATTAAATTATAAAAAAATATTATTGAATGGAGATATATTGTGACGTGTATATCACCGTTTGCCGGTTATACGAATGTTTATGAAGAATATACGGGATGATAGATGGACTGATTGGCTAATTGACGAAGAGCATCGTTGGGAAAATATAGATAGGGTCAAGCCGGCAAGGTGGATTCTTGGTATATTGTTTTTTTGTTACTGTTTTATCTGATAATAGGCTTAATCTTTGCAGGGCTTTCCATGTTAGTTCTGCATGCCATTGATCTCGAAATGATAGGAAGTAACACAATTCTGCCTTTTTCCTTTTTTATATATTGATGACAAGTATCTGTTTGCGTGTATCGATCTTGTCCTTAGTCTTACTACAGTGATATATAAGTGTAGGAAGGATAACACAGGGGAGAGAGTTCTTTTTTTCTTTATTTTTTTATGCTTATCTATTCTTTTCTTATACTATCAATGGTAGCTGTGACTACTCCTGTAATCTGCTATGTGAATCGAAATTTTGGTGAAAAAGAGGTAGTGCAAAGGGATGCTGTTGTAAAAGAGTATCTTGGTATATCAATGCGAAAGGGAACGAAATTGTTTTTATCGTATAAAAGATACTTGGGACAAATGAAGAATTTGTTTTTTTGCACATCTGATGATATTGAATCCTCAAAGAATACTCCTGGCTTACTTTATATGCATAAAGGATGGTTCGGAATGTATGCTGTGGATAGTTTAAGAATTAGTTCTGACAATAGGTCAGAAGTCTTT
>BNJV01003109.1_pt1 | contig 104913 bp, 101 predicted proteins | sample 8540591 | NCBI WGS metagenome assembly BNJV01 (sample SAMD00202457, study PRJDB9452) | human saliva metagenome | host: Homo sapiens
GAGCCCGCCTACGAGTAGGCCGGCCACCCGGGTGAGCGGGACGGACCGGATCATGAGGCCCGGCTCCCGGAGCCGAGAGGGCATGATCGACGGCGTGGTAGCAGGGTTTGGGTTGACGTGAGCGCCGTGAGCATCTCAAGGAGACCCTGAGAAGCCTACCCGTACCTTCTTGCAACACAACCTTTCGGTTGAATAGCGTTGCTTTCATGGCTGGTGACTACTACCTTCTGAGCCCCGGAGCGATCAGCCGCAGCCGATTGGCCCCCGGGAGCAGAGCTCCCTGATCGCGGAAGGGCGAGTCCCTCCGGTCAGTGAGAGTAGGAGGGAGCTGCCGATGCCCCCGGTCGTCTATGCCCTGTACTCCTGGCGACGATGGGATCAACCACTTGGCCTATGGTTGGGTGGCGCGGTGGATATTAGCGACTCTTTGTCGACCCGTATCACCGACATCGCGATGGCGCTCACTACCTATGCGTCGATTCTTCCTCCGTAAAGACTGGAGCGGAGTGCATTCGGAAGCGATGCCACCGCGGGAGATCTTTGTGATGAGTGGAACGGTGGTGCAGGAACCGAAAGACTCGTCGGATACGAAGAAAATTGCACTATACTCTAGTCTATCCGGGCGTATGTTCGCGGCAAATTTAACACTTGCGACTGGGCGGCAAGATATTCGTGAATCTTTAGCTTCCAGCGATGTCGATCGAATGAAGGATGGATGTCAGATTTTTAATATCGTGGCAAACTTTGCTCGCAGCAGTGCGCGCCAGCAATATGGACGGTGTACTGGAGGAACTTCTTTTCTAAAGAAGGAGCGCGTCTAATCGATATGGTTGGAGATATTCTTTCGGGCATCATATCGACACCGCCTTCAGGGTACTCAATTCAACTAATGCTCGTGCGGCTAATAAATCTATCAACTATGCTAGAGAACTCGAAATGAAGGGTAACAGTATGTTATCCAAGTCAAAGAACTAGGTGGCTTTTCGGTAAGGAACCAGTTGCTGCGGCCGTTAAAGGCCTTGGCGCAGGTCTAACCGTCGTGGGCACTGGAATTGGGATATGGGCTGATAAACAGGAAGGAGAATCTGATGAGCAGGCTTGACCTCTAACCTTGCCGCGGCAGGCGCAGGAGTTGCGACTGGAGGTGCAGTCGGTTCCGTTATACCGGGCCCGGGACAGATGTCGGCGCCGTGGTTGGATTCACTGCGGTTGCGGCATCGTCGTATGCGGCGTCGACGTTTACAGACGCGGCAGTAGACTCGTTGTTCGAGGACAATAAGGGTGTGGCACATGTTGCCGCAGAAGGTACTGACGCTGTCGTTCCCGATTTCATCTCGGATGACGTAGGCCGGGATTTATCAAAGGTTCATGATTTAGCGAAGCAAATGGACAAAGATATTCAAAAAGCATTAGGAAAATGAACTGCGGTTCTCGTTCTGATTGTGACATCTCCTCGGTGCTCATGCCCGTTGTGTGGATGACTTTGACTGAAGACTCTACGTATCTCTTGAGGCATATTCGCAGACCAGGCGAAGGTTCATGTTTCCACTGTTCAGAGGTTGTGCGCTCGAGTCTGTGAATAACCCTCCTCGTTAGTTAGTGAGTCGAACTCCGTGAATGATTCATCAATGAGCATGCGAGAAACTGTGCGTGTCAGTAAATACGATCCTCGTGGTGCTGCAGGTTGGTTATTGGCTCTGATGTGGCCGGTGATTGGTCTCGGCTTCCTGCTCGCCATGTGGTCGGTCGATGATATAGCACATGGATCTGTTGGATTGATCTTCGGGTACGGTGCTCTTGTTCTGGCCTCTTTTGGGATGTGTCTATACACCTTGCACTCATTTCGATTAATGGGTTACTCCGTGTTAGTTCCTGAAATAGTTGAAGAACATCAGGGCGTGAGGCTGGTCGCGGACAGATCTTTCGATCCACTGCTGTCCTTCATTATGTTTTGGCTGTTGTGCGCATCGGCTGCTTTTTGGGCCTCTGCTGATAATGATTAGGGCCGAAGGAGAAGCAGGTGATCTTCCTATCACACATGTGGCACTTTGCGCTACTGCTTGCTGTGGCGCTAGTTTGCATCATTCAGGGGCACATTATGCTTGGATGAGGGCATAGGCGTAGACGGTTTCCTGGAGACATTGAACTGACTCCTCACGGGATTCGGCAACGTGTTGCTGATCGAGTCGTTGAGGTATCGTGGAGGAGATTAATACGTGGGTGGGAGGGCGAAGAAGTAACATGGGTGAGTTTACGGACCTTTGGGGTGCGATCAGCACAAAGCAGATTTGTCGCTTTCGGAACCGAGAACCGAAACTGTACTCGAGGGAGCGCCCGCAGAACTTCGGAATACTCATGACTCCAGTTGCCGACATTGACGCCATGCATGCACATTTATCCGGACTGCATGGATTGATCCGGCATGGGCTCGTGCTTATTGTCATCCCCAGGCCGAGTCGGCCTACTTGCAAAACATTCTCTCAGCACCGCATTTGCAGGATCCCTCGTCATAGGAGAAGCAGAATCGCTGCATCGACCTGTATCTCCGATGATGCATGTAGGGAGGTTGGTGTAGGTGAGCATCTCTAGTTCAACACTCCTGCTTCGGTTGAGGCGGGAAGGGTTGCTAGTTTTGTTCGGGTGAATCTGGTTACGTGGTAGTTTATTGTCCAGTGGTCAATGCGGCTGCAATGTTCGTGTACTTTGTTTGCTTGAATGGTGCGACCGCTAGCGTGCTGGCGAGATATCTTTCGTGTGTGCTGATATTTACCAGCGATGTGTGTGCAAGCGTCAATGTTTATTTTCAGACAGAATGAGGCTTATTCATGGGGGTGTGGGTGAATATGATTCCGAGGGTGGCTGTGATGGTTTCCGGAAGGTTTCTGGTGGTCTTCTGTAGCCGGTGTGCAGGACTCTTCAGGTCTTGATGTTGGCGATGACTCGTTCGGTCTTGTAGCGGACCTGGTTGACGGTGGTGCTGCAGGCCTTGTCATCGGGGTGGAGCGGTAGGTTCGCGGGCTTTTTCCTGGGGTGATCATTCCCCAGCCCGATATACCCCTTTGTCGCCGATGTGCTGGTGGTGGTGACGCCCTTCCGGGAAGTCGGCGGGTGGCACGTCAAGCAGTCCGCAGCGGCGCAGGGCCTCGGTGTCGTGGACCCTTCCGTCGTGGGGGTGCCTCTATGTGGTGTGTCAAGCGGCTGCGGGTAGCTGTGTTGATGGTTGTGGGTTGTAGAGGGTGTTGTTGCGGATCATGGCGTGCAGGGTCAGGATGCGGCGGTGGGCCAGGGTGAGGACGGCCTGGCCAGGTGGGGCAGCACCGTTGCTGGCTGCGTTGGTGCCGGCGACCACAACGGTCTGGTGCTCCAGGGCCGAGACGATCTGGGCTGCCCAGGTGGCGTGTCGCCTGCACCCGTGCTTCTTGAGCTTGGCGTCGATCCTTGTCCCGCCCGCGTGTTTCCAGGTCGGCTGGGGTGGGCCAGGCGGTGACGGGCCTCCAGAGGCGGGCGTCGTGCGCCCGGCAGGGTCCCACCACGGCCCCTTGAAGGTGGGGTGGGGTCTGGGTTGAGCCACCGGCCCCGGATCCGGCCCTTGGTCTGGTTGACCTGGCGGGCCAGGTCCAGGTCGAATCCCGTGAGCATCGACAAGGCGGCCGCGTCCTCGTCCGAGGCGTTGATGGCTCTCAGGGTGTGGGCATGCCCTGGCCGCGCCGGCGATGACGGCCGCGTCCTTGGCATCGGTCCTGGCGCTGCCCGGTGTCAGGTCGGCGATGCGTCGCATCGACAGTCCGGGCAGGTAGCCCACGGTGATGCCCATGTCCTGAGCCACCGCCACGGCCAGGGCCCCTGATGGTGGCAGGCTGGTCGACCACCACCAGCAGGTTTCCGTGATCGGCCAGCTTCTTGTAGACAGCGCGCAGGCGCTCCTCGTCGTTGGGCAGGGGCCCGCTCGAGGATCTTCCGCCCTTCCTGGCTCAGGGCCGTGGCCCAGTGCTCGCTCCTTGCCGACGCCCGGTGCCGACGGAGGACCTTGATGTCCTCGATATTCATCTTCGTGCCGTCTCTGGCTGCATGGGTGCGGGGCCAGCCGGTTGACAGGCCGGTCCCCGCACCCACGCCTGCGTTAGACCTCACACTCGATGGGTCGTTTCCCTTATCAGCGGTCACCAGCGCCCGGCTGCCACAGGTGACTCTTGCCCCCGGATCATCTACGGACAGGGGCAAGACACCCGTGCCCACAGCAGCCGGCCCAGCCCCGGACCACCCAGGACCACCAACAAGGAAACGGGATATCCCCGCACCACTTACGTCCAGGTTCGTCAGCGGTGAAGTCGCGCCGGAGCAGGTCCGGGCGCTCATCCAGGTCCTGGGCCGGCACCGTGGTTCGGACTTTTGCCCGCGGCCCGGCGGCCTGTAGCCCCAGGTCACGCATGATGGACCGGATGGTGGCCCCTGTCGGCCCGCACACCACGCCGCTCCAGGACCACCCGGATGCGCCGGTACCCGTAGGTGCCATCGGAGTGCCAAAACGTCCTTGATCATAATGGCCAGCTCCTCCTCCGGACGGCTGTCTGCGACTGGGGTCGGTCACGCCAGGAGTAGTACCCTGATTTTGACACGCTCGACCACCAGCACATTGAGGAGACGGGATAGCGGCCTTCCTCGCGGCCCCGAGCTCGTAGCGGTCGGTCACGGTCGTTCCTTGGCAAGCCAGGCGGCTGCTTTTTCAGGAACTCGTTCTCCTGACGCAGCTCACAAACCTCTGCCTTGAGTTTCGCTATCTCAGCCGACTCGGATGCTTTCCTGCGGTCCCGGTCAGTGGCGTGCTCTTTCCTGTACCTGGCAACCCAGTTACCCACCGTCTGGGCAACAAGATCGTATGAGTCGGCCACCGAGGCGACCGTGCATTCCTTCTCGATCACCTCGCACACTCACCTGCGCCTAGCAGCCCTCCGAGTATCTCGCTGCTGACACGGTATCCATCCAATCGACTCACGGGAAGAAAAACTCCCCCAGTCCAAAAAACACCACGCACCCCAGGCAGACAACCTCCACAGTTGTCCTCTTAGCCCTGCCGTTTGTGTCCGTGTTCTTGTGGTTGCTGGTGGTTCGGGTGCGTCGCACCTGGAGCACCTGGGTGGCTGCGGGGAAGTCGACCCAGGCGAGGGCCTCGACGGCCTTGACAGTAGCCGCCCCCGCCGTCCGTGGCCGGTGTCGACACCTGAGACAGCCGGGACTTTTTTCAGGGCAAGGCCTGCCCCGCCTCCACCCCTAGGGACCGCAGGTCGGCGCCGGTCAGGTCGGTGGCGTGCTCCCATATCGCAGTCAGGCTGCGACAGCCGGCCAGCACTCCGGTCACGGCCAGAGACAGCACCGTGGCAGGTCATGGCGCACACCCTGCCCGTCCCGGGGGCAGGGGGGCGGCAAAATTGGGTCAGGTGCTTGGCTGGGTGATGAGCTTGATGGCTGGTTTTGGTTGTCGTGACAGGGATCTGGTGGTCGAGGCGATGCCGGCGCCGGGGCCGTGGACCAGGCGGATGAGGCCGATGGCCAGGTTGCGTGGGGATGGCCATGATCTCGGGGCCGTTACGGGTGCGCAGCTGGTGGCGGTCCTCGTCGAAGACCACGTCCCTGACCCAGCGGAGCCGGTTCTTGATTCCCCAGTGCCCTTGGACCCAGGCCGCAACCTGCTCGGGCTGAGCCTGCTCCATAGGCAGCGAGCAGACCAGGTAGACCACCTCAACGGTTGTCCTCTTGGCCTTACCATTCTTGCCCGGACTCTTACGGTTCCTGGTGGTTCTCGTGCGCCGGACCTGAAGCACCTGAGCCGCCTCAGGGAAGTCGACCCAGGCGGGTGCCCAGACGGCCTCGGGCGGTGCGTCGCACCCGCCGCCCGCGAGAGGAGTCAACGCTCGAGACGGACGGGACGTCCTTCCAGGGAAGCCTCTTGAGCGTCCTGCGCACACCGGGCTGGTTGTTCTTAACAGCGAACACGTAGTGACCGCCTCGGCCGACGATCCACTGGGCGGTGTCCACCTGGGTGCGCATAGCATCGGCGCTCACCACCGCCCCGCCCAGGTCGAGGGGCTCGAGAAGCCCCTGAGTGCCGGGATCTCGTTGGACTTGTCGGCTACCCGGCCTGGGTCAGCACGACACCGGTGGCGTGGTCCAGGGCTGACAGGGAGGTGCGGCGCCCGTGGCCTGCCCCAGGCGGGCTGCGCGCACGGTCTCACCCGTCCACCGCGATGAGTGTTCTTCCCTCGACGGTGCCGGTGCGAGTGCAGTACCAGGACCTTAAATGGGTGTTGAGGTCGGTGGGGTCCAGGTCCTGCAGGACCCTGCGAATGGATGACTGCCGAGGGCAGGGCTCGGTCCCCGCCTCCAACCCCAGGACCTCCAGGTCGGTGGCGGTCAGGTCGGTGGTGTGCTCCCAGATGGCCGTCAGGCTCCGGCAGCCATGCGAGCACTCGGTCACGGCCAGGGACAGGACCGCGAACAGGCTGTGGCGCACACCCCGCCGATCACGCGGGTCTCCCACATTCTTAAGAACCTGGGCCAGGGGCTGGCACGACAGGACGGTCATGGTGGAATATGACATGGCGGCGTGATCTCGCTGGTGACGGGATTAAGTAGACACCACTCATCGTCACCATGCGGGTCACGCCGCACCCGCACCAACACACCAGACCCTTTAAAGATCAGACAACCACCCACCGACTTTGCCGACCTCTGCCCATACCTCTTGCAACACAACCCTTCGGTTGAATAGCGTTGCCTCATGGTTCGTGACTACTACCTTCTGAGCCCGAGTGATCAGCCACGGCTGACTGGGCCCTCAGGAGCAGAGTGCCCCGCCCCAGGAGACTGAGGCTCCTCTGGCAGGCGAGCGAAGGCGGGAGCTGACGATGCCTCCCGTCGTCTATGTGCCCCTGCACCCCTGGCGACGATGGGATCAGCCATCTGGCCTACAGGAATCTGGATGACGGCCGGGTGGCGCTCCTGGTTTATACGGCTCTGGATCGATTGATCGACCTGGCCGGTGATGTTCACTGGGCGCTGTTGGACTGGGACGCTCTTCAGCAGGCGCAGGATCTGCAACGCTACGACATTATTCTTCAGGACGTCAGAATTCCGGAGGACCGGCGATGAGTGGAACGGTAAAAATCGATAGCGGCACAGCCGAGTCGGCGATCTCGGGCTTGACGGTTGCCCAAGACGAAATTGAACAGTGTGAAGGTGGGGGCCCTAGAAGAGGTTGATGCGGGCCCGGTTACTGACATTGTCCTTGCCGCACTCCAAGAAGTGTTGACGAGCACCGACGAACTGAGCAGCGGAATTACTGGATTCAGCAGCAATTTGCGTGGGACGGTAAGTAGTTTCTCAGCGACAGATCAAGAAGTCAGCGATGGCGCACAGTCGCTGAATTGGAAGAAGGATAAGAAATGAGCATTGAGACAAAGGTTGAGGGAAATCTGGATCAAATTACTAGTTTGGCCCAGTTGGTTGACTTCTTCGCTGGAACCTGCGGTGAGCACATCAGGGCGACAAGTTCTCCTCGGCCAGGACGAGTCTTGGCTCGGAATGGCAGGGGTGAGACCGCTGAAGCGATTGTCAGTTGGCTGGGTGATGCAGTGGATGCTAGTGACTCTTTGTTCTACACGTATGACCGACATTTCCGCTGCACTCACCACCTACGTGACAGTTCTGTCTTCTACGAAAAACGGAGGCAGAGTGCGTACGTAATGACGCAACCTCTGGGGGCTAAAAGTTAATGGAACGGTAGTTCAGGAACCGAAAGACGAGTCAGATGCGGAAGAAAACCGCGCTATATTCGAATCTTTCTGGGCGTATGGACGCCGCGAACTCGAATCTCGCTACTGCGCAGCAAAAATCTCCGCATCGTCGCTGGCCCCCAGCGATATCGCTCGGGTGAAAAACTGCAACGTGGTGTTCGGTGTCGTGAGTGGGCTTTCGTGAACTATTTTTAAACTGTATGCGAGTAGAGTAATTCAAAACTCTATTCTTGATGCTGGGCATGCCAAAGTTCAGCAGGCAACTAAAATGCAGAACTCTCATCGCGGCGGCGAGAGCAAGGGAGGAGCATCGCCAGCGGAAGTTCGCGCAGCCAATGCCGAACTTAATAGGGCTACGCGTCTAGAGCATCAGGAAAGGCATACATAGACGTTGCGAGGGACTACCATGCTGCGCCCGGAACATTCAGGAGATTACAGATCCTGCCGCAGCTCGCGCAGCGAAAGTTACAGGACAAAAACACGGTAATGGGAGCCAGCAAAACTCTGAGTCGTGTTTCCAATACTTTGCTTGTTGCTGGAACAGGTGTGGGCATTTGGGCCGATAAGCAATCCGGAGAATCTACAGAGCAGGCGGTTGTATCGAATGTATCCGCTACCGCGACCGGTGCAGCAGTTGGGTTTGCTATCGGGTCAGTGGTTCCTGGCCCCGGAATGTTGTCGGTGCAGCAATAGGAATTGCCGTTGGGGCGACAGCGTTCAGGTAACGTCCACATTTACTGATGAAATGGTGGACTCTTTATATGAGGATAATAAAGGGTGTAGGACATGCCGTTGAAAAGGGCGGAGAAGCGGTCGTACAACTTGGTAAGGATGTCGGTTGTGGTATAGGAAATGCTGTAAAGGGTGTCGGAGAATATCTGGGGTGGTAGGTGCATAGACTTCGGATAGAGCATTTAAGTCTATGGCAGATTGGTGTCAGTAAATGTATCAGCTAGAGACGCTCAAGTGTGACCCTTGTCTATATCAAAACCTTGGATGCATATAAGGCGTGAAAAAGTTCAGTTGCACTCACGAGCTTTGTAGACAGCGTCATGCGCACGTCACAAAGACAGATGTCGATTCTGGTATAATTTCATGTTTCATCGTAATGTCGAGTGTCCTTTGTGAGTTGGCATTCTACTTTCGTTCCAGGAGTACGTCGATCTATCTGCTGGTGCAATTTAAATTCGGTTCTCGAAATTTATGACTATCGAGAATATTAGATCGTAACCCTTGACGTAGCCTCAAGAGGCAGATAGAAGGGGTGTATGTAAATGAGCATTTCTGATTCACCTGCTCATGCATCGTGGAGGCAGAGAGGGTTACCGTATTTGATAGGATGCGACTGTCTGCATGGATTTTTTATTATCCCTATGGCCGATCGTGGCTGCGGCGTTTGTATACTTTGTCTGCCTCAGATGGTGAGGGAAGTAGTTCTACGGCGACTTATCTTGCGTCGGTATTGATGCTCGCTAGCGGTGTATGCGCAAGCATCAACACTTATTTTTCAGACAGAATGTTTAACTATCAGGTGCTGGTTCCAGCGGTAGTTCGGATCGAGCGGGGCGTGAGGGTACTTGCTGACAAAAAGTTTGACCCATTGATGTCGTCAGTCCTGGTTAGACTGGCGTGGACGTTGCTCACATTCGGACTTGTAGCACTGATGTACACCGACCCAGTGGACGGTACACCTGCGGTAGTCCCTATCGCCATTTTCATGGGAATAGGTGTCTGTTTGTTTGGGACTGTAGTTTACTATTGGTGGAAGCGTAGGAGGCGCAAGCAGTATCCAGGAGACATCGACCTGTCCGCTGAAGGAATGCACCAGAGGCTCGGGGATCGGGTGTTGGAAGTGACATGGAAGGATCTTCGCGCTTGGAGAGGACTCATACATAAGTTTCAAGGGGAGACGTATGGGGTATGGGAGGTTGTTGCTGGCTATCCGGTAAATAGGCAAACTTCGCCGTTTCGGTGCTCTCAGTTCTGTGCGCCCACAAAAGTTTGCTCCCTTACTGAATTCCGTTGGGGATATTGATAAATTCAATATCATGCTTGCTTCGGCTCGACGCTATCCAGATTGGGCGAAAAACCTTTTTATGGATCCGAACAGGGTTGATAGAATAGTGCGTATTCTTACATTGGATTCAACGTCGAAAGATTTTATGCAAAGTAGCAGACGCATTATTCGAAAAGTATCCGGATCTGCCTTTGAGCTATGCGGATTTGACAATGCTTGATATGAACTTGCCTACTTCGTTGCTGGGGGCAGGCGAGGACTTCGGAGCGTGACGGAGGAAATGCTGTGAACTGGCATGATTATGGCATGAAGGAGTGGAGTATCGACGATGTAAGGGGCACTCGAGACGGCCCCATTTATATTGAAGGGCGACGACCCGTGGGTGTCTTCGTTGGGGTTCTTATTATCGTGGTGGGTGTTCCTTTACTTATCGCCCCTGCAAGGCGGCTGGGACCCAGTGTGGATCGTGATCGTAGGTATTATCGCATGGGTTCCAGCGCTTGGTCGATTGATTTCCATGTGGCGAGTCATGCTGAATCATTTCAGTCTCACGATCACAGAGAATGGTATTATTGACAGCAGTTCTTATGGATTCAGAAGGTGTATTCCATGGGGTGCGATTCGTGGCTTTTCAGTGACCGAGCAGTTCGTGCACTTCGCCCCCGATAAACGATCTCCTGATTACCGAGCAATACCTTTCGTCATTCGTGCTTCACTGTTCAATCGGCAGGTCATCGTGGCGCAGCATCTTCATTACCCTCCAACATTTCTGTTGGCGATCCTCGACAGGGAGAAGACGGCAAGTCTGGCCAGACGTCAGTGAGGTCGCCGGTTGTCTTCGATCATGCGTACAAATCGGGTCGACGGCCGTGTTGGTGTCACCCGCGAGCAGGAGTTGGGAGGCGGGTCGTGCGCAGGCGCAGGACGCCCACGGCCCAGCTCGCCGCCGTCAGCAGGGCGGCCATGGCTGCGCCATGCGCCAGCCCGCGGTGCAGGTAGGCGCTGGTATCCGGCCCCAGGTTCTCCACGACGACGCTCGCCAGTTCTCGGGTCGACCACAGCGGTAGGACGCGGGTCCAGCCCTCGGAAGGATCCACCAGTACCTGCACCGCCATGACCGACAGCAGCAGAAGAGCCCCTCCAGGTCCCGTGGAACCAGGGCGGCGGCCAGGAGCCTAGGGGAGTGGCGACGGTGGCGGTCAGCAGCAGCATGACCGGCACGGCGCTCGGGTGGGTGAGCTGGTCGCCGATCGTGGCCAGCACGAGGCCTGGTGTAGAGCAGGCCAATGGTCCACCCGAGCCCGAGCACCGCGAGGTAGCGGCCCAGCAGCAGGCTCGCGGGCGGAGCCCCCGCTCACAGCGAGGCGGCGGTCCACTGAGCGGGACGAGACCTGCGTGAACAGCGCCAGCGTTGCCGTCGCCCAGCCCAGGCCGATCGACAGGAGCCGGATGGCGGTCCAGTGCGTCTCCAGGCGCACCAGGTAGAAGGTCAGCGGCAGCAGGGTCGCCAGCGCGAGGGCGCCGCGCCGTCGGGCGAGCTCACGCAGGGTGATGAGCGCGACCAGGCCCGTGGTCGCGGCCGTCGACCGGAACCGGGCGCCCTCGGCGCGGTCCCACTCGGTCTGCGGCGTGGAGTGGTCGGGCGATGTTCATGCGGACTCCTTTCGCTGTGCCCGTCGGGGCATTCGGCGGATTGTCCGGCCTGCGTTCTCCTGCGGGGCCGGCAGCTCGACGACGCGGTCGACCAGGTCGACGTCCCGTAGCAGGTGGGTGACCAGCAGGACGCCTGCGCCCGAGGCGCGCCAGGCTGAGATGAGGGCCCACAGGTCCTCGTAGGCCAGGGCGTCCAGGCCCTGGTAGGGCTCATCCAGCAGGAGCAGATCGGGTGCGTCGAGCTGGGCGAGAGCCACGTTGAGCTTCTGCTGGGTCCCGCCCGAGAGCGTCCCGGCGGTCTGGTCTCCGCGAGCGGTCCAGCCCAAGCGGGTGAGGAGGCGGTGGCCGGTTGAGACGGAGCGGCCTTGCCGGATCCTGCGAGCCGCCCCGAAGAGCCGGAGGTGCTCGTCCACCGTCAGCAGTGGTGCCAAGGAGTCGAGCTGGGGCGCGTAGCCGAAGCTCGGCGTCCTCTCGATGCTCCCACCGCTTGTGTGCAGCAGGCCTGCGCAGAGCTGAAGCAGGGTCGACTTGCCGGCGCCGTTGGCTCCGACGACGGCGACGACCTCGCCCTGGTGGATGGTGAGGTTGATGCCGGACAGGACGGTGCCTGCCGCGGCGCGCGGAGACATCCGTCAGGCGCAGGACCACGGGGGTTGCGGGCGAAGTCTTGGCAGATGCGGTGGTGGGCTGGTGGCGCCGAGGCCGGCAGTAGCGTGGGTGACGAGTTGTGCGGGGCGGGAGCGGGTACGTCAGCCTGGTAGTCCGCAGTGCAGAGGCGACCCTCGCGGGCGTAGAGGACTGCCGGACCGTACAGGTCGCCGGGTGCTCTCCGGCCGCCTCGGCCTCGGCCCGGGTTGAGGTGGCCGTGCGCTCGACCTCGGAGGTCGGCAGGCCGCGGGAGGCGAGCTCCGCCTCGAAGCGTCGGTACCAGTCGGCCGTCGTGTCCGGCACCGGCTCCCTGGCTTCCTCGGGCCGGCTCATGAGGGGCCTCCGTGCGTACCTTCCGGCCCTCGATGAGAGCGCCGACCGCCGTGGAGAAGGTTCGCCACTCGGCCCGTCGTGCGGCGAGCTCCGTGTGCCCGGCGTCGGTCAGCTCGTAGTACTTGCGGGCGGGCCCGGAGGTGGAGGGGGCGCCAGGAGACCGCGACGAGGCCGCGCTTTCTCCAGGCGCATGAGAGCCGGGTAGAGCGTGCCGCCGGGCACCTCATCCAGCCCGGCGAGAGCGAGCCGCTGTGTCAGGGACAGTCCGTAGTCGGCGTGCTCGGCCAGCAGTGAGAGCAGGCAGGGTTCCAGGAATCCGCGCAGGAGGCGTGCTGCTGATGAGTCCATGGTTTATAGACTACCTAGTTACTAGATAATCTATCTACCGATGATGAAAGTCCGCCGCCAACGGAGCTGGAGACCGTCGGCGGCGGATGGTGAGGCGGGAGGATCGGTGAGGAACCGGGAGGCGCCTCAGTGGTGCGGCTCAGGGCTGCCGGTACTCGCCCTGGTAGACGTAGAGGAAGGGCATGTTGCCGCGCAGGCCGTGCCGGATGGAGGAGGAGACGACCTCCTTGGCGGTGACGGCGGCCTCGAGCGGGTGGCGCCCTGGCGAGCTCGGCGGTCACCGCGGCAGCCAGGTGCAGCCGGCACCGTGGACGCGCTCGGTGCCCACGGCCTCAACCTCGAGGACCTCCCAGGGTGGTGCCGTCGTAGAAGACGTCCAGGGCGGTGCCGGTGCCCAACGACGGGCCGGCCTTGGCCAGGACATTGGGGACGCCCTGGTCGTGGATGCGCTTGGCGGCGTCCTTGAGCTGCTCAACGGTGGTGATCTCCTCCATGCCCGCCAGCGTGGCGGCCTCGAAGAGGTTGGGGGTGGTCATCGTGGCGCGCGGCAGGATCTTGGTGCGCAGGGCGTTGTCCACCTCGAGGGCGCCCCCGAACTCCTGGCCCTTGCAGATGAGGACCGGGTCGAGCACCACGGTGGGGAAGTCGTAGGGTCTCCAGGGCCTGCTCGACGACGTCGATGGTGGGTGCCGTGCCCAGCATGCCGATCTTGACGGCGTCGACGCGCGAGTGGACGGCGGCGCAGGTCTCGATCTGGTCGGCGATGACGCCGGGATCCACTGGCACGAAGCGGTGGTTCCAGCCGTCCTGGGGTCCATGGAGACGATGCAGGTCAGGGGCCGTGCAGCCGAAGACGCCGAGGGTGTGGAAGGTTTTGAGGTCGGTCTGGGCGCCGGCGCCGCCCGAGGCCTCGGAGCCGGCGATGGTCAGGGCGATGGCAGTCATGCCTCTAGCCTGCACCGGCCGGGGTGCACGAGCCAAGCCGGGCCGGTCGCATGGGGCCGGCCCGGCTCGGCGGGCGCGCTGCGAGCGGCCGCGGGCTCAGGCGTTGGCGATGGTCCAGCGGTGGCCGCGGTGCGCGTCCTTCTCAGCCTCGTCCACCAGGGCGACGGCGAAGTCGGCCACGGAGATCTCGCTGCCCGTGGGCTGGTCGGCGCCCTCGGTGTAGGTGCCGGTGCGTGGCTTGTCGGTGAACTCCGGGGCGGGGGAGAGCAGGGTCCAGTTCAGAGCGCTGCCGGCCTCGCGGTAGAGGTCGAGGACCTCGGCGAAGGCCAGAGCCTCGGCCTTGTACTCCTCGGGGAAATCCGGGGGTGTCCACCAGGCGGGTGCCGTCAGGCGTGAGCAGGGAGCCGGCGCCGCCGACGACGATGAGCCGACCGGTGGGGGCGGCGGCGATGAGGGCCCGGTGGGCGTCGATGACGGGTTGGGCGGACTCTCCGCGACCGGCGGAGACCGTGATGACGGTGGCGTCGGAGCTGTTGATGAGGTCGACCACGGCCTGCGTGTCGGCCAGGGTGAGGGTGACGTCCTGCGTAGCGCCCTCGGCGTGACGGCCCGAGCGCGAGGCGGAGACGACCTCGTGGCGCGGCCGGCGGCCTCGGTGACGGTGGCCGAGCCGACCATTCCGGTTCCTCCGATGACAGTGATCTTCATGAGTCTTCCTTCCAGTGGGTGCGATGCTGGTCTGAGGTGGGTGTGCTGGGTGCCGGCAACCTCGCGATGACTCGATAGTATGATTTGGATACTGAGTACCTCAAAGTAACTAAGGGAGTGTGTTGTGTCACGGACTGAGGGGCTGATGGCTGAGCGTCGGAAGGCGGCTCAAGGCAGCGCCAGCAGTGCGAGGACGCTGCCGCCGCTCGCGGCACCGGTACGCGGGCGCGGAGATTGCGATGGAGCTGTCTCCGGGTGAGTCAGAGAGGCTGTTGCGTCGGAGGTCGGCCCATGCTGCGAGGTTGCCCGCCGGAGAGGGAACCGAGCGCCGGTCTTCGACTTCGACATCCTCCGCCCGCCCTGCCCGTCGCGCACGGTACTGCGTCACGTCGTCGACCGCTGGACTCCGCTGGTGGTGATGGTTCTGGCCGAGGGACCGAGCCGTTTCGGCGAGCTGCGCTCGCGGATCGGCGGGTGACGCCCAGGTCCTCACCCAGACGCTGCGATCCATGGAGCGCGACGGCCTGGTGACGCGCACCCAGCTGCCGGGTGTGCCGCCACGGGTCGACTACGAGCTGACCGACCTGGGTCGCAGCCTCCAGGCCCCCATCGACGCGCTGCGCACCTGGATCCACACCCACTCAGCCCAGATCCTGGCTCACCGCGAGGTCCTACGACGCCGTCGGGTCCTGATGCTCCCGGCCGGCGGGAGGTGAGGGAAATCAGTACCGTGCCGGCGTTGAATCGGGGACCATGGATTCGATGAGCGCCACCGTCCCACTCCCCGCCTCCCTCAACGACATCGTCTTCCATGTCCTGGACCCGCTTGAGGGCCGTCGAGCGGGACATCTTCCCTCACGCGCGCCGAGGCCTGGTACCCCGATCTCCTCGACGGGCTCACCACCCTCTACGGCGACGCCGCCGAGGAGGAGGCACTCAACCTGCTGGCCCTGGCCGCCCGGGCCTACGCGGAGCGTGACTACGAGCTGCGCCGCCTGGACCTGGCCCGCACCCTCGACCCCGCCTGGGCCCAGCACCCCGGCCGCGTCGGCTACGCCGCCTACACCGAGCGCTTTCGCCGGCACCCTGCGCGGCGTGGAGGACCGCATCGACTACCTGCGCGAGCTGGGCGTCACCCTACCTCCACCTCATGCCCCTGCTCACCCCGCGCCCCGGCGACTCCGACGGCGGCTACGCGGTCGCCGACTACGCACCGTGCGCCCCGGACCTGGGCACCATGGAGGACCTCGAGCACCTGGCCGGCGAGCTGCGCGCCGAGGGCATCTCCTGGTGGTGGACCTCGTCCCTCAACCACGTGGCCGCCGAGCATGAGTGGGCGGTGCGGGCCCGCGCCGGCGAGCAGCACTACCGCGACTACTTCCTCATCTTCCCCGACCGCACCGAGCCCGACGCCTACGAGCGCACCCTGCCGGAGGTCTTCCCCGACTTCGCCCCCGGCAACTTCACCTGGGACGACGGCGTGGGCGGCTGGGTGTGGACCACCTTCAACTCCTTCCAGTGGGACCTCAACTGGCGCAACCCCCACGTCATGGCCGAGTTCGCCGGCATCGTCCTGGACCTGGCCAACCGGGGTGTCGAGGTGCTGCGCCTGGACGCCATCGCCTTCACCATCAAGCGCAGGGCACCGACTGCCAGGGCCAGCCCGAGGTCCACGCCATCACCGAGGTCCTGCGCGCCCTGACCCGCATCGCCTGCCCCGCCGTCGACCTCAAGGCCGAGGCGATCGTCGCCCCCACCGAGCTCCTCCAGTACCTGGGCCAGGGCAAGTACACCGGCAAGGTCTCCGACCTGGCCTACCACAACTCCCTCATGGTCCAGGTCTGGTCCATGCTCGCCGCGCGCGACACGACGCTGGCCGTCGAGGCCCTCCAGAACCTGCCGGTCGAGCCCTCCACCGCCACCTGGATCACCCTACCTGCGCTGCCACGACGACATCGGCTGGGCCATCGACGACGACGATGCGGCCGCCGTGGGCCCTGTCCGGCTACGACCACCGGTCCTTCCTGTCCGACTGGTACAGCGGCGAGTACCCCACCTCCGACGCCGCGGGCCTGGTCTTCCAGCACAACCCGGCCACCGGGGACCGGCGCATCGCTGGGACGGCCGCCTCACTCATCGGGATCGAGGCCGCCGCCCGAGGCCTGGGAGGGCGTCACCGACGAGACCCCCGAGCACGAGGCCGAGGCGCTGTGGACCTGGCGCGAGGAGCGGATCCACGCCCTGCGCATGGCCCACGCCATCGTCTACGGCTGGGGCGGCATCCCCGTCCTGTGGAGCGGGGACGAGCTCGCCCAGCCCAACGACCCCAACTGGGACACCGAACCCGGCCACGAGGCCGACTCGCGCTGGGCCGGTCGCCCCCGCCTCGACGAGGCCCGGATGGCCAACCGGCATGACCGCTCCACCGTCGAGGGGCGAGTCTTCACCGACCTGGCGCGAATGGCGCAGGTGCGCGCCAGCCTGCCCCAGCTCGACGTCGCCGTGCGCACCCAGGTCCAGGACGTCGACGACCCCGGGGTGCTGGTGACCTACCGCGACCACCCGCGCGGCAGCTTCGTGGGCGTGTACAACGTGACGCCGCAGTGGCGCTCGGTGGCCGCCGACCAGCTCGCCCGGCTCGGGGTCATGGGGGCCACCGACGTCCTGACCGACACGGTCCCCTTCGGCTCCACCACGCTGGACGGGGCGGGGAGGGCGCGTGCCCGTTCCGCCCTACGCCGCCTGGTGGCTGGTGCGCCCCACGGACTGAGACGGACCAAGGTCCCGGCACGGAGTTGGGTCCCGGGCGGCGGGCGTGCATCATTAGGACGTGACCCGCCGCAGCCTCCCATCTCGTCAGACGCTCCCGATTCCGCAGCCGTTTCTGCGACCACGGCGGTCACTGAGCCATCCGACGTCGTCCAGGGAGACCGCGCTCGTCTCCGCGGCACTGGACTCGGCCACGCCCGCCGCCGCTCCTGGCCGGGGCCATCGACGTCGAGCAGGCGCCCCGCCCGCTGAGCGTCTTCGACCTCATGCGCATCGGCATCGGCCCTCCTCCTCCCACACCGTGGGTCCCCATGCGTGCCGGCCGGGCCTTCAGCCGTGCCCTGGCCGAGGCGGTCCGTCCGGGCGGCGCGGGGGCGTCCGACGGCGAGTGCGCCTCACCTGTCCCCCGGCGCCGGCCTTCCGCAGCCCACCCGCGTCACCGTCGAGCTCTGGCTCCCTCGGTGCCACTGGCCGCGGGCACGCCACCGACCGCGCCTCCGTCATGGGCCTGGCCGGCTACGAGGCGAGACGGTCCCCCGCCGTCGTGTGAGTCCCTCATGGAGGAGGTCGAGGGCCGCCGGAGAGCTGGTGGTCGACGGCGTCGGCTCCCATCCCCTTCAGCCCGAGCGCCGACATCCACTTCCTGCCCGGGCGCGTCCTGCCCTACCACGTCAACGGCGAGCCCTGACCGCCTACTGCGCCAGCGGCGCCGAGGTCCCTGCGCCGCACCTACTACTCCGTGGGCGGCGGCTTCGTCATGGAGGACGTCGGCGCCCCGGGGTCGCCGTCGATTCAGGCCCTGGCGACCGCCTCCGCCACCCAGGTCCCACGCCACCCCGCGCCCTTCCCCTTCACCACGTCGGCCGCGATGCTGGCGACCTGCGAGCGCGAGGGCCTGAGCGTGTCCGACGTCGTCCTGGCCAACGAGCTCTCCGCCCGCAGCCGGGAGGAGGTCATGGCCTACCTGGACCGCCTGCGCGCCACGATGCGCGCCTGCATCGAGGCCGGCATGAACGCCGAGGGCATCCTGCCCGGCGGACTCGGGGTGCGCCGGCGCGCCAAGGCCCTCCACGAGCGGCTGCGCGCCCAGTCGAGTGGCCCGGCTGCTGCCTTCACCATGGCCGACCCCCTGCGCGGCATGGACTGGGTGGACCTGTTCGCGCTCGCGGTCAACGAGGAGAACGCCGCCGGGCGCCGCGTGGTCACCGCCCCCACCAACGGCGCGGCCGGCATCGTCCCGGCGGTCCTGGCCTACTACGAGCGCTTCATCCCCGGGGCCGACGACGACGGCGCCCGCCGCTTCCTGCTGGCCGCCACCGCCGTGGGCGGACTCATCAAGACCAACGCCTCGATCGCCGGGGCCGAGGTGGGCTGCCAGGGAGAGGTCGGGTCGGCCTCCTCGATGGCGGCCGCCGGCCTGGCTGAGGCCCTGGGCGGGACGCCCGCCCAGGTGGAGAACGCCGCTGAGATCGCCATGGAGCACAACCTGGGGCTCACCTGCGACCCGGTGGGCGGGCTCGTCCAGATTCCCCTGCATCGAGCGCAACGCGGTGGCCGCCGTCAAGGCCATCAACGCCGCCCGCATGGCCCTGTCAGGGGCGAGGGCCGGCACGCCGTCAGCCTCGACACCGTCATCGAGACGATGCGCCAGACCGGCGAGGACATGCTCGCCAAGTACAAGGAGACCTCCCGCGGGGGCCTAGCCGTCAACGTCGTGGAGTGCTGAGGAGTGCATCTCTATGTGTGACAACACGGATTGACGCGGCCAGTCGGGCGGTCGCTGAGTGTGACTCAACTATTCCGGAGTGCGGTGCAGAACGTAAGTCTAAACAACTGAGATGTCAGCGTATGGGAAATTTCAATTACATTCTTATAGCCATTGCTGTTGCTGTCGGCCCCGCGGTGAGAGTGTATTTAGGGCGCAGAAACTCGAAAACGATACTCGGTCTCCACTGAGGGGTGCTGTGAGGGTGCGAGCCCCGAGGTTCCCATTGATTGCCGTTATCATCCTAGCGCCCGTAGGGATTGCTTTAAATGTCGTTGGGGTGTTCTGTCTGTGGTTTTCTATTCAGGCCTGGATATATTCGCAGGATACCTCTCTGTTCTCATATGAAGACACTGCCTGGGTCTTCTTGTTGGCTCTGATGTCCCTCGCCGGCGGCATCTTCCTGTCATCTTTGTCGTATCTCATGATCATGTCTCTGAAAAATGAGTATGTCGAGACGGGAATTGATTATGTTGAGAAGCGCGGACGGCTTGGTAAGGTCACTCGGGATATTTTTCAAGAAATTTCCTCGTACGATTATGACGTGGATTCCGAGGGAGGTGTGTTGACGGTCGGGGCGGCGGACGGTCGCGAGATCTCGTTTGAGGTGGACTATTATCGTGGCGATTATGTGATGGCTGCCATTGCAATTCGGAAAGCCAATGGTCGTTGGTTCGATCCAACTGATGAAGCCGTCCATCAACGACTTGTTCAGATCGCTTCTGACGGGACGGCCAGGCGTTATATCAGAGAGCATCCGTGTGATGATGATCTGAATGTGTCATGTGGCTCCTAGGGTCGCGCTGGGCTTGATCGCCCCGTCGTGGGGTGGTGCGCACCTTCTTGACCGGCTTCCCCTTCACACGCTGTATGGGCGGGAGGGGCTGGGAGATGTGCGCATGGCGCCGTCGACGAGACCGATGGCGCGAGTGAGCCGCTCGCGCTGGTTGGAGAGTGCCAACCGATGATCGTTCAGCAGGGCCTTGCGCTCCTGTGCGTTTGCTCGGATGAAGCGTCTGATTTGTTCCAGGGTGAACCCCGCCTCCTGCGCGCGTCGCACCGCTGCGGCCCGGCTGAGTTCTTCAGGGCGATACCGACGGTGCCCAAGGGAGTCTCTCGCAGGCTTCAGGATCCCTCGTCCTCCCAGTGCCGTAGAACGTGTGCTGCGATTCCGGTCTCACGGGCCACGTCGCCGATCCGCTTGCCTTGAGGTCGGCCTGAAGGGGGAGCCTGGTTGTCATGACGATTCATCATCTCAACTGTGGCACACTTCATCCGCCGAGCCAACTCCTTGTGAACGGTCGAGGACGTCTGACCGCTCCCGCGACACTCGTATGTCACTGCCTTGTCGTGCAGACAGGAAAGTACTGGACGCTCGTCGATGCCGGGACTGGGATCAGCCGACCTGCGTAATCCCCGCGATCGCTTAGGCGATACCTTCTTGCGCAGGGTTCGCCCGCCCTCAACCCCTACAGAGCCCGCGATCACGCAGGTTCAGGCACTCGGTATCGATCCGCACGACGTGAGGAGCATCGTCCTCACCCATCACGATGTCGATCATGTGGGAGGTATTGCGGACTTCCCGTGGGCGCACGTCTACGTGTCACGCGCTCAGGTCGACCTCATCATTCCCGCGCTGCGCAAGGACATGGTGCACAGGCTTCATCCCGTTCAGTGGTCGCATACACCGCAGTGGCAGCCTGTCACCTTGTCGGAGACGTGGCGTTCGCGCCCTCTTTCAGGATCAACGACAGCACTGAGGCCTGGTGGCGCTTGATGGGCACATTGAGGGGCACTGTGCGGTTGTCATTGACCGGGAGAACAAGCCCGCTCTTATTCATGCCGGCGATGCGGTGATGGATGTCAAGACAGAGCTCTTCGGTGGACGTGCTCCCCTGGGGCTCAGGGCCTTTCAGTACATGATACGGACCGATGCTCAAGCATGGCGAGAATCAAGGGCCTGGCTCAAGGAATGCGTGGAGGACGGGATTGATGTCATCTGCGCTCACGAGCCACATCCGCGTCTTTCCAGATCTCGCTGAAGCAGGCTACTGATCATCGAGAAGGGCCTTGCGATGATGTGGGGGGTGGGGGGCTGCAGCGTTGCGCTGCGGCCCCCACCTCAGTTCCACCCGGGTCAGCTGCTCTGGGCGGTGCTGGACTGGCTGTTCTGGTTGCTCTGGTTGCCGGACTGCTGACCGCCACCAGACTGCTGGCAGTTGGACTGCTGGTCGCCACTGCCGTGGGCGGGCTCATCAAGACCAATGCCTCGATCGCCGGGGCCGAGGTGGATTGCCAGGGGAGGTTGGATCGGCCTCCTCGATGGCGGTCGCCAGCGTGGCTGAGGCCCTGGGCGGGACGCCCGCTCAGGTGGAGAACGCCGCCCGCATGGCCCTGTGGGGCGAGGGCCGGCACGCCGTCAGCCTCGACACCGTCATTGAGACGATGCGCCAGACCGGCGAGGACATGCTCGCCAAGTACAAGGAGACCTCCCGCGGCGGCCTGGCCGTCAACGTCGTGGAGTGCTGATCGCCGTCAGGGGCGATGGGCGGTCTTAAGGGCGTATCGATGATGTCGCACGGTTCGGCATAATTGATGTATGAGCGAACCGCAGGCAGTCTCCAGCAGCCAGAGCTACAGCATTGCGCAACTGCGCTCACTGGTGAAATCCGGCCGTCTGCGCGTGCCGCAGTTCCAGCGCTCCTTCCGCTGGGAGAAGCAGGATGTCCTCAATCTCGTTGACTCCGTGCTTCGTGGCTATCCGATCGGCAGCCTTCTGCTCTGGAAGCGGGAGGCTGAGGCGGAGCATCTGAGGATCGGTGCCCTTGACATTGAAGCCGGCAGCCTCCCGGATGCCCTGTGGGTGGTGGATGGTCAGCAACGCATCACCAGCCTCGTCAACGTCATGGACCCGGAAGGGGCGCACGATCCGAGGTTCTCTCTGGGGTACTCCTTGGAGGAGCAGAAGGTTGTCCCTGTGCGTGATTCAGGGGCATCACTCATCGTGCCTTTACCCGACCTGTTCGATCTGGGACGTGCACTGGCGTGGTTGAGAGACAATCCTGATGGAACGGAGTATGCCTCGCATATCCAGGATGTGACCGGGAGACTTGCTGATGTCTCGGTTCCTGCGACGATCATGGAGGATGCTGATGAGGCGGTTCTTCGGGAGGTGTTCGACCGAATCAATAATCGGGGTAAGAAGCTCAATGCCGCGGAGATCTTCGATGCGATTCACGGTGGTCCGAGTGATGGGATTGACGACGGCGGGTATCGCCGTGCATGTTGACGAGCGAACCCATTTCGGTGTCTTGGCGGACAAGGTCGTGGTTCAGGCGCTCCTGGTGCGACGCCACACGGACGTCACTCGCGACGTTCATGGGGAATTCTCCCCGAGTCGTCGGGCTGTCAGTGATTTTCCCCAATGAAAGTCAGGAAGAGGCGTATCTGGAAACGGAGCGGTCTCTTGTGGATGCCGCGCTGTTCCTCCAGCAGTGCGGTATCCCCCATATGACGTTCCTTCCGTTTCGATTCCAGCTGCTGGTTCTGGCAAGATTCTTCGCCTTCTTCCCGCATGCTCAGGACCGTAATCTTGAACTGCTTCGACGCTGGTTCTGGCGCACGAGCGTCGGCGCTGATGACCTCGGTATCAATGGCTCTCAGACGGACCTTCGCGATATGGCTGCCTGTCTCGTCCCTGGTCAGGAGTCGGAGTCGGTCCAAAGACTTCTCAACGCTGCGGCACTCTCGAACCTTCCGCAGGTCCCTGATCTCCGTGTGTTCCGAGCCACTCGCTCCGACAGCAAGGTGATCCTCGCTGCGATGTGGAACCTGGAACCGGTGGATCCTGACTCGGGCGCCTCAATTACAGTGGAAACGCTGGCTGCACAACTCGAGGGGGAGACGACGCCGCGAGGTGTGGTCTCCGACCTGGTCCCGGCCTCCGCTCTTCCGGACGGAGCCCCTGTCGCCGATAACAAGGTGATCTCGACAAGGGATCGTCAAGATCTCTTCTCTCTCCTGGATGGTGAGTCCGATCTCGCCTCGTTGCTTCTGAACGAGCAGATCCTGCACGACCTCCAGGAGAACCGGTCCAACGACGCTATTGAGGCGAGAACTGAGCTGCTGCGCAGCTACCTCGACAACTTCATCAGGGCGCGGGACCGCATACGGGCACGAGGACATCCCCACCGCTCGGTGACTACTTCACCGACGAGGACTGGCAGGAAGGTGAAGCGTCATGATGGAGGCGGTCTACGCGGTACTCCTCCACGGGGAGCATGTCGGTGCGATCCATCGCAGAGACGCCTTCACGAAGTTCGTCTTCGACCGGGACTACTGGGACCGTCCGAACCGCGCAGTGCTGGGACGCTGGTTCGAGGACCATCCGCGCAAGCAGCCGCGGGCGACCAACTGGGTGCCCGCGTGGTTCTCCAATCTCCTGCCCGAGGGGCGCCTCAGGGAGCTGATTGCTCGTGAGCAGGGAGTCGACACCAACCGTGAGATCGACCTCCTTACGCGGATCGGGGCGGATCTGCCCGGAGCCGTCCAGGTCGTCCCCGATCCCCGAGGCGCCTGTCGATGAGGGTTTCGAGGCAGCGGCTGGTGGGCTCGTGAACGTGCCCAAACCTTCCGCACGCCTGCGCTTCTCCTTGGCGGGGATGGGGCTGAAGTTCTCCATGCGCCAGGAGGGCGACCGCCTGGTACTCCCCGCCCATGGTGAGGATGGCGGCTGGATCGTGAAAAACACCTGATGGGAACTATCCGGGGCTCGTGGCGAACGAGGCCGCTGTGATGTGGTTGGCAGGCGAGGTCGGTATCGAAGTTCCCGAGGTTCACGTGAGGCACCGCAATCAGGTGGATGAGCTGGGAGAAGGAGCATGGCCGTCTGATGAGGACGAGGCCTACGTGGTGCGCCGCTTCGATCGGACCGCCGAAGGGGCGCGTGCATATTGAGGACTTCGCCCAGGTGCTGGGACGCTTCGGTCTTGGTGAGGGGAAGTACCGCTCCACGGTTGAGGCCGTTGCCGCCATCGCCTACCGCGGGCGGGATCATGCCTCGCTGCGGGAGATGGTGCGCCGGACGGTTTTCAACCTGTTTGTCGGGAACGGGGACGCCCACCTCAAGAACTGGTCACTCATCTACCCGGATCGGAAGATAGCGCGGCTCTCTCCCGCCTACGACCTCGTATGCACGGCCGTCTACCCCCAACAGGCAGACCTGGGCCTCCCCTTCTTCGGTACAACGCGACTCTCGGAGATCTCCCGGGATCACTTCGCACGGCTTCAAGCGGCTCTCAATGTCGACGACGATGACGTTCTTGACGTCGTTGACGAGATGATCGAACGGTTCTGTCAGGCCTGGGCGGCCGGTGACGCCGAAGGCCTACCAACGTCGGTGGCCACATGGATTGAGGAGCACCGTGAGCAGACTCGTCAGCAGCTGACGCAGACCTGACGGACAGGGGCTCGATCTTGGAAGGAACCGAGCTCGCCAGCACGGCATGTTGTTCGAGTGTGGGGCCGCAGCGTTGCGCTGCGGCCCCCACCTCAGTGTCCACCCCGGGTCAGCTGCTCTGGGCGGTGCTGGACTGGCTGTTCGACTGGCTGTTCTGGTTGCCGGACTGCTGGCCCGTTGGCCGCCGCCGCTGCCGCCCTGACCGCCCTGGCCTCCCTGGCCACCGGCGCCACCACCCATGGGGCCGCCCATCCCGGCCGACAGCGCCGAGGCCGTCCCCGTGGCCGAGCCGCCCGACGACGTCGCCACCGTGTACTGCTGGCCCTCCGTGAGCCCCAGCACCGTGATCGCCTCAGCCGTGAAGTCCACCTTGACCGAGGCCACCTGCGACCCGGAAGCATCCGTGACGGTCAGCGTGTCACCCGCGCTGACCGACGGCGAGCCCGTCACCCCCACGAGCTGGCTCTCACCGTTGGCGTCCACCGCGCCGTCCATCGCACCGGCCTGCCCCGAGACCACCACGATCCCGCCCTTGACGTAGGCCGAGCCGTTGGAGTCGATGCCGTCGGAGGAGGCGTAGGAGACCTCCACCTCGCCGCCGCTGATCGTGAGCACCGAGCCGTCGTCGGACTCGGAGTCGGCATTCTCGTGCCCCTCGATGACGTGGTCGCCGTTGGAGGCGTTGATGCCGTCGTCGCCCGCCGCGATGGACAGCTCCCCGCCGGACACGTTGACGAACGGCGCCTGCAGCCCCTCATCGGCCGCGTTGACGGTGGCCGTCCCGGAGTCCTGCGTGTAGCTCACCCCGGCGTTGATGCCCTTGGGTGAGGGGCGTCGAGGAGTCCGCCGTCGACTCCTGCCCGGGCGGGGCCTGCTCCTCAACAGTGGCGTTGGCCTGGCCCGCCGCCGGCCGTGATCGTCAGGGTCGTGTCCTTGACGGTGACGTCCGTGGTCGCCGAGATCGCGTCGTCGGTGGAGGTCAGCGTGATGCTCGCCTTGCCCAGGGAGATGAAGCCCTTCGTCTCATCATCGCCCTCACTGGACTTCAAGGCGTCGCCGCCGGCCTCCACCGTCAGCGTCCCGGACTCCACCACCAGGTGGTCCTTGCCGCGCAGACCGTCGTCGGCGGCCTTGACCTTGATGGTGGTGTTCCCGGTGATGATGAGGCCGTTCTTGGAGGAGATGCCGTCCTTGTAGGAGCCGGTCACGTCCAGCTGGCCGGTCCCGGTGACGGTGAGGGTGTCGGAGGAGAACAGGGCCGCAGTGGCCTCCTGCCCCGAGGCGTAGCTCGCGCCGTCGGTCAGCGTGTTCTTGGAGTCCTTGGCCAGGACCACGATCGCCTTGCCGGCGTCCTGGATGTCGATGGCCGGCCCGTCCGAGCTCGTGATGCTCGCGCCCCTGAGGACCAGGCGCACGTCGGCCTTCGGGGCGTTGACGACGATCCGCCCGTTGCTGAGCTCGCCGCTGATGACGTAGGTGCCGCCGCCGCTGATGGTGACGGTGCCGCCGTCGACCTTCACGTTGCTCGACGCCGACCCGCTGGCCGAGGCCGACGACCCCGACAGCGTGATCGTGGTGGCCGACGACGTGTCCGGGGTCCCGGCGTCGTCCGCGGAGCTCGAGGCGTCCTGCACCGAGGCGTTCGCGCCCAGGATGTCGGAGACGCTCGCGCCGGTCGACGCCGTGGCGACCGACGAGGAGATCGTCGTCCACGTCGTATCCGACTCACTCGAGCTCGAGGCGCTGGCGTTGCCGGAGGCCGAGGAGGTCGAGCAGCCGGCCGCCAGGGCGATCGCGGCCAGGAACGCAACGGCTCCGGTCGCCCGGCGGCGGAGTCGGTGAAGGGGCTTGGTCGTCGTCTTGGTGGTCTTCATGGTGTCTGGGCCTCTTCTTCTCGGGTTCTTCTCGGGTCCGGTGTCGGATCGTGGGTGGTCTGGGTGCGGCGCTCAGGCGGCGCTCGCGGTGGCGCGCGTGGCGCCGATGCTCTCCAGGCTGGAGCGGTCGGTGCCGAACAGGTCGGCGAGCTCGTGGGTCAGGGTCCGGTACCACCGGTTGGCGGGCAGCTCGGGGTGGAGCAGCGCCATGCCGGTGGCGTACTTCGAGATGCGGGCGGGGCGGTGGCCGGCGTCCCACAGGGCCCGGTCCGCAGGCGAGGGCGTGGCCGGGTTCTTCGTCTCGACGACGGCGATGCCCGCCACCGCCACCGGCTCGCCGCCGTCGATGGCCGCGGTCAGGTGGGCCGGGCGCAGGGCCTGCGGGGCCCCGGCGACCCGGCGGTCCCTCTCACGGGCCGCCGGTGTCAGGCGCCGCCAGGTCAGGGCCGTGTCGATGGTGGCCCGGGCCTCGGCGCTCAGGCAGGTGCAGGGTGGTGCGCTCATAGGGTGGTGGCCAGCACCGGCCGCAGCGCGGCGGCGACATCCTGGGCCGCAGCCGGACCCGGTGACCCCCGTGCTCGCCAGGCAGGCGGCCACGAAGGCGCGGCCCGGGCCGGTGAGGCGGGAGGCGTCGTCGGGGTGGTAGCCCATGCGCCGCTTGACGGTGGTGCCGCGTGCGCCGCGGGTCTTGACCTCCAGGAAGCACAGGCCGGAATCCAGGTAGGTGCGGGTGCGCACCTTGAAGCGCCGACGCCGCTTGCGGGCCGTGAGCATGAAGGCCTCCAGCCCCGGGGTGTCGAAGTAGGTCGAGGCGTAGGAGAAGCGGCGCCTCCCGTCGATGTCCAGGACCCGGGCGTCGGAGGTGAGGCCGTCCACGAGGTCCTGCGCGCGTTCCAGCGGCACCAGGTACTTGCGGTCCACCCGGGTCAGCAGGCCGGCGGCGCCGTTGAGCTCGGCGAGGCTGGTCGAGGCCAGGTGCTCGGCGCTCAGGGGTGCCGACGTCGGAGCCTGAGACCCCGCGGAGGACGCTGCCGGGGAGGTGCTCACGGTCGCCGTTGAGATCGCTCAGTCGAGGTCGTGGTCGTGGTCATCATCGGGGTCCTTGTCTGTCCTGGCCTGTCCTGTCGGGCTCGTTCGGGCCAGCGGTCAGCGCGAGGCCACGGCCGTGGGTGAGGCCGCCTGGCTGCTGGAGCGAGTGACGTACTGGGCGGCCGGCGTCACGGTGAGGGGCTGGGCCTCGACGGGCTCGGGGGCGGGCGTCGGCCTGCGCGGCGCTCAGGCGCGTGCCGCCCAGGGCTGGGCGGTCTGCGCCTCGCGGGCGACGGCGCCGGTCGGCTCGGCGGCCGGCTGCGGGGCGGGGACGACGTCGTCGGAGGCCGGGGCGGTCTCGAGCTCAGCGGGGGTGTGGCGCGGCACCCGGAAGCGGACGTCGACGGTGGTGGTGTCGTTGACCAGGTCGAGGCGCTGAACCTCCACTGAGCGGACCTGCCCGCCCAGGGTGCGCTCCAGGTGGGCGATGAGAGCGGTCTCGTTGGTGATGGCGTGGTCGAGGACGATCACCTGGTGACGGTTGCGGCGCATGAGCGCGGGGTGGTCGCCGATCCACAGGGCGGCGACGACGGTGCCCATGAGGGCCGCCACCATCCCGATCGGTGCGGTCTCGATCCCGCCGAGCAGGCCCAGGGCCAGAGCCGCGAAGAAGTAGGCCACCTCGTGCTGGGCCAGCTCGGTGGAGCGCAGGCGGATGATGGACAGGACGCCGAAGAGCCCCAGGCCCAGGCCGGCCGCGACGCTCGCCGTCGACAGCAGCAGGGTGACGGCCAGGACGCCCACGTTGACGCCGATGTAGGCGGCCATGAGGTCCTTGCGCGAGTGGCGTGGGGCGTAGAGCGCCCCGACCAGGACGGCGAGGGCGATCAGGTCGGCGGCGATGTAGGTCAGGGTGGTCAGGCTCATCGGGAGGCTCCTGTCGGGTCAATCGGACCGGTGACGGGGCCTGGCCGCGGGATGGGCGGCAGAGGTGCGCCCTCAGCGCGCCGCGGTGGCGTGCGGCTCCGTCCGGTGAGAAACAGTCAACGGGCGCATTCCATGAGCGCGCTGTGAACAGGGCATGGGGAGGCATGACTTGCGCCGCCGCGGCATGAGGGCGAGCGAACAGCGCCTCCGGAGGCGGGCGGTGCCCGTGACCTCCGGAGGCGCTGGTTGAGAGGGTGGGGATGGGAGCGTGACGCCTGCTGCTCAGGCCGCGAGCTGGCGCGACTGGGCCTGACGCCAGTAGCGCCCCAGGTCCCGCTTGATGGTGCGGTTCCACCGGTTGGTGGGCAGGTTCGCGTACAGCAGCGCCATGCCGGTGGCGTACTTCGAGATGCGGGCCGGCCGGTGCCCCTGATGCCACAGGAGGCGGTCCGTGGGGGAGGCCGTGGAGGGGTTCTTCGTCTCGACGACGTTGAGGTGATCCACTGAGACGCCCTGCTCGAGGCGCTTCCCGTCAGGGCCGAACAGGTCCCAGGTGAGCTGGGTGTCGAAGGTGGCGCGGGCCTCGTCGTGGGGCAGGTGCAGGGTGGTGCGGCTGTAGGTGGAGTCCATGACCGGGACGAGGGCATCGGCGATCGTGCGCGCCTCGTCCGGGGAGCAGGTGCCGGACTCCACGAGGCGCTCGATGACGAACAGGCGACCGTCGGGTGTGACGCGGTCGGCGTCGTCGGGATCGTACTTGAAGCGGTCCTTGACCGTGGCCTCGCGCGACCCGTTGGTCTTGACCTCCAGGAAGCACAGTCCGGAGTCCAGGTAGGTGCGGGTGCGGATCTTGTAACGCCGACGGCGCTTGCGGGCCGCCAGGAAGTAGGCGTCCAGGCCGGGGGTGTCGAAGTAGGTCGAGGCGTAGCGGAAGTGGCGCAGGCCGTCGATCTGGAGGACCTGCGCTCGCGGGGCGAGGTGGCTGATGACGTGCTGGGTGTCGCCCGGGGGAACCAGGTACTTGCGGTCCATGCGGGTTAGGAGACTCGCCTCGGAGTTGAGCTCGGCGAGGGAGATCGTGTTGATGCCGTCGGTGTTCAGCACGGTGCAGTCCTTTCCGGGATCGGGAGTCGCGAGGTGGGGGAACCGGCGCTGCTGGGTGGCAGCGGTGCGGGGAGGCGGACGGTGGCTGCGTGGTCGGGATGCGGTGACGCGTGGCGGGACGCCTGGGCACGTGCGATGTCACGTGCGGCACCGCCGGAGGGTGGCCGGCCGGTCAGTTGTAGCGGGGCTGCACCATGGACGGTGGGGTTGCTCACCTGAGCGTGCTGCTGGGAGGCGGGCTGCTGGCGGTGACCGGTGATCCAGTCGTACCGGGGCGGGGCAGTGGCTGCTCTCGCGGCGCTGTCGGCCACAGGGGTCTCGGGCCAGAGCTGCTGACCGGCGGGCTGAACCTGAGCGGCGGCCTGAACGGGGGCCTGAGGCTGAGCCTCCCGGACCAGATGGGGACCCTGCGGCGCCTCCTCCTGCTGCACCTGGGCGGCCTGCGGCTGAGCTGGCTTTTCGACCGTGCGGGACCGAGGACGCAGCCGGTAGTGGACCTCGACGATGGTGGTGTCGTTGACCAGGTCCAGGCTCTTGAGGTCGACGCTGCGCACCTGGGCGCCGAGCAGGTCCTCGAGCTCGGTGATGAGCCTCGTTCTCGTTGCTGATGGCCCGGTCGAGGGTGACGACCTGGTTGCGGTTGCGGCGCAAGAGCGCCGGGTGGTCGCCCACCCACAGGGAGGCGAGGATGAGGAGCATGAGGATGGCGACGATGATGAGGTGGCTGATGTGCTTGCCCTTGATGCCACCGAGCAGGCCCAGGGCCAGGGCCGCGAAGAAGTAGGCCACCTCCCCTGGGCGAGGGAGGAGGAGCGCAGGCGGATGATGGACAGGACGCCGAAGAGGCCCCAGGCCCAGGCCGGCTCCGACGTTGTCGCTCGTCGACAGCAGCAGGGTGACGGCCAGGACGCCCACGTTGACGCCGATGTAGGCGGCTACGAGGTCGCGGCGGCCGTGACGTGGAATGTAGAGGGCTCCGACCAGGAGCGCGATGGCCACCAGGTCGGCACCGATATAGGCCAGTGTCAGTGGTAGATCGTGCAACACCTGCTGCATGAGGATGTCCTTGGGGGAGATGGGTTGGGAACCGTATTATTACGATATCATAACGATAGATCGATCTGTGTAAAATGATGCTAGAGCGTGAGCCTCTCCTCGGTGTGAGGCTGCATACTCCGGATGCGCCGTCTTCCTCTCAGCGACTCTCGTCGCCCTGCGTGCGACATGGGCGGGAGGTGGTCACTCGGAACAATCGCCTTCAACAACTTCTCGGCGCCCGACCGCTTGCTGGGTGTTTGCTGGGAAGTGGCGACACGCCGAACGGGCGCGTCTGAGAGGGTGAATTCTGCGTCTCCATCCCCAGGGCTGGGGGTAGAGCGCCGACGACGACCGGCACCCTGCCCTGTGGTTAAGGGGCTCTGAATAGATGTCGCACCCATGCAGGACCATCGTTGTGCGGATTGCGGGATGGGGGTCGAGCGTCCCAGCGAGGCTGTCCATGGACTGTCTCCACCCAGCCGTCCACAGTGCAGGTGAACGTTTTCCACAGAGGGGAGGGTGTGTGCACAGGGCCACGTTGAACACAGCTATCTTGGGGTGATGGACCCGGATCACCCCAAGGGTAGTGTCTTGCTCCGCGGGGCCGTTCTGGCCTCCCGTGAATGACAAGCGTGTGGTGCCGTCGGCGCAGTCCCTCGTCCGGGGACGGGCCGCAGTCACCGCCACCCGACCCTGAGGAAGAGACGGACATGGCGATCACCATCTACAGCAAGCCCAACTGCGTCCAGTGCACGGCCACCTACCGCGCCATGGACAAGGCCGGCCTGTCCCACGAGACGGTGGACATCTCCTGGACGCCCAGGCCCTCGAGCAGGTCAAGTCCCTGGGGTACGCCCAGGCTCCCCGTCGTCGTCGCCGGAGAGGACCACTGGTCCGGCTTCCGTCCGGACAAGATCAAGACCCTCGCGCTCGCCGTCGAGTCCGTCGCGGTCTGAGGCCGCGGGGCGCGCCGTGAGTAGCGGGCCTCTGCTGGTCTACTTCTCCTCCACCTCGGAGAACACGCACCGATTCGTGGGCAAGCTCGGCTTCCCGACGGCGCGCATCCCCCTGAGGCGCACGGAGCCGCCGCTGACCGTGGACGAGGAGTACGTCCTGGTCGTGCCCACCCTACGGTGGCGGCTCCGTCAAGGGGCGGTGCCCAAGCAGGTCATCGCCTTCCTCAACAACCCGGACAACCGGGCCCTGTGCCGGGGCGTCATCGCCTCGGGCAACACTCAACTTCGGCCAGGCCTACTGCCTGGCGGGTGACATCATCGCCAGCAAGCTGGGGGTGCCGTTCCTGTACCGCTACGAGCTGCTCGGCACCCCCACGGACGTCGCACGCGTCAAAGAAGGATTGGAAGACTTTTGGCAGACACGCTGACGGACACCGGCTCTGAGACCGTGTCCTCCCCGGATCTGGACTACCACGCGCTCAACGCGAAGCTGAACCCTCTACGACGCGGACGGCAGGATCCAGTTCGACGCCGACCACGAGGCGGCCCGGCAGTACTTCCTCCAGCACGTCAACCAGAACACGGTCTTCTTCCACGACCTGGAGGAGAAGCTCGAGTACCTGGTCGAGGAGGGCTACTACGAGGGCCACATCCTGGACAAGTACTCCCCGGAGTTCGTCAAGACCGCCTTCAAGGCCGCCTACGCCCACAAGTTCCGCTTCGAGACCTTCCTGGGCGCCTTCAGCTACTACACGTCCCTACACGCTCAAGACCTTCGACGGGAAGCGCTACCTGAGCGCTTCGAGGACCGCGTCACCATGGTGGCCCTCACCCTGGCCGACGGCGATGAGCAGCTGGTCCTCGACCTCGTCGACGAGATGATGTCCGGTCGCTTCCAGCCGGCCACCCCCACCTTCCTCAACGAGGGCAAGGCCCAGCGCGGGGAGCCCGTCTCCCGCTTCCTCGTGCGCATCGAGGACAACATGGAGTCGATCGCCCGCGGCATCAACTCCGCCCTCCAGCTGTCCAAGCGCGGCGGAGGAGTGGCCCTCCTGCTGAGCAACCTGCGGGAGATGGGCGCCCCATCAAGCGCATCGAGAACCAGTCCAGCGGCGTCATCCCCGTCATGAAGCTGCTGGAGGACTCTTCTCCCTACGCCAACCAGCTCGGGGCCCGCCAGGGCGCGGGGCCGTGTACCCTGCACGCCCACCACCCCGACATCATGCGGTTCCTGGACACCAAGCGTGAGAACGCCGACGAGAAGATCCGCATCAAGACCCTCTCGCTGGGCGTCGTCATCCCGGACATCACCTTCGAGCTGGCCCGCAACAACGAGGACATGTACCTCTTCAGCCCCTACGACGTCGAGCGCGTCTACGGCATGCCCTTCGCGGACATCAACGTCACCGAGAAGTACCGCGAGATGGTGGACGACGGGCGCATCAAGAAGAAGAAGATCAACGCCCGCACCTTCTTCCAGACCCCTGGCCGAGATCCAGTTCGAGTCCGGCTACCCGTACGTCATGTTCGAGGATACGGTCAACAGGGCCAACCCCATCAAGGGCAAGGTCGTCATGTCCAACCTGTGCTCCGAGATCCTTCAGGTCTCCGAGCCCAGCGAGCTCAACGAGGACCTCACCTTCGCCCACGTGGGCAAGGACATCTCCTGCAACCTGGGCAGCCTCAACATCGCCAAGACGATGGACTCTCCGGACTTCGCCCGCACGATCCGCACCGCCGTGCGCGGCCTGACCGCCGTCAGCGACCAGACCCACCTGCCCAGCGTGCCCTCCATCGACCGGGGCAACCACGAGTCGCACGCCATCGGCCTGGGGCAGATGAACCTCCACGGCTTCCTGGCGCGCGAGCGCATCCACTACGGCTCCGAGGAGGGCCTGGACTTCACCAACGTCTACTTCGCCAGCGTCCCTGTTCGCCGCCCCTGACGGCGTCGAACGAAATGGCCGTGGAGCGCGGGGAGAGCTTCGTGGGCTTTCGAGGACTCGACCCACGCCAGCGGCGAGTTCTTCGAGAAGTACGTGACCCAGGACTTCGTGCCGGTCACCGAGCGCGTCAAGGAGATCTTCGCGGCCTCCAGCGTGCACGTGCCCACGCGTGAGGACTGGGCCGAGCTGGCCGAGAAGGTCAAGAAGGGCGGCCTGTACAACCGCAACCTGCAGGCCGTGCCGCCCACCGGCTCGATCTCCTACATCAACAACTCCACCTCCTCGATCCACCCGATCGTGGCCAAGGTGGAGATCCGCAAGGAGGGCAAGATCGGCCGCGTCTACTACCCGGCGCCCTTCATGACGAATGACAACCTCGAGTACTACCGGGACGCCTACGAGATCGGCCCCGGAGAAGATCATCGACACCTACGCCGTGGCCACCCAGCACGTGGACCAGGGGCTGAGTCTCACGCTGTTCTTCCCGGACACGGCCACCACCCGTGACGTCAACCGCGCCCAGATCTACGCCTGGCGCAAGGGCATCAAGACCCTCTACTACATCCGCCTGCGCCAGGCCGCCCTGACCGGCACCGAGGTCGAGGGCTGCGTCTCCTGCATGCTGTGAGGGGACATGCTTGTGAGTCGAGGGTCTCTGGAGTGGACGGTTGGGGTGAGAGTCAGCCTTATCGAGTGTTTGTTGACGAATCTGAGGTCAATGGGTACTCAATAACGGCTGTATATGTACGACCGCAGGATGTTCATAAGATCAAGACGGTGCTTCGTAAGCATCTGCGTTCAGGGCAACGCTCCATCCACTTCACCAAAGAACGATCAGAAGTACGCAAGGCTGTGATATCAGACATAGCTAGAATGTCGATTAAAGCCGAACTTTATAAAGTTGCGGAGAAACATCGGCAAGCTCGTTCAATATGTTTGCAAGCGTTGGCGGAGAATCTGCGGGACGGGAAGTGCCAACAGCTGGTTCTCGACCAGAACGACTCGGTTTGTCAGTCTGACCGGAGAGTCCTGCGCAGTACTCTTGGTCCAGGCTGGAGTGGTACCTACGATCACTCTGCACGATCATCAGAGCCTTTGCTGTGGCTGCCAGATGCCATCAGCTGGTGCTGGAATAAGGAGGGATTGGCAGCCAGGCTCTCTGGACATAGATCCTCAAGGTTGTGCGGCTGGTTAGATGATGCGCAAAACCCGGCTCGCCCACCGTCCGGAAGGCTGCCGGGTCTACTTCACAGGGCTACTGCCCTGAGCACTTCAAGGGTAGGTCATCGGGCAGAAGCGCCAGTGCTTCTTTAGGGTTGGTGTTGATCGGCTGCTCACATGAATATCCTGCCCAGGACGTGCTGAGATGTTGCTTCACATGGCGTTGTCAGAGTTCTGCAGCCGAAGACTCTTCGGCGTGATGGCGCAGCTCGCGCACGGTGGTATGCGGATCCTCCCCGGTCGGGAAGCCGCGCAGGTGCAAGTACGTGGCCAGCAGAGAACCAGTGATCGTGTGCCAGAAGGTCGCCACCGCGCAGGGCGCGGCCACTGCCGCGCTCAGGCAGCAGCACGGTCGATAGCGCGATCGACCCGGCCGGCACTCGCATGTAGGCGCCGGCCAGCCACAGAGTCAGCAGCGGGGAGACGATGGGGGCGAGCATCGTGGAGAAAGCCGTCATCGATGCCGAAGGCGCCGAACATGATGAGCGGGAAGACTGTCACCGTGATCCGGGCGCTGCGGTCCTGCCTCTTCTCGGAGGCTGCGTCAGTGTCGGCGTCAGTGACAGGAGGGGGCGTCATGGAGTGCCTCGGATCATCAGATCATCGGTGGAGCGTCGGCGAGGATACGCGCGGCGCCGATAGTCCGAGAAGTGAAACATCGGCGTCTCAGTTCGCCGTGCGGACGCACCTGAGGTTCGAGTATTGAGGGCTCGGAGCAGATCGCCGACCGTGATGCGCGTCTGTGAGCCCTCGGGCTCGGTGACGTCGGCGCAGGCCGAGGCCCTACTCGAGGTCGTCGTCGGAGCCGGGCTCGTCCTCGGGCTCACGCCACACCTCGTCGCAGCGGTGGACGCTCGTGGCGATGAGGCGAGCGTTGGGCAGGTCCACGGTGCGCACCCAGTGACCGGCCGCGAGCGGGTTCATACCGAAGTCCTCGCGCCGGTTGAGGAGCCGCAGCACGAGCACCTCCTCAGGTACGTCAATATGGATGAGCAGATCGATCCGCTCGCGTGCCGCACCCCAACCGCGTGTCTCGAGCGCGAGGTAGGTTGCCCTCCGTGATGACGACGCCGGTCCTGCTCACGAGGCTCCCGGCCGCCACGGGCTCGTGCAGATCGCGCCGGTACACCGGGACGAGGATCTGAGGAGCGCCGTCGGCCCGCACCCGGTCCAGGGTCATCAGGTAGCCCTCGACGTCGAAGGTGTCAGGTGCGCCCTTGCGGTTGCGGCGCCCCAGCTCATCCAGGACGGTGTTGGACAGGTGGAAGCCGTCCATGGCGACCAGCCCAGCGAAGATGCCGGCCGCCTTCAGGGCGGTCTCCAGCTGCTCAGAAATCGTTGATTTTCCCGGAACCGAGCCCCACAAGCCCGACGACGAGGCGTTCAGGCGCGTCGTCGGCCGCCAAACCGCTGCGTGAGCTGGTCGACGAGATCGCTGATAAGGGCAGTGGAGGTCTCGCCCACCCGAACCGTGGGACTCATGAATCTATTATCTCAGTCAACCAAGTGCCTGAAGGACAGGAGTCGCATCTGTGTCCGTTGTGATGCCTCGCGTGGAGCGGTTGTCCGATCGATGGCGGAATCACGGGCGACGCTGCCGGTCGTCGGTTGCCGGCTGTGGCTCTGCGATTGGTGGGGGCGTACCGGCGAATGAGCCGTTGATATTCCATTTCACCCTCCTGAATGGTTAGCGATGAAGTCGTCATCAGCGTCATCGTTTTGAGGCGTACGGCTGCTGATTCGTGACCCACGCCCGAGATTTTTCGCCATTGATATCAGTAAATATGGAACTTAAATTCGGCACTGCACCAATTGCGTGTCGTACTTCTCCCGAAAGGTATGCCGTGTCAAAGATCCCTGCCCCCAGAGCGCTCAGAGCGCCTGTGCGTGCCACAGGTGCTCTCCTCCTGCTCGTGGCGATGGTCGCCGCAATGCTGACGGTCCTGCCCATGCAGGCCCTGAGCCGCCATCAACCCGAAGATCACCATCTCCGACCTGTCACTGACCCCTCCAACGCCACCGGCGAGGAGGACCCGACCAAGACCGCGGTTCAGAGCGGTGACTACCTCAGCTGAAGTTCAGCTGGGATGCCAGCAAGGCCCAGGCCAAGGGCGGGACTCTTCGAGATCGCACTGCCCGAGCAGGTCCGCAGCAAGGACAAGATCACTGAGCCAATGATGCTCAACCACGATGGCGTCAGCACGCAGGTGGGTGAGTGCTCGGTGGCCGAGCGTAAGATCACCTGCACCTTCAACAGTGAGCTCGACAAGATCGTCGCCCAGGGCTTTCAGCGATCTGCGGGTAACGGGACGTCACTGGTGGTGGCCAACGGGGCCTCGGATCCGCCCAACCTGTCGATCAAGGCCAACGGCGTCGACACTCCCGTGGCTGTTCCCGGCGGCAAGATTGGCGCGTACGTCGAAGGTCCCTACAAGCCGGAGAAGGTCACCAAGGGGCCAGCGACCTGACCGCCGACTCGACAAGATTGCCTGGCAGCTGATCTTCGGTCCTGACCAGATCAAGGCGGCTCTCGAGGAGAACGGCCAGTCGCTGACCGTGGATGGCAAGACCCGCTCGACCATCATGTTCACCGATGAGCTCGGCCCCGGACAGAAGTACGTCGCCGACAAGAGCAGGTGGAGGCTGGAGACCGGCACCTCCGAGGGCAAGGGATGCCAGCCCGGGCAGCTCACGGACGCTTCCGGCGCCGACCAGAACACCGGCGCGGGCGACTTCGACCTCGACGTCACCTTCAACGGCGACGTCGCCTTCATCAAGGTGACCGGTCCCTTCGCGCCGCGCAGCAACTACATCGTCCGCTACGAGTCGACCCCAACACCGACAACGGCAAGGTGCAGCCCGGTGTGCGGTACAAGAACGACGCCACCGCGCTGGGAACCAGTCTGCGGGGCTCCTACGCTGTGCACTACGCCTCATCCTTCTCCATTAACGTCGAGATAAAGCCCGGCTTCGGTGGATTCGAGATCACCAAGCTCCTCACTGGAACCCGAGACCGGCAAGGTGCCGGCGGACACCACCTTCAAGGTCAGTGTCAACTACGACCTGCCCGGTGACGCGAAGGCAAGCGCCTACCCGGGCTGGAAGGCCCCGGGCACCCTCAACCAGGAAGGTACTGGTGGTGACCTCGAGATGACCCTCAACATCGGTGCGAAGACCGTGTTCAAGGAAATCTTCCCCACCGGAACGGTCCTCACGTTCAACGAGGACCCGACGAACGCCTCGGTCACTCCTGACGGTGTCGTCTGGGGTAAGCCGGTCTTCATGGTGAACGGCCAGAGCACCAACACTGCGACCGTTGAGGAGCAGATGCTCGAGACCGTGACGCTGAGCAACCTGCTGACGCCGTGCCCGTGGATCACGGTGACTTCACGATCACGAAGGCCCCTGGCCGGCGACGGCGACTTCAGCAACTCCACCTTCCTGTTCACCCACAGCTGCACTGACAACACCACGGGCTTCCTGATGGTGAAGGGCGGAAGACCTCGAGCACTCTGAGGAGGTCCAGGCGGGCTCGACCTGCACCGTCACCGAGATCACCGACTCCGCCTTCCGGGCGGATACACGCTGACCGCCCCGGAGCCGCAGACCGTCGCCATCGTCAAGGATCAGACGGCCGAGGTGACGATGACCAACACCTACACGAAGGCCAAGGGCTCGTTCTCGGTGACCAACACAGTCAAGGGCGCCGAGGTCGGGGACAAGGAGTTCACCTTCACTTACACCTGCGACAACGGGCAGGAAGGCACCTCACAGGCAGCTAATGGCACGCCGGTCAACGGTCCGGAGCTGCCCTGGGAACGGAGTGCACCATTGAACAGGACGTGAACACGGCCTCAGGTCGATGGGTACTCCCTGAAGGCCCCCGCGTCTCAGAAGGTGCACATTGGCGAGAAGGTGCTGGACCTGAAGTTCGCCGGTATGTACACCTCTCTCGCCGTGCCGTCGCCGACGCCGAGCGCTGAGGCGACTGCGAAGCCGGTGGGTCAGGACCGCGACGCCAACCCGCCCGCCACGCCGAGCTCCGCTCCGTCTGCCACGCCGGGTCAGGACCGCGTGACCCGCCTGGTGGCCCGACTGCTGATCCGGCTGGCTGCCCAGTGCCGAGGCGAGGTGCAGCCGAGTGCTGAGGCGACTGCTGATCCGGCTGCTAAGCCCAGTGCCGAGGCGAGTGTGAAGCCGAGTGCTGAGGCGACTGCTGATCCGGCTGCTAAGCCCAGTGCCGAGGCGAGTGTGAAGCCGAGTGCTGAGGCGACTGCTGATCCGGCTGCCAAGCCCAGTGCTGAGGCGACTACAGAGCCGACCGAGGACGCAACTGCTACTCCGAGCGCCAGCTCTCACGCGACTGACAACTCGAGTGACGACACGACCGACAAGTCGAGTGGTGACGCGACTGAGAAGTCCAGTGCTACCCCGAGCGCCAGCGCGAGCAGCTCCGCCACTGCGGGTGCCCCGTCGTCCGGTGCGACTCCGCCGGTCACATCCACCAGCTCGTCGGCACCGAATACGGCTCCTGGAGCGCCCAGCGGTTCTGCTGGGGTCCGCTGGCCAGCACCGGTGCCAGGATCGGTCTGCCGCTGGGCATCGCCGTGGGTCGCCGTGATGGGAGGGGCCTGTTGGATGAGTCGGCGCCGCGCCTGACGTCGGCCGCCAGTTCCCACCTCCTCATAGGATGAGCTCGGCCCACCTGGAGTTCTCCACCAGGTGAGCCCGGGGCGTCTTGCATACCAGCAGCCGAGCGAGCCGGAGAGGGGAATGATCCCCATCCCCGGTGCCGGAGCGGGGCCCCTAGGGTGGACCATGGCTCATCGTCGACGCAACATCATCCGGTTCTCGTTCACCGCGCTCTTCCCGGCGCGCTCGGGCGAATCGGTCCGGTTGTAATGGGGGCGGTGGCCGGGGAGTGATCTCCTGAGGCGCACGATTCTGGTGGGTGCTGGCGCCTTGACACTGCTAGCGATGTCAGGCTGCGGCTCGCTGGCTCTGGAAAATATAATATCCGGGCTCGCTATCGGATTGAGAAGTCCTTGAAGAGCTTCGAGCCGTCAAGTCAGTGAACGCGGAGGTGGACTTCAATTTCGAAATGGGTGACTCCTGGACGGTCCTGATCGTTCTCAACGATGATCCCGGGCGAGAAGAGACTCTCGCCGTCCTCAAAGACGCCCATCGTCGGGTCGAGGAGGTTGTGGGGAAGACACACATCGAACTGTCGGCGTCGTGGAAGCAGAATGGCGCCTCTGTGTCGTGGTTGCTCTCAGAGAAAGAGTCGAATGAGGCGACACTCGATTATCTTTCGGGATCTGGCGAAGCCCAGCCTGAAGTCCATGGATGGCGGAGATCATCATATCTCGGTGAACCGAGGTGAAGGAAGAAGTTCCCGACTGATGTGATCGTGGCGCCACGATCCGACGGCGGCGTGGGTGACAATTTTGATCTCGATGACATGACTATCAAGGTTACATGCCGACACTGTTGACTTGAGTTCCGTTCCGCCCGTGAGGTCCTGGCTGTAGGGACCGCGTCTCTGGCTTTCGGAGCGGCCGGGTGCTCGCCCATGGCCATGGCGCGCAAGAGATGGGAGCGGAAGGCGCATCAGTACCTCACCGGGCTCGATGCCGTGGCATCTGCTCAGGTGGACGTGCATCCGGAGTTCTCGGAGCCGGATCGTTGGACCATGGATGTGATGCTCAAGGACGATCCGTCCGTGGAATCAGTGGTGACGGTTGTCCGTGACGCTTACGCCAGGTGCTGCACCTGACCGGGGCTCAACAGGTGAAGATGGTTGTCACCTGGTCCCAGGGTGAGGCCTCCGTGTTCTCGCTGCCTGCTGATGAAGGGATACTGGCAAGGCTGCTTCCGCCACGGTGGAGGCGGTGTCGCCCAGTATGGAGCGAGTCCAAATCGAGGAGGAGAGAATATCCTTCGAGTACCGGACTACTGGGACTCTCCCGGATCGTTTCATCCTGCTGCCCACCTTCCCGGTACTGCGCCTCAGCTCACTGAAGATCGAGCAGAGCATTCTGATTGGACGGTCTCACTACTTCGTCTCCCACGCCAAGGGCAAGGATCTCACCTCCGTGCCGATCAAGCGTGCATTGGAAGCCCCTCCCTCCGATAAGCGGTATGGGGCGGCCGTGAGCCTGGAGGCGGAAGACAAGAGTCGCCATCAGACCCGTCTCACAGTCAAGAAATGGGGACAACATGGGCAGGGTGAGGGATGTTCAGCCTGACGCGGCGGTTCTGGCAACGGTCCTCGGCAACCAGGTGCTCCAGCGGGTGGAGCTGAGTACCTCGGTGGAAAGCAAGGTCCAGCCCGCGGTGGTCGGCTTTGACATGAAGTCCGGCTCTGTGGCCGGCCAGGGTGATCCGCCCGAGCGGGGTGCGCCCTCCTTGCCGCCGCCCGGCAGGCAGCCGGCTCTTCGTCCTGATGAGAGCTGGTTCCGAAGACGTCCTTGTCGTGGCCGCATATGTCAGGCATCAACATGGGAAGGGGAGTGAGCGATGAGTATTCGACGTCGAGAGGTGCTGGCACTGGGTGTCGCGTTTCTGACCTTCACTGTGGCTGGATGCTCGCCGTTCGCTCTGGCTCGTAGTATGAAGACGAGGAAGGTGCGTAAGTATCTTTCCGGGCTTGACGGCGTAACATCTGTTGAGGTGCATGTTCATCCGAACCTCGTTTTCGATGATGATTGGAATGTGACTGTGAAGCTCAAGGATGATCCTGGGCAGGATGCAGTCCTCGCAATCATTCGCAATGCTCTAAACGAAGTAGTGAATCTGGCTGATTCTCAGGGTGGACCTTGATGTCAGGTGGAGTTCAGGGACGACGTCGATGTCCTTTCTCATCTGCCGATGGATGATGACCTCGAGAAGCCCGTGCCGGCTGCCATGAAGGTGGTCTCCTCGGAGCTGGAGCGCGTTGAGATGTCCTGGCCTGAAATCCGTCTCTACTATCATAGTGTGAAAACCCTTCCAGACAACTTTATTCTGCCGCCAACATCTCCGGTTGTGGGTATTGGCTCACTCAAGACTGAGCAGTATTATCATGTGGGCTCATCCTATTGTTATGTCACACACTTTAAGGGTGTGGATCTCACCTCCGTGCCGATCAAGCGTGTTCTCGATGCGATTCCGGCAGACAAGCGAGTCGATGCGACGGTGAGTCTGGACGCGCGTGATGACTTCCTCAACCAGGTGACCCAGCTGAGGGTGGAAGGGCTCGGTGAATACGGGAAGGATGTGGATGTTGCTGCGGCAGCCCCAGTTCTGGCGGTTGTCCTGGGAAATCAGACTCTTCAGAGGGTCGAGCTGACCACCGCGCTGAACGACGACTACCACTATTCTGAGAGTGTCGTCTTCGACATGCAGTCAGGTGACGTAGTCGGCCAAGGTAACCCACCCGGGCAGGGTGCACCCATCCTCGCCGCCGCCCAGCAGGCGGCTGCCTCCTCGTCATAACAGTTGTTCCGAGGGAATCGCGGTCAGTCTGTGCCCAGCTGAGCCGGTCCCAGGATCGGAGGGTGACCCAGGCGCCGATCGCGGCGGTCATCACGGAACTACCAGCAGCAATGCGCTGACATCATCATGATCCATAGCCCAGGCAACCGGGATCGACCATGGGGTGTAGGAACCGAGCCCGAACCCTGCGGCAAGATTGGTGACGACCAGGATCGCCAGTGTCAGCCCGATGCCGGCCAGGTAGCTGCACCACCACGTCGCCACCCACATGACCGGTAAGACACCGGCGCTGAGCACCACCGAGACAAGCAACAGCGTCACAAAGCAGCCGGCGGCGCCTGCCGCCCCCAGGCCGAGCAGTAACCCTGCCGTCATCAGTAGCGCCGCCTCGCCGGCTCCCAGCAGAACCGCCCAGGACAGGGTCACCACCATCTTCGCCGTCGCAATGGTTCGCAGGGACGGCGGGATGGCGAACAGGCTCACAATGGTTCCGTCGGTGAACTCCCGTCCCACACTCCAGGACATCACCACACCCACAGCCAGGAGAATCGTCGCGCTCACGCTCGTCGCCCCCAGACCGGTGTAGCCGCTCCAGCCCGGCGAGGTCATCATGGACGCCGCCTTCCGCCCCATGTCGGTGTCTCCGGCATACATCGCGGCGGCATAACCGCCGGCCGTGGTGACCATGACCAGGGTGAGGGCGGCGATCGTTGCCACGCGCGTCACGGTGGCCCGAGCCAGTTTGCGGGCCTCCAGGCCGATCACGATCCCGATAGCACCGCGATCCATGGCCATCATGAGACCTCCGTCCGTTCACGGCTCGTGTCCGTACGGGCGTCCGGCCCCGCCCCCGACTCCAGGGCAGTGCTGTCTGCGGCCAGGTCCGCCGCCAGGACGGCGTCGAAGAAGACTCTCTCGAGGTCTGTGCCTGCGGGGCGGCCGGGTTCCTCGGGCACGATCGTGTCGATGATCCGCCCTCGGTGCAGCACCTCGACCCGGTCGGCGAGGCGCGTGAGCTCATCGAAGTGGTGCCCGGTCACCAGCACCGCGCCGCCGCGCCCGGTCACCTCCCGCAGCAGTTCCCTGAATCCGACGACGGCGAGCGGGTCCAGTCCGTTGGTCGGCTCATCGAGGACGACGACGTTCGGCTCATGAGCCAATGCTCCCACCAGCCCCACCTTCTGGCGTGTCCCCAGTGACAGGCGGCGTACGGGCACATCGAGCCAACCGGTCAGCGCCAGCACCCTCACTCATCCGTTCCACTGCCCGCCCGGTGTGCTCGGGATCGGCCCCGTGGAGGCGGGTAGCCGCCTCGATGTTCTGCCGGGCCGTGAGCTCGGGGTAGGAGAATGGCGTCTCCACCAGGTGACCCACCTGTCGCCACACGTCCCTGGAGGTGGAGGCGATATCGCGGCCGTACAGGAGAACCCTCCCGGCGGTGGGGCGGAGCATGCCGAGGATGACGCGCAGGGCCGTGGTCTTCCCGGCGCCGTTGAGACCCACGACGGCGCGGCACTCGCCGTCGGCGAGTGAGCAGCTGAGGTCGCGCAGAACAGGCTTCCCCTGCAGGGCGACGTGGACGCCCGCGACTTCCAGGGCCGGCGGCGCCGTAGCGCTCATGCGATTCCCCCAGCAGACTGAGAAGACCCCGACTGAGAACGGTCACCGCATCTCCTTCGGTGCGGTGGTCGTACCGAGTTGCCTCGACGCCGGAGCGTGTCGCTCCACCGGCCCAGGCGAGCAGGAGGCTGCTCGCCGCACCCATGACGGCTCCGGCCGCGGCCCGCGCCACCGCGTCGTCGACCCCGGAGCGATGAGCGCTGCGGCGATGGCGTGCTCGGTCTCCTGGCCCGCGGTTCGCACGGCGGCCGACAGTGACGGGGTGAGAGCCGCCAGGCGGATACGGTCCCTAGAACTCCCGCGAGGACGTCTCCTCGCGCGCCGACTCCTGATCCATCGCCGCAATGAGGCCGCGCACCGCCCGGGTCAGCGGACGCCACCGCTGCGGCTGAGCGCGCACCGCCTCGGCGATGGGTGGATCGAACAGGTCGCCTCACCACCACGGCCTCCTTGGTGGGGAAGTGGCGAAGAAGGTCATGTGGGAGACCCCGGCGGCCTTGGCGATCGCGGTGACCGGGACGGCGTCGAAACCCCTGCTCGGTGAACATCCGCAGTGCGGTGCGCCGAAGCAGGTCGGCGGTGGAGGCGCGTGGACTCGTAGAGAATGTTAGTCACCACGTTATGTGAGTCAATAACATCTGTTGGTCGTGCTCTCCCGTCCGGAAGCCCTCGGACGGCAGGAGCGCGGCGGGCACCACAGTCGCCCAGTCGGTCGGGCGTCACTGCTGGTCGGCGGTCGTCGTCGGTAGCATGAGGTCAGCTCAGCCCAAACCCCGGGAGGAACCGATGCACGAGCCCATCAAGCTGGTCGACCGCGTCCAGGCCATCAACTGGAACCGCCTGACCGACGATAAGGACCTCGAGGTCTGGGACCGCCTCACCGGCAACTTCTGGCTGCCCGAGAAGGTGCCGCTGTCCAATGACGTGCAGTCGTGGGCCACCCTCAATGAGGCCGAGAAGAACATGACCACCCGCGTCTTCACCGGCCTGACCCTCCTGGACACCATCCAGGGCACGGTCGGCGCGGTCTCCCTCATCCCCGGACGCCCGCACCCCCACGAGGAGGCGGTGCTCACCAACATCGCCTTCATGGAGTCGGTCCACGCCCGCTCCTACTCCTCGATCTTCTCCACCCTCATCTCGACGGCGGAGATCGACGAGGCCTTCCGCTGGAGCGAGGAGAACGAGAACCTCCAGCGCAAGGCCCGCATCATCCTGGACTACTACCGCGGCGACGACCCCGAGAAGCGCAAGGTCGCCTCCACCATGCTGGAGTCCTTCCTCTTCTACTCCGGCTTCACGCCCCCATGTACTGGTCCAGCCACGCCAAGCTGACCAACACCGCCGACCTCATCCGCCTCATCATCCGCGACGAGGCCGTCCACGGCTACTACATCGGCTACAAGTACCAGCTGGCCGTGCGCGAGTCCTCGCCCGAGCGGCAGGCACGAGCTCAAGGACTACACCTTCGAGCTGCTCATGGAGCTCTACGACAACGAGGGAGCAGTACACCGAGGACCTCTACGACGAGCTCGGCCTGACCGAGGACGTCAAGAAGTTCCTGCGCCACAACGCCAACAAGGCCCTCATGAACCTGGGCTACGAGGCGCTTTTCCCGGCCGACGCCGTCGACGTCAACCCGGCGATCCTCGCCTCCCTGTCCCCCAACGCCGACGAGAACCACGACTTCTTCTCCGGCTCGGGCTCCTCCTACGTCATGGGCACGGCCGAGGCCACCCAGGACGAGGACTGGGACTCTGAGCGCATCCGGGCTGCGATGGGGAGCGCTTCCCCGGGTGGTCTCCCCATAGTGCAGAGAGCGTGCGCGCGCACACTCGCTGTTCGCAGCGCGCCAGAAAGGAACTCCCATGCGCCCTCCGTCACAGTTCTTCGTCGCCGCCGCCCTCGCGATGGCTGCCGGACTGTCCGCCTGCGATGAGCAGGACACCGCCCAGCCCTCATCCGACGGCGCCTCCGCAAGCAGCTCCACCGAAGGGGACTCGGTCTCCACGGGCAGCTCCCGTCCGAGACCCAGCATCGTCCAAGGACTCCAAGAGCTCTGAGGGACAAGGACGGTGGGACCACCAAAGTCCGGCTCCAAGATCCTGGAGATCAGCCGGTGACCTTCAAGGACGAGCAGATCGGTCTCACGCAGACCTGTGACAAGGCCATTGAGGACTACGCGGCACCGAAGTTCAAGCAGAGCACGGGTAGTAGTAGCGGCATGGCTACCTGCTTCACTGCACGCCTGAGTTCAGTGGAGACTTCGGCTACAGCACCACGCTCTCAGATTCCGCGTCGCTCCAGGACAAGCGAGCTCCTCCTGCAAAGCGGACGATTATGGGAGCCTGCTGAGGATGATATGAAGGATGACGGCCTCAAGGTGCTCGAGTTCCGATGACCTCGGTTCTCAGCAAGGTGGAGGGCTGGTTCGCCCTTCAGCCTCCGCGAGACAGCCAAACTGAAGCCCTTCTCCGAGGGCACCACCACCATCGTCTCACGACCGCGCAGCCGGAAAGGGCATCCAGTCCGGCAAGCGAGTACGAGGCGTACACCGACACCCAGGACCTCGTGCTGAAGTAGATCCGATGACCTTCTTCCCTCGGCGGTCTTGAGACTCCCGCCGATGCTGTTCTCCGACTGCCGCGTCCCCCGTGCCCATAGGTCCGAAGGGGACGCGGCAGCGTGTGACAGGGTTGCTTGCGGCGGTGCGGCCGGCCTCAGGTGTCGAAGGCATTCGGTAGCGTGCGCCATGACGTCATCCGAGGTGACTCGCCCCTCGCCCGACGGCACCGCCCGTCTACCGGGACGGCCCGTCCAAGATGTCGGAGGTCGACGCCCGCTCCTGGAGCATCGACGACATCCTCGACTCCGTCTTCTTCGCCATTGCCGCCGTCGCCACGCTGTGGCTGGCCTGGCTGCTCATCGGCTCGGGCTGGCACCTCGATGCGGTGCTCGTGGTCAACTCCCTGCTGTTCTGGGCGGTCCTGTCCTACCTCGCCCTGCCGCGCCTTCACCAGGTCCTCACCTGGCTCTACGTCCCCTGACTACTTCATCGACGCACCCGCACCCCCGATGGCCTCCTGGGCGACCCCGGTCAACCTCGCCGTCAAGGGTGACGAGGAGGATATTCACGAGGCGATGATCGCGGCCGGTTGGGTGCGCGCCGACCCCATCACCCTGCGCACCTCCTGGAGGATCGTCATCTCCTCGCTGCTGCGCCGCTCCCTACCAGCCGCCCCCGTCTCCAACCTCATGCTCTTCGGGCGCAAGCAGAGCTTCGCCTACCAGAAGGAGGTCGAGGGCAACCCCGCCCAGCGCCACCACATCCGCTTCTGGTACTGCCCGCCCGGCTGGTCGCTGCCCGGCGGTGGGCACGTGGACTGGCTGGCCGCCGCCACCTACGACCGCGCCGTCGGCCTGAGCGCCCTCACCCTCCAGGTCACCCACAAGATCGACGCCGACATCGATATCGAGCGCAACTACGTCGTCGACGACGTCCGCTGGGCCAACGAGGCCGCCGAGCTGGAGATCTGGCCGGACTTTCTTCACCTCCTACCACGATAAGAACGGGGAGGGGACCGGGTGGTCACCGACGGCGCCCTCCACGTGCTCGACCTCAACGAGGTGGTCCCCGGATCCGACGCCGGGCTCTCCCTGCGGCTGGCCCGCCTGGCCGACCTCGAGGCGCGACGGCGCCGCCCCAGCCAGCTCGTCATCGCCCTGGTGCTCATCGGGCTCATGGTGGCGGTCGAGATCATGCGCGTCGCCCGCATCGACGTCATCCAGGTGCTGGAGGCCGCCCCGATCCCCGAGGAGGACCCGGTGGCGGTCACCGCGGTCGTCGCCCTCATCGCCACTGTGTCCGGCGGCCTGACGCTCCTGACCGCCGCCCTGGGGGTGGCGGCCTGGCACGGGCACCCGCGCGGCCAGCATCGCCCTCATGGCGACCCCTCGTCCTGGGCATCGTCACTGACATGGTTCAGGTCTCCAGCCTCGGGGTCCGGCAGGCGACTCTTGGCCTGGTCGTCACCAGTGCGCTGCAGGTCCTGGCATTGCTGGCGCTCTCGGCCCGGCAGGTCCACCAGTGGGAGCGCTCCCGCAAGGAGGAGCGTCTCGCCGCCCGTGCGGGTGCACGGGGTGACCGAGCGGCAGTTAGGCTGGGCTCATGAGCGAGTACCTGGCAGGACCGCAGGACAACGGCGCCGGCAGTGCGGGGCCGGCAGGGTCGGTCCGGCCGGCGCACCGGTCATGTCAGTCACGTCGATGAGTCCCGGCCCGTCGACGGCGACCGCGAGCACGTGCGCTTCGGCATCCCCTTCAACGGGGTCGTCCCCATCTGGCACGACGACGCCACCATCACCTGGCACCGGTCCGCCGACGGCACCGACCTGTCCACCGTCCTGGGCATGGGGCTGGTGGAGTCCGAGCCCGGCCCCGCTCAGGCCCCGGCCGGGTGGCAGGAGCGCGTCGAGACCGGCGTCCTCACCGACTCCGGCCGCCTCCTGCTGCTCAAGGCGGCCACGCCGTCGGGCCGCCGCGCCATCAACGACCCAGGCGAGGGCGCCCCATCCCCCTGGAGGAGCCGCTGAGCTACGCGGAGGCCATGGAGGGGGTCTTCGACGTCGTCGGCTTCGGCATCCACATCGGCCGCGTCATGCTGCGCGCCGCCCGCGACGGCGGCATCATCCTGTTCACCCTGCGTGCGCCGCGCGACCCCGAGCCGCACCACATCCTGTCCGTGCCCGCGCAGGTCGACGACCACGGTGTCATGAGCTTCCACCTGGGGACCCTGCAGGAGATGGAGGGCGGCGCCTGGGACTCCGCCATCCCACCAGGACGGCATGGCCCCTGCTCGACCTCACCATCCCCTACTCCGACCTCGTGGCCGAGGCCGGCCCCAACGGCGAGGAGGGGACTCGACGCCGACAGCGTCCTGGAGATGGCGCAGCCGGTCGTCCAGTGCATCCTCAAACCCGGCTACCCCTTCGCCTGGGCGCCTCCATCCTCCTGCCGCAGGCCGACTGAAGGGAGGGCCGGGCTGAGCCGGGTCGATACTGCGCCGCGCGCTCAGGCGGCCGGTCGGGCGGTCGAGCCGCGCACGAGGAGCTCGGTGGGGATGATGACGCTGCGGCCGCCGTCCAGGGCCCCGGAGCTCGTCTGCTCCAGCACCAGTCCCACCATCTCGCGGCCGTGCCGCCTGAAGTCCTGGTGCACGGTGGTCAACGGCGGGAAGGTGTACTCGCCCACGGCCAGGCCGTCGAAGCCGACCACCGAGACGTCGGCGGGAACGCGCCTGCCCTGCTCGTGCATGGCCCGGATGAGTCCCAGGGCCAGCTCGTCATTGGCGCAGAAGACGGCCGTCACCTCCGGGTCCGCGGCCAGGCGCAGGCCGGCCTCATAGCCCGCTGCTGCCTCCCAGCCGCCGGCCACCGCCTCGGGGACGTCCCTGCCGGCCTCCCGCAGGGTCCTGGCCCAGGTGGCCTTGCGGATGAGGGCTGACTGGGAGTCCTCAGGCCCGCACACGTGGTGGACGGTGCGGTGCCCCAGCTCCAGAAGGTGCGTGACGGCGTCGCGCACCCCGCCGACCTGGTCGGCGCTGGCCGAGGGGTAGTAGTCCACGAGCGTGGAGTCCGAGACCGCCACCGGCATCGAGGGCGGCAGGGCCAGCTGCTCGCGCCCCGCCCGCCCGGCCTGCACGACGACGAGCCCGTCGATGGCCTGATGGGAGAGCCGGTAGACGGCCTCGCGCAGCTCCTCGGAGGCGGGGTGCTCTACCTGGACGAGGTTGACGGCGTAGTCGGCGGCGGTGGCGGCCTCCAGCACGCCCGCGGTGGTCAGGGCCTCCCCGGTGCGCTGGATCTGCTGGGTCAGCACGCCGATCGTCTTGAAGGAGCCGCGACGCAGGGCCTGGGCGGCGCGGTTGGGGGAGTAGCCGAGCTGGTTCATCGCGCGCAGGACCCGGTCGCGGGTGTCGGGACGGACGTGCTCCGAGCCCGCCGCCACACGGGACACCGTCTGAGCGGAGACTCCCGCCAGGCGGGCCACGTCGCTCATCGACGGCGCTCCCCGCGCCCCTCGGCTCTGCCCTGGCATGCCGCGAGGTTATCAGGAGTGTCAGGGGGTATCCGCATCCTGACGATGTGATGACGTTACCATAGCGATCCTCCTCGGGGGTGGGTGAATGCAAAATCTTGTCAGTAGAATCTGCCTCACGGAGCAGGTCTCATCTAGTATGTTAACGTCACCACAGCGGGCGCTGCACTGCTGCGCGTCCTCTGTTCCCGTCAACCCCTGGGGAGCCGAACAATGATCGTTCCCGAGACACTTCGAGGACCTCGACGTCCTCCATGAACACACACTGCCGCCCGCTCCTACTACGTGCCCGCGTCCCGCCCCATCGCCACCAGCCCCTGGAGGCGGGAGGACTCCGACCGCTTCCACCTGCTCAGCGGCCCAGTGGGCCTTCCGCTACCTGCCCAGCATCCACGAGCTGACCGAGCCCTTCTGGGAGCAGAACGCCCCCTGAGAGCCGACGACGAGAGCGGCGAGCCAGGCCCCGCTGCCGTCCCGGAGGGCTTCACCACGATTCAGGTGCCCAGCACCTGGCAGCACCTGGGCTACGACCACCACCAGTACACCAACGTCCGCTACCCCCATCCCTTCGACCCGCCCCTACGTCCCCCAGGACAACCCCTGCGGCGCCTACATCCGCGACTTCGACTACACCCCGGACCCCGCCGCCCCCAGCACCTACCTGACCTTCGAGGGTGTGGACTCCTGCTTCTACGTGTGGCTCAACGGCACCTACGTCGGCTACAGCCAGGTCTCCCACGCCTCCGCGGAGTTCGACGTCACCGAGCTCCTCCGCCCCGGCGCCAACCGCCTGGCCGTCCTGGTGCTCAAGTGGTGCGACGGCACCTACCTGGAGGACCAGGACAAGTTCCGCACCAGCGGCATCTTCCGCGACGTCTACCTCCTGAGCCGCCCGGCCGCGGTCCTGTTCGACTACGTCACCACCACCTCGCTGGGCCCGGTGGTGGGCACCGGCCTCGACGCCGGCCCGGCCACCGCCCTCGTCAGGATCCAGGGCGCCTACCGGGGCGGGGCCGTCCCCACCTGCGTCGAGCTCGTCGACCACGACGGTGCAGTGGTGGCCGCCGGCGAGCTGGAGCCCTTCGCCGGCGACGACGGCTACACCCACCGCGCCCGCCTCACCGTTGAGGCCCCCTACCTGTGGAGCGCCGAGGACCCCTACCTCTACACCCTGGTCATCACCACGCCCGGCGAGGTCATCACCGACCGGGTGGGCATCCGCGAAGTCACGGTGAGCGACGCCGTCGTGCACCTCAACGGCCGGCCCATCACCCTGCGCGGCGTCAACCGGCACGACTCCGACCCGACCACCGGGCCCGTCGTCGACCTGGAGCACATGCTGTGGGACCTGCGCCTGATGAAGGAGCACAACATCAACGCGGTGCGCAGCTCCCACTACCCCAACGACCCGCGCTTCTACCAGCTGTGCGACGAGCACGGCTTCTACGTCATGTCCGAGGCCGACAACGAGAGCCACGGCACCCAGAGCCGCTTCCTGGCCGACCCCTCCTGGGACAACCAGGTCGAGCACTGGAACGAGCCCATCGCCGACAACCCCGAGTGGACCGAGGCCACCGTCGACCGCATGAGGCTGTGCGTCCACCGCGAGAAGAACCGCCCCAGCATCATCTCCTGGTCCGCCGGCAACGAGTGCTCCTACGGCTGCACCCTCGAGGCGGCGCTCTTCTGGGCCAAGGACTTCGACCCCACGCGGCTGACCCACTACGAGAGCTCCTACTACCGGGACTCCAAGCGCCGCTACGACTACTCCTGCATCGACCTGTACAGCCGCATGTACCCGGCCATCGAGGAGATCCGCGACTACCTGGACTCCGACCCCGACAAGCCCTTCATCCTCGTGGAGTACTGCCACGCCATGGGCAACAGCCCCGGCGACCTCGAGGACTACTGGGAGATCATCCGGGCCGACGAGCGCATGTGCGGAGGCTTCGTGTGGGAGTGGTGCGACCACGCGGTCACCGCCGGGACCAGCGACGACGGCCGGCCGATCCAGCTCTACGGCGGCGACCACGACGAGGCCGTCCACGACGGCAACTTCTGCGTCGACGGGCTCGTCTCGCCCGACCGCGTCCCCCACCCCGGCCTGGCCGAGCTCAAGAACGTCCAGCGCCCCGCCCGCGTCGTCGAGTACGACCAGGACGAGGGCCTGCTCACCATCCACAACGACCTCGACCACACCGACCTGTCCCAGTACCTGCGCATCTCCTACGAGGTGCGGTGCGACGGCGTCGTCGTGGACCGCGAGGACCTCGACCTGGTGGAGCCCGTCCCACCGCACACGAGCGTCATGCTGCGCTGCGAACCGAAGGTCCCGCCCACCGGGCGCTGCCACCTGCTGGTCACCTACCGGCTCGCCCGCCCCGACTCGCTGCGGGCCGCCGGCCACATCCTGGGCTTCGACGAGATCGCCCTGCGCAACGCCGACAGGCGCCACCGCTGGGCCGCTGCGCTCGCAGGCCGCCCCATCGGCGAGATCCACCTGCCGGTCAGGCGGGAGGGCACCCGTATCGAGGTCGACAGCGACAGGCTCAAGTGCGCCATCGACACGCGCACCGGCCTGCCGGTGTCCCTGTCCTCGGAGGGCCGCGAGCTCCTGGAGCGCCCGGTGGAGCTCAACATCTGGCGGGCGCCCACCGACAACGACCGCCACGCGCGCCTGGAGTGGGAGCGCGCCCACTACCACCAGGCCGTGGCCCGAGCCTACGGCGTCGACGTCAACGAGGAGCCAGGGTGCGTCACCATCAGTGCCGACGTCGGCCTCGTGGCGCCCTCGGTCCAGCCCGCCCTGCACGGACGGCTCGTCTGGACCCTCACCGACGACGGCGTCCTGAGCCTGAGCATGCGACTGCGCCGAACGCTGGGCTTCCCCAGCCTGCCGCGCCTGGGGCTGCGCCTCTTCCTGCCCGAGTCCATGAGCCAGGTCGACTACTACGGCCTGGGCCCGCAGGAGAGCTACGTCGACAAGCACCGCGCCAGCTACCACGGGGCCTTCAGCGCCGACGTCGTCGATCTCCACGAGGACTACATCAGGCCCCAGGAGAACGGCAGCCACGCCGACTGCAACAAGGTCGTCGTCTCCGGGAGGCGGGCTGAGCCTGGCCGCCGTCGGGCCGACCCCCTTCTCCTTCAACGCCTCCCGCTACACGCAGGAGGAGCTGGCCGCGCGGCGCCGCAACACCGAGCTGACGCCGTCGGGCAGCACGGTCCTGTGCCTGGACGCCGCCATGGCCGGGCATCGGATCCAACAGCTGCGGGCCCGCCCTGCGGCCCCGCTACCAGGTCGACAGCCAGGAGCTGGGGATGGAGCTCCATCTCCTGCTCAACCCCCTCATCACCAACACCAGCACTCACACCAGCACTCACAACGAGGTGAAGCCATGAGTAGCGACTCCGCCGTCAAGAAGGCCGGCGCCCGCGCCGCAGGAAGCGGACTGGAGGCGGCCAGCGAGAGGAAGTACCTGACGTGGTACAACAAGGTGGGCTACGGATCGGGCGACGTCGCCGGCAACGTCGTCTACGTGCTCCTGTCCGCCTTCGTCATGATCTACCTGACGGACACCGCTGGGCTGAATGCGGGCGTCGTCGGCACGCTCATGATGGTCTCCCGGCTCTTCGACGGCTTCTCCGACATCATCTTCGGGGCGCTGCTGGACCGAACCAGCACGCGGATGGGTAAGGCCCGCCCGTGGATGCTGTGGGGGTTCGTGGGCTGCGCCGTCCTGCTCATCGCGATCTTCGCGATCCCCACGAGCCTGGGGGACACCGCCAAGTACGCCTGGTTCTTCATCGCCTACACGCTGCTCAACGCCGTCTTCTTCACGGCCAACAACATCGCCTACTCCTCGCTGACAGCACTCATCACCCGCAACGGGGCCGAGCGCGTGCAGATGGGCTCCATCCGTTTCATATTCGCCTTCGGGACCAACCTGCTCATCCAGAGCATCACCGTGGGCGGCGTGGCCCTGTTCGGCGGCGGCGCCGTCGGCTGGCGGACGATGGCGATCATCTACGCGCTGCTCGGCCTGGCGGTCAACACGCTCTCAGTGCTCTCGGTCAAGGAGCTGCCGCCCGAGGAGCTGGCGGGTGAGGAGGAGCCCCAGGAGGACAAGCTCCCGGTGGGGGAGTCGGCCAAGATGCTCGTATCCAACAAGTACTACCTCATCATCCTCATCGTCTTCCTGCTCACCCAGATCTTCACGGCGATGCTCAACATGGGCATCTACTTCATGAAGTACGTCCTGGGGGACGAGGACCTGCTGAAGACTTTCGCCTGGTCCATCAACATCCCGCTCATGATCGGGCTCCTCATCACGCCGCTGGTGGTGAGTCGCTTCGGGAGCATGTACCGGATCAACATCATCGGCTACGTCATCGCGACCCTGGGGACGGCTCAGGGGTGCTCGTGGCCGCCTACATGAACAGCCTCCCGCTCATGCTGATCCTCTCCGGGGTCGCGGCCCTGGGCATGAGCTCGCTGCAGGGCACGCTCAACGCCCTCATCGCCGAGGCCTCGGAGCACACCTGGCTGCGCACCGGCAAGCGCATCGACGGGCTCATGTTCTCCTGCACGTCGCTCGGCGTGAAGGTCGGCGGCGGTCTCGGCACGGCCCTGTCCGGGTGGCTGCTGGCCGTCTCCGGGTACGACGGGGACCTCAAGGTCCAGCCGGAGTCCGCCATCCAGATGATCTACATCATGTACGTGTGGTTGCCGCTGGCGCCAACGCGCTCATCCTCTTCCTGCTCACCCGGCTCGACGTCGAGAAGGTCAACACCCGGCTCAAGGAGGAGGCCGATGCGCGGGCCGAGGCGGCGGTCGGCGCCAGGGTGACCGGCAGGGGCTCCGTGGTTTTGGGGGAGGCCGGCGACGCCGTCGGTGATGGCGACGCCGTCGGGAGCGCCCAGGCGCTGCGGCGGGCACTGGCGAGCGAGGACTCGACGAGCTGAGGCTGTGCGAGCGGCGCGGCTCACGGGTGGGGGCGAGACTGAGGGCGACACGGACCGTGCGCCCTCGCCCCGCCACTCGCGTTGCGCGGGCGGCGTTCATCCGCAGGCGCGGCCTCATCGGCTGATGGCTCTGGGGCGGATCTCGTCGGCCGGACGCCGGCTCTGTGCAGGGCCCGTGCGTGCGCCAATATAGACACGATCTCGGGTTTTGGTGATGAGATCATCTACAGGCTGAGGCTTACCTCGACCGTTGTGATCCGGAGATCGATTCGTGACCTGGAGGTCAGTGTTTCTCGCCAACCTGCTCATCGCCCTGAGGGAAGGCCTGGAGGCGGCGCTCGTTGTCAGCATCATCGTCGCCTACCTGGTCAAAGGCCGACCGTCGCGACGCCCTGCCCAAGCTGTGGCTGGGGGTCGGGCTGGCGGCGCTGATCCCGCTGGTCGCCAGCGCCATCATGACCTGGGGCCCCAAGACCCTCACCTTCCAGGGCCCAGGAGGTCCTCGGCGGCCTCCTGTCCTTCGTCGCCGTCGGCCTGGTGACCTGGATGATCTTCTGGATGGGGAAGAACGCCCGCGAGCTCAAGGGGCGAGCTGGAGGGGATCACTGTCGAAGTCCCTCTCCGCAGGCAGCTCCGGCTGGGGCGTCGTCTGGATCGCCGTCGTCGCCGTCGGGCGCGAGGGCGTGGAGACCGCCCTGTTCGTGTGGGCCACCGTGCGCTCCAGCATCGAGACCTCCATCATGCAGACAACGGTGGGCGTCATCACGGGACTCGTCCTCGCCATCGTGCTGGGCGTCCTCATCTATCAGGGCGCGGTGCGCATCAACCTGCGCGTCTTCTTCGCCGTGACCGGCTACTTCCTCGTCGTCGTCGCCGCCGGCATCGTCGCCTACGGCGTCGGAGACCTTCAGGAGGCGGGCCTCCTGCCGGGCATCACGAGCCACGCCTGGAACCTGTCCTCCTACCTGCCGGACAGCACCTCGCCCTTCCACTGGCTCTACGTGCTGCTCCAGGCCATGTTCCAGTTCAACCTCCAGCCCACCGTCCTGCAGGTCGTGGGCTGGTGGGTCTCCATCGTCCCGACCCTGGTCCTCCTCACCCTCCAGATCACGGGCCGATGGCCCTCGCCCGGGCGTGCAGTCGACGCCGCCCCGGCCGCCGCGAGCACCGACGACTCTGCCGACGCCGTCGAGGCATCCTGACCGCACTCGAACGACGCCGTCACCGCCTCCTGTCACGCCACTCCCTCACACACGCGCATCACCATGGGAAAGACCATGCCCATCATCAAGCGACGCAATGTGCTCACCCTGCTCCCCCTGGCCGCTGTGGGCCTGGGCCTGGCCGCCTGCGCCGACAACCCCAAGAACGCCAAGGGCGGCGCCTCCGGCTCCGGGGCGGCCCAGGAGATCACGGTGACCCTCACCGACGACTCCTGCAAGCTCTCGTCCACCTCCTTCCCCTCGGGTGTCGTCACCTTCACCATCACCAACTCCGGCTCGGCTCCCAACGAGCTGGAGATCCTCACCGAGGACAAGCTCCAGATCATCTCCGAGCAGGAGAACATCGGCCCCAGCACCACCACGAAGCTCACCACCTCCCTCAAGGGAGGCACCTACTACGCCGCCTGCAAGCCCAACATGGTCGGCGAGCTCAAAGGGCGTCACCGAGCTGAAGATCACCAAGGGCGCCGCCGTCGACGTCAGCGCCGACGAGGCCAAGGCGCGCGAGACCGCCGTCACCAACTACACCGCCTACGTGCGCGACCAGGCCGGCCAGCTCCTCACCGCCACCCAGGGCTTCGTCACCGCCTACACCTCCGGCGACACCGCCACCGCCAAGAGCCTCTACCCGCTGGCACGTCAGTACTACGAGCGCATCGAGCCCACCGCCGAGTCCTTCGGTCTCAAGGAGGCCGGCGACCTCGACGCCGCCCTGGACACCCGCATCCAGGACCTCGCCGCCGATGCCGGCAAGGCCGTCACGGACAAGGACGTCCTCGCCAAGTGGACCGGATGGCACCGCATCGAGGCCGACCTGTGGGCCCAGGACTCCTCCAGCCCCTTCAAGTTCGCCGACGACGCCTCCCGCAAGAAGGTCGCCGACCAGCTCAACGCCGACACCAAGTCGCTCTACGACCTCGTCTACGGAAACATCACCGGCTCCGGCGGGAAGAAGTTCGAGCTCGGGCTCGAGGACGTCGCCAAGGGCGCCTCCAGCCTCCTCGAGGAGGTCGCCAGACGCAAGATCGTCGGTGAGGAGGAGACCTTCTCCCACACCGACCTCTACGACTTCCAGGCCAACGTCGAGGGCGCCAAGGTCGCCTACGGCAACGTCGAGGAGCTCATGAAGAAGAAGGACGCCAAGCTCGCCGAGAAGATCACCACCCAGTTCGCGGCGGTCGAGAAGCTCATCGCGGCCCACGCATCCGGGAAGGCCTCCAACGGCCAGCCCACCTACGCGGACTACTCCACCATCGCCGCGGTCCAGAAGGACGCCGGCGAGGCCCCGGACAAGAACGCCTACACCGACACGCAGCGCAAGTTCTCCGACGCTGTCAACGCCCTGAGCGAGTCCTTGTCCAAGGTCGCCGGGACCGTCCTCTGAGGCATCGGCGCCAGAGCAAACCCGGACACCCGGAAGGAGACAGCAGTGGTGGCAAGCCGACCGACAGGTCGGACACCTCCCCGGTCGCCGACGACGCGGCCCCAGGACGAGACCGCGCAGGCGCAGCAGGGGTCGCAGGCCCCCGACGTCGGAGGGGCCCGGGTGACGGCTCTCCGGCCTCCGACGCGGCGGAACAGTCTGAGGGACGCGAGCACGTCCGACACGGCTGACGAGCCGCAGAAGCCGGAGGGCGGATGAGCCCGTGAAGCCCTGGACAGGCCGGGAAGCCCGCCACCAAGGGCACCAGCCGCCGCGCCATGTTCACCGGTGCGGGCCTGGGCGCCGCGCTCGCGGGCCTGGCCGGTGTGGCCGGCGGACGCGCCTGGGAGGCCTCCCGCCGGCCCGAGGACGCCATCCTACGACCTACCCCTTCCGGGGTGACCACCAGGCGGGGATCACCACCCCCGCCCAGGACAACATGTTCACCGCGGCCTTCGACGTCTCCACCACCGACGTCGAGGAGCTCAAAGACCCTCCTGTCCGACTGGGCCGTGGCCGCCGAGCAGATGACCGCCGGCGAGCTCATCGGCGGCCAGCCCAGCTCCAACAAGCAGCTGCCGCCCAAGGACACCGGCGAGGCCTGGGGCTACAAGCCCAACGGTCTGACCATCACCTTCGGCGTGGGCAAGGGCCTGTTCGTCGACGCCGACGGCAAGGACCGCTTCGGCCTGGCCGCTAAGATGCCCGCCGTCCTCAAGGAGGGCATGCCCTCCTTCGCCGGCGACCAGCTCCACGCCGCCCAGTCCGACGGCGACCTGCTCGTCCAGGCCTGCTCCAACGACGCCCAGGTGTGCGTCCACGCGATCCGCAACCTCACCCGCATCGCCTTCGGGACCGCCGCGCTGCGGTGGAGCCAGGTCGGTTACGGGCGCACGTCGTCGACCTCCGTGGACCAGGAGACGCCGCGCAACCTGTTCGGCTTCAAGGACGGCACCAACAACATCAAGGCCGAGGACTCCTCCGACCAGCTCAACAAGCACCTGTGGGTCCAGAAGGGCGACGACGCCGCAGCCGAGTGGATGACCGGGCGGCACCTACTACGTGGCCCGGCGCATCCGCATGCTCGCCGAGATCTGGGACCGGCTGCGGCTCATCGAGCAGGAGCAGACCATGGGGCGCGACAAGCGCTACGGGGCGCCGCTGAGCATCGCCAACCCCACGAAGTCCTCCGAGGAGTTCACGGCCGTGGACTACGCGGCCAAGGACGACCAGGGCGAGACGCTCGTGCCGGCCGACGCGCATATCGCCGTCGTCTCACCCGAGCAGAACCAGGGGCGCCGGATGCTGCGCCGCGGCTACAACTACACCGACGGCTCCGACTCCCTGGGGCTGCTGCAGACCGGCCTGTTCTTCATCGCCTTCGTGCGCGACCCGCGCACGAACTTCTACCCGATCCTGGACCGCATGACCAAGAGCGACGCCCTCCAGGAGTACCTCAAGCACGAGGCCTCGGCCCTGTTCGCGATCCCCCGGGCATCAAGGAGGGCGACACCATGGTGGCGGCCTCGCTCTTCAACTGAGGACGGGGCGGGGCGGCTCCCGCGTGCCGGGTGCGTGGTCAGTGCTCGGCGTCGGCCAGTGCCTTGAAACCGGTGATCGCGGCCAGCGCCACGGCCAGGATGCCGGTCAGGGTGAGAGCCAGCGTCCGGAAGGTGGGCGACGACGTCGCCAGGAGCGGGCCGGCGCTCGTGCCGACGAACAGGACGAACCCGTTGAGTGCCATACCGCTGCCGCGGTTGGGGGCGGAGACCTGCCCATAGAGGCTGATCATCGCCGGTACGGCCAGCGCGACCCCGGCGACGTACACGACGCTGCCGGCCACCAGGCCCGCCAGGCTGCTCCGCCAGCAGTGCCTCACCGAGCATGCCCAACGCCGACACTCCGAAGCCCGAGCCGGGCCATCTGCGCCCAGGACCGCCTGGCCGCGAGCCGGCCCGCAACGAGACTGAGGAACATGACCGGCAGGGCCGCCAGGCGAATGAGGATGATCGTCGAAGGCCGCATGCCCAGCGACTCCAGGTGGCCGCCGATCCCCGTGTACATGGCGACGAACACCATGAGCAGCGTGACGTGCGCCAGGCTGAGCGCCAGAACCGCGGGTCTGAGCGCGAGCCGCCCAGCGACGCGAACTGCCCCGCAGGGAGGGCCGATGGGCCGGAAGCGGCGTCGTGCACGACGGCGAGGACGGCCGCCAGGGCCACAGCCAGCAGCCCGCCGCACAGGGGGAAGAACCACCGCCACCCCAGGTGCAGCGCGACCAGTGAGGCCAGGACCTGGCCGACGATGCCCGCCACGAGGAACGACGTCGACATGGCCCCGATCGCCCCGGCCCGCCTGCGCGGCTCCAGCGCCTCGGACAGATAGGCCAGGGCCACGGGTGCGAAGCCGGAGGCGCTCAGACCCCTGGATCGCGCGCAGGGCCGCGAGTGCCGGCAGGGACGGGGCCAGGGCGCAGCAGACGGTGGAGACGGTGAGGGTCCCCAGCGCGAGCGCCATGGTCCTCCTCCTGCCGTAGTGGTCGGAGACCGGCCCCCAGATGAGGAAGCCCATGGCGTAGGTGAGGCTGAAGACCGTCGACAGGGCGACGGTGGCGCTGCCGTGGAGGTCGGTCGAGATCGGGGTGAGCAGAGGGATGGCGGCGTACAGCTGGGTCAGGACGAGCAGCGCGGTGACCACGAGGGCCGCGGTGGCGCCGCTGCCGGCGGGGTGGGCGGGGAGGTCGACCGAGTCGTCGACCGGGCTGACGGCTCGGGGGAGTGGGCGACGTCGGGGATGCTGATCGGGTCGGTGCGAGGGAGACATGAGAACCCCTTTCCAACGTAAGCGTTGGAAATGACCCTAGTAGACTGGAGGGAAAGTGCAACGGTAGCGTTGGGTTGCCGCCGGCGCTCGCGGACACGGGAGACGGAGTGTCATGGCCTGGGACACCGAGGGAACCAAGCGCAAGATCAAGGACGCCGCCACCGCCGAGTTCACCCGCCGTGGGCCCGCCGGGACCACCATCGAGCGGATCGCCAAGCGGGCGGGCGTCAACAAGGAGCGCGTCTACAACTACTTCGGCTCCAAGGACCGCTTGTTCTCCGCAGTCCTGCGCGACGAGGCTGACCAGGGTGGCCGAGGCCGTGCCGCCCGCCTTCGACGTGGGGGAGGACGTGGGGGACTACGCCGGGCGCCTGTACGACTACCACCGGCAACGCCCCGAGCTCATCCGGCTGCTGTGCTGGGAGGCCCTCACCTTCGACGACGAGGTGCCCGAGGAGGAGCTGCGGCGGGAGCACTACCAGCGCAAGATCGCCGGGGTGCGCAGCGGTCAGGACTCCGGCGCCCTGACCCGGGACGTCGACCCCGGTGCGCTCATGCTCATGCTCATGTCGCTGACCGGCTGGTGGTCCACCGTGCCCCAGGTCGCGCGGATGCTGTGCGGGCCCCTCGAGGATGAGGAGGCGCACGAACGTCAGCGCGCCGTCGTCGTCGACGCGGCCCGTCGGCTCGCCGCACCCCGCGACTGAGCGCGGGGAGGTCGGCTGGGCCAAGATGGACCCATGCGCGACCTGAACGACCTGACCCGCCCCACCGTCCCTCCGGCGCCATCCAGGAGCGCATGCTCGCCGAGACCGAGGAGCGCCGCGGCGTCGTCGGCCCGGCACCGGCCCTGCCCGACGACGCCGGAGCCCCCGCCGACCTGCGCGCCGCCCTGGGTGCAGGCCGTCGCCGAGCTGGCCCCGCAGATCGTCGAGCTCTCCCACGACATCCACGACCACCCCGAGACCGGCTACGAGGAGCACCACGCCGTGGCCACGGTCGCCGAGCTCCTGCGCCGCCACGGCATCGAGCCCGGGTCGGCGTCTACGGCATGGACACCGCCCTGCGCGCCGAGATCCCCGGGGCGGCGGAGCGGACGCGGCGGCCGGAGACTCCGGTGAGTCGGCCGGCACCATCGCGATCCTCGCCGAGTACGACGCCCTGCCCGGCATCGGCCACGGCTGCGGGCACAACGTCATGTGCGCCAACTCCGTGGGCGCCTTCCTCGCCCTGGCCGCCCTGGCCCGCTCCCACCCCGGGCGCCCTGCCCGGCCGCGTCGTCCTGCAGACCACGCCCGCCGAGGAGAACTCGACCGCCAAGGAGATCCTGGCCGTGCGCGGCATGCTCGACGGCGTCGACGCCGCCATCCAGACCCACTCCTACGCCCACGACGTCACCCACCAGACCTGGCTGGGCGTGCGCCGCCTGCGCGTCATCTTCCACGGCGTGCCGGCCCACGCCGCCTCCCAGCCCTTCATGGGCCGCAACGCCCTGGACGCCGCCACCCTGGCCCTGACCGGCATCGGCCTGCTGCGCCAGCAGATGCTCCCCATGGACCGCCTCCACGCCATCATCACCGACGGCGGCCAGGTCCCCAACATCATCCCCGAGCGCACCGAGCTGTCCATCATGGTGCGCTCGAAGTACCTCGAGACCCTCAAGGAGATCGCCGAGCGGGTCGAGGAGGTCCTCCACAGCGCCGCCCTCGTGACCGGGCACCGGGCGTTGAGATCCTCACCTCCGAGTACTGCAACGAGGTCCCCGTCCGCGACAACGGCCCCCTGCTGACCTCCTGGGTGCGCTCCCAGCGCGAGCGCGGCCGCGACCCCCTGGCCGCCGGGGTCCTGCCCGAGACGATCGCCGCCGGCACCGACTTCGGCAACGTCTCCCAGCGCGTGCCCGGCATCCACCCGCTCATCAAGGTCACCGACCGGCCCGACGTCGCCCTCCACACCCCCGCCATGACCGAGGGCCGCCGGCGCCCCACCGGGGACGCGGCCGCGCTCGACAGCGCCTACGGGCTGGCCGCCGTCGCCCTGGACTGGCTGCACGACGCCGAGCTGCGCCGGGCCGTGCGCGCCGACTTCGAGGCCACCGGCGGGGCGATCGACGTCGCCGGCTTCTGGGAGGTGAGGCGGGACGCCGCCCCAGCTGCGTCGCCCGCGTCGGGTCTCAGGCCGCCGGGCGGCGGATGAGCAACGCCCCGGGGTCGATGCGCACCCGCATGCCCTGCGTGGGCGCCAGCAGGTCGCCCGTCGACCTCCACCAGGGCCGGCGCCGAGGCTGGACGGCCACCTCCCCGCCGCGGCGCAGCACCACCCGCCCCAGGGGCGGCCCGACTCGGGTAGCGCGCCGCGTGGGGCGGCAGCACCTGGCGCGCCAGTGAGCTCCAGCCCGCCAGGCCCGCCACCGTGTCGATGGCGGCGACGTCGAGCAGGCCGTCATCGGTGCGGGCCTGCGGCAGCAGGGTGATCCCGGCCGGGCAGGCGGCCGCCGTTAGCCACCAGCAGGTTGCGGGCCCTCAGGCGCTCCACGCGCCGCGCTCCGGCCTCGTCCAGGAGGCTGAGCACCAGGTCCATGCGCGGCGAGCCCAGGTTCTCCATGGCCGCCAGCGCGTAGGCGCCCCAGCCGACCCGCGCCTTGAGGGCCGGGCGCGTGGAGGCCACCAGTCCCGGCGTCGAAAGCCGATCCCGGCCACCACCATGCAGGCGTGCTCGTCGCCGAGCGTGGGCCGGGTCCACTGATCGCGGGCCTGCGGGTCGCCCTCTGGATCGTGCGCACGGCCCGGGCCGCCTCGGCCGACAGCTGCCGGGAGTCGTCGGCCGGCTGCGGGCGGGCAGGGGAGTCCGGCAGGGGCTGCTGCGGGCTCGGCCCGTCAGGGGTGCGCGGAGCCCGGCCTGTCCCGCTGGGGGCTGCTCCGCAGTGCCGGGTCGGGGTCGACGTCGGGATCGGACCAGGGGCTCGGTGCGTCACCCAGGCCAGGTCGGCGGGAAGGTCGACGCCGTGGGCCACCACCGGGCCGCCGCCCCGGGCGTCTCCCGACCGGCACCCCGAGGTTGCGGGCCGCCAGGTTCGCCGTGCCCAGCGGGACGATGCCCATCTGGGCGCCGGTGCCGGCCAGGCCCGGCCGCCACTGAGCGCACCGTTCCGTCACCGCCGGCGTCACCACCAGCCTGGCCCCGGCGGCCAGGGGCCAGGCGCGCCTGCATCGTGCCGGGCTCGGAGACGCTCGTCTCCAGCCACACGGGTCCCGGCGTAGCCGGCCTCACGCAGCTCGCCCTCCAGCAGGGGACCGCACCGCGGCGGTGGCGCGCGGCTTGGAGGGTTGACGACGACGCAGGCCAGCGGCCGCCCGGTGCGCGTCGTCGCCCGGGTGCCGCCGTCGGTGCCGCCCGTCATAGGGGCAGGCTAGTCGCCCTGCGGCCTCGGTCACGGCCCGCGGGGTCCCGGCGAGTGCGAGCGGGACCGGAGCGCATGTGCCGCCGGTGAGGAGCGCCCCGGAGGCGGGCTCAGGCCGCAGCCGGGGCCGTGACGGGGGAGACGGGCAGGTCGGCCTCGCTCGACCAGGCGCGAGATGAGGGCCGGCCAGCTGGGCGAAGTCGGCGCCGCGGGAGGAGGAGACCCGGTGCACCAGGCCCATGTGGCGCACCGGCGCCTCGTCGCCGAAACGGGCGACGCCGTACTCGAGGAGGGGTCAGCAGCTGGAGCGCCCCTCGGGGATGATCGTCACGCCGGAGCCGTGGGCGACCATGCGGGTCACCGTCGACAGGGGTGGTGGCCACCGCGACCGGGGGCTGGGAGCCGTAGCGCTGGCACAGGGCCAGGGGTCTGGTCGCGCAGGCAGTTGCCCTCGTCGAGCAGGAGGAGGGGCTGGTCGTCGAGCTCGGCGGGGCTCACGTCCGTGCGGCCGGCCCAGGGGTGGTCGGCGGCGGTGAGGACGACGAGCTGCTCGTCGAACATCGGGATCGCGGTGGTGCGCTGGAGGTCGTCCTCCAGGGGCGATGATAGCGGCGTCGAGGCGCCCCTGGGCGAGCTGGTCGAGGTTGTCCCCGGTGACCATCTCACGCAGGTCCAGGTCCATCTGGGGCGGGGCCTCGCGCAGGCCGTCGATGAGAACGGGGGCCAGGTAGGGCGCGATGGTGGGGATGATGCCCAGGCGCATCGTGCCGCTCAGGGCGGCGCCCTGGCTGGAGGCGGCCTCGCTGAAGGCCTCGGCGGCCAGGACGGCGTCCCGGGCGAAGGGCAGCAGGGCCTCGCCCAGGGGAGGTGACCAGGACGCGACGGGTGGTGCGCTCCACCAGCTCGCCGCCGACGCGCTTCTCCAGGGCGGTGATGGCCTGGGACAGGCTGGGCTGGCTGACTCCGAGCGCGGTGGCGGCCTCGCCGAAGTGCTGGTGGTCGCACAGCGCTACGAGGCCCGCAGCTGGGAGAAGGACGGAGATGATGTGGTCGGCATGAGTTGTGGTCCTGTGGTCGGGGCCCGCATTCATGGCGGTCGGCGAGCCTGATATGACGGGTGACAGAAAATCGGAGGACAGACGACTAGCCGGGAGGTGCGGGAGAGCGGTGCGGTGGGTGGTGTGGGCGAGGCCTCCAACGTGGCGGCTCGGAAACACCGTCAGGGAACGATAGGGTGCACCGATTGAAATGGATTCTATTCACAGGTGGATTGCGTTGGTAAGAGGGGAGTGGGTCACGTTCGCCGTCGGGCGGTGGTGCGGGCGAGGGGCGAGCGTGTATGCGTCACAGCCCTCGCCGGCCTCGCGCCGCGACCATCCCAATCTCCCGGATGATTCCTGGGTTTCAGGCCCTCGGGTCGCCCTCGACGGCGGCGTGGGCGCCGGGGGATCGACGTCGATTCCGGTCCGTTTCCGCCCTCGAGTGTCGGCTCAGCCACTCGCCCGTGACCTTGGTCGTCCCCGGCTCTCCCCGTCTCCGCCGTCCGCCGCGCTCGCGGCCCGGATCAGCTCAGGGTGCTGCTCGAATGCTGTCTGGGGCGCGGTCCTGACTACACTCAGGGACCATGATCGACCTGCGTGCGCTTCGTGAGAACCCCGAGCCCTTCCGCGCCAGCCAGCGAGCCCGTGGTGCCGACGTCGATCTCGTCGACCGCGTCATCGCCGCCGACGAGACCCGCCGTCAGGCGCTGGCCGCCTTCGAGAACCTCCGCGCCGAGCAGAAGCAGGTCTCCCGGTCCGTGGGGAAGGCCTCCCCGGAGGAGCGCCCCGGCGATCCTGGCCAGCGCCAAGGGAGCTGGCCGAGCAGGTCAAGGCCGCCGAGGGCCGCCTCCTCGGCCGCCGCCGCCGAGCTCGACGACCTGGCCCGCCAGTTCGCCAACCTCATCGAGGGGCGCCCTCGGGCGGCGAGGAGGACTACGTCGTCCTGCGCCACGAGGGCGGCGAGCCCCGCGACTTCGCCGCCGAGGGCTTCGAGCCCGCCGACCACCTGGCGATCGGCGAGGGCCTGGACATCATCGACACCCGCCGCGGCGCCAAGGTCTCCGGCGCCCGCTTCTACTACCTCAAGGGCTGGGGCATGCGCCTGGAGCTGGCCCTCATGACGGCGGCCCTGGACGCCGCCGTCGCCCACGGCTTCACCCCGATGACCACCCCCACCCTCGTGACCCCGCAGGTCATGGGCGGCACCGGCTTCCTGGGCGCCCCACAGCGACGAGATCTACTACCTGCCCGCCGACGACCTCTACCTCACCGGCACCTCCGAGGTGGCCCTGGCCCGGCTACCACGCCGACGGGATCCTCGACCTGTCCGCCGGGCCCCAAGCGCTACATGGGCTGGTCCACCTGCTACCGGCGCGAGGCCGGGGCCGCCGGCAAGGACACCCGCGGCATCATCCGCGTCCACCAGTTCAACAAGGCGGAGATGTTCTCCTACTGCCGCCCCGAGGACGCCGAGGCCGAGCACGCCCGGCTCCTGGCCATGGAGGAGGAGATGCTGGCCCTGGTCGAGCTGCCCTACCGGGTCATCGACACCGCCGCCGGGGACCTGGGCTCCTCGGCCGCCCGCAAGTTCGACTGCGAGGCCTGGCTGCCCACCCAGCAGCGCTGGATGGAGGTCACCTCCACCTCCAACTGCACCACCTACCAGGCCCGCCGCCTGGCCGTGCGCGAGCGCCGCGAGGGCGGCACGAGCCCCGTGGCCACCCTCAACGGGACCCTGGCCACCACCCGCTGGATGGTCGCCATCCTGGAGAACCACCAGCAGGCCGACGGCTCGGTGCGCGTGCCCGCGGGCCTGCGCCCCTACCTGGGCGGCCTGGAGGTCATCGAGCCCGTCGGTGCCACCGCCTGAGGGTCGGCCCCGTGAACCCCACGCCCGCCTCCAGCCCCGGGTGCCGCCCGCGAGACCGACGCCGTCGGCGAGCCCCGCCGGGCTCCGAGCCCACCGGCAACGGCCCGGCCGTCAACCCCGCCACCGGCATCGCCCCGGCCGGCCAGCCCCTGACCCAGCTGGGCGGCTCCACGGAGTACCTCGAGGCACCTCGAGGACGGCGCCGAGCGCACCGCGGCAGGCGGCGAGCGCGCCCTGCGCCGTCGGCCCCCTGGACCACGAGGGTACCACGCCCTCGTCCAGGACCGGATGCGGGACCTCGACGCCCTGGAGGCCGCCGGCGGTGCCCGGCTCGCACCCGGCCACGGGCTCGTCGTCGCCCTCGACGTCGACGGCACCATCCTCGACATGGACGGGCGCGTCTCGGAGCGGGTCATGGCCTCCGTCGCCCGCCTGCGCGCCCACGAGGTCCCCGTGGTCATCTCCACCGGCCGCGGGATCGCCGCCGCCATGCCGGTGGTGCGCCACCTGGGGCTGTCCACCGGCTGGATGGTGTGCGCCAACGGCGCCACTGACCCTGCGGCTCGACCCCGGACGCCCCCGGCGGCTACGAGGTGGTCGACTCGCGCACCTTCGACCCGCGCACCGCCATCGAGACCCTCCACGCCGCCGTGCCCGACGGGATCCTCGCCGTGGAGGACCCCGGCGTCGGCTTCAAGGTCTCCCGGCTCTTCCCCGACGGCGAGCTCATCGAGGACCAGCGGGTCGTCACCTTCGACGAGCTCGTCTCCCAGCCGGTCACCCGCGTCGTCCTGCGGGCCCCGGGCATGTCCCGTGGATCGCTTCTCCCAGATCGTGGCCGACTCCGGGCTGCACTCGGTGGAGTACGCCATCGGTTGGACGGCCTGGCTCGACGTCGCCCCCGAGGGCGTCACCAAGGCCTCCGCCCTCGAGGCGCTCATCGCCCGCCTGGGCACCGACTCCGCCCACGTCCTGGCGGTCGGGGACGGCTCCAACGACGTCGAGATGATCGAGTGGGCCGGGGCCGGCGTCGTCATGGGCAGCGCACCGCAGTGGGTGCGCGACCGCGGCGATATCCTGACCGAGCCCGTGTGGCGGGACGGCTGCGCCGCCGTCCTGGACGCCCTCATCGAACGAGTAAGGCACCCCTGATGCGACAGTCCCCCTCCCTGTCTCCCAGCACAACTCCATCCCCGAGGAGCACGCCGCTCGCGCCGCCGGCCCGTCCGGTGGGGCGAGCGCTCCGCCGAGGGCCGCGTGCGCCGTCGGCTGCGCCGGGTGGCCGCCTCCTGGCCGCCGCCAGCACCCCTGACCCTGGCGGCCGCCGCCGCCGCCGCCTGCTCAGCCGGTGGGACCCGGGCTCGGCGTCGGCCACCGGCTGCGCCGCCTACCAGGCCTATCAGGGCCACAAGGGCGCCACCGTCACCATCTCCAGCAGCCTGACCGGCACCGAGGCCGAGCGCTTCGAGGCCTCCGTGGCCGAGTTCGAGAACTGCACGGGCATCAACGTCGAGCACACCGGCACCACCGAGCTGCGCTCCCAGCTGCTCAACGGCTCGGGAGCCAACCTGTCCACCAGCTCAGGGGGCCTCGCCGTCGAGCCAGGACAACCCCGAGAACCTGCCCGACCTGGCCATCGTGCCCTCAGCCCGCCATGGTGGCCGAGCTCGTCGACACCGGCGTCGTCCACCCGCTGCCCGAACCAGGTCAGCAGCAACGTGGAGGCCGGCTGGGACCGGCACTGGATCCAGGTCGGCATCCACGCCTCCGTGCCCTACGGCGCCCCGCTCATGGTCTCGGTGAAGTCCCTCGTGTGGTACTCGCCGGACGCCTTCAAGAAGGCCGGCTACGAGGTGCCCGACACCTGGGCCGAGCTGGAGGCCCTCACCAGCAAGGTCCGCTCCGACCACCCCGACGGCTCCGTGACGCCCTGGTGCGTGGGCGCCGCCGACGGGGAGTCGACCGGCTGGGTGCTCACCGACTGGCTCGAGGACGCCCTGCTGTCCACTCAGGGGCCCGGCGTCTACGAGACCTGGGCCTCGCACCGGGTTCCCGTCGACTCCTCCGAACGCCGTGGAGGCCCTCGGCGCCGTCAACTCCCTGGTCCTGGACAACGGGCGCGTCGCCGGTGGGCGCGGCTCGGTCATCTCCCGCACCCCCGTGCAGGCCGGGGGCCGACCTGACCAGGGCAGCTGCCTCATGCTGCACGCCTCCTCCTCCTTCGAGACCGCTTCCCCGAGGGCACCGTCATCACCGACGCCGACGGCGCCAGCGGTGACGGTCCAGGCCCCCGCCCGACCGCGAGCGCCACCGCCGGCAGCGGGACGACCGGGGCGACGGCGTCGTCGAAACGAGCACCGCAGCGGGCGACGGCGGGTCGGCTGGAACGAAGGTCTCGGCCTTCGTCACCCCGGCGGCGGACCGCGGCTCGGACTCGGTGCTGGTGGGGCACCGACTACCTCGTGGCCTTCACCCGCTCGGACGCGGTCAGCGCGGTCATGGGTACCTGACCTCCCAGGGTGGGCCCGCACGCGGGATGGCGCTGGGCGGGGTGGCGACCGCCAACCAGGGCGTTGACCCGGACCTGGCGCCCAGCGACGTCGGCCGGCGCGCCACCAGGCTGCTCCAGTCGCGCCAGACGACCGTGGAGATGGACGCCTCGGACTCGATGCCGGTGGGTGTGGGCAGCAGCGCCCTGTGGGTCGGGCTGAGCCGGTGGTCGACCGGGACGGTGACCCCCAAGGAGGCGCTCAAGCAGGCCGAGGCGGCCTGGCCCAAGCAGAAATAGCCGGCCCGGCGGGCGGCGTCAGTGGGCGCGGGAGCGAGGCGCTCACGAGCAGTCCGGGCATTGATCCGCGTCAGGCGGGTCGATAGCCTGGATCCCCAGCGGATCAGGAGGACTCATGGGACTGGGATGGTTCGGCGCCCCCGAGCACAAGCGTTGGCTGGCCTACGAGACGCACGCGCTGCTGCACTACGCGCGCGCCGCGCAGGTGCCCACCGGATTCGGGTGGATCGGTCAGGACGGCGAGGTGGACCCCTCCCATCCCGTCGAGCTGTGGATCACCGGCCGCATGACCTTCGCCTTCTCCCTGGGGAGCGCTCATGGGGATCCCCGGCTGCCGCCGCTACGCCGACCACGGCGTGCGCGCCCTGAACGGCCCCCTGCGCGACTCGGTTAACGGCGGCTGGTACTCGGCGATCGGCGCCGAGCCCGACGCCGAGGGCGGGGCGTCCCGGTCGACGGCGAGGCCCGCAAGGAGTGCTACCAGCACGCCTTCGTGCTCCTGGCCGCCGCCACCGCGACGGCCGCCGACCGGCCCGGCGCCCACGAGCTGCTGCGCGACGCCATCGAGGTCCAGGACCGCTACTGGTGGGACGAGGGCCAGCAGATGCCGGTGGAGTCCTACGCCGCCGACTTCACCGACCCTGAGGACTACCGGGGCATCAACGCCGCCATGCACACGGTGGAGCCTACCTGGCCACCGCCGACGTCACCGGCGAGTGCGCTGGCTGGAGCAGGGCCCTGAAGATCGCCGACTTCGCCGTCAACGTCCAGGCCCGCGAGCACGGCTGGCGCCTGCCCGAGCACTACTCCACCTCCTGGGAACCGCGCCTGGACTACAACCGCGACGAGCCCGCCCACCCCTTCCGGCCCTACGGCGTCACGCCGGGCCACGGGCTGGAGTGGGCGCGCCTGACCGTGCAGCTGCGCGGGGCGCTCATCAACCGCTCCATGAGCGCGCCGGACTGGATGCTTGAGGCCGCTGAGCACATCTTCGATCAGGCCCGCACCGACGGCTGGCGCGTCGACGGCGCCCCGGGCTTCGTCTACACCACGGACTTCGACGGCAAGCCGGTGGTGCACGAGCGCATGCACTGGGTGGTCTGCGAGGGCATCTCGGCGTCGGCCGCCATCCGCCAGGCCCCTGCTCGACGACGGGCGCGGGGAGATCGACGTCGAGCACTACGAGCACTGCTACCGGGCCTGGATCGACTACGCCGAGGGTTCCTCATCGAGGCGCCCGGCGTGTGGACCCACGAGCTCGACCGCGACAACCGGCCCTCGACCCGCACCTGGGCCGGGCACCCGGACATCTACCACGCCCTGCAGGCGACCCTCATGGCGCGCCTGCCGGTGTGGCCGGCCATCGGGCAGGCCCTGGCCGAGGGCGGCTCGACGAGCCGAGCTCGCTGCTGCCGGCGCGCGCCAGCAAGCCGCACCGGCGCGGGTTCTTCGGCGGGTCCTAGGGCCTGCCGCGGAAGCCGGCCGGAGCCTGGCAGTCGGGGCAGGCGGCTCGCGTTCGTAGGGTAGGTCGTGCGTTCGTACCCTCTACCCCTCGAACGCGAGGCATAAGGTACGACCGCGACGTCGACGACCGGTGGGTTCGTGGTGACCCAGTGCGGGCCCGCAGGGATGGTAGGGTCTGTGCCTGTCGCGCCCGTAGGGTGCGGCCTGGAGAAGGTGACAGAGCGGCCGAATGTGGCGGTCGTGAAAAACCGCTGTGCGCCTGGCGCACCGGGGTTCGAATCCCTCCCTCCGCCATCTCATGCTTGCTGAACCCTCGGCAGCTGAAGCGCTGCCGGGGTTTGCTCGTAACTCGGGCGAGGGTCGCTCACAGGGGGTCCCAGCTCACCGGGGCGCAATGCACGAGGTCGGGAGCTACTGGACGAGGGGTGGGTGTACTCCGTGGGGTGCGGGGTTCGTGCAGTACGCACAACCCCGGCCAGTATCGCCCGAGGCTCGTGGAGTAGCCGAGCCGGGACCTGGCCGGTGCGCGCCGTGGAGGAGGTGCGGGGTCTGCGGCGTCGTCGGCCCCTGGCCTCATGGGACTGTGCTGGTCCTGGTCGGCTTTGGCGGGGAGCAGGGAGGCTGCTTGTTTGAATCAGGGACTGCTTTGTGCGTCCGGAACTTACTTTTCCTCAGATGACTGAGGTCGTTGCCCCAGTCATCTGGAGAAAACTCTGATCCTCGTCGGCGAGCTTACGTCCCCGATCAGGCCCAGCGTAGCTGAGGTCATATTCCGCGGTTCGATGATGATCGCAGTTGGGCGAGGCAGACGTCCGCCTGCCCATTTCTTGCCGACCTACGTCATCGTAATGAACTGGGTGCTGGGGTACTGCCGAGATGCATCGAGGCCTGCACCCTAGTGACGGGCAGGAGTGCCGAGGGTCTCGAGTCAGACGAAGCTCCGAGGTATCAGTGGCGCACACACGCAGGCGGTGCCCATCAGGGGTCTGTTGCCACAAAGGTGTAGCCGATTCGAGGACGGTCGGCTCCAGAACCATCGGAATGCCCAGCTTCTTCCATTGCGCGTGAAGACGATCGACGTCAGCACGCTCGACGTTGCTGAGACTCAGTTCGGTCCCGCCTACGTATGGCTCGGCAGTGGGTTCAATCTCGTCGGCTGCCTGCAGGCCAGGGTGACGTCGTCGGACAATGCGAAGACGCTGAATCCTGGATAGGTCTTGATCGGTTCGCTGACCGAGAATCCGGCTATGAAGGTGGTACTCGCCTCGACGTCGGAGACGTGAGGATGACACTGTTAGGGGAACGAAGGTCGTCATGGTGATGCTCCTGAGACTCTCACGGGTATACGAGGTGGGCGGACGGCGTCGAGGTTAGAGACCATTGGTGCCACCTTGCTTGTCACGTGCGTGCGAGGATGAGCCGGTGCGTGCTGACCGCTTGCTGTCCATGATCTGGCTGCTGCGTACCCATGGTCGTCTGTCCGCCTCGGATCTGGCTCAGCGGCTGGAGGTCTCACGGCGCACCGTGCTGCAGGACGTTGAGGCGCTGTCGGCTGCGGGCGTGCCGGGATGGTGCGAGCGGGGACCTCATGGGGGAGTGAGAATCGACCCCGGCTTTCGCATTGACGTGACAGGACTGAACCGTGAGGAGAGCCGGGCTCTCTTCGCTGGTCTCACCAGCTGGGGTGCTGCACCATTGGGCGCTTGGCGACGCCCTCGTCTCCGCGTCTCGCAAACTGCTCGCCGCCGTGCCCGACAGCTATCGAAGCCGGTCCATGGGCATTGCCTCGCGCGTCGTGGTCGATCCGCAAGGGTAGCTTTCCCCTTCCTGAGAGCGAGCGGGCCGACGCCCGTCTTCCATGCTGTCCAGGAAGCGGTCTTGACGCGCCATCGACTGCGTATGGTCTTCCGTCACAAGTCGAGGATGACGACGCAGGACGTCGTTGATCCGCACGGAATAGTTGCCGCTGGTCGCAGCTGGTACCTGTGTGCCTCACACGGCACCGAGTTCGCTTCACCAGGCTCTCTCGGATCGAAAGAGGCTGATGTACTCGCTGAGGGTGTGCTGACGACTCCGGCTTCGATATGGCCGAGGCATGGCGGAAACAGCGTGAGGAGTTTCTTGAAAGGTTCGAGGCGATCACAGCCACTGTCTGGGTGCGGGACGAGCGTTGGAGTGATGTGCAGGAGTGGACGTTGCGCGCAACGACGACCGAGGCAGAGGGTGAACCTCCCGGAGATGACGGATGGACCTGTCTCCAGCTGGAGTTCATGGACCACCTGCATGCCATGACGATTCTGCTTCGGCTCGGTCGGATGCCTGCGTCGTCACCCCAAGCGCCTGCGTCAGGACCTCCTCGACTACGTGGACCTCATGCGTGAGCGTTACCGTGCCGATGGGAACTGATGGCGTGCGGCTGAGGCAGCACGCTCGCACGTGCCCCGACGGCGAGGAGCGGCCAGCGGACTGCGCGGCGCTACCGCCTGCCGTGTCGCAGGCCGCCGCCCAGCCCTCACAGGCGCTTGAGGGCCTCGCGTCGGCTGAGTGGGGACAGGCCCGGATGTGCCTGGACGAAGGCGCGCGCAGTCGCCGTCCGTGCGCGCATGAGTCGCGCAGCGCCAGCCGATCGCCTTGCGGATGAAGAACTCCGAGTCCTCCTGATTGACCTCGATGACATTGGTGAGCAGATCGAGGTCCGTGTCGGCCTTGTGCTGCAGCTGGCAGAGGATGGCGCTGCGCCGCACCCACATGTCCGGGTCGGTGGCCCACACACGCATGCGGGCCATCGCAGCCGGGTGCTCACGCACCACCAGCCCGACGGCGTGGGAGGTCTCATCGACCAGATCCCACCACTGCCCCGTGCGCGAAAGTGCTCGTAGAGCGCCAGGGACTCCATGCGTCCGGCATGCGCGTCGCGGAAAGCTTGGCGCGGATGACGGCCAGCGCCGCGCAGCGCTCCTCGCGGCGAGCCGCCCCATCCCACAGGCGCCGCAGCGCCGCCTCCCAGGTGGCGGCCTCAGCCCACACATCGCTGTGGGCGGCGGCGATCCGTTGCGCAGGCGCCGCGTGTCCGGGACCCCGACGCCGTACATCGCCATCTCCGGACTTCAGGTACGCCCGCTGCTGCTCAGCTCGGGCGGGGTCGCCCGCCTCCGCCAGGGCCTGACGCAGATCGGTGATGAACTCCGCGACCCCGCGTATCCGTCTGCCCGCTCTCCGCCATCCTCGCTCCCTCCCTCGCCTCACGACGTACTTCCCACAGACATTCTTCAACATGATGGACCCGGGTGGCGCCCGCCTCGGGGGCCTGGACTCCGCGAGACCCCGGGTCGTGAACGAGGGAGCCCCATGACACCTACGCAGCCGGCGGCCTCGTTTGCCTCGTCTTGAGGCGCCCGCACCGTGTCTTCGGCGGTTTGCTCACGCGGCATCCTCCCGGTAGGCTGCCCGTGCGTCCTGCAGCGGAGCCGTGGGAAGGCGATGGAGATGTCGCATAGTGGCCTAGGTGCGCCTCCCTGCTAAGGAGGTTGGGGTGGAAGCCCCTCGGGAGTTCGAATCTCCCCCATCTCCGCCACAGCGAGGCCCCGGTGCGCAGCAGCGCGCCGGGGCTTCGTCGTCGCCGGAGCACTCGTTGCGGCCGCCGCGAGCTCCCCAACGGATTGCCGGGCTCTCGAGCCGGCTCGGCGGTCAGGGCGTTCGCCTCTGGCCGATCAGGGGTGCCTGTGTGTCTTCCGGCGCGGATCCGGGATAGCGTGATGCTGTACTCGACTGAGAGGGACCTCATGTCTGACCACGACGCAACCCAGCCGCCGACCTCCGGCTCGCCCGCCCCGAACAGGGCGACGAGGTTCAACGCCGGACCGTCCTCATCAACCAGGACATGCTCGACGCCGCACGCGCCGAGCGGCAGCAGGTTCAGGGGCAGGCACCCGGTGCCGTCCCTGGTGCTGGCTCCGGCGCCCAGGCCGGATCGTGGCGCCCAGCGCAGCCCGACCCTGCCCACCGGGCCGCCCCAGAGGAGCAGACGCGCGCCTTCTCCACAGGTGCCGCGCAGGCGCTCGCCCTGCCCGGTGCAGCGCCCGCCGACCCTACATTCAGGCCCAGCCCCTACGCTCCAGCAGGGGCGGGGTCGGCCAGCCGGGCCAGCCGGGGCAGCCCCAGCCGACCCGATCCGGCCGCCGCCGGCAGGATTCAGGGGCCGCCCAGCCCGGTGCAGCGCCCGCCCGACCCCCTACATTCAGGGCACCCCTACGCCCAGCAGGGCAGGCTCAGCCAGCCGGCGCAGCCCGCCTGGGGTGGGTCCCACCGCTGCCGACGGCGCCGCACCCGCGTCGTCGCCCTTCGCCCGAGTCCGCTCCCGGCATCCCCTCGGCTCCGGGCACATCCTCGGCCCCCGTCGCCGGTGCGGCTCAGGCGCAGAGGCGAGTCGGGAGACCCCGCACTGGCCGGGGCAGCAGCCGCAGGCCCAGCCGGCAGGCCTGTCGGACCAGCAGCCCTTCGCCCAGCAGCCCGCCCCACTCGCACCCCTTCAGTGGGGGACGTCAGGGAGGCGAGGTCAGCATGTCCTCGGTCTTCCCCACGGCGACCGCGCGCGCGAGGCCGAGCAGGCCACAGAGGCCTTCGTCCCCGGTGCGACTCGAGGCCGTTGCCCAGTCCGCGCCGTCGTCCTCCTCAGCCTTCCCGTCGCAGAGCTCAGCGCCCTCAGTGGGGCTCGGCCCCCTCCTCCGACGCCGCAGCCGGGCAGGCCCCGTCCTTCTCCGACATGGTTCCTCCGCAGCCGGCTCGCCCTTCGATCGGCCGGCAGAAGGCGGAGGCGCTGGCAGCGGCGCGCTCCGAGGAGGCCGAGACCGCGGACTCGGTGGGCAGCTGGATGCTGACGATCCTGCTGGCCGGCCTCCCAATTTTCGGGTTGGTCTACATCCTCATCCTCGCCTTCGGCAACGGCCGCTCGGCCAGCAAGAAGAACTGGGCCAGGGGCCACTCTCGTCTGGGGGATCATTGCCTCCGTTCTGGTCCTCGTGCTCTACGCGGTGATGGGGGCGTCGCTGCTGGCGTTGAGCAATTCCAACGCAGGGATGAGGCGGCCCGCTACGCGCGGTGCGAGCACCGTAGCCGTTACAGCACACAGGGCCGGGTCCGTCAACGACGGGACTCCGGCCCTATCCCTCACGGGAGACAGGTTTGTCCCCTGGGTGGACGCTGGTAATGTTCTTCCCGTCGGCAACGACATGCGCCTGTAGCTCAACGGATAGAGCATCTGACTACGGATCAGAAGGTTGGGGGTTCGAATCCCTTCGGGCGCACCAACACCCCGTCATCGGCTGAACAGTCGGAGCCGGGGTGTTTTCCATGTCTGGGACTCCCCGGCTCCGACGGCGCGGCCACCTGAGCCGCTGCTGACCTGCTGCGTCAGCCGGCCTCAAAAGCCGGACGGACGCTCACCTCCAGCTGGATGTGCAACTCCGGCCGGAGTCTCCTCCCCGGCCTGGGGCTTCGGGTTCGCCGCGCAGACCTCGCCGTCGGAGGGAAGCGCTCCCTTGACGAAGTAGTCGTTCACCTTCGCGGTTGTGCAGGAATTGGGGCCGGTCGCGCCATGGCCGTACATGTCGACGCTCAGCAGGTGACTGTTACGGAGCCTCGACACCAGCGCCTTGGACCACGCGTGAGGCGTTTGCGGATCGTGCAGGATGCCGACGACGAGCACCGGGTTCGTGGCGTCGACGTCGACATCGACGGGCTTGGTCTTACTGGTGTGCCCCCAGCCGTGGCAGTAGGCGTCGTGCTGGGGCAGCAGAGGGATGGAAGACCGGGTAGTCGCGGCGGTAGGAGGACAGTGCCGCATCCCAGCTCGCCTGGTTCCCGGTGTCGGGGAAGTCGAGGCACCGGTTGGCCGAGAGGCGTACACGGATTGGAGCAGCTCGACGGTCTGCTCCTCGGTCCCAGGAGACTCCTCACCGCCCGAGAGGGACTCGGCATTCTTCATCAGAGTGGTGCCGTCGTGGGCGTTCATGGCCCGAGTCAGTCCCTCGGTGAGCAGTGGCCAGTTCTCAGGTGAGGCGACGACGAGCGTTCTGATCGCCGTAGTGGCCTCGGCCCGGTCCACGGGGTCTCCGCCGTCGGAAACGGTCAGCGGCTTGGCGTCCAGGCCGTCGAGGAAGGTCGCGAGCCGGGAGACGGCCTCATCCGTTGTGCCGCTCAGGGGGAACCCGGCCTGGCCGTGCTGAGACTCGATATAGGTGCGCAGTATCTGCTCCCGGCCGCCGCATCGTCTTCGAAGGCCTCCTGCCGGGACAGGGTGGGGTCCATGGCGCTGTCCAGCACGACGCGCCCGACGTTGTCGGGGAAGAGCTCGGTGTACACGGCCCCCAGGTAGGTGCCGTAGGAGTACCCGAAGAAGTTGAGGTCCCGGTCTCCCACCAGGGCCCATGACATCCATGTCACGGGCCACCGAACGAGGTGTCCATGTGGTCGAGATCTCAGGGACCTCCGTGTACTTCTGGCAGGCCGCGGCCTCCGCGCGATCCCTTCGCAACGATGTCAGTGGCGCTGCCCGGCGTCAGCTGGGAGGGGCCTCGGCCCGCCCGGCCATAATCGCCTGAACGTCGTCGGGGACCAGCAGGTGATGGGGGTGGACTGGCCAATGCCGCGTGGGTCGAAGCCGATGACGTCATAGTTCGCCAGGGACCCCTCGACAGGCCGCCGGTCTTGTAGAGCCCGGCCTGGGCATTGATGAGGAGATGCCGCTTCCCCGGGGCCTCGGGGTTGAGGAAGACCGAGCCCCCGAGGGAGGAGCTCGTCGAGGGCAGCTTCTTGAGGGCCACCGTGATGGTCTTGCCCCTGCTGGGTGGTCGTGGTCAGGGGCACGGTCACGGTCGCGCACTGGAAGGCGGTGCCGGTGGCGCCGTCGGGAGCAGTCGGTCCAGGTGAGTTTCTGACGGTGAGGACTCCAGCCCCTGGGGATCCTCGCCCCCGGTGGACCCAGTGGACCCGGTGAGCCACCCTGGAGCCCTTCAGGAACCGTTGGAGCTGTTGCTGCCGGTGGTCTGGGACGGGCTGCGTACTCGCGGCGTTCGTGCTGTTGTCCAGCACGACGGCGTGCTGAGGCTCCTTGCGCGGACGGGCTGGCGATGGCTGCGGCGCTCGTGCCGAGCATGCTGCAGGCGGTGAGCGCACCGAGCAGGGTGAGGAGGGTCAGCCGTGAGGGTGGTCTGGGGTGGCGAGGATGTTCGTAGGTGTCTCATGGCCACGATTCTCCCGTCTCCAGGAAGAATAGACCATGCGGTTGACTGGACGGATGGTGTCGGGGTAGCCCGACACGGCGTCATCCCCACCCCCAGACGGGCGGCACCCCCGTTTAGACCTTAGCGGCCTCGAAGGCCTGGGCCAGGTCCGCGATGAGGTCGTCGACGTGCTCGATGCCGACGCTCAGCGCATGAGCCGGTCGGTCAGCCCGTAGGAAGCGCGCACCTCGACGGGAACGTCCCGCGTGCGTCTGCACCGACGGGCACGTCACCAGCGATTCCACGCCGCCCAGGGACTCAGCGAGGTGAACACTCGCACCGAGGCCAGGAAGCGGGCCACGTCCACCGACTCGGCCAGATCGAAGCTCACCATGCCCGAGTGTCCCGGGTAGAGCACCCGCGTCACGTAGGGGACTCGAGCGCAGGAACTGCGCGATCGCGGTGGCGTTGGCCTCGTGACGTTCCATGCGCAACGCCAGGGGTCTTGAGGCCGCGCAGTAGCAGGAAGCAGTCGAAGGGACCCAGCGTCGCCCCGGTCGTGTTGAGCCGGTAGTTCAGCTGCTCGGCCAGGGCGTCGTCGGCCATCACGGCCACACCCGCCATGACGTCGTTGTGCCCGCGGGTACTTCGTGCCCGAGTGGACGACGACGTCGGCCCCTAACTCAGGGGTCGCTGCACCACCGGTGTGTGAAGGTGTTGTCCACGACCAGCTTCGCCCCGGCGGCGTGGGCCAGCTCGGCCGCCTCGGGGATCGAGATCTCCTCCATCATCGGGTTCGTGGGGGTCTCGATGATGACCAGGTCAGCCGGGTCGGCCAGGGCGCCGCGCAGCCCCTCAAGGCCCAGGACGAAGTCGACGCGCGCCGCCCCCTCCTCGGCCAGGACCTCCAGGAAGCGGAAGGAGCCGCCGTACAGGTCCCGCAGCGCCACGATCCGGCTGCCGTGCGGCGCCAGCGTGCGGGTCACCAGCTCCAGGGCCGCCATCCCCGAGGACAGGGCGAGGCCGCCGTCCCGCCCTCCAGGCGGGCCAGGGCGTCCTGGAGGACGTCTCCGGGTGAGGGCTGGCCGTGCGCGTGGTCGTAGCCCGTCGACTCGCCCAGGCCCGGGTGGCCGTAGGGCGGTCGACAGGTGGATCGGCGTCGTGATCGCCCCGTGGCGGGTCGGTCCCGGTGCCTGAGCGCACCAGCAGCGTCTCCAGGCGGAGCTGCGGGTCCGGGGCCGACGACGTCGGGTGGTGGTGGACGGGGAAGGTGCGGGCGGCCGGCGGCTGGGAACACTCGGTCTGAGCAGTGGGCTGGGGTGCGGACGGACTGGTCATGAGCGGTTTCTCCTCATGGGCGGGGCAGCGGCGGGAAGACATGATGACTGACGGTCGACGGCGGCGCGGCCGGTGACCGGTGACCGGACGCCTGCGGGACGGCACCCGCTGGTGCGGTCCCGGGCGAGCCAGCTCAGGCGGACAGGGCGGCGGGGCTCTGCCCGGCCTGGGCGGTGGAGCAGGGCGGTCACGGCGGCGACGGCCGCCTCCAGGCGGTCAGGGCGGCATCGAGGTGGCGCGGGGGGCAGGCGACGTTGATGCGGGTGAAGCCCTCACCGCCGGCCCCGAGATCCGGCCGTCGTCGAGCCAGAGCCCGGCCTCGTTGAGCATGACCTCGTCGAGCTGCTCGGGCTCCAGCCCGGCGGCCTTCAGGAATCCCGAGCAGTCCAGCCACAGCAGGTGGGGTGCCCTCACAGGGGCGGCCTCGATCCCCTCGATCCGCTCCAGGCGCGCCTCGACATGGGCGCGGGCGGCCGCGATGTGCTCGCGCAGGGCATCCAGCCAGGCGTCCCCACTCGTAGGCGGCCCGGCAGGCCGTCAGGCCCAGGGTATTGGGCTGGGAGTAGCCGGTGGTGGCCAGCTCGCGGCGGAAGGCCCTGCGCAGGTGGGCATCGGAGATGAGGATGTTGGCGACCTGCAGACCGGCGAGGTTGAAGGACTTCGACGGCGAGGTGCAGGTGATCGTGTGGGCGGCGGCCGCCTCGCTCAGGGAGGCGAAGGGCGTCGTCGCGAAACCCGGCAGGGGCCAGGTCCGCGTGAATCTCATCGGCCACGACGACGACGCCGTGGCGGGCCGTGACCTCCTCCAGCGCGCGAGCTCCTCCCGGCTCCAGACCCGGCCCACCGGGTTGTGCAGGGTTGCACAGGAGCAGCAGGCGCGCACCGGTCGCCTCGATGGTCGCCTCCAGGGCGGCCAGGTCTCGGCGGTAGACGCCGTCGGCGTCACGCACGAGGGGACGGCGGCCACGGTGCGTTCGTTGACCTCGACGACGTCGCGGAAGGGGTAGTAGACGGGCTCCTCGATGAGGACCGCCTCACCCGGTGCGGTCAGGGGCCCGTACTGCCAGGGCCAGAGCGGCACGACGCCCGGGGTCACGGTGTTCCACTCGGCCTCCACCTGCCAGCCGTAGCGTCGGGAGAACCAGCCGGTCAGGGCCGTCGGTAGGCCTCGTCGGGCTCAGGTAGCCGAAGATGCCGTGGCGGGTGCGCCACAGCAGGGCACTGGTGACCGCCGGCGCGGTGGCATGGTCCATGTCCGCCACCCACAGGGCAGGACGTCCTCAGGGGCGGCCGCGCTTGACGGCGGAGTCCCCACTGAGGCTGGCCGTGCCGCGCGGTCGGGGACCGCGTCGAAGACGGTCGGGTCAACGGCGGGGTGGTGAAAGAAGGGGCCGCGGGGGAGGAGGCGGTAGGTGCGTGGGGGGCTGTGAGGTTGGGGCGGGCCGGACAGGCGGAGTCAGTGGAGTCGGCGGAGCTGGAGACGGGGGTGAGGCGGGTGTGCATGACAGGAGGTCCTCTCAGGTGCCCTGATGGCGGTGACGCCCGCGAGCGCAAGGCACTGCTGCGGCGTCGGGCTCAGGGGTGGCGGCGCGCGGGCCCGGCCGAGGTGGCGGGTGACTGGAGGGATGAACACGGGGCGGCGGGCCTCCGCGAGTGCGACGAGCCGGTCTCAGGCGGCTCGGACTCTCACCGTTACGTGTCAGACAGCGACGGCTGGCGCTGTCAGCGCATGCACATTCGACCCTCGCCAAGGGTGCGCACCATCATCGCGCGGGCCTGGGGCGAAAGAGTCGTCATGGCTGCGAGCATAGCGGGAACGCCGCCGCCGGCGCTACCCGGCTGGTCGGCTCCGTGATCTCGCCCCGCCGGGAGACGTGCACCAGGGCGGGAGTGTCACCCATAGCCATATTTTCTACCGATTAATAACAGTAGGGTTCATGGTGGTCGTGCCGTCTTGGCAGGTTCACGGCCACCGCCGCAGCCATCACCCAGTGGATGCGGCCCGGGGGAGGGGCCTCCCTCCTTCACCATCACCGACACAGCAAGGGCTGTCCATCCCATGACCAGAAACCTGACCATCCGATGACCCTGGATCCGCCTCATCCTTCCGGCCCGCCCTGTACGCAGCCGGGTATCACCCGACGCAGCATGCTCAAAAGGGGCAGGGCGGGGCTGCAGCCTCGCTGCCGTGAGCGCCGGTGCGTCCGTGGCCGGCGCGGCCCCGCTCAGGCTGTGGGCCTGAGGCGTCGTCGAGCACCAGACGGCGGCCGCATGCAGTTCTACCGGTTCTCACGCCATCCATCAGCTCGAATCCCGGCCGTCAACGTGCTGCTGCCCGACGGATACGACCCCGCACGCCGCTACCCGGTGCTCTACCTCCTCCACGGAGGAGGCATCGAGAGAACTGCACGGCCTTCGACAGAATGGGTATTCGTGATGTGACTGTAGGCCGCGAGCTCATCGTCGTCATGCCCGACGGCGGGACTGCCGGCTGGTACTCAACCCGGTCTCCTCGAACGTCGGCCCCTCGGAACTGGGAGAGCTTCCACATGAGCGAGCTCATCCCTGGGTGGACGCCACCTTCAGCACCATCGCGGAGTTCTCCCGGGCGCGCCGTCTCCGGCTTCTCCATGGGAGGTTCAGGGCCCTGAAGTACACGGCCAAGTACTACGGGCACTTCGCCTCCGTCTCCAGCCACTCGGGACCCGCCGACCTGCGCGGGCCCGACGGCCAAAGATCACCCTGGGCGAATCGGACCTCGATGGCCGAGCTCGGGGCGGCATGGTCTACAGGGCACCCTGGGCCGAGGCGCGCGTGAGCGCCGACAGCCGATGGAGAATGTCGAGAGATATCGGGAGTAGCGCATCTTCCTCGTCTCCGGGACGAGTTTTATCGACTCGAACGAGAAACGGGTTCTGCCAACGCAGAGGAACTTCGGGAGGGCGCTGGAGGCCGCCGGTATTCCTCACGAGCGTTACGAGGAAGCGGGCGGTCACTTCGTGCGCCGGGGCGGCTGCAGCAGGACATCGACGGTGTCATCGCTCATCTGACCAAGGCTGGTTGAGGGCTGCCCTGTCCTTCTCCGGCCCCTGAAGCCCGGTGGCTCGCGGTCGTACCTTATGGCTCGCGTTCGAGGGGTAAGGGGTACGAACTCGCGCCGTAAGGTACGAACACGTGGGTGCTTGACCGGATGAGACCAGGTAGTGGTGGGGCTCACTCCCGGCACCCATCCCGCACCCTGACCTGCGGTCAGCCGGCGCGGCGCAGGCGCAGGGTTGGTGACCACGATGACGCTGGAGGCGGCTGGCGGCCCCCGCGATCATCGGGTTGAGCAGCCCGGCGGCAGCCAGCAGGATCGCGGCCAGCCGTTGTGGCGAAGGCCCAGAACAGGTTCTGGCGGATGATCCGCAGGGTCGCCCGCGACACCCGCACCGCCGCCACCGCCGCATCCAGGTCCGTGCGCACCAGGGTGATGTCGGCGGCCTCACCGGCCACGTCCGCCCTCGAGCCCATGGCGAATCCCAGACCCTGCGTGCCGGCCTGGGCCAGGGCTGCGGCGTCGTTGACCCCGTCGCCCACCATGCCGACCACCGCGCCCTGGGCCTGCAGGTCGGCGACGACGTCGCGCTTGTCGGCGGGCAGCACCTCGGCGCGCCGTCGGCGGCGTCGATCCCCACCTGGGCCGCCACGTGCTCAGCGGCCCGGGTGTTGTCCCAGTCAGCAGCACCGGGCGGATCCCCAGCTCGCGCAGCTCGCCACCGCCTCCCGCGAGGAGGGCGCAGCATGTCCCGCACCACGGAACCGCCATGGCCTTCAGTGGCTGCGTATCGGGGCCATCGCGCCGGCGTCGTCGGACGCGTCAGCGTACTGTCGCGCGGCCTCGTCAGGGCGCCTCCGGTCTCAACGTTCGCGGCGTCGCACCCGCACAGCCAGGACGACGGCGGTCGCCCCGGAGTCCTGGGCCTTCCTCACGGCGGAGCGCACCGCCTCGGGGACCTCGACGCCCATCTCGCCGGTGAGCCAGCCCGGCCGGCCCACCGCGACCCGGCGCCCCTCCACCGTGGCGGAGACGCCCCGGCCCTCGTGGTTGGAGAAGCCGGCCGGCGCCGGCAGGTCGCCCAATCGCTCAGCGGGCGGCTGCCGTGATGGCTGCAGCCACACTGGGTGCTCCGAGGCGGACTCGACCGCCCCCGCCAGGCGCAGCGCCTCACTCGACTCGCGAGCAGGGGCCAGGCCCGGCAGCGTGTCCGCTCCAGCGGCACACTCCGGCGGGCCTTGACGTCCAGGCTCATGCGGCCCCTGGGTGACCGTGCCGGTCTTGTCCATGACCATCGTGTCCAGAGCTCGCGTCGACTCCAGCACCTCAGGCCCTTGATGACCACGCCCAGCTGGGCGGCCCGCCCAGACCGACCAGCAGCGCCGTCGGCGTGGCCAGCCCCAGCGCGCAGGGGCAGGCGATGACGAGCACGGCCACCGCCGCGGTGAAGGCCGCCTGCGGGTGTGCCCGGTGAGCAGCCACCCGCCAGGGTCGCGGCGGACAGCGCCAGGACGATGGGCACGACACCCCCGAGATCCGGATCCGCCAGGCGCTGGACGGGGCCTTGCCCGCCTGCGCGGCCGTCACCATCCGGCCGATCCGCGCCAGCGTCGTCCCCTCGCCCACGGCCGTGGCCCGCACCAGCAGGACACCGGAGGTGTTGACGGTCGCCCCGGTGACGGTCTGTCCGGCCTCGACCTCGGTGGGCCGGACTCCCGGTGAGCAGCGAGGGCGTCCACGGCGAGCGGCCTCATCGACGACGCACATCGGCAGCCACGCTCTCGCCGGGCCGCACGAGACGGGTCCCCGGCCGCCGGGTCCTCAATACTGATGCGCTCCTCGGTGCGGGTGGCGCTCCGCGCGGCGTGCCGTCCTCGTCGAGGACGTCGACGGCGTCGCGCTGCCCGACGGCGGTGAGGACGACTCGGGTCACCTCCTCGCGCTCGGCTCAGCAGGGCGCGCGGGGCGTCGCCGGAACGGTGCTTGGCGCGCGCCTCGCGCTCGCGGCCCGCCGGGAGGAAGGTGGTGCGCGGCGGCCGACTCCCGAGTACATGTGGGCGGCATGCCCCTGGGGCAGGGCAGCAGCTCCATGCTCATCCGCATGCCGATGTGCCCGCCCCGCCGGGCGCCGCGCCCACAGAGCTCAGCCGGTCGCGGCGAGTCACCCCAGGGACACGAGCGTGTCCATGGTGAAGACCCCGTGGCGCAGCGCCCGGAAGCCGCCTTATGCAGGGCCAGGCCCCCAGACGCCACCGGCGGCGCCGGGCGCGCACCGTCCCTGCCCAGCGGCTGGAGGCCGGCACCATGGAGATCGCCATGATCGGCACCGACAGGATGAGGCAGTGGATGAGCCCGCAGCCGCAGGTCGGCGGCTCGCTCCATGTGCGAGGGCGCCCAGGGACTTTCGCCCCGCTCCCGGAGGCGGGCGGGGAGGCTCGGCAGGGGCCGTTCGTGCCGGCGAGGGCGCGCGCGAGGCGCCATGGCGATGTCGCAGCCATGGACGACGTCGCGCGGCGCCGCTGCCCTTTGGCATGCGCGTCACCCCGGCCGAACCGGGCGCGGACGGTCCCGACGCCTGGAGCCGCCGGCGTCGTTGACTCAGGCTCCCCGGCCGGTGACGCCTCCGAGTGCGCCGACTCATCTGGTGAGGCGGTGTCCCAGCTGAGCGCCGGTATCAGCCGGCGCGGCGACCGTGGCCCGAGAGGTCATCGACGCTCACGCGCTCGGGGCGGTGATGCGGGCCGAGCTCGGTGGCGAGGTTGACCGAACACTCGCCGTCGAGCTTCGTGCAGCTTCTTCTCCACCCGGGCCACGCAGCTGGCGACAGGTCATGACCCCCGATGGAGGTTGACGTGTTGCAGCAGCTGCCCGTCGAGTTCCTGGCTGGTCGTACTCATAGAACCTTCTGTGTCCGTTGTCGTCAGTGCCGTCCGGTGTCTGTCTGCTGGCTCGCTGCCGCCATCGGCACCCAGGTCTCGGGCGTCGACGGGGACTCTCCCGGGCTCCAGCGCTCGCGGTCGTCGCGCTCGACGGCGTCGAGCGTGTAGTCCCAACCTCGTCGATGGCCTCGGCCAGAGGCGGCGTCGTCGAGGCGGATATCGGGAAACGCACGGTGACGGTGGACTGCCGCCCTTGTTGAGTAGGACGGAGACGTCGCTCGACGCCGTCGAGCGCCTCAGGCTCCTCGGTGACATGGGCGACGCAGTGGCCGCAGGTGAGTCCAGAGACCTTGAGGGTGGTGGTGCGGTCGAGTACCGTCGGCGGTGAACTCGGTCATCCCTCACTCCTTGGGAGGCGTGTGCGGAAAAATGGGTGGATCGGAGCAGGAACCAGATGGTCCGCCGCGGAGCGACCGTGGCGCTCAGGACCGCACGAGGCCTGGCGATCGCGTCGGAGGCCTCGCGGATCTTGGCGGTGCCTCCTCGTCACCCGCCTGGGCGGCGTGCAGGACTGCAGTGGCCATGTGGTCCTCCAGCAGGCCGAGGCTGACGGCCTGAAGGGCCTTGGTGGCGGCGAGATCTGGGTGAGGACGTCGATGCAGTGACGTCCTCCTCACCATGCGGAGATGCCCCGCACCTGCCCCTCGATGCGGACGCAGGCGCTTGAGGTGAGTCCTCCTTGGATCCGTGTAGCCGGCCATCTCCTCCTCCCAGTTGTCTCGGTCGGCACCGACCATACCCCCTGGGGTAGGGGTATCAAAATACCCGGAGTATGTAGCTGGCGGCGACCGGCCGGATGGGCGCGGATCGGCACATGGCGGAGGTGACGTGGGATGCTCGTGCCGCGACCGCCGTTGCCATGCCGCCCCCGGCCCTCGACCCCGACGCGGTGCCCCGGACGCCAGATGACTGATCTCAGCTCTCTGGGGACCCCAGGGCGGGTGCCGGGCGCTCATGTGCTGGGCGGCCGTCGACCGCGCGACGTGCTGCCGGGCTGCTCCGGGCTGCGGGCTCTGGGTGAGCCGTGTAGATTGCCTCCGCGGGCGGACGCGCGGTCCTGAGGCCGCGGTGGCTCGGACGAGGCAGTCTGCGCGCCGACGACGCCGATGATGCTGTGTCTGGCGCCCACGGTGGGAGCCTCCGACATCGGCCTGGGAGATGAGCCCCTTCGGCTCCGTCGGGGCGACCCGCTCGCCGACCACCACTCTTCGACTGACGACGGCTCAGACCACCACCTGACGTCGGTCCCTAGAAACACGGTGCGGCGCTCGCAACGGCTGAGGGCGGGCGGCGGGCGCCGTCGAGCCGGCGTACGGCCAGGCCGCACCACTTCCGCCCATACCCGCTCCGGCCGCACCGCCTGCACAGCCGCGGCCCGGGTCCGCAGGCCCCCGCCCCGCCTCCGCAGCGGCCGGCGGTGGCGTGCCTCGCCCCAGGCTGGTGCCGCCCGGACGCTTCGCGCCCGCGGCTACCAGTGCCGGGGTTCGCCGGGCCGGTCGGGGATTGCCAGGCCTGTTGGGGCCGCCCCGGGCGGGTGGAGGCTGACCCCTGGGCCGTGGAGGAGCGCCACGCCGTCGGTCTGCCGTCCGCACCTCCGCCGCCCTCCAGTGCAGGGATCAGCGCCTCCTTCGGGATGGGGGCGCTGCACGCCAGCCTCTCCTCGCGGCAGAAGTCAGCCCCGTCGTCGCCGTCAGCACTGAGCCCGGCCAAGATATTGGCTGGATCCTCCTTCGTCCTGCGATTGCATCGTCATCAGGGCCCTCAACGGCTGAGCGCAAAGGGGTCAAGGGGCGGGCGCGCGGCCCCAGGGGTGTCGCGCCTCAAGGTGCGGCGGGCCCGAGGTCGAGCCGCTCGGGGCGCTGGCGGCCGGGATGGTGATGGGAGGCTGTTGGAGGCGTAGCTGGCGAAGGCACCACGATCTCAGGCGTAGAGACCGTCCCCGTCTTGTGGAACAGGCCGGTGATGTGGGACTGACCGTCGCCTCGGCGATGGCCAGCAGGGAGGCGATCTTGCGGTTCAGGCCCCCCTCGCACGGGAGGCGGGCGTCGCTCCCTGTAGAGGGTGGACGCGCGTCGCGCGTACGGAGGCCAGGGCGTAGTCGATCAGGCGCGTCGTGCGTCAGGGGCGACCTTCGCCCAGGTGGACCGTGCGCACCGCCGCGATGATCTCCTCAGCCGGCGCGCTCTTGAGCAGGAAGCCGCTGGCGCCGGCTCCCAGGCCCTGCAGGAGGTCCTCGTCGGTGTCCACCGTGGTCAGCAGAATGACCCGGGTCGACGGCGGAGGCGGGCACCTCGGGTCGTCTACGCCGTCCATGTGCTCATGGACATCGGTGATGAGGAGCGTCGACCTGATGGGACTGCACAAATCGCGGGACGGCGCGGTGGGCGCGTCGCGGTGAGATCGTGAAGTCCTCGACGTCGGAAAGTAGGACTCAGATGGGCTGGGGCCATCGACGTCGTCGTCGACCAGGACTGAGCCGACCTGATCAGAGAGATCTGGGAAGACATGAGTCTCCTTGGGCAGATGTGTGCAGTCCGCGATCAGTGGGGGGCGCGGTCTGCTGGGAACGGTGAACAAACTACCTGAAAAAAGATGATCGCCGTGTAAACGCCCTCAGACGCGCGCGGCGAAAGGTGGAGGCCATCCAAACAGCGAGGAAAGCAATAGATCGAAAGAGACGATGCGGGCCGTCAGTTCCGACGGCTCATGTCCAGCAGCACTTCCCCCAAGTATTGCCTCCTCTATCGTTTCCCCAGGAAGGAGGGTCCGTGTATCAACTCTGCGCTCGTTGAGGGCGTCGCGCCATCACTGTCGTGCTGCGTTACTCAGTCTCCCTTCAGCTGGTTTCCGGTCCGGAGGCTGCCCCAAGCGGCCGGAGGCCGGTCGCCGCGATCTGGACCGGTCTTCTGGGTGATCCCTCTGGGGCTGAGGTCGCAGCGCACCTGGAATCACCGTGCCGCGGCGGGCAACGCTTCGACGGGGCCGGCGGGGCCATCGACGCCGATCGCGCAGGCACATCGCGATTGTGGAGACGATGGAGCGCTTCTCCAGCTGCTCATGGACGGAGGAGGGCTGGTGTGGGACACCGCCGGTCTCGGCGAGGGCCGCGATCGGACCGGGCGCTGGCCGGCGTGCGCGGCCACCGAGCTGGCCGACCCCCGACTGCAGGGCTCATCGCCTCAGACTCCCGCATCCCCCTGCGTTGGGTGCGCGGCTGGTCCCGACCCGGGCCGTGGTCTTCGTCCCAGCAGTGCTGACGTACCTCAACTTCCGGTGCACCTCCGAGCAGTTCGTCAGCATCTACCGGCATGCCGCGCCGAGCTGCGCGAGGCGGTCCTGGGTAGCCTGCTCGAGGTCATCGAGGCGCGACTCCATCGCCTGGCGCTGACCAGCGCCTGCGCCTGCCCGCATCGCCGTCGACGCACCCTGAGGAGGTCGCCGAGTACCGCCAGGGTCAGCACCTCCACCGAGCTGGAGACCCACCTGTTCGACGCCACCACCGACTACGGCGTCCCCACGCTCGCCGTCCAGACCTCCCAGGTCGACCCCAGGCTGGCTCAGGTGGTGGCCGCCACCTGCGACATCGACCGCAGCGGGCGCTGGCCAAGATCTACGCGAGCTCGCCTCCTGCGTATCGCCCTGCGCAGCCACGCCCGTGGCCGCGCCCAGGAGATCAGGGCCAGGACCTCACTGTCGTCGTGGCGCCCTGGCGGCGCTCGAGCTGTCCATGCGCCACGTCTTCGACTTCCTCCTGGAGGGGAGCGGCCCGTCCACGCCCTCGATAGCGATCGGCGGCCTCACCGGCGTCAGGCCCGGCGCTGGCAGCGGTGGGCGGCCCCGACGGCGCCGGCAGTCGACCGGCCCGCGACCGCGCGCTCGAGGCGGGTCGTCACGCAGCCTGGAGCGGCCCGGCGCTGAGGCCATCGTCGTCGACATCACCACCGACGAGGCCCGCGGGTCCGGCATGCACACGTCGTCGAGGCCCTCATCCGAGGCCATGCCCTGTCATTTCAGCGCACGCTGCGGCACGCCCGCCTCTATCAGGCGCGGGCGGTGGCCTGACCGTCCACGACGGCGGGTCAACCCGTCACGCGAGCCCTTCGCCTATACCCATGCGCCCGACGCGCGCACCACCGTCCGTCAGCGACCGCCACCGACCGACGCGCGCGACCACGACGCTGGGCACGACGCCGCGCACCAGCCGCGCGGCGGAGACAGCAGCCGGCACAGCAGGCCCCCGTCGGTGACGAGCCTACCTGCCCAGGGCGGGTTCGCGCGCGCGCCGTCGCCACGCGCCTGGCCGGGACCGGCGCGTCCGTCATCTGATCCGGCCAGACGGGTCAGCTGTCACCATCGCCGACCGCGCGGTCTCATTGCCGACCCCGACCCGTCCGGCCTGCGGGGACCTCAGCACCCTGTCCTTCACCCGGGGTATGCCCTCCCTGGGCCTGGAGCTCTTCCCACCGAGCTGCGCTGCGGGCCGCTCGTGGTCCCGGCCGCAGCGCCTGCTACCGCTGCTACGGCCGGCGCCGCCATAGCCAGCGGCTACCGCCCCCTGCCACCCTCGGAGTCGCTTGCTCCAGGCGTCTGTCTGGGGCAGCTTCCCGCACCACCACGGCCTCCTGGGCGCCAGCCTCATCTCCCTAGCCCTGCAGACCCTCTGACGCACTTTCAGCCCCCAGGACCCGGCCCGGACAGGCGCCGGCGACGGCGTCGCGCCCCGATCGGCGGCCGGGTGTGGACCATCGACCTCGTCTCCGGCATCACCACCTGCTCGCCGACCGTGGCCGTCGACCGCTGCGAGACCTGCTCGGGCCGCTACGAGTGCCGCCGACGACGCTGCCCGCGCTCGCGGCCTGCCCTGAGCGGCGTGGGAGAGGTGTGCCTGAGATGGCCGGGGACGCCACGAGAGCTCCGTCATGCACGCGCCGGCGACGTCGGTCGCGCCGCCCCGCCGCGACCTGCGGTTCCGTATCCCCCGCAAGCCGGTGGTGCGCGCCTGGGCCTGCGCGCCCGGCGACAGACCGGCTGGATCATCGACGGCAGCCGCCCGCAAAGAGCGGGTCCTGGGTGGGGCCTTCGCCCGCGAGCACATGGGCGCCCTGCTCGAGGCCTGCGACGGCTCCACCCTCGAGGAGATCGCGAGGTCGCCGGCGTCGGCAGGAGGGCCGCCTTCGAGGCTGTCTCTCCTGCTGTGGACCCGGCGGCATCGTCGAGAGGGGCGACACCAGGCCGCCCGCCCGTTGACCCGCCGCCCGAGCTGGCGGCTGCTCTCCCGCCTGGGCGACGCCACCGGCGTCAACGACTCCTGGCGGGACGCCGCCCGCCGCCTGGCCGCCACGCGGGTCGCCGTCGTGGGGGACGCCAGGCTGGCCGGGGAGATGGTCGCCGCCTGGAGCCCACCACACTGCCGCGGTGCGGCGGCTCGGCAGCGCGCGCCGCGGGGACACCCCTCACCGTCCTCGTCAGGACCGCGACTCCGCGGCCGCTCCAGGAGGTGGCGCGCACTGCAGCCTGCCGGGAGGCATCAGCGCTGCTGCGGGTGCGGCGCGCCGAGCAGGAGGCGGTGACGGTGGGCCCCCTATGTCGACGAGTCCTTCTCGCGCCTGCCTGGCCTGCGCCTGCGCCGGGCAGGCCGAGATCGGCCCGACGCTTGCGGGCCGCCCGCCACGACATCGGCGTCGGCCTGGCCGCGGGCGCGTGGCGGCGCTCTCACCGCGCGCGCGTCACGCCTTCCGGGGACGCGCGGCGCACCGACCCTGGCCACGCTTCACCTGCCTCACGTAACGCACCCGGTCGTCTCCGCGCCATGCACCCATCTGCTCGGTGACCCGGTGCCGGCGAGGGCGGGTGCTGCAGTGGCGCCCTCGGCGTGGAGCGCTGCAAACAGTCGGTGGCTCCATCCCGCCGGCCGCCTTCTGGCGTCAGCTCCAAGAGCCACCAGCAGCTCTACTGAGCCTCCAACCTGCCGCCTCCAGCGCGAGTTCCTGCAAACTGGCCGGTCTGCCACGCACGCCTGCCGCCGGCTCGAGCTCAGGCGCTCGACAGCCCTGGCCGATCCTTTGCCTGCTCACCGACGACGGCGCCGGGCCCGACGTCCTCGCCGCCCCACCCTGGGCGGGCTCGCCACGATCCTGGCGCTGTCGGTGGGTGCGCGGTATCGCCGCTCGATGCCCTGCCACGGATGGAGTCGGCCCGGCCTCTGCCCCGCCCAGCATAAGCTGCCGCTGGACGGCCGCCGGCAGCATCGGCTCGATGACCGCCTGCGTCCTCGTGCCGAGCATGCGAGACACGGCCGGCTGAGGTCCTCGGGGGCGGCGGCCGGGCAGCAACTCGCGGCACCTACGTCTCATCAGGCGTGACCACGCGCTGGCCCTCATCATTGCTCGGCGGCTGCACCGCGGGACGGACGCAGACTGATGCGTGACAGCGCGGGTCGGTTCTCCCGCCGGCGGCGTCGGCGCCCGGATCGTCTGACCGGGAACGTGGACAGGTGGCGCAAGTACTTCTCACTTCGCCTGCGCGCATCGCGGTCCAGGACTGCGGCTGCTCTCCTTCGAGTGCTCGCCTGGTCGCCGACGCCCTCAGGGTGCCGCTGCAGGCGCTCCGGGCCCGCTGGGACGAGCAGCGCATCGCGCCCAGGCGCTGGGCGCGCCAGCCCGGGGCCGTGCGGCCTGCATCGTCGTCGACCTGGGAGCCGGCGCACGGCGAGACGCACGCGGGCTCCTTCCGGCGCCTCGCCGGATCGGTTCTCTCGCGCCGAGGCCGACGCTCCGACGCCTGGCGCGCGCCGCCACGCGCCACTTCGCTGGACTGCCGGGTGCCGGTCGCTCCGCGGCCCCAGGGCCTACTGCGGCTGCACGAGCGACCTTCGAGCGCCGCTCGTCGTCGGTCAGCTACGGCGCGAGGCACGCTCGAGGCGAGGCCCTCCTGGGCGTGGTCCGCGACGCCTGACCGTCGACGCGCACGCACCTGCTTGGTCGCGGCGGCCACCCCTGGAGCCCTTCGTGCTCCTGCTGCGCCCGCGCGGCGCCGAGCGGCATCTACCGCGTTGCGCCCCGCGGCGTGGACCTCGTCCGCCCCCTGCCGCGGCCGAGAGATCGAGGCATGGCGGTTGCAGGAAGAGTTTCGCCCGCGCGCGCTGCCGTCTCGGTGGCCGCCCAGCCTCGATGGGGCCGACGCCTGGGGCGCCGCCGGCTACCGGTTCACCGCGGGCCGCAGCGCCGCCTCATCTACTCGCGCTGCCACCTGCGCGCCGCCCGCTCCGGCGGACTGGTGGGCACGGTCTTCCGCGGCCGCGCTCACAGCGCTGCGCGTACCGCTGGACTCCGAGCGGCGTCAGCCGCCACAGATATTCGCCGCGTCACCATCGCCAGTCACGAACAGGCTGCTAGGTCGGGCGGCCGGCTGAGTCGGCCCGCACCCGCCCGCCGCGAGCGCCGTCGGCCACCTGCTGGTCCACCGCCGGCCAGACGGACTGAGACTGCATACCGCGTCACAGAGTTCAGTGTTCCCAGACCACCCGTTCGCGGGGTTGATTGATCCCGGCAGACCGGACGAGGGGCGAACGGGCGCTCCTGCCCACCAGACATCCCGAGAGAGGAGGTGAGACGGCATACTGACGAACAGCTCGATTGATCTCCTCCCTCGCCGAGCGGTGACTGGCGTCGAGTGCCGCAACGCCCTGGGTTGTGCACCTTCAGCAGCGCCAGCGCGTCCTGTCCGGCCAGCGCCGCCTCGGCCTCGTGCCCGGCCAGCGCGGCCTCGGCCTCGTACTGAGCCTGCGCCGCCAGCGCGTCGACGGTACGTCCTGCTGACGGCATGGTGGCGGGTAGACCGGTCTCCCCTGCCCGCCACTGAAGAGGTACGCGTGCACGAACCGGCACTGCCGAGGCACGATGAGCACGGTGATGAGTACGGCGGGGACAACGCCGACGATCCTGGTAGCCGCCCGACGGGCCCGATCGCGCCTGCGCCGCGGGTGAGCCTCATCGTCCGGGATGGACAGCGGCCGATGCTGTTCGACTCCGACTCAGGCAAGTACCACCGGCTCGGCGCGGCCGCCGCGCGCTTCATCGTGGTGCGGAGTTCGACGGGGTGCGCTGCCGACCATCATCGAGGAGCTGCCCCAGGACATCTGGGCGAGGCGGGTCCTGCCAGCGCATCACGGGCCTGGTCGACAGCCTGCGTGCGGGCCTCCTGGCGGGCGGCGAGCCGCGCTCCCGCCGACCCCGCCACCCCGACGCTGGCGGCCCAGCGCGCGCACCAGGCGCGCAGCCGCGGACGCCACACGGCCCCAGCCCGCCGCCGCCCACCTCTCAAGGTCGAGAGGCCCCGTCGCAGCAAGCGGGGCAGGTGAGCTGCCCGCATCATCGTCGCCCGCAGTACCACCCAGACGGATCGTCGCTCCCGTTGTCACCCTGCTCCCGGCGCCTGCCGGCCCCGCGCTCAGCTGGGTCTTCCTGGCAACTGGCCGCCTGCGGGTATGCGGCCGGGGCCATGGCGCTCAGCTCCCTACAGCCAGCCCCGCCCGTCCTGGTCTTCATCACGGCGGTGGCGATCCAGCTGGTGAGCATCCTGCTGCACGAGTCCTGGCGCTATCCGTCTGCGGCTACTGGGCACATCCGCCGGACTGGGGGTGGCGCGCTCGTGTTCTGGGCGATCCCCATCGCCTACGTCGACGCACGCGAGCTCCTACCGGGTGCGCGCCGGCGCCAGGCCTGACCGCCGCACTGGCTGGCCCGTGGCCAGCGCATCTTCTCCGACGGCGTCGTCTGCAGGGCTGGAGGCGGCCGTCGCCTGGGCTATCGACAGGGAACGGTGCGCCCAGGTGGCTGACCCTGTGCGCCTTCCAGCTCGCATGCTCGTCACCAGCCTCAACCTCACCCAGTCCGACGGCGTCGCCGCGGTCGAGGCGGCCACGCACCAGTAACAGCCTGCGCGGGCGCTCCATGTTCGTGCTGCGCGCTGCGTCTGACGCGCCAGCCGCTGCCGCCAGATCTGGCCGTCATACGGCGCGCGGTGCGCTGGGGCTGCACTCATCCACAGTAGCTGTGCTCTCTTCTCGGACTGGTGGCCTTCGTGATGAGCATTGTATGGATAGGCTACTGGCTGTACGCCCTCTTGAGGTTTCCTCCTAGTAGACGCAGCCGGTTCTCTCTCGTTGCCGGTGCCTCCCCCTCCCAGCAGCCACAGCCACGGCCCGTATCGCCGTGACCCCAGGGGGCCCATCGCATCACTCCGACCTCCGCCATGCCAGCGCCGGTGCCAGCATCGGAGCCGGAGCGGCCTGGCCCAGCCGCCGTGGCCCTGCCGACCCTCGTGCGCCTGGGCGGGCTGCCGGTGCAGGCCGTCCCCGAGACCAGCGCCGCCGTCTCGGCACCTGGACTACCTGCGTCGGCTCGACGGGGTGCTTGACAGCGCCGCCGACCAGCTACTCGACGCTCTACGAGATCGTCCCACCCTGGACAAGGCCGAGCGCCGCGGTGCTACGCGCCAAGCGCTGCGTCTTCAGGGGCGCCACCGACCTGTCGGAGGTCCTGGCGGCCCTGCCCGCCGGCTACGCGCGCTGCTGGGCGCTGGGACGCCTGGTGGCCCGCAAGGAGGAGACCCGCGCCCGCCTGGCCGTCTGGTCGACGTCGACCTGGACCGCAGCCGCAGCGAGCTGCTGGCAGCCGGCCTCGACGGGCCCGAGCCAGCTACCAGGAGGCTGGCGATTGCCGCCCGGCCCTGGTCTCCACACCCTGGCCCGCCCGCGGCCGCCGGCTCGAGTTGCGTCCGCGCGTCCTGCTACCACCCTGGCCACGGCCCGCGCTCAAGACCAGCCTTTCTCGGGACTGGCCACCGTCAACGAGGCGGGCCAGCCCTCCACCGGGCGCAGTCACCCGCATGGTGGCCACCCCACCTGGCCTACCCGCATCCTGGGCGCCACCGCGGACCTGGCTTACGACAGGCGCCTCTGCCTCAGGCGCGTGCGCCGGTCCCTACAGCGCGGCTCCCGGCGGACGCGGCCGGCGCCTGCAGCCAGTGCTCCCGGGAGGTCAGGAGGCGGCGCGCTGACCGTACAGTCGGCGGGCTGAGAATACGCGGCAGCGGCATGGTCTTCCGCCGGGAGACCATCCAGCACCGCCACTGGCTCCAGGGGACCCGACGCCCTCACCGGCGCGGCGTGCATGCGCCGTGCTCAGCGTGCGCGACGCCTGCGGAAGCGCTGAGTGGGCGGCGCTTCGACCCGCGCCTGCGCCTGGAGCGGCTGCTGTGCCTCCGGCGCCATCGTGCCGCACGTGCCCTGGTACCGCGGGAGAGCCGCGCCCGCTGCTGGCCGCCTCGCTCTCACCGGAGCAGCAGCGCCGGTGGGGCGAGGACCTTACGTGGCCTGGCTGGCGCTCGGCAGCGAGCGCCGTCGGCAGCGCCGCCGACAGGCCCGGCCGCGCCGAAAGCTCCTCAACCGCACGGTGCGCCTGGCCGAGCAGCGTCTTCCCCGACAGCGAGCTCGGCAGGCGTCAGCTAGCTTCCTCTACGGGGACTGCAGGTCGACCCCGCAGCTGGGTCGAGCCCTCGAGACGCGCTTCGAGCAGGACGTCAAGCTATGGGCGAGCTCGCCGACCCCTGGGTGGCCCGCTCCCATCTGCGACCTCCTGGTGGCGCTTCGTCTCTGTTCGCAGCGGCCGGTGTGCAGACCCGCTGGCGTCTTCCGCGGCCATCGCCCACGCCCCGACGGCGATCGGGAGATGCTGCGCGCCGCCGGAGGCTCGACTATGCCGCCGGTCCCGACGAGGAGCGCGCCCGCGCTGTCCGGCGGGCTCTCCGGCTCGCTGAGCACCTGGGCGCCTTCCTCCAGCCAGTGGCCCCCAGCGCCGGACCTACGCGCGCCGCCGGCGAGGCTGACAGTCGTCAGCGCGCTCGTACCAACGGCGGCTCCTCCAGGCCCTTTCGCGGCTCACTGGGCTCCGGCTTCCGGGAGCGCCTGGCCTCGCGGATCCGCACCTCCTGGGGCACCGAGGAGGGTCCTGGAGATCAGGCCAGCACCGGGTGCAGCACCGGTCCAGGCCGTCTCCTGCTGGGCTCCTGCCGCCGCTGGGGCTGCCCGGTGGGCAGAGCGCCAGGCGGTCCCCCTCAGCCCCTGCGGCTCGTCCACGGCGGCCACGAGGCGCCTGTTCACTGGCCGACGACGCCGGGCCCGTGGGACTGGCTTCTGGGCCTGGCTCGGTACCTCCTGGGCGGCTGCTGTGTCCTGGCTGGTGCTGCTGGGCGACCCTGGTCCCGGCTGCAACGCGCGCGGACCACTGGGACCCAGCCGCACGCGCAGCCTCAGCGGGCCCCTGCCGGACAGGTGATGCACTCCGAGCGGAACGTGGCCGGCCGCCTGGTGACCCGCCGCGAGTCCTGGACCTTCCCGGCCCACCAGATCGCCCCGCTCATGGACCGCGACCTGACCACGACCCTGCTGCACATGGACGACCTGCGCAAGCAGTGGGGCATACCACGGAGGTGTTCGTCCACCAGCACATGCCTCCAGGGTGACCTTCGACCAGCACAAACCGCTACGTGGACCTCACCTCACCGGTGTCACTGCTGGCGCTGCGCGGCTGGATCGACGGGCGCCGCCCACATCAGCTTCGTCGAGGCCCTGCCGGCGCGGCGAGCCCTGGGGCTCACCAGGACGGTGAGCCGACGGTGGCGAGAGTACCTGGTGGGACTCCAGTGGCCCAAGAACCTGGGAGGCGTGGCATGAGCACGCACGACGACGTCCAGTTCAGCCGGCGCGAGCAGCGCAACCAGCCCAGCCGGCTCATCCGCTCCCGCAGGCTGCGCTGGCTCGAGGGGGCGCTCGCGGGCCAGTGAGCAGGCGGAGCGCACCCAGGCAGGAGGCCAGGCGAGGCCAGGTGGGCCAGGGTGGCGGCCCAGTCCAGGGCGGTCAGGGCCGGCCAGGCCGGAATGGAGTCGGCCTGCGCGAAAGCCGCAGGCGGGCGGGCTCGATCCGAGGATCAGCCTGGAATGGCGGCGCCGACGACGGCAGCCTGCGCGCCCAGCACAGCGCGACGCGTCAGCGGAGGTGCAGCGATGGCCGGTCGGCGTGGGGGGTCGGCTGGCTGTATGCGCGGATCTACTGCGGCGGACGGTACCGACCCTGCTGCGGGTCGCCCAGTGGCTGGGCGGGCCCGCGGCATGGGACATCCGCTCAGCGCACTTCCTGCGCTTCGTGGACCTGCGCGGCCACCACATCCGGCTGCGGCTCAAGGCCGTCGAGGGCGTCTAGATGGGGCCTACGCGAGCATGCCGCGAGCTGAGGGCATGTTGTACCGAAGGCGCGCACGGTCGAAGCGTCGTCTCCGATCCGATGACCGGGGATCGGCGCGAGCCGGCGCAGCATCACGCTTCGGCGTCTACGGCCCCGAGTGCGACAAGTACGGGTGTGGCCGGCGTCGAGGACCGAGCGGCGCTTCTACGTCTCCAGCCGATGGTGCCTGGACCAGCGGGTCTGGCAGATCCAGGCCGGTGCCGCAGGCGCCCTGGCGGCGCAGTTCTGGCGCTGGCGGCCACGCGCGCCACTGCCGAGGAGCCGAGCTGCTCTCCGCACGCCTGCGGATGTGGGGCTCGCGGCTCCCCCGCGCACTGCGTGACGGCGGCGCCCTGGGGCCGATCGTTCAGCAGCTGCTGGAGGTCATCGAGTTCCAGTTCGACGAGATCCCGTCCTGGAGCGGGCGGCGGCTGCCGTGGGTGAGCTCGCCGACGACGCCGGACGCGCGCATCGGCGTCATGCTGAGCACCGGCGGGCGCCGGGCCCTGGACCTGCTGCACATCGACGTCAACCAGCTCGGCGGCCTCAGCCGGCCGAGGTGCATCGCCGGGCTGTGCGCCCGCGGCTCCTGACCGGGGGCGCCGTGCCTCCGCGGCCAGCCCTCAGCCGCCGTCGGGTAGCGGGTGCCGCCTGGCCCTGAACCCCGAAACGCGCCGAAGTGTCCACGGTGCTGACATCAACACTGCACTGACCTCCCAGCCTGAGAAGAAACCCCGGGATTCCAACGATCTGTGCCAGGCGCTTCGACGGCTGGCGCGCTAATGTCAGCGCTGTGGACACGTGGCTGTGCGGGGAATGGGTCCGCCAGGGTCTTGGCGGCGCATTCAGGTTCTTTCACCTCAGGGGCATATCCACTGGTCCCTGCCTGGCCCCTTCAGGTGCTCGCGCAGGGGACTCAGAAGTCATGGTTCGACGATGACCTGAGCAGGGTCCACTTTAGAGCGGCCTACTGCACGAGGGTGGGGGTGTATTGGTCGAGGGTTGTGCATACTGCACGAACCACCGGACCCTGTGGAGTACGCAACCCTCTGCCAGTGGATCCCGACCCTCGCGCAGTTCGGGTGGTGTCAGGTCTGATAGTCGGGCTGAGGCTCTGATCGAGCCTGCCTCTCGCCCAGGCGCACCCTGCACATTGGAGCCAGCCTGCTCATCGACACCCAGGCCAGGCGTCTCGAGGTTCTGCTCGCCGGTGAGCACCACGCTCCGGTCCAGGCCTGCGCGTCTACCAGCGCCTGATCCAGACCTACGGGGCTGACTGCCTGGGCTTGGGAAAGTACCTGATGCAACAGGCCGTCCCCCGACAGGGTTGGGAGATTGCGGCCCCGGCCTGCGCACGGGCAACCCCACTTATCGTGCGCACCACGGCCCCACGAGTTTTGCGGGCATTTCAGTGAGTGCTGAATCCCCTTCGCGGGCACTCCAGACGAGTCTTGTCGGCTTCCTCCGGTCCCCGACTTCTGGTTTGCCGCGATCTTGATCGGCTTTTGGGTCTCAGTTCGACGTGATCCGTGCTGTTCTGATAAGTGATGCCTCATCGGAGCTGCCCTCCGATGATGGCCATGAGTTGATGTTGGGCGACTCTCCCTCTCATGTCAGCGTCATATACACGCAATGATCGTCAGTCCGCACGGATAATCGTTGAGTGGAGTTTCTGCGATGCATCCTTCGGTGACAGAGATGTATGGCGCCCTTCTAGCCAGGAGTATTTTTCTATGAGTGAATCTGCCGGTCCTCGGGAATTCTGTTCGCGTGAGGGACAATCGTTGGGCTTGTCGTCAGTGCTACCGCTACAGCTGCGGCCGGTATTCTTGTCGCCGTCGATGACGGGCATGTGCTGGCCGCACGGATGTTAGCTGCTGTCGGAATGGTTGCTGCGTTGCTTGGTGCCGTCGGCTCAATTCGATCTTCCGGGACGAGGACTAAGGCGATTTCTCGCGATAGTGTCCGTTCTCCTGTTTTGTGGCATCGTCGACGGTCTCAGCGGTTTGACCTGGAGTTGAGTGAATTATTCTGGATGCAATACCTTTGCACGTTCTCTCAATCTATAGAGACAGAATATCCACTCACACATGGATTGCCTCTGGTTGGCTTTGTGCATCGTGGGGAAGTCGAATCGCGCTGGGTGTGGTGGGAGGCGGCGATGATCGGAGGGATCGCCGCCTTACGGTTCGGATGTACTCCACGAGCCGGGGATCTTTGTGCTCTCTCCCCTCACTTCTGAGACACTCGGTCAGGCGGGAACCCGGGGTAGGCTGGTGGTCCTAGAGGCGAGGGTGGGGCGAAGGGAAGAGGCCTGGTGAGGTCTTGGTGTCCACGGTGCTGACATTAACCCCGTACCGGCGCCGCTCGCCGAGAAGAAACCTCAGGATTCCAACGATCTGTGACAGGGAGCTTCGGCGGCTGGCGCGCTACAATATCGCTGTGGACACTGTGCCAGTGCCGGACCCGCCGGCGCGCCTTCAGTCGTCCAGGTGGGAGACGAGCTCGGCGGCGGCAGACCCGTGTGAGGTGGCGGGCGTCAGGGCCAGCAGCCGCGCCGCTCGACGTCGTCGGGCATGCCGACGGAGATGAACTCGCGCATCGCCCTCAGGCGTGAGCCTTCTGCTTGCCGCGGGTGAGCTCCTCGAGGGCGCTCGTGGGGTCAGCCATGCCGCGTCGCCCCGGCGACGGCGGCCGCCCGCATCGCCTGCTGGACGGGCTCGCCCGAGCACCTCCCAGGGTCGGCCTCGAGGTCGCCTCCAGGCGGGCGCGGTCGACGTCGAGCCCGGCCGGGCCCGCGGCGGATGTTGTCCACGGCCAGCAGCAGGTGCCCTGAGGGCCGCCCGCATTGCGCTGCGTGGTGGGTCGGTCGGAGGTCCCGCTGGGCGCGGAGGTGACGAGTGGCGGCCAGCGTGCTCAGCAGCGCGAGCAGGAGATCTCCAGGTTGGCCTCGCCGTTCTCCGAAGCGGATCGGGTTGACCTTGTGCGGCATGGTCGACGAGCCGGTGAGCCCTGCGCTCAGGCGCTGGTGGAAATGGCCCAGCGAGATGTAGGTCCACACGTCCGTGGCCAGGTTGTGGGCGATCCGGTTGAAGCGGGCGACGTCGGAGTAGAGCTCGGCCTGCCAGTCGTGGGACTCGATCTGCGTGGTCAGCGGGTTCCAGGTCAGGCCCAGGTGCTCGACGAAGCTGCGCCCCACGGCCTGCCAGTCGGCGCCGGGCACGGAGACGACGTGCGCGCCGAGGTGCCGGTGGCGCCGTTGATCTTGCCCAGGTACTCGGTGGCCTCGACGCGGCGCACCTGGCGGCGCAGCGAGTGGGCCAGGACCGCCATCTCCTTGCCGAGCGTCGTGGGGGTGGCCGGCTGGCCGTGCGTGCGCGCCAGCATGGCGGCGTCGGCGTGCTCGTGGGCCATGGCGGCCAGGTCCTCGACCAGCCCGCGGGCGGCCGGCAGCCACACCGCTCGACGGCGCCCCGGATCGTCGGGCGTAGGAGAGGTTGTTGATGTCCTCGCTGGTGCAGAAGATGTGGACGATCCTCGCCGACCGTGGGCGGCACGGTGGGGGCCGCCGTCGCGCCGACGACGCCGAGGGGCCTGGGCGGCCGCGACCAGGCGCCGCTTGAGGAGGTACTCGACGGCCTTGACGTCGTGGCGGGTCTCGGCCTCGATGGCGCCGAGCTCGAGCGATCTCCTCGGCCCGAGTCCTCGACGACGCCGCGCCGGTAAGCTCTTCTCGGAGCTCACTCGAGGCGGGGTGCGCCGGGCAGGACGCCGCCGTCGGTGAGGTGGATGAGCCACTCGACCTCGACCTGCAGGCGGGCCCGGTTGAGCGCGGCCTCGGAGAGGTGGTTGACCAGCGGGGCGGCGACGGCGCGGTGGCGGCCGTCCAGGGGGCCCAGGGCGATGGCGGGGAGACTGCGGAGAGATCGACCATGCCGCTCATTGTGGCGCAGGTTGGCACCGATCTCTCTGCAGTGGGGGCCTCCTGGGTCGAGACGAGGGCGAGGCTGGGCCTCAGGGCGGCGTCGGCGGTGAGGCGGTCACGACGACGAACAGCAGGATGCCGGCCGACGGCGGGTTAATGGCGGCAGCGAGGCTCATGGCTGCAGAGGCCGTAGCCCGAGCAGGGCGGCCGCCAGCCCCATGGAGCCGATGACGGCCAGCGCGAGGATCGAGCGGGATCCGCTGGGACGGCTCGGCGCGCTGAGCGTGCTGGGCCTGGAAGAGGATGAGACTGACCGTCAGCAGGCTGCCCAGAGGCGTCCGGAGGAGGTTTCCCAGCCGAGACAGGCCGCCGCCGACCGTCAGAGGGCCAGGACGGTCGTGGCAAGCGTGAAGACGACTGGAGGGAGGAGTCGCATGGTAGATGACCTTCTAGGGCGGAGCATGGTGGGAATGGTATGACCGGGCAAAAATCCTGCCGGATCCTTGTGGCATTTTCAACAAGTGGTCCGTCGTCGTTGACGGGGCCTCCCCAGTCGCCACCAGCCTATACGGCCCGCGACCCCTCGGACCCGTGAGTAAGTTCGATCAGGGAGAATGTGATGCCTCTGTGATGCCTTGGGTGCTGTGCGGGTCAGTGGATAATGCGGTTATGACGACGGACCGGGTCCAGCGCGGGCAGCAGTCAGAGTTCTGGTGGAGCAGGACCTGGCCGGTGAGCAGATGCTGGCTCTTATGCGCGAGGCCGCGGGACTGCCCGACGCCGAGCTGCGCAGGATCATTGCTGAGGGCTGGTGCTCATGGAGGTCGTGGTACAGGCCCGCGGGGCGTGCCCACGTCGGTAACTCTACGTGTCTCGACCCGATGGCGTCGTGTTGGAGTACATGTGCCGTGGCTCCGGGGCTACGTGGCGACGGAATCGGGCGGGCGCTCGTTGATGCCCTTGCCAGTGGTCGGGGCGGGTTGTCGCCGAGACTCGACGACGATGCCGTCGGCTACGGGCGCTCGACTTCGACATCGACCCTGCGCCGTCGGACCCCGCGCTGGCCGGGGCGCCGCCGCTACCGATGCGTGCGGCGGTCTGATTCCGAACGGCGCAGCGTCGAGGACCGCGTTTCGCGCCGAGGACGTGCTTCTCCTCCAAATGTCGTGTCTCCACCCCAGTCTCAGGGACAGCGCGTCCTCGCGCGTAGCGTTCTCGATCGACGTCGTCGAGGCCTGCAGACCGGGGCCTGGGGTGACGGGCCCCATCGAGGCCGAGGTCTTGCGCGCGGTGACCTCGCGAGTCCGCCAGGTCCCTCAGGACCGCGCGCCAGGACGTAGTTCCAGTAGGCCCGGCGCGGGCAGGGCGAGGAGCACGTCGACGTCGGACCGGTGACAGGCCGCGCGCGACCGCGAGGCCGGAGGGATGACTCCGACGGCGCAGCGAACGCGCGCCGACGGCGGCAGGCTGCGCTCGCCCGGACCCGAGTTCCACGGGCACGGCAGGATGAGGCCGAGCAGGAGCATGCACAGCGATGAGGTGAGGGCTGCTGAGCTGCCACCCGGGGAGCAGGCTTCCGATCGAGGGTGACCAGGACGGTCAGGGCAGGACAACAATGGCGGGCTTGATGAGTCGCATGTCGAGCACTCGGCGAACGGGTTGCGGTCGCGAACGTCCCCAGTCTAAGCCGGTGCCTGGTCGGAGCCTGGCCGGTGGTGAGAGTCGACGCCGGCCGGGCTCAGGGCTCAGGAGCCCAGGTCGTGGGCAGGGCTCGGGCTCCAGGCCTCGGGGGTGGTGCCCATGGCGCGGCCGCGGATCAGTAGGCCTGGTGCTGGATGCTGCGCCGGCTGATACCGGAGGCGATGAGGGTGGCGCCGCACCGCCTTGGTGGCGCTGCTCTCCAAGGCGATGAACACCCAGTCAGGGCCCAGGTCCCCGGTGTCCGCCCACGGGTGCGGTCGACGGCGGCAGCAGCTTCTCCTCGGAGATCGGGATTGACGCGGATGAGCCGATGGTCGCGCGCGCGGCCAGGGCAGGAAGCCGGTCTCGGGCGCCAGCACTGACGACGGTGGCCAGGCTGCTCGGCGGCGGGGAGGCGGCGACGGCGTCGGCGAGTGCTGGCGCGGGAGGCCTGGTCGCGCACCAGCAGCGCATCTTGTCGCCGGGGAGGGCGGGCGGTGGCTGGTGCCGCCCAGATGACCTGGACGGACACGGTGGCTCCGCAGCCCGCTTCGACCAGCGCGACGCCGGACCGCTGGGCTCATGGTGCAGGACCAGGATGATGGCGGTGGCCTGCTCGCGGCTGACGCGGGTGATGGTGTAGCGCGCTGCTGGTGGCGGCCGCCTGCAGGATCCATACGCACCCAGGCGGGTGGGCGCAGCATGGCGGCGCGGTGCCCAGCAGGCTCGGACAGTGAACAGTCAGCTCCGTGTGGGCGCCAGCTCCCGCACTGCGGTGATCGTGAGCTTGTGCTCAGGTGCCCGCAGCCTGAGCACTGTGCCTTTGATCCTCCACCACGTGCCATCTGGGCGTGTCCGCCTCCCGGTCGTCTGATCCGTGCTTAGGCGAACCATAACCGGAATGGTTGAAGGCAGGCTGGGACTGCTGCCGAGAACACGGGAGAAAATGCCGAAAGAATTCCGGCGATGGGTGGGTGCTGGACGGGGTGGTGCCTGGGCCGGCCGGGCGGCGCGGTGGCCGGGACGGCCGGGAGCGGGGCGTCGTCGAGCTGCCTGCGCCGGCAGGGGCCTGCGCCGCCTCAGGCCATCGCGGGTCCCAGCTGGGCGGCATGACGGGCTCCGGTCTTCGGGGCGCGCGGACCCTCCTCGGGCAGGCGGGCTCGCGCACCACGACCTCGAAGACGTACTCGTCGAACCAGGAGTCGCTCATCGTGCCGGCCCTTGTCCCCGAACTTGTCCCGCTGGGAGTTCTCACGCCAGCGCCGCGGGACGCCGTCCACCAGGTTCGACGCCGGTCAGGCACATGGCGTGCGTGAGCGCCGACTCGCGCCAGCGCAGCCGCTCGGCCTTCGTCATCGACAGGTCCACCCCGTACAGGCCTCGTAGTCGTGCAGGGCGGCGTCCCAGATCGGCCTTCTTGTCCCGCTGTCGGCGACGTCGCAGGCGAACCACACCGGCTCGCCGTCCTGGATCGCGGCGGATCGCGGCGTGCTGAGCACCTCCAGCTCGGCGTGACGTGATCCTGGACCGGTTCGCCCACCACGACGCCGCGTGCGGCGCCGGGCGCGTGTTGACCGCGATCTCCGGAGGCGCGGGTCGTGGGCACTGACCACGAGGCTCCTCCACGTGACATGGCGACTGCGCGAGACTGTCGCGGCGTGAAGCGTCGGCCCGGTGGCTCTTGTTCTTATCTTGGCGGTACTGCCACGACTCTCCTCGGGCGGTCTGTGGATGCACAGCATCCGGAACCTGCTCCAGGCGCTACCGCAGCGGCTCA